>Ga0118677_10005090_pt1 | contig 23339 bp, 23 predicted proteins | sample AliMusrvi5mmetaG_FD_86154 | JGI IMG/M metagenome (GOLD analysis project Ga0118677, IMG submission 86154)
GCAAATCAATTTACGGTGGTCGGGGTGGAGCAGTTTGACTGGCCATAAGTGGGGCACTTTGAGTGGCCATCGGGGTTACCCTACATTGTAAGATTTTTGACATTTGAGAGTCGCGTAAACAATTACTGTGCAATGTGAGTCAGATTGACGCGCCCGCACCCGAATCCGAACCTGTACGGAAACAAGACATTGCTGAGAAACCACCCTATGAACGACTTGCCCCAAACACCGGTCGACAACGACCTTCAAGCCACCCTCCAACGCCAGCGTAGCGCCTACTTTGTCAACCCGGTTCCGAGCCTGAACGAGCGTCGCGCCGATCTGCTCAAATTGCAGGCCTTCATTCTGGACAACAAAGTCGAACTGGTCGCCGCTCTCAATGCCGACTATGGAAGTCGATCAAGACACGAAACCCTGTTCACCGAAATATTCCCGACCCTGGACGCGATCAAGGACACGCTCAAGCACCTCAAGAAGTGGATGCGGCCGCAAAGACGATCGATTGATTTGCGCAATTTCCTCGGTGCCAGGAATCGGGTCATTCCGCAACCGCTGGGCGTGGTCGGGTGCATTGTGCCGTGGAATTTTCCGATCAATTTGAGCTTTGTCCCGCTGATCTATATCTTTGCCGCCGGCAACCGGGCCATGGTCAAGATGTCGGAAAACTCTCGCCACCTGGCAAGGCTCCTGATCGAGAAAATGCCGGCTTATTTTCCCCGGGAAAAATTGGCTTTCTTCGATGAAACTGGCGGCGTCGGCATTGAATTTTCTAAACTCAAATTTGACCACCTGCTATTCACCGGCTCCGGGCAGACCGGCCGCGCCGTGATGGCCGCCGCCGCACAGAATCTCTGTCCGGTCACACTGGAACTTGGCGGCAAGTCCCCGGCCATCGTCTGCAATGATTACCCTTTGCGCAAAGCCGCTGAGCGACTGCTGTTTGTCAAACTGCTCAATGCCGGACAAATTTGCACCACCGTAGACCACGTCTACTTGCCCAAAGGCAAGACCATGGAGTTCGTAGCGGCGGCAAAGCAAATCGTCTGTGCCCGCTACCCGAGCCTGGACTCCGATGACTTCACCGCCATCATCGATGACCGCGCCTTCAAACGTCTGACCAGCGCCTTGGAGGAAGCACAGGCCGGTGGCGCCACACTGATACAACTGACCCCCGGGAAACCGTGGGACGAGGCCAGCCACAAGATTGCGCCACACCTCGTTCTGAACGCCCCGGCCGACAGCGCTTTGTTGACCCGCGAGATCTTCGGCCCGATCCTGCCGGTTCTGGAATACGACTCCCTCGAAGAGCCGATCAGCGCCATCAACCGAGGGCCGCGCCCGCTGGCCATCTACCCGTTCAGCAACAACGCCTCCACCATCCAGACGCTGCTGGACCGCGTCATGTCAGGCGGCGTGAGTGTCAACGATGCCTTGTTTCATGTCGCCCAGCACGACCTGCCGTTTGGCGGCGTCGGGGCCAGCGGCATGGGCCATTACCATGGTTACGAAGGCTTCCTCACCTTCTCCAAAATGCGCCCCGTTTTCTACCAAGCCTCCTTCAGCGCTATGAAATTCCTTTGGCCTCCCTATGGAAAGTTCGCAACCAAGTACCTCGACTTTCTCACCAAGTAAACAACTCTCAACCAGGCGTTCCAAAGTGCAAGTTCAAGAATTCGACTATGTGGTGATTGGTGGCGGGGCCGGCGGCTGCGTTGTGGCAAGCCGCCTTTCCGAGGACCCTGCTGTTTCTGTCTGTCTGCTCGAAGCCGGCGGACCCGACACCTCGGCCTTGATTCAGGCTCCGCTTGGGTTTGCCGCCACAGCGGCGCTCGGCATTCACAACTGGAACTTCAATACCGTGCCCCAACCAGGGCTGAACGGTCGATGCGGCTTCCAGCCACGCGGCAAGGTCATGGGCGGCAGCAGTTCCATCAACGCGATGGTCTACACACGGGGTAACCGGCAAGACTACGCCAATTGGGCTGCCATGGGCAACCCTGGCTGGTCTTATGAAGATGTGCTGCCACTCTTCAAACATGCTGAAAACAGTGAATGCTTTGGCGCCGATGACTACCATGGCGTTGGCGGTCCGCTCAACGTGAGCTACCTGCGCAGCCCCAGCAGCATCAATCAGGCATTTTTAGGCGCCTGCGTTGAGCAAGGGTTGCCCCAGACCCGAGATTACAACGGAGCCTCTCAATTCGGTTGCGCCCCGGCACAGGTCACACAAAAGGACGGAGAGCGCTGGAGTGCAGCCAAGGGCTACATCACACCACACATCGCGCGCTCCAACCTAACCGTGATCACGCAGGCTCATACCCAGCGCATCCTGCTGGAAAACAAGCATGCTGTGGGCGCCGAGTTTTTGCATGCCGGACAAATCGCACAAGTCAAAGCCCGGCGCGAGGTCATTCTGTCAAGCGGCGCCTACGGTTCGCCACAATTGCTGATGCTTTCAGGCATCGGCCCGGCAGCGCATCTGCAGGAACATGGGATCTCTGTCGTGCACGACCTCCCGGGTGTAGGTCAGAACCTGCATGACCACATCACAACGGTCTTGATCTACCGTACACAAAGCAAGGACACGACCTTCGGGTTGTCCTTTTCCGGCCTGGCAAAGATTGTCCGCAGCATCTTTGAATGGCGCAAGGATCGCAAAGGCATCATCACCAGCAATGTGGCGGAGTCGCAGGCCTTCCTGTTTGCCGATGCAAGCGAACCAGCCCCTGATATTCAGCTGGCCTTTTGCACTGGCATCGTCGACGATCACACTCGCAAGAACCATTTGGGACACGGCTACACCCTGCACGTCACGCTCATGCGTCCGAAGAGTCGCGGCAGCGTCCGACTGCAAAGCGCCAACGCCAAGGATGCGCCTTTGATCGACCCCCAGTTCCTGTCTGACCCGCGCGATGTGGCAACCCTCGTCAAAGGAACTCAAATCGGCTATGACATCATGCAGAGTAAAGCCTTTGCCCCTTACCGGGGAAACATGCTTTACCCGCTGGAACGCAACAACCCGGTTCAGATCGAGCAGTTTCTGCGCGATCACGCCGACACCGAATACCACCCATGCGGTACCTGCAAGATGGGGCCGACCAGCGATCCAATGGCCGTAGTGGACGCTCAATTGCGTGTTTACGGCATCCGGAACCTGCGTGTGGTCGATGCATCCATCATGCCGCAATTGGTCTCCGGCAATACCAACGCACCCACCATCATGATTGCGGAAAAAGCCGCCATCATGATCAAGACTCAAGTTCATTGAACCCCGGCTACTATCGCCGCTCGCGATCCATTCGAACTGGATTCCTGCAAGATTTCTCAAAGGACACTCAATGAAACTTTACTACTCACCTGGCGCGTGTTCGCTGTCTCCCCATATTGCACTGAAAGAATCCGGTCTTGTTTTTGAGGCCATTGCGGCGCCAACCAAGACGCATCAACTGGCCGACGGAACCGACTACTACACGATCAATCCGCTCGGCTATGTACCGCTGCTGGTTCTGGATGACGGCTCGCAACTGCGGGAAGGTCCTGCCATCGTTCAATACATTGCCGATCAGGTTCCTGACAAGAAACTCGCTCCGGCCAATGGAACATTTGAACGCTACAAGTTGCAGGAATGGTTGACGTTCATTGGCACGGAACTGCACAAGGGCTTTTCTCCGCTGTTCACACCTGGCATGCCGGAAGAAGCCAAGACAATGGCCAAGACCCGCTTGCGCTCACGCCTGCAATGGGTTGATGGTGAACTGGCCAAATCAGACTATCTGATGGGGAGCACATTCACGGTGGCGGACGCCTACCTCTTCACAGTGAGCAGTTGGACGCCCCACGTCGGAATTGACCTGTCCGATTTCAGAAATCTGCTGGCATTTCGCGCCCGTGTCGGCGCCCGCCCGGCCGTGATCGCTGCCATGCAGGCCGAAGGTCTGATCAAGTCAGCATAAAAAAATAGTTTGAGCAAAGTTCGTTGTAAACATGTTTTGCGTCCATTGTCAAAGCACAGCTCTGTGGATATTTCTTGCACAAACGGGAGCTTATCCACAGACTCATCCAGATCGCTCAGGTTATCCAGTCCGGGCAAGCAAAGCAAAGCAGGGTCACCCACATTGCTTGAGATGATTCAAGTATTTGATTTAGAAGAAGAATTGACGCTTTTCCACAGTTCGGTGCAAACCTTATCTACTACTACTATCTTCAATAAGAAGAATTAGAGAAAGAAGAGACTGAAACCGCAATCAAGCTTTTCTTGAGATTTCTTCCGGCTTCCAGCGCTTGAGCAACAACGCATTGCTCATGACGCTGACCGAACTCATGGCCATTGCAGCGCCGGCAACGACGGGATTCAGAAAACCCAGTGCCGCCAACGGAATTCCAGCCACGTTGTAGATGAAGGCCCAAAACAGGTTCTGCCGGATCTTGGCCACGGTCCGGGCGGAAATGGCAAGCGCTGCCGCCACCAGCGCCGGGTCGCCGCGCATCAGGGTGATGCCTGCTGCGTGCATGGCAACATCGGTGCCATTGCCCATGGCAATACCCACATCGGCCGCTGCCAGTGCAGGTGCGTCATTGACACCGTCACCGACCATGGCGACGGTCTGGCCGCCTTTTTTCAGATCGGTGACCAATGCAGCCTTGTCGCCTGGCAGGATCTCGGCTTTCACTTCCCCTTGCTCTGGCTTCAGTCCCAGACGGCGTGCCATGGCTTCGGCGGCTTGCTGGTTGTCACCTGAAATCATCACGATCTTGATGCCTCGTGCGCGCAAACGTGCCAAAGCTTCCCGGGCGCCGGGTTTTGGTTCATCACCAAACGTCATGGTGGCAAGAACCCGTATCTGCTCTGCCTGCTGGTCATGGGCTGGCAGGCGTTGCGCCAGTACGGACACCGTCTGCCCTGTATTTTGAAATTCGAGGGCATGTGGGCCTGCTACGCCCCCTTCATGGTCCATACGATGAACCCCCAACTCATTCATCCAGCGCAAGCTGCCAATCAAATAGGTATGGATCACGCTATCAATCTCCACCTCGCCTTCGGTGCCGCGGCCGGGCAGGCTGCGCACATTGAAAGGAGTCTTGATGACAATTCCCCGTCCACGCGCCGCAGTAACAACGGCGCGCGCCAAAGGGTGCTCGCTGCCGCTTTGCAGGCAGGCTGCAATACCCAGCAGAGTGCTTTGGGTTGGTGCGCTTTGTCCTGATTCATCAAGCACATCGTGATCGCCCACGAAGAAATGGGTCAGCCGCGGTTGTCCAACTGTCAAAGTGCCGGTCTTGTCGAATGCCACGACATTGACCTTGTGCGCAATTTCAAGCGCTTGTGCATCCTTGATCAGGATGCCGTATTTGGCTGCAACACCGGTGCCAGCCATGATTGCCGCTGGTGTTGCCAGTCCAAGTGCACAAGGGCAGGCAATGACCAGCACTGCTACCGCTCTGATCACGGCCAGTTCAAAAGGATGGCCAGTTAACCACCAGGCAAACAAAGTCACCAGGGCGATACCCAATACCACCGGAACAAAAACCGCACTGACCTGATCAACCATGCGCTGGATCGGCGCCTTGGCCGCCTGCGCGTCTTCCACCAAACGGATGATGCGTGACAGCACCGTTTCGGCACCAGTGGCCTGCACCTGCATCACAATGCGGCCATCGCCATTGATGGAGCCACCCGTCAATGCGGCCGCAGGGTCGGAGCCAGTCTGTTTGTCAACCGGCAATGGCTCGCCGGTGAGCATGGATTCATCGACCTGGGTGCAGCCTTCCAGCAACAGGCCGTCAACCGGAATGCGTTCTCCCGCCAGCACCACCAGACGATCACCAACCATGACCTCGGCCACCGGAACATCCAATTCACCATCCGGACCCATCAGATGTGCCAATTCGGGTCGCAAGGCATGCAGGGCCCGAATCGCCGATGTGGTCTGGTGCTTGGCGCGTGTTTCCAGCCATTTTCCCAGCAATACCATGGTGATCACGACGGCCGAGCCTTCAAAATACAAATGCACAGGGGCGCCGGGCGCGGCGGTCAGCCACAGCCACATTGACAGCGCCCAACCGGCCGTTGTACCAATGGCGACCAGCAAATCCATGTTGCCCGCCAGCGCTTTGAGCGCATGCCAGCCCGCCTTGAAAAAGCGCGCCCCAAGAATGAACTGCACCGGAGTCGCCAGCGCGAACTGGATCCAGGCCGGCAGCATCCAGTGTTGACCCACGGCTTCGCCCAGCATCGGCAAGACCAGCGGAGCGGACAAGGCCAGGCCAATGGCAACCGGCATGAAACCAGCCCAGGCCGAGGTGTCGACAGCGTCCAATGCGGTATTGGGTGCAACGGGTTCATAACCGGCATCACGCACGCTGCGGCGCAGTCGGGCTTCCATCTGTTCCGATGGGGTGTAGGTGATGCGTGCCGACTCGGTCGCCAGATTCACGGTGGCTTGCTGCACACCGGGTACCTTCTTCAAGGCTTTTTCGACGCGCGCCACGCAGGATGCGCAGGTCATGCCGGCAATGCCGATGTCCACGGACGCCGTGGAGGCGGGCTGGGTAGAAACTGTATTCATGCTGGCTAGCCTAAGGCTTACCATGGTGTCAAGGTCAAGTATTTTTGCTGAATGCTTGACCTTGCCATCGGGGTAAGGTTCAAAATCCATCATCTTTCCACGCATTCACTCACAGGAGTTCTTCATGAATCAGACTTTTGCCGTTTCCGGCATGACTTGCGGACATTGCGAAAAGGCGGTGATGCGAGCCGTGAAACAAGTGGATCCAAACGCCGAGGTCAAGATTGACCGCAGTCAGGGAAAGGTCGATGTGGTGTCAGAACAGCCACGTGAACTGCTGGCCAAGGCGATTGTTGAAGAAGGTTACGAAGTCACCGCATGAGCATCCTGTGCGGAGCAGGCAAGGCAAGCGATCCCGCATGGCCGGTCGCCATCGGCATGGCGGCAAAGCTGTCGAATGTTTCGGCCAAGATGGTGCGCCACTATGAATCGATGGGTCTGCTCTCTTCCGTAGCGCGTACCGATAGCGGCTACCGGCAGTACGGTGAAGCGGATGTGCGCACGCTGCAGTTCATCAAGCGTTGCCGCACACTGGGCTTTTCAATGATCGAGATTGCCGAGCTGGTGGATCTCTGGCACAACCGCAAGCGCACCAGCGCCAGCGTCAAGCGCATCGCCCAGAAGCATGTGGATGACTTGTCGCAGCGCATTGAAGCGATGCAGGCCATGCAGCGTACGCTGGCGTCCCTGCTGGCGCATTGCCATGGCGACGAGCGACCCGACTGCCCCATCCTGGACGATCTGGCAGGCAATGGCTGCTGCGCCGGGGCCTGATTTTGATATCAACATTTCTTAGGAGCTTCCCATGAAATCAAATGTCGGCGGCATCGACCGCATTCTTCGCATCGTCGTCGGCTTGGTGCTGATTGGCCTGGCCGCAACCGGAACGGTTGGCTGGTGGGGTTGGCTCGGTATTGTGCTGTTGGCCACCGGTGCCATTGGCTGGTGCCCGCCCTACGCCATCTTTGGCTGGAACACCTGTGCCACGAAGAAGCCGGGTTGATCGAGCGGTGTTCGTGCGGTCGCCGGGCCTTGATGGCCTCGTGCAACTTTACACGCCGGTCATCAAGCCTCACGCCCCAGATACAGCGCGAGCGCAACATTCGTCTCAAGCTGAGGCCGACGGCGAGCTTCAGACCATTCCAAAGGAAGCTCTTATGAAATCGATTTTCAAACCCGCATTGCTTGCTGGCTTGCTGGCCTGTTCAAGCTTGGCCGTTCTTGCGCAAACTCCCGGTGCCGGACCTGTCGGACCCATGATGGGCGCGGGCGGACCGATGATGCATGAAGGCATGATGCACCACAGCATGGGAAGAATGGATCCTGCCAGGATGCAGGCGATGGCGGACCGGCGTCATGCGCAACTGAAGGAAAAACTCAAGCTCACGCCAGCCCAGGAAGGCGCGTGGACAACCTTCACGGCGGCCGTCAAAGTGCCGGTCGAGTTGATGGCAAAGCGTCCCGATTTTGCCGAATTGGCCAAGCTGCCAACGCCGGAGCGCATTGACAAAATGCAGGCTTTGCACGCCCAGCATGCAGCCGAGATGAATGCGGTGATGGAAAAACGTGGCGCGGCCACGAAGGCTTTTTATGCGGTGCTGACGCCCGACCAACAAAAGGTCTTTGACGCCAGTACGCTGCCGCGCCACGGCTTTGCCGGTCGTCCGGGCGGTCCGCGTGATGGCAAAGGGCCAGTCCAGCCACAGAAGTAAGTCGTGCCGCTGTCATCGCGGGCCGGTCCCGCGATGACAGCTCGCTTCGGGTCAGGCCATCATCTTCTTCAGTTCGCCGCTGGCAATCAGCGCGATCAGGTCGTTGGCTCCGCCCACCAACACCCCTTTGACAAACACCATGGGCAGGGTTGGCCAGCCGGTCCACAGTTTGAGGGCGTTGCGCCGGCGCCAGTTGTTGAAATAGTTCCCGTATTCAAGGTACTGGTAGGCGATGCCTGCGGCGTCGAGCGCCGTGCGGGCCTTTTTCGGGAACGGGTTCATGCCCATACCAACGACGACCACGGGATGCTTGGCGATGGCGGCTTGCACTTCGCGCACAATGTCCTGCTCATGGTTGGCAATCTTCTCCCGGATCGCGGGATGAATCTTTGATTCGTCAAGAACGGGACGGGGCATGACAGTCTCCTTGAATGCTCGGAAGCTTGATTATGCGGTGCCTGCCGGCTCGCGATGGCGTGCGGCCGTGGTTTGTTGAGCGCGGGACGGGGTCAACCATGGGTTCGGACCCGTCCTACACTTGCAATGCTTATGTCAAAAAATTCAATTCCACGCGATTGCGAAACTGTCGCCCGCGCATTTCCGGTGATACGCAGTGTGGCCGTGACCCGACCACTGCACTGGCTGGCGCTGGGGTGGCAGGACCTCATGCATTGTGGCTGGATCAGCCTGGCACATGGCCTGGTCCTGTCCCTTGCGGGCGCCACTATCGTTGCGGTCTTCTATCAGCGGTTCTGGTTGCTCGCGGGCGCCCTTTCCGGTTTTCTGCTCGTGGCGCCGGTGCTGGCGACCAGCCTGTACGCGTTGAGCCGCGCGCGTGAGCGCGGGGAAGAAACCGATCTTCGAGTGGTGCTCAGGACCTGGTTGAACTGGCAGCACAATCACTTCAACAAGTGGAGTAACGACTACTGGTGTCTGGTGCAATTTGGCGCCTTGCTGGCACTCGCAGGGACAGGCTGGGTACTGACTTCAGCTGCCCTGATTACCTTGCTGGCGCCGGGACCGGTCCTGAATCCGATCGATTTCGCACAACATGTTGTGCTGGCCAGGCATGGGTTTTTGTTTGAACTGTGGCTGGCAGTGGGGGGCGTGCTGGCGGCCCCTATTTTCGCCTCGTCGGTGATTGCCATTCCGTTGCTGCTCGATCGCCGCTTGAGCCTGTTGCAGGCGGTGATTTCGAGCTGGAAGGTGGTTCTGACCAATCCGGTGCCGATGGCTTTCTGGGCGGCCCTCATCATGGCATTCACCTTGCTGGGGATGGGAACATTCATGCTGGGGCTGGTTGTCGTGGTGCCCGTTCTGGGGCACGCAAGCTGGCACGCCTATCGTGATCTGGTGGATGCTTCTGCTCTGCCGGAACGGGAACTGCCTTGATGTTCGGTTATTCCGAAAGTCAAGTCGCCGCCTTCGGCCTGACGTTCGGCGTTGGTGCTTTCATGCTTTACATGCTGTTCATCATCGGTCATCTGGCATGGGAGTCCAAGGCTGGAAAGTTCGGCACCTTTGTCATCTTCCTGGGCCTGGCCTTCGGCATGACCGGCTTCGTCGCGAAATACCTGATTCAGTGGGCGATCGGTATCAAGTGAGCTCAAGCACGATGTCTTTCGTGTCAACTTCATGGTTTCTCTGCGGGTCGTCCTGGAAGCCCAATTCAGTGGCCAGCTTGAGCATGCGCTCGTTCTCAACCAGCACCGTGGCCACCAATCGCGCCGTGCCTTGCGCGCGCAGGTAGGCAATCAGCTTGCGCATCAACAGCAGCCCAAGACCGCCGCCCTTGAGATCAGATCGCACGATGACACCGAACTCGGCGGCGACATTGTCAGGATCCGTCATGGCGCGCACCACACCCAGTGTTTGCGGCTGAGAGCCGGGTGTGCTGGCCAGGGCGATGAAAACCATCTCCCGCGCGTAGTCGATCTGCACCAGGCGCGCCAGTTCGCTGCGTTCCATGCTGCGACGGCTGTAGAACACGCGCATGCGGATATCCTGTGCTTCCAGATGCTGCAGGAACTCCATGTGCAGCGCCTCGTCCTCGGGTCGGATCGGTCGCAAAAGCAGCGTCTGCCCGCGCCATTGAACGGTTTCCTCCAGGTGTGCCGGATAGGGGCGAATCGCAAAATTTCTGGCCCCGCCGAGGGCGGCAGGATCGAGCTCGATGCGCATGTTCAGCGCCAGGGCGCCCTCGAAATTGACGACCAGGGGGTTGATTTCAAGCTCGGATATCTCGGGCACTTCCGCCAGCAACTGCGATACCGCGACCAGCACACCATGCAGCGCCGCTTCGTTCACGGCCGGCGTGCTGCCCCAGCCGGGCAGCAGGCGCGATACCCGGGTGCGTGACACCAGCGCCTTTGCCAGCGGCACATTCAGCGGGGGCAAGGCGACCGCCCGGTCTGCCATGATTTCCTCGGACCGGCCGCCCTGGCCAAACAGGATGACCGGGCCAAACACGCTGTCGATCCTGCTGCCAACCATCAACTCCTGTGCATGTCGGCGCTCTGCGGCAGGGTCGGTTCGGGTGTCGGCATGTTGCGCCGGCAGCACCGGAATGCCGCAGGCCTCAAGCACCGTGCGCGCTTCGGGCAGGCTCAGCACGCAGTGGCCATCGGCCAGCGCGCTGCGCACGATTGCGCGAATCGACGCGGTGTCGGGCCGATGCTCGCCCAGCAGTGCGGGTGGGGCCTCGGTCAATTCGGCCTGATTGTGCCGGTACCGCGTCAACATGGAAAAGGCGCGTATGGCCTGTTCGGGCGTGTCGAAGTTGGCGATGTCCTGATCCTGAAAGGTTTGGCGCGCCTGCGCCGCAGACTGGTCGCCAAGCCAGCACGCCAGCACCCGTGGCGGGGCGCCCGGTTCATGCCGCGCCAGGGGCGCCAAGGCGTGGGCAATTTCGGCGCCGGGCACTGCGGCCGAGGGCGCGTGGATGAACAACACGGCACCGCTGTCCGGCGCCTGCTGCAGCAAGCGCAGTGCCTGTTCGTAGCGCGCCACCGGCGCATCACCCAAGATGTTGATCGGGTTGCTGCGCTGGCAGCCCGATGGCAGCACGGCATCGAGTTCCTGCCGGGTCGCCGTGCCGAGTTCCGACAAATTGACGCCGGCATAGGCCGCCGCCTCGGCGGCGATGACAGCGGCACCGCCGTCATTGGTGAGGACCGTTATCGAGTTGTCCGTGTTGGTACGAAAACGTGACAGCGTCTGTGCCGCCAGAAACAATTCCTGCAGGGTATTGACCCGCAACATGCCGGCCCGGCTGATGGCGGCCTCGATCACCCGGTCCGATGCCGTTAATGCGCCGCTGTGCGTCGCCTCGACGAGCTCGCCCGGCAGCACGCGTCCGGTTTTCACAATGACCACTGGTTTGTTGCGCGCTGCTGCGCGCGCCGCGGACATGAACTTGCGCGGCGACAGGATCGTTTCGGCATACAACAGGATCGCCCGTGTCTTGGGGTCACTGGCCAGGTAGTCCAGCATGTCGCCAAAGTCCACATCGACCTGCTCGCCCAGAGAAACACAATGTGAAAACCCGATGCCGCGGCCCTTCGCCCAGTCCAGCATCGCTGTCATCAGTCCGGCGGACTGCGAAACGAAGGCCAGTTCCCCCGGAATTGCATCAATGGGCGAAGCGCTGGCATCGATGCCATGGTGCGGCGCCAGCAAGCCAATGCAACGGGGCCCCAGCAGCCGGAGCAAACCGCCGCGCGCCGCCTTGAGCATCGCTTGTTTCTGTGCCGGCTCCATGTCGGGCGTCATCACCACCGCCGCGCGCGTGCCGTGGCTGGCCAGTTCCGCAACAAGACGCGGCACAGTTGGCGGCGGTGTGCAGATCACGGCCAGCGCCGGTGCGCAAGGCAGATCGGAGGCACGCGCCACCACGGCGTGTGCGCCCAGTTCGCGGTACTTGGGATTGACGGCGTACAGTTTGCCGGCGTAACTGCCACTGGCAAGTTTGTTCCAGACCGTATTGCCGATGCTGCCGATGCGCGGCGATGCGCCGATTACAGCGATGGAGTCCGGGTCAAACAGGGCGTCGAGGTTGCGGATGCTCACAGTTCAACCCCGCTCGTGCTTCAACCCAGTGGACTGATGCCGATCAGCATCCCGTGCAGCCAGAAGGCAAAAACGACCCAGCCAGCCAGCCCGACGAATACCGTCACACCAGTGGAGCCGGCCCGGCCACGCGGGTAGCGCGTGCCGGCGGCGCGGTCGCGGCGCCGGGCGGAAGCGTAGTCCGCGATGGCCCACAGCAGGAAGGAGCCAAACAGGATCACATGCGCGAGATTGCCGTTGGCCAGCAGGTGTGCCAGCGCCCATACCTTGACGGCCAGCACCATCGGGTGATGAAGGCGCGCCTTGATGCCATTGCCCGGTACATAGGCGGCTGCCAACAGGACGAAGGAGGCAAGCGTCAATAGCGCCGCCACGTGACGCATGGCAACGGGCGGGTTCCATAGTTGCACCGGTTGCTGGCGCGCCATGCCAAAGCCCCAGACCACCAGGACCAGGCCGATCAGCGATACCAGGGCGTAGGCGCCTTTCCAGGTCAACTCGCCGTAACGAGCCCGAACCCGCGACCGCCAGTCATCGGCCACGATGCGCACCGAGTGCGCAGCCAGAAAAACAAGCAAACCGAGAAGCAGAAATTTCATAGACACCTTTTTGCAATCATGCGCCCGGCAGTTGGAAATCTTGCGTGCTGGGCAAGGTTCAACCGAAAACTCTTCGCTACTATAGCCGGTCGGTGATTTGCTGTGGTCCTCGCGCGGGTCCGATGTGAAATGGCAGACTTTGACGGCGCGCATTGCGTTGCAGAAAAGTTTGTTTACACTGCATCGTCGGCGCAGCCATAACTACAGGAGATGCTTTTATGAAGCCCATTCAGGAATTGTTGAAAAAACATAATTCAACGGTCTTCCAGGTCAGCCCTTCGACCACGGTTTTTGAGGCGCTGCGTCTGCTGGCCGAGTATGGCGTGGGCGCCATGACGGTGATGGATCAGGGCAAGCTGGTGGGGGTTGTTTCCGAACGCGATTACACGCGCAAAGTGGCGCTGCAAGGCAAGAGCTCAAAGGAAACCACCGTCGCCGAGATCATGACGCGCACTGTTGTCACCGTCACCCCCGGCACGGGAACACTTGACTGCATGTCGCTGATGAGCCAGAAGAAGATCCGCCACCTGCCGGTGGTGGACGGGGCAAAGGTTCTGGGCATGATTTCGATCCGCGACCTGATGGACGACATCATCGCCGAGCATGAGCAGACCATCTCGCAGCTGACGAATTACATCAAGACCTAGTTCGACGCTGCGCTTGTCCGACTGCTCCGAGAAGCGCGCCATGGCTGTGTTCAACAAAGTCGTCCTGTTCACCGATACCGACGGCCGAGCCCGGTTTCGCGAAGAGCCGCTGGCGCTGGACCAGGGTTCGCCGCAGTCGATGCTGTCGGACTTGTTTGCATCCGGCGGCTACCAGCTGCGCACCAGTCCGGTCGGCTTTCGCAGCCAGTTTCATTGTTCCGGCTACACCCAGTGGGTCTTCATTCTGCAGGGGCAGATGGAGATTGGCCTGCATTATGGCGTCTCGCGCATCTTCAAACCAGGTGAGCATTTCTACTCGGCTGATCTGCTGCCGCCGGGGCAGACTTTTGACCCGGCGATCCACGGGCACTGGAGTCGCCAGGTCGGCCCCGATGCGCTGGTCACGCTGTTCGTGCGCGGCTGAGGGCGCGCCGCGCCGCGCGCGGATGGTATGGTGAGCGCATGAAAACACAAATTGATCACCTGGTGGTCGTGGCCAGGACGCTGGAACTCGGCGTGCAGTGGTGCGAAGCGAAGATGGGCATCACGCCCGGCCCCGGCGGGGAACACGCGCTTTATGGCACCCACAACCGGCTCTTCAAGATCGCCACACCGGCCTTTCCGATGGCCTATCTGGAAATCATCGCAATCAACCCGGGTGCGGCGCGCGCGGCCCAGGCGCCGCAGCGTCGCTGGTTTGACATGGATGATGCGGCGCTGCAGGCCGCCGTCGCCGATGCGCCGCGGCTGGTCAGCTTTGTCGTCAATACGACCGACATCCAGGCGGCGCGCAGCGCCCTTACGGCGCAGGGCATTGATCGCGGGCCGGTGCTGCAGGCCAGCCGTCATACCCGGCGCGGCCTGTTGTCGTGGCAGATCACGGTGCGCGCGGACGGTCAGCGCCTGTTCAATGGCGCGCTGCCAACCCTAATCCAGTGGGGCAAGGCCGATGACGCCGAGCCGATGCGCCTGCACCCGCGCAACAGCCTGCCGCGTTCCGGTGTCACGCTGCAGGGCATTGCGGTCACGCACCCGACTGCTGGCAAACTGCAGGCGGCGTATGAAGTGATCGGACTCACCGGCATTGCGCTGGAGAACGGCCCGGCCAACATCTGCGCTACCCTGCACACACCCAAAGGTGTTGTCAAGCTCGACAGTGGCGGGATCTGAAGGAATTTCTTTTCGATATTTACCTGTTCCGGGAATCATGCGTAGCATCCTCAAGCACTTCGGTTTGGTCTTGCTGCTCGCGCTCAGCATGAGCGGGGCTGGTGCCGGCGAGGCGCCGGCTGTGCCGAACACCGGGTTCCATATCCGGTCGGTGGATGACGCCTGGCGTGCGAACCTGCCACGTGATGCCCGGGCGGCCACGCAGGCCTACCTGGACCGTTTGCCGAGCGATGTCCTGGCGCGTTCGAATGCGTATTTCGAAGGCGGTTACTGGCTGCAGCTGTGGAACTTCCTGCTGGGCTTGGGCATCTCGCTGCTGCTGCTGGGCGGCGGGCGTTCGGCGCGCGTGCGCGACTGGGCGCAGCTCGTCGGGCGCAAAGCGTTCTTGCGCGATGCGATCTATGGCGGTTTCTTCTCCATCGCCGGCTGGCTGCTCTCGCTGCCGCTGACCGTCTATCAGGCCTTCTTTCGCGAACATGCCTACGGCATGGCGACGCAGACCTTTGCCGCGTGGTTCGGCGAGCAGTTGACCGCGCTCGCCGTCGGCACCGCCCTGACCGCGCTCGCGGTCGCCCTGCTCTATGCCGTGCTGCGGCGCGCCGGTGAGCGCTGGTGGCTCTGGGGTACTGCCACCGCAGTTGGCCTGCTGGCGCTGATGATGCTGATCGCCCCGGTCTGGATCGATCCCTTGTTCAATACCTACAAGCCGGTTGAAAACGCGGAGGTCAAGAGCGCCGTCCTGGCCATGGCCAGGGCCAACGGCGTGCCGGTTGAAAATGTGTATGAGTTCGACGCTTCGCGCCAGACTACGCGCGTGAGCGCCAATGTCTCGGGCATCTTCGGCTCAGCCGCCGTGCGCCTGAACGACAACCTGCTGCGCCGCTCCTCGCTGCCCGAGATCCGCGCCGTGATGGCGCACGAACTGGGGCATTACGTCATGAACCACATCTACAAGGCGTTGGCCGAGTTCGCCCTGCTCTTTCTCGCGGCTTTTCTCTTTGCGCAATGGGCCATGGAGCGTCTGTTGGCGCGCCATGGTGCGCGCCTGGGTCTGCAGGGTGTGCGCGATGTCGCGAGCCTGCCGCTGCTGGTCGCCGTGTTCTCGCTGTTTTTCTTCGTGGCGACGCCGGTCAGCAACACCCTGACGCGAACCGCAGAGATCGAGGCCGATCGTTTCGGCCTCAACCTGGCGCGCGAACCGCACGGCGAGGCCGAGGTCGACCTGAAGTTGACCGAGTACCGCAAGCCCGACCCGGGGCCGATCGAGGAATTCATCTTTTACGATCATCCGAGCACGCGTTTTCGCATCCACGACGCGATGCGCTGGCGTGAAGCCATGGGCACGCCATGACCGCATCATTCGGGGCTCGCTGTTTCCCGGACCGGATGCCGTCGTGCCAGCCAGCCGAACAGGACGATGCCGACCAGCAGGCTGGCCGCCGCTGTTTGCAGTGAGACAGCGAAGCCCTGGGCCGGATTCGCGCTGCGCTGGAGCACAAAGCTGACCCACGGTGGCCCCAGGATCTGGCCCAGCCCATAAACCGCCGTCAGCAGACCGATGAAGCCGGACGCGCCTTCCGGGCGCAGGCGCCGGATCTCCTGCATGGCAAACAGCGTAATGGCCGTGAATGGCAGGCCGATCAGCAGACTGCCCAGCGCAAAGCCGATCAGGCTGGGCCACCACACGCCCAGCATGATGCCCGTCGCCTGCATGGCATAGCAGCCCATCAGCAGGTGGCGGCGATCCCAATGGACCGGAAAACGGATGGTCAGCAGGGCGCCCAATCCGACGCCGATGCCAAACAAGGGCCAAAACAAGTCGAGCCAGACCGAACCGGGCAGTGCCTGACGCGCGATCACGGGCAGAAAGGTGGCGGTGACGATGTAGCCGAACCCGGCCATGCCATAAGCGAGTGCGAGCAGGGCCATGGCGCCGCCGCGGGCGGTAGCCGGGACATCGGCCGGCGCCGCGTTTACGGCCACCGCGCCGCGCAGATGCGGCCAGACCAGCGCCGTCAGTAGCACCGCCAGCACACCGAAGGCCAACCAGCCGGTTGCCGCGCTCAGGCCGAGCGCCACCATGGCGGTGGCGGCCAGGCCGCTGACCATGATGCCTAGGCCGGGGCCGACGAAGATCAGGCCCGCCAGCTTGGGCGAGCCGAGAGCGGCCAGCCGTGCCAGACACCAGCCCGAGGTGTAGACAAATACCAGGGCGCTGGCGATGCCCGCCAGCAAGCGCCACAAGGGCCAGGCGGCCGGCCAGTGCACGGCCATGCCGAAGGTCAGCACCACCGTCGCCAGCAGTCCGATGCGCATGGCCGTCGTATGGACGATTGGCCGCAGAAAACGCGCGTGCGACCACAACCAGGGCTGCAACGCGCACGCCATGGCGCCGAGCCAATAGCCCAGGTAATTGGCAGTGGCCAGCCAACTCGCGCTCGGAAGATCGATCACGCCATCGTGCAGCATCATGGGCAGCAGCGGCGTGAAGGCAAAGCGGCCGATGCCCATGGCCACGGCCAGTGCCAGCATGCCGGCCACCGCAATGGCGATCGGCTTCTGCGGCGTCAGTGGGTCATTGGCAGTCAAGCGGGCGTGCTCTCGTTGGAACGTTGTTGTCAGTATAGATTTATGTTGCATGCCTGAAATTCAAAAGGGGCGTTCTTGCGGCGGGCACACCGGCGGGCTGCGATTGTTTGCAGGGCCGGTGGCGGGCCTGCACCTTGCCTTTGCGAAATCGCAAGCCTGATCCTGAACCGTGCCATAGAGTTGCGCTGGCCATTACCGGCTCGGTCAACCAGCTGGGCCAGGCGCAGGCGATCGGCGCCGTCAACGAAAAGATCGAAGGTTTCTTCGATGTCTGCGCGGCGCGAGGCCTGAGCGGCGCACAGGGCGTTCTGATTCCGGCGTCCAACGTCAAGCACCTGATGCTGCGCCGCGATGTGGTGGCGGCGGCGCAGGCCGGGCAGTTCCATATCTACAGCGTCGAGAACGTGGACCAGGCGATTGCCCTGTTGACCGGCGTGGCGGCGGGACAGGCCGATGAGCAGGGCCAGTATCCGGCCGGCAGCATCAACCAGCGCGTGGCGGCCCGGGTGGCGCAGCTCAATGACTTGCGCAAGACGTTCGGACGGACACCGGCCGCCAACGCTGCGGTCTGACACGCGGTTTGATCCCGAGAGTTGAAAGGAGCGATCCATGAAAGCCAAGCAGATTGTTTTCCACGATGCGGCGCGCGACAAGATCCGCCGCGGTGTTGACGCATTGGCCGAGGCGGTGAAAGTGACCCTGGGGCTGCGCGGCAGGACGGTGATTCTGGAGCGCGATTTCGGTCCACCCCAGATCGTCAACTCCGGCGTGCTAGTGGCCAAGTCGATCGAGCTCGAAGACCGCTTCGAGAACATGGGCGCGCAACTGCTGCGCGAGGTCGCCGTGCGCACCAGCGAGATGGCCGGCGACGGCACCACGACGGCGACGGTGCTGGCGCACAGCATGATCCATGAAGGTCTGCGCTACCTTGCCGGCGGCATGAACCCGATGGACCTCAAACGCGGCATCGAACGCGCCATCGAGGCCGTCGTGGCCGAAATCAAGACCATGTCGCGGCCCTGCGCCACGTCGCAGGAGATCGCGCACGTCGCCGCGATCTCGGCCAACAACGACCGCTCGATCGGCGAGCTGCTGGCCGGCGCCATCGACAAGGTGGGACGCGAAGGCGCGATCTCGATCGAGGACGGCTCGGGCCTGGTCAGTGTGCTCGAGGTGGTCGAAGGCCTGCAATTCGACCGCGGCTTCCTGTCGCCCTACTTCATTAACAGCGCCGAGCGGCAAAGCGCGGTGCTCGAGGATGTGGCGATCCTGCTGAGCGACAGCCGGCTGGCCTCGCTCAAGGACTTGCTGCCCCTGCTGGAGGAGGTGGTCAAGGCCAACGTCCCGCTGCTGGTGATTGCCGAGGAGGTCGACAACGATACGCTGGCTGCACTGGTGATCAACACCATGCGCGGCGCGCTCAAAACCTGCGCCGTCAAGGCGCCGGGCTTCGGCGACCGGCGCAAGGCCATGCTGCAGGACATCGCCATCCTCACCGGCGGTAAAGTCGTCAGCGAGGAAGTCGGCCTGACGCTGTCCAAGATCACGCTGGCCGATCTGGGGCGCGCCAAGCGCGTCGAGATCGGCAAGGACAACACCACGCTGATCGGCGGCGCCGGCGACCCGCAGGCGATCCAGGAGCGCATTGCGGTGATCCGCAAGGAGCGCGATGCCGCCAGCAGCGACTACGACCGGGAAAAGCTCGAAGAGCGCGCTGCCAAGCTGTCAGGCGGTGTGGCCCTGATCAAGGTCGGTGCCGCCACCGAAACCGAACTCAAGGAACGCAAGGTGCGGGTGGAAGACGCCCTGCATGCGACGCGGGCGGCGGTGGAAGAAGGCATCGTGCCCGGCGGCGGCGTGGCCCTGATGCGGGCCCGGCGCGTGTTGCTGGCCATGAACGGCGAGACGCTCGATGAAACCTCGGGCATCCGCCTGGTCGCGCGCGCTCGAGGAACCGCTGCGCCGCATCGTGAGCAATGCCGGGGAGGAGCCGTCGGTGGTGCTGAACAAGGTTGATGAATCGGCGCTCCCGACCTGGGGCTACAACGCGGCCTCGCGCAGCTACGGCGACCTGCTGCAAATGGGCGTGATCGACCCGGCCAAGGTCACGCGTTTGGCGCTGCAGAATGCGGCGTCCATTGCCAGCCTGATCCTGACCACCGACTGCATGATCGCCTCGATTCCGGAATCGGCCGCAACCGCTGCCGGCGCCGCCATGGGGCCCGAGCCTGGCATCGTCTGAATCCGGACTAGGGCTTGATCTCCAGGCGCTGCGCGATCTCCTCGGCCAGCGTCTCGGGCGCGGTTGACGTGCTTTGCAGATGTACCTCCGGCGCGAGCGGCGCCTCATAAGGACTGTCGATGCCTGTGAAGTTCTTCAGTTCGCCGCGCCGGGCTTTGGCGTACAGGCCCTTCGGGTCCCGTTGCTCGCACGTCGCCAGAGAAGCGTCGACAAACACCTCAAGGAATTCGTTTTCCTTGAAGAGGCTGCGCGCCATTTCCCGGTCGGCCCGGAACGGCGATATGAATGACACCAGCACAATCAGGCCGGCGTCGAGCATGAGCTTAGCCACCTCGGCGACGCGCCGGATATTCTCGACGCGCTCAACGTCGGTAAAGCCCAGATCGCGGTTGAGGCCGTGGCGCACGTTGTCGCCATCGAGCAGGTAGGTGTGAAGCCCCTGCGCGTGCAGTCGCCTCTCCAGCAGGTTGGCAATGGTGGATTTGCCCGAACCCGACAGGCCTGTGAACCAGACGCAGCGCGGACTTTGCCGCAGGCTGGCAGCGCGCGCTGCCCGATCGATCGTCAATGCCTGCCAGTGGATGTTTGATGCACGGCGCAGCGCGAACACCAGCATGCCGGCTGCCACGGTCTCGAAACTCAGCTTGTCGATCAGGATGAAGCCGCCCAGCGTGCGGTTGTCTGAATAGGGTGCAAACACGACCGGCCGGGCCAGCGACAGGTTGACCCGCCCTATTTCGTTAAGCCCCAGGGTCCTGGCCGCCAGCTGGTTGCCGCTGTCGATGTCTTCCCGGTACTTGATGTCGGTAACGCTGGCCGTCACCTCCTGGGTATTGAGTTTCAGCAAATAGGAGCGCCCGGGCAGCAGCGGCTGAGTGCTCATCCACAACAGGCGTGCTTCGAACTGGTCCGCGACCTCTGGCGGATCATCGGCCGCAACCAGCATATCGCCGCGCCCGACGGCAACCTCATCGCGCAGCGTGACCGTGATTGAGTCGCCGCTTGCCGCGGCTTCGAGTTCGTCTTGCCAGACCACAATCGATGCAATCTGCGTTTGCACGCCCGAGGGCAGGACTTTGATCCCATCACCGGGGCGGACTTCTCCTTGCGCGATGCGCCCGCAAAAGCCGCGGAAATCCGCGTTGGGTCGACTGACCGATTGCACCGGCATGCGAAACGAGGCGGCCAGCTCCGGGCCGTCGGCCTCAAACGCATTGAGGTACGACATCAGGGTCGGGCCGCGGTACCAGGGTGTATTGCCGCTGGCCGCAAACACGTTGTCGCCCTCCAGAGCCGACAGCGCCATGCTTTGAATCGATGCAAAGCCCAGGTCCGCCGCAAAAGCCTGGTACTGGGCGTCGATGCGATCGAATACCACCTGGTCGTAGCGCACCAGATCCATCTTGTTGACGGCCAGCACCACGTGACGGATGCCCATCATTGCGACGATGCGGGAGTGGCGCCGGGTCTGGGTCAGCACGCCCTTGCGAGCATCGACCAGGATGACCGCCAGTTGCGCGCTCGAAGCCCCGGTGGCCATGTTGCGCGTGTACTGTTCGTGCCCGGGCGTGTCGGCCACCACAAAGCGGCGCTGCGCACTGGCAAAGAAACGGTACGCGACGTCGATCGTGATGCCCTGTTCGCGCTCGGCCTGCAGACCGTCGACCAGCAGGGCGAGATCAATTCGCTCGCCCTGCGTTCCGTACTTTCTGGAGTCGTTGACCAAGGCCTGCATCTGGTCATCCGGGATCGACTTGGCGTCAAACAGCAGGCGCCCGATCAGGGTTGACTTGCCGTCGTCCACACTGCCGCAGGTGATGAAGCGCAGCGTTCCCCTGCCGTTTGCAGTGTCCATCAGAAGTAGCCCTCCTGCTTCTTCTTTTCCATCGAACCGGGCTGGTCTGAATCGATCAGGCGGCCCTGGCGTTCCGACGAGCGGGCGGCAAAGGTCTCGGCAATGATCTGGTCGAGCGTGCTGGCCTCGCTCTCGATGGCGCCGCTCAGCGGATAGCAGCCCAGCGTGCGAAAGCGCACCTTGCGCATCTGCGGCACCTCGCCCGGCGCCAGCGGTAGCCGCTCGTCATCGCGCATGATCCAGGTGCCGGCGCGCTGCACCACCGGCCGCATCCGGGCGAAGTACAGCGCGACGATCGGGATGTCCTCCTGCGCGATGTACTGCCAGACGTCGAGCTCGGTCCAGTTGGAAATCGGAAACACGCGTATGCTTTCATCAGAGTGGATGTGCGTGTTGTACAGATTCCAGAGTTCGGGCCGCTGCGCCTTGGGCTCCCAGCGGTGCCCGGCTGCGCGGAAAGAGAAGATCCGCTCCTTGGCGCGTGATTTTTCTTCATCGCGGCGTGCGCCGCCCAGCACGACATCGAACTGGTGCTGATCCAGCGCCTGCTTGAGGGCCTGGGTCTTCATCACATCGGTGTAATAGCTCGAGCCATGGGTAAACGGGGCGACCCCTGCAGCGAGCCCTTCCTGATTGGTGTGGACGATCAGCTCCATGCCGGACTCGGCTGCCATGCGGTCACGGTGGCTCACCATCTCGCGGAACTTCCAGGTGGTGTCCACATGCAGCAGCGGAAACGGCGGCCGCGCCGGATAAAAAGCCTTGCGCGCCAGATGCAGCATGACCGATGAGTCCTTACCGGTTGAATACATCATCACCGGCCGGCGCGCGCCCGCGATCGCTTCGCGCAGGATCTCAATGCTTTCAGATTCAAGCTCTCGCAGGCCGCGGTTGTCGATCATCATGACCTGATTCTCGGTCCAAACGGCACCGGCCTGGCTACAGTTCGTAGCCGAAGGCGCGAATGATGGCGCGTGCCTTCTCGCCCTTGAGATAGGCGGCCAGAGCCAGCGCGGCCGGTTTGTCCTTTCCGGTGCTCAGAACCACCGCATCCTGCCGGATCGGCGCGTGCAGGCTGACCGGCACCAGCCAGGCCGACCCTTCGCTGATCCGGCCCTCCGACATGACCTGCGACAGCGCGACAAAGCCGAGCTCGGCATTACCGGTGGCGACAAACTGATAGGTCTGTGCGATGTTCTCGCCTTGCACCATGCGCGGCTTGAGCGCCGCGAGCAGCCCGAGCTTGTCCAGGGTCTCGCTGGCCGCCGCGCCGTAAGGCGCCAGCGCCGGATTGGCGATCGCGATATGCGCAAAGGCTCCCTTGCGCAGGACCTCGCCCTTGTCGTCCACCAGGCCCGGCTGTTTGCTCCAAAGCACCAGTCTGCCGATCGCATAGGTGAAGCGTGTGGCGACCAGGGCCAGGCCTTCCCTTTCCAGGCGCACCGGTGTTTCGTCATCGGCCGCCAACAGGACCTGGAACGGCGCGCCGTTCTTGATCTGCGCGTAGAACTTGCCGGTGGCGCCAAAGGCCAGCAGCGCCTTGTGGCCGGTGTCCTGCTCGAACGCCCGCGCGATTCTCTGCATCGGCGCCGTGAAGTTGGCCGCGACCGCCACGCTGACCTCGGCCGCATGGGCCTGGCCAATACCGAGGGCGCCAAGCGCGGCAAGAATGCGTGCAAGCTTGCGCATGTCGGATGGCCTGTGCCGTGCAGCGGTCAGCGGTAGACCGGGAAGCGCGTGGTCAAGGCATGCACCTTGGACCGCACGGCGTCGATGTTGGCCGGGTCGCGCGGATGGTCCAGCACGTCGGCAATCAGATTGGCCGTCAGGCGCGCTTCCTCGTCCTTGAAGCCGCGCGTGGTCATGGCCGGTGTGCCGATGCGCACGCCGC
>Ga0118677_10005092_pt1 | contig 23335 bp, 18 predicted proteins | sample AliMusrvi5mmetaG_FD_86154 | JGI IMG/M metagenome (GOLD analysis project Ga0118677, IMG submission 86154)
CCGGCGTCGGGGGTGGTGGCAAGCGTGGCGGAGACTGGCGCGGGCGGCGTTGCGCGGGCGGCAGGGGCGCTGCTCTTGGCGGCGGCGGCCTTGCTGCTGCTCAGGCGCGAGGGTGGCGCGACATTGTTAGTAGCGTGGTTGGAACTGTAGAGGCCTTTGTTGACGATTGCCGCCATGCTGAACCGGTCGGGCGTCATCGCGGCGGCCATGATCAGGGGCAGGGAGAGGATGAGGACGGCCAGCAGACGGCCTCCGGGAGCGGATTCCTTGATCTCGCGATGGTCGTGTCCGCAGCAGGACTTACCGGGCTCGTGATGGTGCTCATGCTCGTCTTCGATTACAGAATCGGCATCCTGGGCGCCCATGGTGGCGAGGTTGAGGATCGCCAGTGCGATCAGGCCGATGCCGGCGGTGAGGGCCATGGGGCGGAAGACGCCGTCCGGCGGCAGGTAGCTGCTGATGCGGCCGCTGAAGTAAAAATACATCATCACGCCGCCCCAGAGAAGGAGCAGGGTGACACTGACCAAGTGGGTGGTGATGCGTTGAGTACTCATGACTTAGGGGGTGGCGAGACGGTGAATGAGGCTGGCCCAGGGACTGGACAGCATGCCGACGACGAACATGAGGCCGACAAACATGCCAAGAACCATACGACGCTTGAACACGGCAGAATACATAAACAGCAGTTTGAAGTCCATCATCGGACCGAACACGAGGAAGGCGAGCTTGGCGGTGAAGCTGAACGAGGCCATGGCGGCGACAATGAAGGCGTCGATGGTGCTGCACAGGGAAAGCGCGACGGCGAGCAGCATGAGCGCGGGGATGGCGAGCCATTCGTTGCCGGTGATGCGCTCGATGATGGCCTGGTTGACCTGGGTGTTGAAGAATGAGGTAATGGCCACGCCGATGGCAAAGTAGGTGCCGGTGTCGAGGAAGTCGCGCATGGCGGTTCGCAGGGCTTTCACCAGTTTCGCGCCGAGGAGTGCGGGCCGTGCTTCTGGGGTGGCCGGGGCGTTGTCGATGCTGCCGGCGACTTCGGGGCGCAGGATTTGCGCGGGCTTCATGAAGGCGACCAGCAGGCCGGCGAGCACGGCGACGAGGTAGCCAAGCGACAGGCGTGACACAGCCATGGGGGCGGTGGCGCACAGGTGCTGTACCAGGGCGAGGGGATGCACTGCATCGCTCCATTGCAGGAGTTTCACGGATTCCTTGAACGCGGTCGCGGTGCTGATCGCGACGATGGGGTTCATGATGGGGGCGGCGAGCATGTAGGTGATCGCGCAGGAGAGGGGCAGTCCCTTCTGCACCAGGCGGCGGATCACTGGCACGATGGCGCATTCGCACATCGGCAGGATCAGGCCGAGAAGACCTGCAAACAGTGTGGCAAGCACGGTGTTGCGCGGCAGGGCGCGATCAATCAGTTTGGCCGGCAGGAAGGCATCAATGAAGCCGGAGATCAGGGTGCCAGCCAAAAGAAAGGGAGCACCTTCGAAAATGATGCTCAGAAAGCTCATGAGCACATCCCCAACGCGGCTGGGTTCGGGAGAAACGGCGAGAAACATCATGTGAGTGAACGTTGTAAACGATGATTGGGCGGTGGTTCAAGCAGCAATCCCTGATGCACGCAATTGCATCGCCATTTTGCCAGCCGCACGCTATTCTGCCGATCACCATGAGAACCACACTGCTGCTGCCCTTGCTCACCCTCGGCTCGTGGGTGAGCGCTGGCGACGCCAGATTGAACACGCTCAGCGCCGGTCATGCGGCGACTCAGTGTATTGAAAATCCAGACAAGCCAGCCCCCGGGACGTTCGCTCCAGATGACCCGCTGGTGGTCAAGGCACGCCGCATGGCCGAGACGGGCGGGCTGGTGACTGCCGCAGCGTTCGCCGCGATGGTGAGCTTGCCACAGCCTGCGGTGATCGAGCTGGCAGAGCCTTCGGCGCGGCCCCTGCGCGGTCGCGAAATCGCGGAGTTCGCGGCGCAGGGCTATGTGCTGGCTGGCTGGCTGTACCACTGCTCCAAGTGTGGGCGCTGGCACGCGAAGCTCGCGGGCGGCTACGCCATTGCCAAGGACACCGTGGCCACGGCTTTCCATGTAATGCTGCCGCCGGACACGATGAAAGAGGGCGAGGGCAATCCCATTGTGGTCAGAGGTGCCGATGAGCTGCTGCCTGTCACTGGAGTGTTGCTCGGAGAGGAAAAGCTGGATGCGGTCGTCCTGCGCCTTGCTACGGCGGACTTGAAGCCTCTTGCTTTGTCGGGCGGGGCCCGGGCAGGAGATGCTGCTTACTGCCTGAGTGATCCGCATGGCGTGCGCGGCTATTTCAGCGCGGGGATGGTGAACCGGCTATACTCGCTCAATCCGCGGACGCCCTATGATGTGCGGTCCCAGCGCCTGAATGTAAGCTCTGACTGGGCACCTGGCAGCAGCGGCTCGGCGGTGCTGGACGAGTGCGCGAACGTGATCGGCCATGTGGCGCGCATTCAGGCGGTGCTCAGCGAGCGGCAAGGGGTGGCGGGCGGCCATGAGAGCAGGCCGCCCTCCACGTACATGACCATGCACGAGGCCGTGCCTGCGAAGAGCCTGCTGGGGCTGATCAGAAAAATGAACCTGGGGGCGAGGTAGACGAACAGTTCTGAAGGCACCGGGGAGTGTGCCGAGCCCTCCCCTGCCGGTATTTGCAACCGCCTTGCGGAAGAATACCGCATGGCGAGGTTGCATTGTCCGCAGCTGTGTCGTCCCATCGTTCGGCGGCATGGAATTGTGGAGAATTACTCAATCCGTGCCACCCATTGACAGCATCATCATGACTTTTGACCCCCACCAGCTTACTGTCTGGCATTTCGCTGCGCTGTTTACAGTCCTGTTTTGGATTTACGCGTGCCGTCTATTGCAACTGGCCTATGCATCCGTTCGCTGGCCAACAGTGGAGGGGACCGTCACCAAAAGTCGGGTGGTTGAATCAACCAGAGATAGTGGCGCGGCGGTCTGGCAGCCCGAGGTTCAATTTCAGTACGAAGTAGCGGGCAAGTCATATTTTGGGAAGACCTTCTCCTACAAGCTGAACCGTGGTACAACAGCAGGAGACTCGGCGAGGATCGTCAGTGACTATCCCGAGGGGAGAACAGTGACTGTGTTTTACAATCCCGCATCGCTAAGGAGAGCCGTGCTGGAAAACGGCGCTGGACGGAATAACTGGATTGTCTTTTTCATCACTACCTTCTTCGCCGTAGGTGTCACTTGGGCGGTTTTCTTTCAGTCAAAGCAGATCCATTGAACTGATCGGCGTTGTTCATCACGCCTCCCTTGTCAATCGTACTCGATGCTTTCAAACACTGCGCCGCCGAGCAGGCGGTCGCCCTCATACAGGGCGCAGATCTGGCCGGGCGTGAGGGCGCGCTGGGGCGCGTCGTACTCGAGTTCGGCGCACCACTCGTCGCCGCGCCGGAAGGGGCGAAAGCGGGCGGGGGGGGCGGCGGTGCGGTAGCGCGGCTGGGCCAGCACCCGGCGCTCATGGTGCAAGTCTGGACCGGTGGTGCTGAGGGTGTTCAACACTGCGCGCCGGGCCCAGAGGAGGGGGGTGTCGGGCCGCTCGATGGCGATGACGAGTTCGTTGCTGGCGTGGCGTTTGGCCACCACCACGTAGGCCTGCTTGTAAAGATTGCTGGCCACGCCGATGCCTTTTCGCTGGCCCAGGGTGTAGAGATGCAGCCCGCGGTGTTCGCCGAGAATGTGGCCTTCCAGGCTGACGATGGGCCCTGGCTTGTCCGCCACGAAGGTGCGTAAAAAATCTTCCATTTTCACCTCGCCGATGAAGCAAATGCCCTGGCTGTCCGGCTTGGTGGCGGTTTTCAATCCCAGGAGGGCGGCTTCCTGCCGCACCTGAGGCTTGGGCAGGTGGCCGATGGGAAAGCGGGCGATGCGCACCTGCTCGGGGCGCATCATGGCGAGGAAGTAAGTCTGGTCCTTGTTGGTATCCACCCCGCGGCGGATGAGGGGCTCGGGATCGCTCTCACCGCGGGCATAGTGGCCGGTGGCAATGGCCTCAAAGGCCTGGTCGCGTGCCCATTCCCAGAGCACGCCGAACTTCATCTCGCGGTTGCACATCACGTCCGGGTTGGGGGTGATGCCGCTTTGATAGCCTTCGAGGAGGTATTTGACCACCTTCTCGCGGTAGTCGCGCATGAGGTTGACGACATGGAACTCGATGCCGAGCTGGTCCGCGACGGCGCGCGCGTCCTCAATGTCCTCCTGCCAGGGGCAATGGCCGATGATGTTCTCCTCGTTGATCCAGTTCTTCATGTAGGCCCCCACCACATGATGCCCCTCGCGGACGAGCAGAGCGGTCGCCACGCTGCTGTCCACGCCTCCGGACATTGCTGCGAGGATCTTGGCCATCCCTTCAAATACGGCGGCGGCGGGGTTTGGAAACCGAGATTTGGCTTTCTTAGCCCGATCAATCGAGGTTTTCGGGCTTACCCGAGCCCTTCGATCTTCCAGCCCTCGCGGTAGGGGCGCACCAGCGTGGCATTGACCCCAGTGTGATTGGTCTTTTGGATTTCGCGGTCCCAGGTGAGCCACTCGTTGGGGGCCTGTTCGGCGAGGGTGCCGATGAGCACGGTCTCGGTGAGGTTGGCACCATGGCTGAAGGGGTCGCAGGAAGGGCGGCTCTCAAGGATGGCGTTCACCCAGTCGTGGTAGTGGTCCTGGGGCGGGATGTGGGCCGGGTAGGCTGTGGCCGGGAAGTTCTCCTCGGGCAGGAGGTAGGGCCGGTTGCCGTAGGGTTTAAAGATGCTGCCATGCTCACCGATCCAGACACCGCCGGACGCCGGGAATTTCTTCAATGCCTTGGGTAAGACGATGCTGCCCTCGCCGGGGGTATGCTCACCGTCCAGCCAGCGCAGGGTGAGGGTGTCGCCCGCGGTGAGGGCGTTGCCAGCGAATTCGTATTCCACTTCACGGGCGTCGGCCCACAGGCCGGGACCGGTCTTGCCGGTGAAGGTCTGGCGCACGCGTCGTGGGGGCGAGAGCCGCAGGCCGTCCACAGTGCTGTCGAAGTGGTGGCAGCCCATGTCGCCGAGTTCGCCCACGCCGAAATCACGCCAGGCGCGCCAGGTTTGAGGGTGATAGGTGTCGTCGAGGTAGGGGCGAGGGTCGCGCACGCCCACCCAGTGGTCCCAGTCGAAGCCCGCCGGGATGGCGTCTGCCTGGGAGCGCAGGGCGGTGTTCTTGGGCCACCAGCTGAGTTTTTTGTTCTCCCAGAAGATGATTTCCTTCACCTTGCCGATGGCAGCAGTGCGCAGGAGATGCACCATCATGCGACCTTCGATGGTGGAGCGGCCCTGGTTGCCGAGCTGGGTGACGACGCCGGCCTTGGCCGCCTCTGCGGCGATGAGCCGGCACTCATGCACCGTGGGAGCCATCGGTTTTTGCAGGTACACATGTTTCTTCTGGCGCAGCGCGCTGATGGCGACGGAGGCATGCATGTGATCGGGAATACCCACGGTGATGGCATCGAACTTGTCCGCGTGCTGCGCGAGCAGGTCGCGCCAGTCCGAATGACGGCTGGCGTCTGGAAAGTCCTTGGTGGCCAGGGCCATGTGCCGGGCATCCACATCACAGAGGGCGACGATTTTCACCTTGGGATGGGAGGCCACGCTGCGCATGGTGTTGCCGCCCATGCGTGCGACGCCGACGCTGGCCACCTGGAGCAGGGAATTGGGAGAGGCACTGCGGGTGATGGCGGGAAAGCCAATCACGGAGGCGGACTGGGCGAGGAAATGACGGCGATTCATACCCGTCAACAACGTTGGCGAAGAGTGGAGAATTGCGGTCATTCGGCGGTGCGGCGAAGCGAGTGAAGGGAGGGCTTTTGGCATTTTCTTTCCTTGTCACCGGGAGTGCGCTGGCCTATCTGATGAGCCGCCTGGAGTCTCTGTGCAGCCCCTTGCTCCCCGCCTTTTTTTTTCATCATCCCTCCTCCCTTTTCCGGACTATGAGATTCGCCCGACTCTCCGCCATCATTCTTCTCGGCTTGCCGATAATGGTGCTGGCCCAGAGTAAAAGCCCCACGTCAGGCCTTCTCGACACGCTCAAGGCCAACATCGACATTGAGGGTCTGGAGACGAGTTATGATCCCGAGACGGGGATCGCCTCCGCCAAGGGGGAGGCTCACATCAAATACGGCGACATCGAGGTGGAGTCCGGGCGGGCGGACTACAATGCCAATACGGGCGACATCTTCGCCAAGGACCACGTTACCATCGTCAAGGCCGGGGTGATCTACAAGGGGGACAACATTGTTTACAACGTGAACTCCGGGGAGATGCACGGCAGTTTCGTTCGCAGCGGCCTGTCTCATGCCAACGGCAACATCTTCTACACGATGGACAAGATGGAGACGGCGTCGAAGTACGTTGAGCGCATTGATGGTGAAAACGCCGTTTTGACCACGCATGACTTTGCCGATCCCAACTACCACATCACGGCGAAGTCGATGACGATCTATCCGAACGACCGGGTCGTCATGCATGACGTGACGGTATACGTGGGCGACACTCCGGTGTTCTGGCTGCCGTTCATGACCCAGGCGCTGGATGATGAGAACGGCTACCTGTTTTCCCCGGGCTACAGTTCGACGTGGGGGGCGTACCTTATGAACCAGTACGCCATGATTATTGGCGACCACACCCTGGTCAAATACAAGCTGGACCTGCGCAGTGCGCGCGGCGTTGCCGGTGGGGGCGACTTCATCGCGCTGCGGGAAAAGGACAATGACAACTGGGGCAAGCTCAAGGTTTACTTCGCTGAGGACACGAATCCCCTAATCAACAAGGCCGGCGAGAACCGCGTGGACGTGCCCAAGGATCGCTTTCGCGTCGACTTTCAGCATCGTATCTACATCACAGGCCCGGCGGAGCGCACATGGTATCTGGACTTCGACATCCACAAGATGTCCGACCAGTACTTTCTTGAGGATTTCTTCCTGACCGAATTTCTCAGAAACCGCGAGCCCGATAATCAGGTATCACTTGTGCACTCCGATCCGCGGTACACCGCCACCTTGATGGCGAAATTCCAGCTCAATGACTTCTATCGGACCGATACGCGGATGCCTGAAGTTGCCTTTGATTTCACCCGCCAGCCGATTTTCAACACGGGCTTCTTCTACCAGGGCAGCACCTCGTTCGGTGTCCAGAAGGAGCTTCTTGGCAGCCAGGAAAAGGATCTGGCGCTGGCTCAGCAGTCTGCCGGCATGCAGTTCCTCGCGCGCAACGGCAGCTTCAACGGGAATGGCAATTCGTTTGGCCTTGATCCCGCCTATTACAATCAACTGCTCGGACACCCTCCCGCGCAGGGGATAAGCGATAACGATGTGACACTGGGCTTGCAAAAACTGCAAGCCTTCCTCGCCCCAGCTGCCTTCGACCGGTTTTACAGCTATCATGAGGTGCTGTATCCCACGACGGTGTTTGGCTGGCTCAACCTTGTGCCTCGCGCGGGACTGGGGTTCGCCAGCTATTCCGATATCCAAAGCCAGACCGTACCCACTCTGAACAGCGCCACGCGAACGATGTTCCACCTGGGACTGGATGCCTCGGTCAAGTTCTCCAAGACCTGGGACGAGGTGAAGAGCGACACCTTTGGGCTCGACGGTCTCAAGCACACGATACAGCCATATGTGAACTGGTCCTACTTGGATACCAACAGCATCACCGGCCTGCCTCAGATCGACCGCACGGTGACATCCACACGGCCATTGCCGCTGGATATACCCATGTACACCGGTATCGACAGCCTGAGCTCATGGGACATCGCGCGTGTAGGGGTGCGCAATCTGCTGCAAACCAAGCGCGACAGCGGCAACTACACCCCAGATTACGACCCGAACAGCCCTGCAGCGATCACCGCCAGCTCGCAACCCTACAGCTGGGCCGGTCTGAACACCTATGTGGATGTGTACATGAAGGATCCCGGGATTGATCCCGCACTCGATTCCAATCTGGCGGCGCTCACTGGCAAGATACCTTCACGCACTAGCTCGAACCTGTACAATGAGTTGTTTTGGCGCCCGATTCCCTGGCTCACCTTCGTTGCCGACACCCAGCTTCCGCTCGGCGGTCCGCTCTCGTATACGGAGGCGAACTACGGGGTGACCTTCATGCCTGACAAGGACGTGGCTTTCTCGGTGGGGAATGAATACCTCCAGAACCATCCGCTGTTCGCCAACAGCAATCTTGTTTACACCCGATTTTACGCCCGCATCAATGACAACTGGGGCTTTTCGATGAACCATGTTTATGAGTTCGCCGACAAGACGCTCCAGTACCAGAGCTACTCCGTTCATCGCGATCTCAACAGCTGGGTCGCCTCGTTTGGCTTCTTGCAGCATGACAATGGTGGAACCAAGGACTTTGGGGTGATCTTCTCGCTCACCCTGAAGGATTTCCCACAGTTCACAGTGCCGTTGGATACGGACCCCAATCCCACCGGACGGTCCATCGATTAATTCGCTCGTTTTTCATTTTCTGGGGCCGCGACGTGAGGACGTCCGGCCCCCTTTCCATTCCTCCCCCCAATCTCACATGAAGCTCACCATCATCGGTTCCGGTTACGTTGGTCTCACCACAGGCGCGTGTTTTGCCGAAGCAGGCCATCAGGTCGTCTGCGTGGACAACAATGAAGACAAGGTCAAGACTTTGCAGGCCGGCCGCATTCCCATCTACGAACCCGGTCTCGAATCCATGGTGCGCAAGAATGTGGCGGCCCGGCGCCTGCGGTTCACCTCAAGCACGGAAGACGGCGTGGACCATGGTGAGGTGCTGTTCATCGCCGTTCCCACACCGCCGCAGCCCGATGGCAGCGTGGACCTGAGTTTTGTGGAAAAGGTCGCCCGCGAAATTGCCGGCTTCCTGGACAGCTATCGCGTGGTGGTGGACAAGAGCACGGTACCGGTGAAGACCGGCGAACGCGTGGCGCAGACCATTCGCCGATATGCCAGGCCGGGCGTGGAGTTCGACGTGGTGAGCAATCCCGAGTTCCTGCGCGAAGGCAGCGCCGTCGAGGACCTCATGAGGCCGGACCGCATCGTCATAGGCGGCAACAGCGACCGTGCGCTGGCCATCATGCAGAAGGTGTACGAACCTTTCGTCGCACCGGTGCTGGTGACCGACATCAACAGCGCCGAACTCATCAAGCACGCCGCCAACAGCTTCCTGGCGCTCAAGATCAGCTACATCAACGCCCTGTCCGAGATTTGCGAAGCGACCGGCGCGGACGTGTTGAAAGTCGCCGAGGGCATTGGTACGGACAAGCGCATCGGCCGGTCCTTCCTAAACGCCGGCCTGGGCTACGGCGGTTCCTGCTTCCCGAAGGACATCGCGGCATTCATCGCCATCAGCGACCAGCTCGGCACGCCCTTCACCTTGCTCAAGGAGGTGCAGAAGATCAACGAGCGGCAGCTCGACCGTTTCCTGGATGGCATCCGCGAAGCACTATGGGTGCTCAAGGACAAGCAGCTCACGGTCTGGGGGCTGAGTTTCAAACCCAACACGGACGATGTGCGTAGTTCCGTCGCGGTGGCGCTTGTTGAGCGTCTCCTTGCGGAAGGCGCGAACGTCGTAGTCTATGACCCCAAGGCGATGGACAAGGCCAAGGAACTGCCCTTCGCCGATAAGATCACCTTCGCCAGCAGCGCGATGGAGGCGGCAGCCGGTGCCGAAGCGTTGATCATTGCCACCGAGTGGCCGGAGTTCGCGGTGATTGACCTCGCCGAGCTGCGCGACACGATGCGCACCCCGCTCATCTTTGACGGGCGCAACCTGATTGATCCCGTGGCTGCCGCCAGTTTCGGTTTTCAATATCACGGCATAGGCCGCGGGATCGTGCAGGAGCGCACGGAATAACCTTCGCATTCCATCTTCCCGATGCCCTCCTGCCGCCAACTCGCCCTCGAACTCCTGCAAGAATGGAACCGGGGCGAGCAGTATGCCGCGGCCTTGGTGGAGGAAGTGGTGACCAGCCAGCGGCTCGAGCCGCGTGACGCCGCGCTGCTGCAGGCCATCTTGTTCGGCACCCTGCGGCATCTGTCGCTTCTGGACCACTGGATTGATGGCCTGACCGATGGCAAGCATCTGGAGCGGCAGACGGAATGGACCCTGCGCATGGGGCTGGCCCAATTGCTCATTTTGCACATGCCGCCACATGCCGTGGTGAATGAAACCGTCGCGCTTGCCGGGCGGGCCCGTGGTCTGGTCAATGCCGTGCTGCGCCGTGCGGACCGGGAGCGTGAGGCGATCATGGCCGAGCGGCCCACCCTGCCTCCAAGCATCGCTTTTTCGCATCCCGAGTTTTTGGTGCAGCGCTGGACGCGGCAGTTTGGCCCTGCCGAGGCGGCTGCCTTGTGCGCGTGGAATCAGGAGCCCTCGGCCGTCTATGTGCGGGCCAACGAACTGGTGCCCGGGGCGCATCAGTCTCTGCAATCCCTGCCGGGCATGGAGGACATGGGTGGCGGCTTCTTTCGATGTGACAGCCTGCCCCGCGCTGCGCTGGCCTCAGGTGCGTGTTATGCACAGGACCCCAGCACTGCGGTGGCGCCGCGCCTGCTGGATCCCCAGCCCGGCGAGACCGTGCTGGATGCCTGCGCCGCTCCCGGTGGCAAGGCCGCGATTCTTGCCCAGCTCATGCACAATGAAGGTACACTGGTGGCGTGCGACTCGTCGCCCACGCGCTTGCGTCGTCTTAGCGGCAACCTCAAACGGCTGGGCGTGAACGCGCAGATATACATTCACGACTGGGCGAAGAACACCCCTCCTCCATGGGGCGGGTTGCGCTTCGACCGCATTCTGCTTGATGTCCCTTGTTCCAACACCGGGGTCATGCGTCGCCGGGTGGACGTGCGCTGGCGCATCAAGCTGGAGGAGTTCAAGGTCCTCGCTGCCCTGCAACTCCAGTTCATCAAGGCCGCCGTGGCGATGTTGAAGCCAGGCGGCACCCTTGTTTACAGCACGTGCAGCCTGGATGCCGAGGAGAATGAGGAGGTCATTCGCCAGATGCTGGCCGATCTCCCCGCACTCCGGCTTGCGGAGACGAAGCAGGTTTTGCCACAGCGCGATGGTTTCGACGGGGCGTTTGCGGCAAAGCTCTTGCTGACGCAGCCCCTTTAACCTTCCATCCCCGGATTTGGGATTAAAACCCCGTCTCATCGAGCATCTTCGCGAAGCTCTCCAGTTCGGTGTAGTTGCCGTGCCACGTGGTGAACATCACGCCCATCACCCCGGGGACTTGCGCGGCCTTCTCCAGCCACTTGCGCGTCGTCTTCAGGGGCGCATCATAGTAGCCGGCGATGAGCTGCCGGTGGCCGCGGTCCGCGAAGAACTTCAGGCTCTTTTCGGCCGCGCCGGAGTTCCAATTCACCAGGATGACATCCTTGCTCAAGCCCTGCCACGAGCCGGTGAGGTCGCCATTGACGAGGTAGTAGCGCGGCGTGGCGTTGTGGAACGGATCAAACATGTCGCTCCACACGAAGGTGCGTGATCCGGGGGCCTCGGCGTGCAGAATGTCGACGCAGGTGTGCGCGCTGGCGGCGGCAATTTGTCCGGGGGTGAGGTGGCGTTGCTGGCAGGCCTCGCACCAGTTCATCACGCGCCACTCATCGTGGCTCATCATGTAGCTGGCGGCCCCCCAGAGCTTGTGGACATCGCCAGCTTGGCGTTTGAGCAGATCATTGAAAGCGGGCTCGCTCACACAGGCGCTTATCTGCCCTTCATAGACGATGTGGGGATGGTAGAACGACAGTCGCAGCCGGGTGCCGTCGGCGATGTCCTTCACATGCAGGCTGGGTGGTTCGTGCCAGGGCTCATATTCGCCCGCGTAAGGCACCACGCCCATCCTGGAGTCGCTCACCGGCTCATAGTCGACGCCCTCTTTCAGCACCCTGCCTTCTTCCGTCTTCACCACCAGTGGTGTGCCGGGCCGCCGCAGCACATTGACCAGCCCGCATTCCTCGATCAGGGGCTTGCTCCACCACAGCGTGCCTTCGTGGCCGCCCCACACGCCGAAGTAAATCCCCACCTCGTGGTGATCCAGCGAATTGAACGTGATGCTATGGGTGGTCCACTCCTGCGTGGGCTGCTCATGCAGATAGGTATAGTTGAGCTGAGAGCCGTCCCCGGTTATGGCCTTGATCTCCGCCCGGCCTCCGGTGAATTCCCGGGTCTTCAGGCGTACCGAGACGTGATACTGCCGGAAGGGTTGCACGGCCAGCTTCTGGCTTAAGCGGGCATGGACCTTGGTCGCGTCGGAACGCAGCGCTCCGTCATCGCTGATGAGATTGTCATCCACAAATCCCCAGGCCTTGCGGCTGGTCAGCCCGGCGGCCTTTAACGAAACTTCGGGATCAGGCACGTGGCTGGCGACGAAGTCCTTGACCACAAACAGCGCGTCCTTCACGGGCAGGCCCTCCGCCAGGTCGGGGGCGTTGGACAGCAGGTCATTTGAGTAGCCCACGCCAAACAATCCTGGCACCAGCTGAATACCGAGTCCCGCTGCCGCCGTCTTCACGCGCTCCACGTTGGCGAAGTAACGCTTCGGCAGCGTAGGCACCCGGGCAAACTTGGAGTCAGTGAGCAGAAAATGCGTGTAACCACAGGCCTTGGCGCGCTGCATCAGGGCGATGATGCGATCCGCTTGCGCATCGACCTGGTAATTGCCCGGTGCATAGACCCAGCGCTCCTTGGTTTCCGCGCTGGCGATGCCGGCCAGCGCGGCCAGGACGATGAGCAGAGTCTTCATTCGGCTACCTTTTGCCCACCCGGTACACCGCCTTCTCGGTGCGGATGAGGAGGTCGTGGTCGCACACCGCCATCGAGGCCAGGGTCTTTTCATTGAGATCGCTCTTGGCCACGACTTGCAGGGTTTTGCCCGGTTTCACCACGGCTGAGGCACCCTTCTCATCAATGGCATAGACGAGGCCGTCAGCCTCCAGGAGCGAGGCTGAACTGGGGCCCAGCAGACGCTCTTCAAAGTATACCTTGTTGGTCTTCGCATCACGGCAGGAGAGCAGGCCGTTGTCGGCCAGCATGTAGAGTTCATCGCCAATCACAAGCATCGAGGGGTTATGTGGCACATACTTGGTTTCCTGCCAGACCAGATGCGTGGCAGTGACGTCACCCTTGCTGTCCGCATCCACCTTGATCCCCAGGCCCACGGGCTTGTCATAGCCGGTGCTCATGAAGATCATGCCATGAGCATACACTGGGCGCGGGACCACGGAGTAGCCCTGGTCATACGTCAGCCGCCAGATCTCGCTGCCGTCCTTGGGATTCAAGGCCTGCACTACGCCGCTTCCGGCAGTGATGACTTGCTTCTGGCCATTGACCTCGATCACCAGTGGCGTGCTGAAGGAGAATTTCTTCTTTGCATCGCTGGTGCGCTTGATTTCCCAGCGGGTCTTGCCGGTGGCCTTGTCCAATGCGATCACGCCAGGGTTCACCTCTTCATCGGCATTGAAAATGAGCAGGTTATCGACAATCACGGGGCTGCCGCCGGTGCCATGTACCGGGGGATAGGGATGATCGCGCGAGGTCCACAATACTTCGCCCATCTCGCTCAAGCAGGCCGTGCCGTGCTGGCCGAAGTGGGCATAGATCTTGCCGTTTTCAAAGATCGGCGTAGGGCTGGCATGGCTGTTCTTTTGATGGGCGCGCAGCAGCTTTGGGTCGACCTGCTGAAACAGCTCCTTGTCCCACACGACTTTTCCCGAGGTGGCATCCAGTGCCATTGTGTGGAGCCCCACGCCTGCCGTCGGTGCTGGGCCCAGTTCCAGCGCATACGTGAAGAAAATCCGGCCGTTGGCCACGATGGGGGATGACCAGCCACGACCGGGGATTTCTGAGCGCCAGACGATGTTCTTGTCCGCGGACCACTCGGTAGGCAGACCTTTGGCAGTGGAATGGCCCTGGGCGGTGGGCCCGCGGAACTCCGGCCACAGGGTTTCAGCAGGGGAGTAAGCCGTGATCAAACAAAAACCGAGTGAGATGGAGAGGGGCCAGGGTGTCATGGTGGTGTTCTTGACAAAGCGCAGCGGCACAGCACAAGCTTTCAGACAAAGGCAAGTCTTGAGCACTTCAGCCGGGAATGGGGCGGAGGGGCCGTCATACCGCTTCGCGGGCAAGCGCCTCACAGGCCTTGAGGTCCAGCTTGCCGGAAGCGAGCACGGGGATGTCCGTCACCCGGATCATTTTCTTGGGAATCCAGAGCGCCGGCACGCCGAAATCCAGAAGGCGGTAGCGCAGATCGATGATTCCGAGATGCTCCGGCGGCCCGGGCACATTGCTGATCAGCACCAGGGCTTCGCCTTTGTCGACGTCCGGCACGCCGGTGATGACGATGCGGCGGGTGGCTTCATTTTCCAGGCCCAGGGCCTTGATCACCGCTTCTTCCACGGTCTCATGCGGCACCATTTCCCCGGCTATTTTCGAAAAGCGTGAGAGCCTGCCTTCGATGTACAGGAAGCCATCAGAATCCATGCGGCCGACGTCGCCTGAGCGAAACCAGCCATCTTTGTCGAGCACGTCATTGGTGCGTCTGGGGTCATTGAGGTAGCCTGTGAAGACATTGGCTCCTTTGAACCAGATGATGCCGCTTTGGTGGAGCGACTGCCGTTCACCGGTTTCCGGATGGGTGATGCGGACGGCCAGACCGGGCAGCAAATGGCCGACCGAGCCAGGACGGCTTGCGGGGATCACGGGATGGGAATGCTCGTTGCCAACGGGTTCGGGGTCCGGCAGGTTGACGTTCGAGGCGGGTGAGGTTTCCGTGAGGCCGTAGCCTTCATAGACGGTCTTGCCAAACCGCGCTTCAAAGGCCTCGGCCACTGAGCGTGGCAGTTTCTCCGCTCCGGTTACGACCATCTTGATGCTGGCCAACTGTTCCTGGTTCACTCCGCGCAGGTAGCCGCGCAGGAAGGTGGGTGTGGTGATCAGGAGGGAGATTCGGTGTTTTTGCACCAGATCGGCGATTTTGCGGGTTTCGAGGGGAGTGGGGTAGGTGATTACGTTGAGCCCTTGAATGACCGGATACCACAGGGTGACGGTGCAGCCAAAACTGTGAAACAGGGGAAGGCAGGCCAGGATGCTGTCGCTGCTCTTCAGTTTCAGGCGGCTGCTGAACTGGGCTACATTGGCGATGAGGTTCCGGTGGGTGAGCACCACTCCCTTGGGTTCGCCGACGGTGCCGCTGGTGAAAAGCAAGGTGGCCTCGCGGCGGCCCCCTTTGGTTGACAGGCCCAGCACCGCGGCCAGCACCGGCGCAGGCAGCAGCTTGCTGATCACGAACCAGAGCTTGATCTTGTTTTGCAGCGCCGGCATCAAGCGCTCCAACATGGTGAGATGCTTCAGCGGCGGCCAGGGGAAGCTCTGCATTTTGCGCACGAAGGAGTCCGCCGTCAGGTAGCAGTCGATTTCGGACTGCTTGATGGCGCTTTCCGCCGCCGTCCGGCCGGCAGTGAAATTGAGATTGACGGGGATTTTCCCGGCCAGCAGCACGGCGATGTTGGCGATCAGCGCGGCGGGGCAGGGCGGCAGAATGATGCCCACGCGCGGCTTCTTGGTCTGGCTTTTGATGTGCAGGCTCAGCACGATGGCTGCCGCAAGCACCTTGTCGAAGCGCAGGTCACCGCCCTCCTTGCCGTCGATCACATGATTGGTCGTGCCGTGCTTTTTGAGACCTTGCAGCAGCGCATATCCCAGGCTGCGCTCGAGCACGGGATTGAGGGAGAAGCACTGTTCGGCCAGTCGCAGCAGGCTTTCCTGGCAGGCGGCGAGAGTGAGATCCGCGCCTTCCAGGGGCGGGCCAAAGGCCATCACGGTTTCGCGGCCGGAGCAAGGGCGCTCAATGGTGGTCGCGGTGTCTTTGAGGTGATGCACATAGACTGGCACCACGGGAACGCCAGCTTTGAGCAGAAACTCCAGCTTTAATGCAGGCACGGTGGTCAGCGGGGCAGCCACGGTGGCGGCCTCGGCAGGCAGGTAAATCACCACGGAGCCGGCGTTCATCGCGTCTTTCATCGCGGCGCGATAGGAGTCCAGGTCGGTGATTCCCGGCACAATTACCAGTGTGGTGACGTGCTCGCGGTCGAGGTGGCTCGCGAGCTGGGGATGCAGGCCCGTCCCGTCTTCGATGATGAAAATCAGGCTACGCTTCTCGAGAAGCGTCTCCAGGCGCAGCAGATCATGGTAATTGAGCTGGCTGGGCACGATCATGCAGCCAGACGAGGCGGGCAGATTTGTCAGGCCGAGGAAGGTGATGTCCTTGAGATTAACCGTATTTTCCTTGGGCATGGCGACGGACGTGGAGGCAGGTTTCAGAACCTGTGTAGAGAGCAGAAAAGGGGCGATTCGTAAAGGCCATGTTTAGGCTGCACCGGTCTCCGCCCTTCAGACGACGATGAAGGGCGGTCTTCGCATGCTGGCCATTGTGCTGACGCGGTTTCCGCGTTCAGTGCCCGCTCTCATGCCATTATCGTCTTCCCGCAGCATTCTTGTCACTGGTGCCAATGGTGTTCTTGGCCATGCCATTGCCTCCTGCTTTCTTGCTCGCGAGCCGGAAAGCCGGGTGTTTTTGGGGGTGCGCAACCATCGCGAGCGCGCGGATGAACTGGCTGCCCGGCATCCCGGGAGGGCCTTCGTGATCGAGTTGGAAGTCACCAGCGCCGAAGCGTGGGCTGGGGCGGTGCGCCGGATCGGGGAGCATGACAGCCCCTTCAGCGTGCTGATCAACAATGCGGGCTTCCATGACGATGCCCTGCTCGCCACCATGAGCGCAGATCAGTGGAGCAGCGTCATCGCGACGAATCTGCATTCCGTGTTCCTGGGCTGCCAGGCGGCGCTTACCTCCATGATGTCGCACCGCTTCGGACGCATCGTCAACATCACCTCCCTCAGCGCGCTGCATTCCCCCGCCGGCCAGACCAACTACGCTGCGGCCAAGGCCGGAGTGATCGGTCTGACCCAGAGTTTGTCGAAGGAAACCGCGCGCATGGGCATTACCGTCAACGCCATCGCTCCTGCTCATATCGAGGGCGCCCTGCCGTCGCACTGGACCGAGGAGCAGCGCAAGGCTGTGCAGAAGCAGATTCCAATGCGCCGCTTTGCGCGGCCTGAGGAGATCGCTGCCACGGTTTTCTTCCTTGCCAGTGCCGACGCGAGCTATATCACTGGCGCGACTTTAAAAATGGACGGCGGCCTCGTATGAGTATAGGGGCCGCGCTTATTTTCTCTCTCACCCATACATGACACTTCAACAGCGCATTAAAGAAGTGATGACCAGCAATCTGATGCTGGATGTCGCCGCCGATGACATTGGCGATGACAGCCCGCTATTCGGCCCTGGTGGCATCGGCCTGGATTCAGTGGATGCCTTGCAACTGGTGGTGGCGCTGGACAAGAATTTCGGCCTCAAAATTGCTGACCAGAGCAAGGCCCGGGACATTCTGCAAACTGTGAACAGCATCGCCGCGGCGATCGAGGCGAAGGGCTGACGCGCAGCCTGGAATGAAGCGGTTTCTTTCCATCGCCCTGCGTCTGGTCATCAGTGCCACGCTGCTTGTCCTGCTCTTTCATGAGCACTCTCTGACACAGCAGGTGCTGCCGCATCTCCAGGCTTTGGTGCGGGAGTGGCCCTGGACGCTGCTGGGCATCGCCAGCGTGGGTGCCAGCGTGGTGACCAGCGCCTGGCGCTGGTGGGTGGTGCTCAAGGCCCAGGTGCCCGGTGTCTCCTTTGCCCTGGTACTTAAGGCCACTGTCGTCAGCGGTTTCTTCAACATCACTTCCCTCGGGCCCATCGGTGGTGATACGTACCGCGTCCTCGCCATCCGCCGCCTCTACCCTCGTCAAGGCATGGCCATCGGTGTCAGCATCGTGATCGACCATCTCGCAGGGCTCATCGCCATGGCGGTGATGTTTCTCGGATTCGGGCTCGCTGCCTTGAAGCAATGGCCCGGCCAGGCCGCCGAGGTGAAGTCGCTGCTTCATGCCTTTACTTTCTTCCTGCTGATCGCTTCGGTCAGCATAGGACTGGCCATCGGCTCCCTGTCCCCCCGGATGATAAGCTGGGGGCGCAAACGCCTGCCGCGCCTGCTCAATCATCCGTTCATGGTGAAAATGGAGGCAAGCTTCAGGCCCCTCTGGTCCTCCTGGCGGTCCTCGCTGCTGGCTTCGTTTATTTCCATTGGCATCTTTTTCTTTACCTTCTTTGCCTTCTACTGCGGCGTGCGCGCCGTCGGTGGCCAAGCCCCGCTGCTGCCGGTGATGCTGGCCATGCCGGTGGTCGACATGGCTGCGGCCCTGCCCATCAGTGTTTCCGGGCTTGGCGTCAGGGAAAAAACCTTCGAAACCCTCATGGCTGCCTTGTGCGGACTACCTGAGGCCACAGGGGTGGCCGCCTCCCTCGCCGGCTGGCTGTTCAATGTCTTTTGGGGGCTCATCGGTGGTGCCATATTCATCCTGTTCCGGGCCAGACAGCCAGAAGGAGCACTGATCCCAGGTGAGTCATAGTTGATCGTTTTTCCTCGCATTCGCCCGTTCCCGCGCTGATGAACCCCGACATGCACATCGACTGGTCCACCTGGCAGCCCAATCAACGTGCCACCCTCATGTTCATCGTCGATGACTCTCGTGGGCTGGCACTGCTCATCCGCAAGAAACGCGGCCTCGGTGCGGGCAAGATCAATGGACCCGGCGGCAAGCTCGATCCAGGTGAAACGGACGTCGAGTGCGCCGTGCGCGAGACCCAGGAGGAACTCCACGTCACCGCCCTTGATCCCGTCAGGCATGGCGAGCTGTGGTTCCAATTCACCGACGGCCTTGCCATGAGCGTGGCCGTCTTTCGCGCCACATGCTGGGAAGGAGAACCGACCGAAACTGCCGAAGCTCTGCCGCTCTGGACCCCGATCAACGCCCTGCCTCTGCATGAAATGTGGGCTGATGACCGTTTCTGGCTGCACGCGGTGCTCGCAGAGAAGAAACACTTCACCGGCCGCTTTGCCTTCGACAACGACACCATGCTCTCTCACGAGGTGGAGTGGAAATAAACTGTCATTAATGTCCGGTTTCTGAGACAAAAGCAGGGTATTGCCTTCGTTGTCACCTTCCGCCCTATCGTCCACCCACGTTTAACATCATGAGCACCCCCAATCGTCGTCAATTTCTTACCGCCGCCGCAGGAGCCGTTGGCGCTCCCTTCATCCTGCCTTCCCGGGTCTGGTCCGCCGAGACCGCTCCGAACAGCAAGCTCGGTGTAGGTCTCATTGGCATGGGCAGACAAAACGGTGGCCACCTCGGCCACTTCCTCGGCCGTGCCGACACCCATGTCATCGCCGTTTGCGACGTGGACAAAACCCGCCGTGACGATGCCAAGGCCCGCGCGGACAAGAAGTATGGCACCAGCGACTGCGCTGCCTACAACGACTTGCACGAGCTCCTGGCCCGCAAGGACATCGACGTCGTCTGCATTGCCACGCCGGACCACTGGCATGCCATCGCCGGCATCGCCGCCGCCAAGGCTGGCAAGGACATCTTTGGTGAGAAGCCGCTTACGCACAACGTCCACGAAGCGCTGGCTCTCACTGCCGCCGTCCGGGACAACAAGCGCGTCTTCCAGACCGGCTCCATGCAGCGCTCGATGAAGGAGTTCCGCATCGCGTGCGAACTGGTGCAGAATGGAGTTATCGGCACTATCAAGACCATCACGACTCAGTTCGGCGACCCCGCCACCCCTGATGCTTATCCCGAGGAGCCCATGGAGCCAGGTCTCGACTGGGACCGCTGGTGTGGTCCGGGCCCCGTGGTTCCTTACAACCACGAGCTCAGCCCGCGCGGCCCCTGCCAGACTTTTCCCAACTGGCGCAAGACCCGGGAATTCGGCGGCGGCATGATCACCGACTGGGGTGCCCACCACATCGATATCGCCCAGTGGGGTATGGGAGTGGATGCCAGCGGCCCGGTGGAAGTCATCGCCCCGGAAGGCTGGGAAACCGCCAAGCGCGGAGCGAAGCTCGTGTACGCCAATGGCGTGGTCCTCACCCATGGCGATGGCTTTGGCGTGTCCTTCTACGGCACGGACGGCGAAGTGCATGTCAACCGCGGCAAGTTCAAGCTCGTGCTCAAGGGCGAGACCAAGTTCTACTATGACAAGGCCGATGAAGCCTGCAAAAAGACCACGCTTTTGCGCGAGATCACCTTTGCCGAGAATGCGTTCCTCAAGGACGCCAAGATCAAGCTCTACGACAGCAAGGAGCACCACGACGACTTCCTCAAGGCGGTGAGCACACGTGGCCGCCCCATCTGCGATGTCGAAATCGGTGCCACCACCGCCATATCCTGCCACCTCATGAACATGGCCTACTGGCACGGCGCCCATGCCAAGTGGGATCCTACCAAGCGCGAATTCATCAGCGGCGGCGACCCCAAGTGGCTCACCCGTGAGTATCGCGGTGAGTACAAGGTGGCATAAGCTCACCAATAGCATTCAATCCTCAACGGGCGGCCATTGCTGGTCGCCCGTTTCTTGTTGGAGCGAGCCAGGATACCCCCCTAATGCCTGGCATGACAACGGTTCGGTACAATGTATCATCTTAAGCGGCGCGAGTCCTCAATCTGAACACAAAAACACCCGCACTTGGGGTCGCGACGATAAGACATGGAATAAACAAGGCAATCTCCGCATCCCACACCCAGAAACCGAACGCCAATCTAACAATGAACAAAAAGGCGAGAACATAGCTGGCGAGGACAAGCAAAAACGTCAGTGGCAGCGTCACTGGGCGGTGGCAGGCGGATCGCCGCCATCTCAGTACCCCGAGCATCGTGACCATCCCAAGAACATGACAGCCCAAAAGCGCAGATGATATGAAAATGTAAATCCAGCAGCCAAGGTGAGAGTCTCCACGGGGGTTAAAGAAATACAATAAGCCCGTTAGCAACGCGATGGCAGCAAGACCGGTGAAAAAGCTTGTGACCAACACACGCATATTGCTGCCAGATTTGATGTTGGCTGTCGTGCCCATTGGGCGAGATTGTATGCCCCCTTTCAGGCCGAGGCAATTCCACCCTTCACCCCAGAATCTCACGCACCACCTCGCCGTATACATCCGTAAGCCGGAAGTCGCGGCCGGAGTAACGGTAGGTCAGGCGTTCGTGATTGATGCCCAGGAGATGCAGGACGGTGGCGTGCAGATCATGAACGTGAACGCGGCCATTGATGACTTGGTATCCGAGTTCATCGGTTTCGCCATAAGTCAGGCCGCCCTTGACGCCGCCGCCGGCCATCCAGGCGCAGAAACTGTCGGGCTGGTGCTCGCGACCGTGCTTCTCAATAGGGGCGGTGCCGCTCAGATCCTGGCTCCAGGGTGTGCGACCGAATTCACCAGACCAGATGACCAGCGTGTCTTCGAGGAGGCCGCGCGCCTTCAGGTCCTTGATAAGAGCCGCGCAGGGCTGGTCGGCCTCGGCGGCAGTCTTCGGCAGGTTGCCGCGGATGTCCCCATGATGATCCCAGCCGCCAAGCGTGACCTGCACAAAGCGCACCCCGGCTTCGCTCATGCGCCGGGCTAACAGGCAGGCGCGCCCATTTTTGTCAGTGGCAGGCCTGCCGATTCCATAGAGGTCCTGTGTGGCCTTGGACTCCTGCGACAGGTTTACCAGTTTCGGCGTCTCCGCCTGCATGCGAAAGGCGAGCTCGAAGGACTGGATCATGCCTTCCATCTGCGCGTCATGCTCGACGCGGCCCAGCAGGCGTTTGTTCATCGACTGCACCAGATCCATCTGCCGGCGCTGAAGTTCGGGCGTGGTGGAGGGATCGTTGAGAAAGCGGATGGCGGGGGTCTTGTTGTCGGTGGGTACGCTGGCGATGACCGTGCCCTGATGCGCGGCGGGAAGGAAGGCGGAGCCGTAGGTGCGCACGTCGGTGCCCGCCTGGATGCTGATGAAGCTGGGCAGGTCGCGGTTCTCCGTGCCCAGCCCATAGCTGACCCAGGCGCCCCTGGCGGGCAGGACATCATTGAAGCTGCCGGTGTGAAACTGCAGCGTGGCGAGGTCGTGGGCCGAGTTGTCAGCCTTCATGCCGCGGAGCAGGCAGATATCGTCGGCGACGGTGTGGAGATGCGGCATCAGGTCGGAGATCACCATGCCTGACTGGCCGCGTGGCGCGAACTTCGCCATGGGCCCGAGTGTAAGGAACTTATCCGTGCCTACCGGAAAAGGCATGGGATTCTTGGTCAGGCCCAGGCGCTTGCCATGTTCCTTGGCGAGGCGCGGCTTAAAGTCGAACAAGTCATGCTGCGACGGGCCGCCGGCCATGAACAGAAAGATGACGCGTTTGGCCTTGGGCTGGAACTGCGGTTCGCGCGCGGCCAGCGGATTCGCCGTTGCACGTGCCACATCGGCGAGCATGGCATTCAAAGCCAGCCCGCCGAAACCGCAGGCGGCATTGCGGAGGAACCGGCGGCGGGAGGCATGGGGCAGAGTGTTCATAGGCGGAACAGGAATTCGTTGGAGGTGAAGAGCGCCTGGCAAAGCAGTGCCCAGGCGAGGTGCTTGCGCTGAGGGATGGGGATGGGAGTTTCAAAAGTGGCGAGGAAGGCGAGCGCCTCCCGCGTCTCCTCGTGGGTGATGGGGCGGTTGAGCACGCGCAGGTACAGTTCGGCGAGGCGTGCGGCATCATCCGCTGCGGGGGCCTTCCACAATTGATCGCCCAGCCTGCCTGCCTCGTTCTTGATCAGCGGGCCGTTCATGAGGTAGAGGGCTTGTGGCGGCACCGTGGTGACGGAGCGCTGGCCCTGAAGTTGCGCGGGCTGCGCAAAATCGAAGATGTCGAGGATCTCCGCCGGCCCCTTCTGCGCGCTGGACCTGACGACGGGCAGATAGAGCGTGCGCAGGGCGGGCTGTTCGGGGCGGAATTTGCTGACCGAGAAGGCCACGGGATTGACGCTCTTGGGATCGAGCCCGCTGACGTTCTCCGGGTACTCCAAGGCCAGGGCCGGGCCGCCGTTGCTGGGAATAAGGCTGCCACTGATCGCGAGCACGGCATCACGGATCGCTTCGGCGTCCAGGCGAAAACGGTTTTGCGCGGGGAATGGGGTGCTCGATTTGGACTCGGTGGACTGCCTGTAGGCTGGTGAAAGCACGATCTCGCGAATCAGCTTTTTTTGCGACCAGTGAAGCTTCATGAACCGTGCGGCCAGTTCATCCAGCAGTGCCGGGTTGGCGGGCTTGTCGCCACGCAGGCCGAAATAATCGACCGAGCGAACGATGCCTTCGCCGAACAGTTGCTGCC
>Ga0118677_10005093_pt1 | contig 23333 bp, 18 predicted proteins | sample AliMusrvi5mmetaG_FD_86154 | JGI IMG/M metagenome (GOLD analysis project Ga0118677, IMG submission 86154)
CCCCCATTTCTGGATGTGGGTGGGCTGGCCCAGCGGGCCGGCGACGTCCTGGAAAAAGGCGCCGACAGGGGCGGCCGTCATCTCCCGCGTGCTCTCGCCCACGGCCTGGATGATGAGCGTGACGGTGCCGCGCGCCGGGTCGGCGTCCGCGATGGTCAGAGGGATGCGCTCATAGCCTTCCCGCAGGCGCACGATGACGAACTGGCCCGGCCGACGGGCCCGCGCCACGCGCGGCGCCTCCACCACCAGACGGTGCACCTGCGCGGCGAGCGCCTCGTTGCTGAGTATCTTGAACATACGGACCGCTCAGCGGCCGCCCGGCGTCCGCCCGCCAAGGATGGCGTCCATCGCTTCCTCGCCCACCCCCAGCGACTGCGCGGCCTTGGAGTGGTCGTTGTTGAAGTAGGCCAGGGTCCGGGCCGCGTGCTCGCGCGCCACCTCCGCGAGCTTGCGGGGGCGGAACCCCTGCGCCTGCCTTTCCCCGCCCTTGGCGAGGGTATCCCGCAGGTGCGGCGCCAGGGCTTCCAGGCCGAGCACCCCGCCTTCCTGATTGGCCACCGCCGCGGCGACGATGCCCTTGAGCTCCCGCAAGTTGTCCGGGAAATCGTAGCGCTTGAGCAGGTCCAAGAGGCCGGGCGCGAGGCCGGAGAACTGCTTGCCCGCGGCCGCCGCCTCCGCCCGGAGGAAGTAGCCGGCCAGCAAGGGGACGTCGTCGGGCCGCTCATGCAGGGCGGGGATGCGCACGGAATTGCGCATCAGATGGTAGAGCAGGTCGCTCAAGAAGGCGTCCTTGTAGTAATCCTGGGTGAGGTCGCGGTGGGAGGCGACGATGAGGCGGACGTCCGCCTTGAGGATCTGGGTGGAGTTCTCGCGGTAGAACTCGCCCGTCTGGATGAGCCGCCGCAGCCGCACCTGCACAGGCATCGGGAGCAGGTCGATCTCGTCGAGGAACAGCGTGCCGCCGGCGGCGGTCTCCAGAAGGCCGGGAGACTCGTCATGCTCCCGGTTCCAGTCCCGGGCCCGCCCGAAGAACTCCCCCGCGAAACGCCCCGGCTCGCGCGCCGCCACGTCCACGGACACGAAGGGGCCGCCCTGGCGGGGGCTGGCCGCGTGGATCGAGCGCGCCAGAAGCTCCTTGTAAGTGCCGCGCTCGCCCCAGATGAAGATGCAGAAATCCCCGGCGGCCATCTGCTCGGCCGTCTGGCAGGTGCGGATGGTGGCCGGGTCCTGCGTGGGGAAGCGCACGGCGGTCTCGCCGCGCGCCAGGTCCTCCCGCCGCGGCTGCTCCGGGAGCCGGCTGATGGAGCGGCTGATGGCCTTCTGCTGGATGGCGGCGTCGAGCACCTGGAGCAGGCGCTCCTCGTCCACCGGCTTGGTGAGGTAGTCGAAGGCGCCGAGCTTCATGGACCGGACGGCGAGCTCCACATCGCCCACGCCGGTCAGGACGATGGCGGGGACCTCCAGCTTCTGGTCCCGGATGGACTGCAGGATGTCCATGCCGCTGAGGTTGGGCATGTCCAGGTCCAGGAGCACGGCGTCGAACTGCCCCTGCCCCAGCAGGCCCGGCGCCTGGCGCGAATCGTTGAGCACGGTGCTGTCGTACTTATCGGTCTGGGTCAGGAAGACCATGAGGTAGTTCGTCACCGCCGTGTCGTCGTCTACGATCAGGACCTTGGGCATGGGATGGGTATCCGGGTCAGGCCGCTGGGGCCGGCCCTTGGGCGGCGGGAGGCTTGATCGGGAGCTCGATGCGGAAGGTCGTGCCGGCGTCGAGCTTGCTGCTCACCGATATGGCGCCGCCGTGCTCCTCGATGATGCGGTAGGCGATGGCCAGGCCCAGGCCGGTGCCGCCGCCCGCCCGGCGCGTGGTGAAGAAGGGCTCGAAGATGCGCTTCATGGTCTGCTCGCTCATGCCCTTGCCGTTGTCCCTGACCTCGATGACGACCTTGCCGTCCTCGCCGCGGGTGGAGGCCCGGATGAATCCCCGCCGGCCCTCCGGGATGGCCTGCCCCGCGTTGATGAGCAGGTTCACCACCACCTGCTCGATCTTCTGGGCGTTGCCGGTGATGCTGGGCAGGTCGGCGGCCAGGTCGAGCTCGATGTCGGCGGTCTTGTGCAGCTGGTTGCTCACCAGGCGGGTGGCGGTGTCCAGGAGCGTATTGACGTCCACGGCGTCGATCAGCAGGCCCTCGTCACGGCGGGCGAAACGCTTGAGGCCCTCCACGATGCCCTTGATGCGCTCGGAGCCGTGCGCCATGTCGTTGACCAGCGTCATGATGTGCTCGCGGAAGAAATCGTACTTGAGCCGGGCGATCTTCAGGTCGGGATGCGCGGCGTAGTATTCGTCCAGGATGGGCAGGATGCCCTCGAAGGCCTGCTGCAGGATGCGGATGTTGCCGCGGATGAACTGGTTGGGGTTGTTGATCTCGTGGCCGATGCCGCTGACCAGCTGGCCCAGGGAGGCGAGCTTGTCCGCCTGCTGGAGCTGGGCCTCGTAGGTCTTCTCGCGCGTGACGTCCCGGTAGAACTCGATGACGCCCTCGACCTCCTGCGCGGCGTTGAAGATGGGCAGGGCGCTCACAGAAAAGTGGGCGTCGCCGTGCTTGACCGATATGGTGATCGGGGTCTTCTCCTGCGAAATCTGGGCGAGCGGGCAGTCCGGGCAGGGCGCGCCCCGGTTGAAGAAGACGGCGTGGCACTTCTTGCCGGCCGCGGCGTCGGCGCGGTTGGTCATCACCACGTTGTGCTGGCGGTCGATGAGGGCCACGGTGTCGGGGATGGCCTGGAAGATCGTCTCCAGGCGGACCTTGGTCTCGTCCCAGTCCTGGTCGAGGCGGGAGAGGTAGGCATTGGCGACGCTCAGCTTCTCCCGCAGGGTCTTGCGCTCCAGGGCGAGGTCGAGCATGCGGGCGATCTCGTCGAGCATCCGCTGTTCCTCGGGCAGCGGCGCGCAGTCGGCGCTCGCATAGCCGACCCGGATCTCTCCCACCACTTGCTGCGCCACCTCCAGATCGCTCCGGATGAACCGGACCAAGCCTTCCTTGTTCCCGTACGCGACGCCCTGGTAGGAGGAATAGACGGAGGCGCGCTCCGGATGGCGCATCCCGGGGCAAAGGCGTTGGGGCAGTCCCTCGAAGAACTCCTTGACCGAGCCGGAGACCTCGATCCAATCGGCGACCGCGTAGATGCAGGCCAGCTCCTGGGCCCGTTCCTCCGCGTCCCGTCCGTCTGGGCTCGCCATGGCAGCTGGGCCGCGTCCTAGACGCGCAGGCTGCGCGGCCGGAAGCGCTCGGCGCCCACCTCGCGCAGCTGCCGCTTATACTGCCCGGCCACGGTCAAGGGCGGGCAGAGCGGGCTGGGCCGGGCGCGCACGTCGGCGACCTTGAGACACGCGCCGGCCTCGGCGCGCTTCTGGCCGGTGTTCCAATAGACCCCAACCAGTCCGCCCAGGCCCTCCCGCGCGCAGCGGTCGGCCGCGGCGAAGACCTCGGCGAAGGACCCGCCGACGCCCGCCAGCCCGAAGGCCCGCGCCAGCTCCGCCAGGACCTGCCAGCCGGCGGCGCCGCCCGGAGCCTGCAGGGCCTGGTTGTAGCGCAGCAGCCGGCCTTCGAAGTTGATCCGCGTCCCGTCGCTCTCCAGGAACGTCGTGGCGGGCAGGATCACGTCGGCGGACTGGGTCGTCTCGGTGTGGCACCAATCGGCGACGGCCAGGAATCCGGCGTCGCCGAAATAGGCGGCCACCTTGTCCTCATGCATGGGATCCTCTCCCAAGATGAGCGCCGCCTTGATCCGCCCGGACGCCAGCATCTCGAGCAGTTCGCGGCGGCTCTTGGCGCCGGGCGCGGCGCCGCTGGGCCGCCGGCCGGGGGCGAAGCGCGGGTCGGCGCCCATGACCTCCAGGGCCGCCCCGTTGGCGCCCGCGTGGGGCAGGAGCAGGTCCGCGGCCACGCCTTTGGCGCGCAGCAGGATGACGAGGTTGGCCAAGGCCACGATGTCGCCCGGGGACTGGTCTTGCGGCCGGTCCGGGCTGTGCACCACGACGACCTTCTTGGCGGAGGCGATCTGGTCGGCGGCCGCGACGATCTTCTGCGCCGAGACCCCGGTCAGGTCCGAGATGGACTGCGCGCTGTAGTCGAACAGGTCGCCCAAAAACTCCGCGCCGCCAGGCAGATTCCGAACATCCTCGCGCGCGAAGAAGCCGCGGTCGAGCAGGACCTGCATGACGCCGTTCCACAGCAGCGCCGCGCGGCCGCGCATGGGATCCAGCGTCAGCGTCGCCAGGCTCGCCAGGGCATCCGCGGCCGAGCTGGCCACGACGATCCGGGCGCCGCGGCGCGCGGCCGCCAGGATCTCGACGCCCAGGATCAGCTGGTCGCTCTGCGCGTCGGCGTTGTTGCAGATGACCAGGTCCGCCGACTCCAGAGCGGACCGGTCGGCGGTGGAGGCGCTGAACCCGAGGGATGCGTCCAGTGCCGCGGACTCCGTCCCCGCGCAGAGCAAGGACAGAGAGGCGATGTTGTTGGTACCGATGCCCTCGCGCGCGATCCGTGCCGCCAGGAACAGCTCCTCGTTGGAGAGCTCCGGGGAGACGAACACGCCGACCGCCTCCGGGCCGAACTCCTGGGCGGCGCGCCGCAGGGAGGCCGCCGTTTGGGCGCAGGCCTCCGCCAGCGGCAGCGGCTTGTGCTGGCCATTCTTCCCCCGGACCAGGGGCTTGTCGACGCGGCGCTGCGCCAGGAAGAGCTCGCTGCCGAAGCGGCCGTAGCGGCAAAGATAACTGCCCGCGCCGCCCGCCGGGGCGGTGTAGTAGCGGTCTCCGTCGATGCGCTTGACCGTCAGGGCACAGCCCACCGAGCAGAACGCGCAGCGGCTCTCCACGTCCTCGGTCGGCAGGCAGGCGCGGCCGGGGAAGGGGAACTTCACCGTCAGCGCCCCGGTGGGGCAGGCGTCGACGCAGTTGCCGCAGCTGACGCAGTTGGTCTCCACGAGAGGGTCGTTCATGGCCGGGCGCATCTCGGTCTTGAAGCCGCGCCCGACCAGGCCCAGGGCCGATATCGGCAGGACCCGGGCGCAGGTGCGGATGCAGCGCGCGCAGAGGATGCACTTGTTGGGGTCGTAGGCCACGTGCGGATGGCGGTCGTCGACCTTGTGCTTGCGGATGGCGCCGACGAAGCGCTTGAGGTCGACGCCGTACTCCTCGGCGTAGCGGCGCAGCCCGCACTGGTCGTAGACCACGCAGCCGCAGGCCAGGCAGCGCGCGCACTCACGCCCCAGGTCCTCGAACTCGTAGCCGGTCGAGACCTCCGCGAAGTTCCCGCGCCGGTCCTCGACGGATATCTCGTGCGCCTCGTGGCGCGGCGACTCTTTCACCTCGCCGAGCTCGGCGGCGCCGGGCTTGGCCCAGAAGCTCTTCTGCACCACGAACGCCGGCCGCTTCGGCTTCTCGCCGCTGAGCTGCTCGTGGATGGCCAAAGCGGCGCGGTGGCCGTCGCGGATGGCGTCCACCACGATGGTGGGGCCGTCGTCGGCCACGTCGCCGCCGGCGTAGAGCCCCGGGACGTTGGTCTTCATGGTGACGGGGTCGGAGACGATGGTGCGCCAGCGCGACACCTGGGGCGCGCCCGCCACCCCGGTCAGGCCCTCCAGCAGCGGCTCCTGGCCGATGGCGGAGACGGCAAGGTCGCAGGGCAGCACGAATTCGGAGCCCTCCTGGGGCACGGGCTTGCGCCGGCCCGAGGCGTCCGGCTCGCCGAGCTTCATCCGGATGCACTGGAGCGCCTTGAGCCGGCCGCCCTCGGCCACGATAGCGACGGGCGCGGCGAGCTCCATGATCTCGACGCCTTCCTTGAGGCAGTCCTCGACCTCCACCTTGTCCGCCGGCATCTCGGCCTTGGTGCGCCGGTAGAGCAGGATGACCCGGTCCGCCTTGAGCCGCCAGGCGGTGCGGGCCACGTCCATCGCGGTGTTCCCCCCCCCGACCACGACCACGATGCCCTTGACGGGATCGGGCTTCTCCACCTTGGCCATCAGGAAGTCCACGCCCTTGACCACGCCCTGGGTGGACTCCTCACCCGGCACGCCCATGCCCTTGCTGCCCATGGCCCCCGCCGCGATGAACACGGCGGCGTGGCTCTTGAGGAGCTCGGCCAGGGACACGTCCCGGCCCACGCGCACGCCCGTCCGGAGGGTCGCGCCGGCGCGCTTGATGTAGGCGACCTCGCGGTCGATCACGTCGTTGGGCAGACGGTATTCCGGGATGCCGTAACGCAGCATGCCGCCGGGCTTGGGCAGGGCCTCGTAGATGACGGGGTCGTAGCCTTGCAAACCGAGATACCAGGCCGCCGTGAGCCCGGCGGGGCCGGAACCCACGATGCCGACCGACTGGCCGCGCGCGGGCATCCGGGGCGGGTCCTCGTCGTAAGCGCCGGGGCTGTCGGTCACGAACCGCTTGATGTTGTTGATCCCGACCGGAGAGTCGATGTCGGCCCGGCGGCAGGCGATCTCGCACTTGCGCACGCAGACCCGGCCGCAGATCGCCGGCAGGGGGTTCGTTTCGCGGATGAGGCGCAGGGATCCCGCGTAGTCCCCCATGGCGGCCAGGGCCACGTAGCCCTGGCAGTCCACCCCGGCCGGGCAGGCCAGGGCGCAGGGCGAGACGCAGTCGGCGTAGTGGTTGGAGAGCAGCAGCTCCAGCGCGGTGCGGCGCGAGGCGACGACCCGCTCGCTGCGCGTGGTCACCTTCATGCCCTGCGCGACCCGGGTCGCGCAGGCGGGCAGGAGGTTCGGGCGGCCCGCCACCTCGACGACGCAAAGGAAGCACGAGCCGTAGGGCTTGAGCTCCGGGGAATGGCAGAGCGTGGGGATGTCGTCGAGCTTGTTCTCGGTCACGACCTGGAGGATCGTGGCCTCGGGACTGGCCTGCACCATGCGACCGTTGATTTCAACTGTGACCGTGGCCATGATGTCTCCCCTAGTCCTTGTAGACCGCGCCGAAGGTGCAGCTGGTGATGCACTTGCCGCACTTGATGCAGAGCACATCGTCGACGACATGCAGCTCCTTGACCTTGCCCCTGATGGCGTTGGAGGCGCAGTTCCTGGCGCAGAGCGTGCAGCCGGTGCACTTGGCCGGGTCGATCCGGTATGCGACCAGGAGCGCGCAGCTCTTGGCCGGGCACTTCTTGTGGTTGATGTGCTCCAGGCACTCGCCCATGAAATAGCGCAGGGTGGTGAGCACGGGGTTCGGCGCCGTCTGGCCGAGGCCGCAGAGGCTGGCCTCCTTGATCTGGGCGGAGAGGCTCTGCAGCTTGGCCACGTCGTCAAGCGCGCCCTCGCCGCGCGTGATGCGCTCCAGGATCTCGAGCATGCGCAGGGTGCCGATGCGGCAGAAGGTGCACTTGCCGCAGGACTCGTCCTGGGTGAAGTTGAGGAAGAACCGGGCGATGTCCACCATGCAGGTGGTCTCGTCCATCACGATCATCCCGCCCGAGCCCATGATGGCGCCGGTCTTGGGGATGTTCTCGAAGTCCACGGGCGTCTCGCCCAGGTGGTGCGGGATGCAGCCGCCCGAAGGGCCGCCCATCTGCACGCCCTTGAACTTCCGCCCCCCCTTGATGCCGCCGCCGATGCCGAAGACGAGCTGGTTGATGGTGGTCCCCATGGGGACCTCGGCCAGCCCGCCCCGGTTCACCGAGCCGGCCAGCGCGAAGACCTTGGTGCCCCGGCTCTTCTCCGTGCCGAAAGCGGCGTAGGCCGGCGCGCCGTTGACCAATATCCAGGGGATGTTGGCGTAGGTCTCCACGTTGTTGTTGTTGGTGGGCTTCTGCCACAGGCCCTTCTCCGCCGGAAACGGCGGACGCAGGCGCGGCATGCCGCGCTCGCCCTCGATGGAGGCGAAGAGCGCCGTCTCCTCGCCGCACACGAAGGCCCCGGCGCCCTGCTTGATCTTGATGTCGAAATCGTGGCCCGAGCCCAGGATGTCCTTGCCCAGGTAGCCCTTGCGACGCGCGTCGGCGATGGCGGTGTTGAGGCGCTTGATGGCCAGGGGGTACTCGGCGCGGCAGTAGATGTAGCCGAAACTCGAGCCGATGGCGCGGCCGCAGATGATCATGCCCTCCAGCACCGCGTGGGGGTCGCCTTCCAAAACGCTGCGGTCCATGAACGCGCCCGGGTCGCCCTCGTCCGCGTTGCAGACCACGTATTTCACCGGGCCGGCATTGGCGGCCGCGAACGACCATTTCTGCCCGGTGGGGAATCCCGCGCCGCCCCGCCCGCGCAGGCCGGAAGCCTTGACCTCCGCGATGATCCCGTCCGGCGTCATCTCGAAGAGCGCCTGGCGCAGGGCGCGGTAGCCGCCCGCGGCCTCGTACTCCTCCAGAGACTCCGGGTTGATGACGCCGCAGTTGCGCAGGACGATGCGCTTCTGCAGGGCCAGGAAATCCTTCTCCGAGCCGCCCACGTTGCCGGCCGCGTCCTCGCTGTAGACCACCCACTCCGTGATGACCTGGCCGCCCTTGAGATGCTTCTCGACGATGTCCCGGGCCCGGTCGGGCTTGACCTCGCCGTAGATGATCCGGCCGCCGTCCTCGCGGACCTCGACGAGAGGCTCGCGGTAGCACATGCCCAGGCAGCTGGTGATCGAGAGCTCCGCCCCCTGCGGGCCGGCGGCGCCCTGGGCGAGCAGCTCGGCGATGGTCTGGTGGACTTCGCGGGCGCCCGCGGAGAGTCCGCAGGTCCCCATGCCGACGATGATCTTGCGCATCTTAAATCTCCCCTGAGCCGACCTTGGCGGGCGGCTTCTGTTCCTTGGCGCGCCGGCGCATGGCGCGGATGATCTTGCGCGCCGCCGCGGGCGTCAGGCGCCCGTGCGTCTCCTCGTCGACCATCATCACCGGCGCCAGCGAGCAGCAGCCCAGGCACGCCACGGTGAACAGGGTGAAGACCCCGTCCTCGGTGGTCCCGCCCACCTCGATGCCCAACTCGTCGATGACCGTGTCCACCAGCAGCTTGGCGCCGGAGACGTGGCAGGCGGTGCCCACGCAGAGCCGGATGACATGCTCGCCCATGGGCTGCAGCCGGAACTGGTTGTAGAAGGTGATGACGCCGTAGACGGAGGATTCCGGGATGTTGGTCACGCCGGAGATGTACTTGATGGCGCGGCGCGGGATGTACCCGAAATGCTCCTGCGCCGACTGCAGCAGGGGGATGAGCTCGCCCTGGGCGCCGTTGTAGCGCCACAGCCGGTAGGTGAAATCCGCGCCTTTGGTTTCGTTTGCCATGGCAGCCCTCACGCGTCCAGCATCTTGATGACCTTGGCCTCGCGCACGCGCAGGACGCCGTCGATCTTGGCCAGCTTCTCCATGACCCGCGATGTCTTGCCGGTCGCCTGGCTGTCGGTGATCATCCCCACCAGCTTGGCGCCGCCGTCGATCACGTCCAGGAAGATCACCTCGTTGACGAAGAACACCGTGGTGAAGATCTGCTGGATGGCGTTCTTGTCGATGTCGGCGATGATGTAGCTGGTCGTGCCCTTGCGCTCCGCCATCCTCTGGCCGGGGGAGTACTTGACCGCCTTCTTGTATATCTCGATGAAGGAGTTCACGTCGCGGTCGAGCTTGGGCCGCTCCACCGATGACAGCGAGGCCACCTCGATTCCCGCGATGGCCTTGACCCGGTCGAAGAGGGCCCGGATCTTCTCCTCGGAGGCGGCCTGGGCAAGCACGATGATGTCCATGTCGCCGCGCACCGCGTCGCAGGAGGCCACGCCTTCCATATGATAGAGCTCGTTGAATATCTCCATGCTGCGCGCGGCGTCCGTGATGCGGATGGTGAGGTAGGCGCTCACGGATTCGCGGCCGGCCGCGGGCTCGCCGTCGGGCATCGCCACCCCGGCTCCGGAGGTGCGCCCGGGGGCGAGGGCTTCGAGGGCCTGGACCAGGTCGGGGATCTCGAAGGGCTTGTCCAGGTAGCCCGTGTTGTGCTCGGCCAGGGCCGAGGCTTTAAGGGAATCGTCGCCGAAGCCGGTGATGACGAGGACCGGCAGGTCCGGGAACTGGCTCTTGATCACGGTGAGGATCTTCATGCCGTCGATGTCGGGCATGAAGACGTCGGTGATGAGGTAGTCATAGCTCTGGCCCTTGGCCAGGGCGTTGTTGAGCTCGTGGATGGCCGAGATGCCGTCGGGGCAGGCCGTGCAGGCGTAGCCTTCCTGGGTCAATCCGAAAGTGAGGTTCCTGCGGATGGCGGGCTCGTCGTCGATTATCAGGACGCGCTTGTTCATCGAGTCTCCTAGAGGGTGAGAATCCCCGGCGGACGATGCGGTTTTCAGCCAATACCGACAGAAAAAGTATACGCTTTTTGAAAATGCCGTTCAACCGCGGCGCGACGGTGGGATGTGGCGGCGGGCACCTTAAACGATGTGAGAGACCGCGAACATGAAGAGCACTCCCAGGATGGTCATGCCCACGGTCCGCAGCGACGAGCCATCCCGGTGAGCCTCGATCAATATCTCCGCAATCCCGACATACAGCAAGAAGCCCGCGAAGAACCCCAAATAGATCAGCAGGGCCCAGTCCGGGAGGCTGAAGAACCGCGTCACCCAGGCGCCCAGGACCGGCGCCGCGGCGTCGGCCAGGACCAACGCCCAGGTCCGGTTGATGGTGTTCTTGTGCACCAGCATCAAGGAGCCGGTGTTGAGGCCGTCGGCGAAATCATGGCTGATCACCCCGACCGCGATCAGTATCCCCACCGGAGACGAGATGCTGAAGCCCAGGCCGATGCCGATGCCGTCGAGGAAGGAGTGCGCGGTCAGGCCCAAGGCGGAGAGCAGCCCGACGTCGGGATGCCGGTGCTCCTCGTAGCTGCCTTCCGAGCTGTGGTGCACGAGGATGGACTTCTCCAGGACATGGAAGAGCAGGAAGCCACCGATCAGGGCGAGCATCGGAGTCCGGGGGTTGGCCCCCGTCCGCTGCACCATGCCCATGATCTCGGGCAGGACGTCGAGAGCCACCAGGCCGAGCAGGACCCCCGCGGTGAAGCCCAGGATGAGTTGCAGCTTGCCCCTGAACTTGATGCTCGCGAAGCCGCCCAACAGGGTGGATAGGAAGGCAATGCAGGCTGCCAGGATGGCCATCAGCCGCTCCTACCTACCCTCGCTCTTGAAGTAGAGGCAAGAAAGGGGCGGCAGGCAGACCTCCAAGGACTGGCCGTGCCCGTGCCAGGCCACGCCCTGGGCATTGAGGCCGCCCAGGTTGCCCATGCCGGAACCGCCGTATTCCGCGGCGTCGCTGTTGAGGATCTCGGCCCACCAGCCGCACCGCGGCACGCCCACGCGGTAGCTCTTGCGCGGCACGGGCGTGCAGTTCATGACCACGAGGATGAGGTCGTCGCCGGTCTGCCCTTTCCGGATGAAGCTGAGGACCGAGTTGTCCGAGTCGTTGCAATCGACCCAGGAGAAACCGGAAGGGTCGAAGTCCCTTTCGTAGAGGGCCGGCTCGGCCCGGTAGACGCGATTGCAGTGCTCCACCAGCTTTCGCACGCCCTCGTGGGGCGCGTGCTCGAGCTGGTGCCAATCCAGGCTCGTGGCATGGTTCCACTCCCGCCACTGCCCCCACTCGCCGCCCATGAACAGCAGCTTCTTGCCCGGCTGGGCCCACATGTAGGCGAACATGAGGCGCAGGTTGGCGAACTTCTGCCAGTCGTCTCCGGACATCTGCGACAACAAGGAGCGCTTGCCGTGCACCACCTCGTCGTGCGAGAGCGGCAGGATGAAGTTCTCGTGGAAGGCGTAGAGCATGCGGAAGGTAATCACGTTCTGGTGCCACTTGCGGTAGAGCGCATCCTTGCGCATGTAGGCGAGCGTGTCGTGCATCCAGCCCATGTCCCACTTGAAGCCGAAGCCCAGGCCGCCCACGGAGGTGGGCCGGGAGACCAAGCCCCAGGAGGTGGATTCCTCCGCGCAGGTCTGCGTGTCCGGGAACTGCTTGTAGACCTCCTCGTTGAGGCGCCGCAGGAACCAGATGGCATCGATGTTCTCGCGGCCGCCGTACTCGTTGGGGATCCACTCGCCTTTCTTGCGCGAGTAGTCCAGGTAGAGCATGGAGGCCACGGCATCCACGCGGATGCCGTCCACGTGGTACTTGTCGAACCACAGCAGGGCGCCGGAGATGAGGAAGGAGCGCACCTCGTTGCGGCCGTAGTTGAAGATGAAGCTGCCCCAGTCGGGGTGGTAGCCCTTGCGCGGGTCGGCGTGCTCGTAGAGGTGGGAACCGTCGAACTGGGCCAGGCCGTGGCCGTCCGTCGCGAAGTGGGACGGCACCCAGTCCAGGATCACGCCGATGCCCTCCTGGTGCAGGTGGTCCACCAGGCACATGAAGTCCTGGGGCGTGCCGAAGGTGGAGCAGGGCGCGAAATAACCGAGGGTCTGGTAGCCCCAGGAGCCGTCGAAGGGATGGTGCATGATGGGCAGGAGTTCGACGTGGGTAAATCCCATGCGCCGCACGTGGGCCGCAAGCCGGGGCGCCAGCTCCCGGTAGGTAAGCGTGCGGTTGCCCTCCTCGGGCATGCGCATCCAGGAACCCAGGTGCACCTCGTAGATCGAGACCGGCGCCGACAGCGCGTTGCGGCCGCGGCGCTCCTTCATCCAGCCCGCGTCGCCCCATTGGTAGTCCAAGTCCCAGACCACGGAGGCGGACTTGGGCGGCACCTCGGCGTAGAATCCCACGGGGTCGGCCTTCTCGGCCTTGTAGCCGTGCATATGCGATGAGACGAAGTACTTGTAGACCGTGCCTTTTTCCAAGCCTGCGATGAAGCCTTCCCAGATGCCGGAAGAGCCGCGCAGATGCAGAGGATTCTTGGTCTTGTTCCAGCCGTTGAAGTCCCCGATGACCGTCACCTTCTTGGCGTTGGGCGCCCAGACCGCGAAATAGACGCCCTTCTGGCCGTCGTGCTCCATGGGGTGGGCGCCGAGTTTGTCGTAGACGCGGAAATGCGTGCCCTCGTTGTACAGGTAAAGGTCCTGCTCGGTCAGCAGGGTCGCCGGCGTGTGCAAAGCGTTCTTTTCGCTGAGGCTCATAGCGTCCATCTCCTTGGGCCGCGTCCATAGGCCCCGGTCATCAAAGCCAGCCGTCCCGCCACCTCGGCGGTCATCGCCCCCGGCGCCAGGCGCCACTGCCAGTTGCCCTCGGCGCAGCCGGGCACGTTCATGCGCGCTTCGGAGCCCAGGCCCAGCAGGTCCTGCACGAGGATGACCGCGGTTTCCGAAGGGCTTTTGAGCGCGGACCGGACCATATCCCAATGGATGTCCGAGCCGTCTACGCCGAGGTAGCGCAGTACGTTCTCCCGCTCCGCGGCGGCCTGCTCGGCGGTGCGGCCCCCGGAAGGGCCGCCCAAAGCCTTGAACCAGCCCGCGGCGGTGTCGTTGTCGTGCGTGCCGGTATAGGCCACGCTGCGCCGCGGGAAGCTGTGCGGCCGCATCCGCTCGTCCGAGTCACCGAAGGAAAACTGCAGCACGCGCATGCCCGGGAACTCGAAGCGGTCGCGCAGGGCCTCGACCTCCTTGGTCAAGGTGCCCAGGTCCTCGGCAATGATCTCCACCGTGGTCCCGCGCTCCTGTCCGGACGGCGAGCCGTCGGCCCGAGGGTCGCCGAAAGCGCCCAAAACCGCCCGAAACAGCTCGTCTCCAGGCGCCAGGAGCCAGCGGCCGCCCACCGCGTCCTCGGCCCCGGCCGGGACCTCCCAATAATTATAGAACCCGATGAAATGGTCGAGGCGCACGGCGTCGAAGCGGCTGAAAGCGGCACGGAAGCGGCCGATCCACCAGGAGAAGCCGTCGGCCTTAATGGCGTCCCAGCGGTAAAGCGGGTTGCCCCAGAGCTGGCCTTTCTGGCTGAAGTAGTCCGGCGGCACGCCCGCGACGACGGTGGGACGGCCGTCGTCGCCGAGGCAGAAGAGCTCAGGCCGCGCCCAGACGTCCGCGCTGTCGGCGGCCACGAAGATGGGGATGTCGCCGATGAGGCCCAGACCAAGCTGGGCGCAGTGCTCCTTAAGCTCTTGCCACTGCTTGTGGAACAGGAACTGCAGGAACTTGTGGTAGCGGATGCGGCCTTGCAGGGCCCCCCGCGCGCGGGCCAAGGCCTCGGGCTGGCGGGAGCGCAGCTCCGGCTCCCATTCGACCCAAGGCCGGTCCTGATGGCTTTCCTTCAGGGCGCAGAAGAGGGCGTAGTCGTCGAGCCATCCCGCCTGCTCCGCGCAGAAGGAGATGAGGGCGTTCTGTGCCGCGCGTTCGCCGCGGCGCTCGAAGGCCTCCCAGGCTTTCGCGAAACGGATCCCCTTGAACCGCTCCACCGCTTCATAGTTGACCCGATCCTTGGCCTGGCCCCGGAGGGGCTTGAGGTCCGCCGGTGCGAGCAGGCCGTCCTGACAGAGCTTGTCGAGAGAGAGGAGCAGGGGATTGCCGGCCGAGGCCGAGGACGCGTAATAGGGCGAATGGCCGTGGCCGGTGGGGCCGACGGGCAGCATCTGCCACCAGGTCTGGCCGCAGGCGGCGAGGAGATCAGCGAAGGCGAATGCCTCGCGGCCCAGGTCGCCGATGCCGTGGGGGCCGGGTAGCGAGGTCGGATGCAGGAGAAGTCCCGAGGAGCGTCTGCGCAGAGTGGGCTTGTCCATCGTCGCGGCTTGATTTTAGCAAATGGCGACGCCAGGCCCTAGGCCAGGCCCCATTTCCGGAGCGCCGCGGCCTCATCCTCGGGCGAGGCGACCTTCTTGAACAGCGCGGGCTTGCCGTGCACGCAGGCCTGGCATTCGGCCCAGGTCTGGTGCTTTTCCAGCCTGCCGTCCAAGAGGCTGAGGTACCAGCCTCCTTTCTTGGTTGACGCGGGCCGCGCAACAGCCCGGGGCAAGGCCTCGGGTTTGGGCGGGAAAAGGTCCACGGAGTAGCCGAGGAGGGGCCCTTCATAGAGGTGCGGTATCTTGTTATGGGAAAAGGCGACGGCGATCTGGTCGCAGCGGGAGTTGGCGGGATGGCCTTGGTGGCCGCGGACATAATCCCACGATATCCTGGGGTGGCGCTGGGACACGAGGCGGTCAAGCTCTTCCCAAAGGTCGCGATTGAGGATGGCGACGCCGTCGCCGCGCCGCCAATCGTTGCGCTTCCAGCCGTGGAGCCAGCGCGTGATGCCGGATATGAGGTAGGTGGAATCGGTGTAGATGCCGATGAGGCCGGGCGCGGTCTCGACGCAGCGCAGGGCGCTGATCGCGGCCTGGAGCTCCATGCGGTTATTGGTCGTTGCGGGCTCGCGGCCGCCGAGCTCGCGGACCCGGCCCTCAGGGGTGAGGACGATGGCGCCATAGCCGCCCGGGCCGGGGTTGCCGGAGCAGGCGCCGTCGGTGTAGATGATGATGTCCATGGCGGTTCAGGATGGGTCCAGGAATTTCTTATACAGGTCGACGCTGAGGCCGGAACGGAGCTGGTTCTGAGGTTCGCTCCTGTTAGACGGCCCGGTCATGGCAGACTGGCACTTCGGACACTTGCTGGAACGGAGTTCCATGATGTTCGCGTCATACATATGGCCGCACCTTCGACAACGAAGGACATAGACATACCGCGGAGGGTTCGTGCCGGGCTCCGGGGTCTTGCGGATGACCTCTTGGCTATGTCGGTTCACATAGCCGACTCTGGCGCCTTTCATGAGGTCATGGCCTGTTGGCGTGGAAGCCGTCCGGCTGGAACCCGCACGCCGCCTCGTATTCCTGGGCGCAACCCAAGGCCTGCGCCACGATGTCCCCTACTTCGCAAAGGCTATTTCCCGGCCCCGCCATGATGCCCCCCAAATCCGCCCCGCAGCCCATCCGCTCCACGATCAAAGGCAGCTCTTCCTTATTATGATAGCCATAATCGGAGCGGTGCTGCATCCCGTGGTCCGCCGTGATGATGAGCAGGTCCCCCTTGCGCATATTCTTCTCGATCAGCGGCAGGGCCAGATCCACCCCCGCCAGGCCCCGCAGGCCGCCCGGCACGTCCCTCGTATGTCCATACAAGCTGTCCCCGTCCACCAGGTTCGTGAACACGAAAGTCCCCGCCGGCCGGTAGACCGCCGCGGCCGCGTCCAGGGCATTCACCGTCCCCTGGATGTTATACGGATTCGTGTCCTTCTTCTTCTCATGCATGAAGCGCAGGCCCAGATCCGGGTCCAAAAAGCTCGGCCGCGTCAGCTTGATCTTCTCGTTATAGGCCGTGTTCACCAAGTCGCTGGTCTTGCCCACGGCCACCGTCCACACGTCCCGGGCGTTGAGCACGTCCACCAAGGTCTGTCCCTGCAGCGGCAAGACCGTGTCGTGCCGGTTGGCCGTGCGGACGATCTCGCCGTCGGGAGCGCGCACGTAGGCCCGGGCGATGACGCGCGTGATCGGCAGGCCCATCTCCCGGGCCAGCTCGAAAGCCATGTCCGCGATGGCGTGCTGCTGCTTGACCGGGATCACCGCCTCGTTCATCGCGATCTGCACCAGCGGGTCGCACTTGCTGGCGTAGACGATAGGGAAGCCCGTCCGCTCGTGCTCGGCCGCGTTGAGCTCGATCGCCTCTATCCCGCCGCACATCTTGTTGAAGATCGTCCTGCGGCCGATGCGCTTCTCCAGCGCCGCGATGAAGTCCCGCCTGAAACCATTCGGGAACAGCTCATAGGTGCTCGGGTCCACGATCCCCACCATCTCCCGGTGGCCGATGACCGAGTCCGCCGAGGCCGAGGCCTGCTTGATGCGCATGGCGCAGGTGCGCTTGCCGTCGCGGCCCAAACGGTCGCGGTGCCGGGGCGCCACGATGCGGCCCAGGCCCAGCCGGGACAGGTTCGGCAGCTTGAGCTTGCCTGGATAGCGGTCGAGCAGATAATCCAAGGTCTCCGCGCCGACCGCGTCTAGAACCAGCAGAAGGACCGTCGCTTTCTTCGCCATAGCATCACCCCTTTCGAGAGTCGAACCATTTCCGCATCCGCTCCAACCCGTCTTCGAACGCCACCCGCGGCTCATAGCCCAAATCGCGCCGGGCCGCAGAGATGTCGAACCAATGCGCGGTGCTCAACTGCTGGACCAGGAAGCGCGTCAACCTCGGCTCGTCCCTGCGCCGGGTGGCCGCGTACCAAGTCTCGTAGGCCCAGGCCGCGGCGCGCGCCGCGATGGGACTGACGCTCTTGTCTACCGGCGGCAATCCGGCGGCTTCCAGGATGGCGTTGACGATCTCCCAGACCGGAAGCGGCCGCCCACCGCTGATGAAATAGGGCCGGCCCGCCGCCGCGCTGCCCGGCTGGAGGCTTTCCAAGGCCAGCCGGTGGGCCTCGGCCGCATCGTCGATGAAGGTCGCGTCCACGAGCTTGTTGTACGACCCGATGCGCCGCAGTTCGCCGGCGTGGGCCCGGGCCACCATGCGGGCCACGAGCCGGTCCTCGCCCGGCCCCCAGACCAGATGGGGCCGCAAGGCCACGGTGAGCAGGTCCGGCCGGTTCGCCGCCAGCACCAGCCGCTCCGCGACGGCCTTGGTCCGGGAATAGTGCGAATCGAAGCGCTGGGGATAGGGGGCGGACTCGGTCCAACCTTCCACGTCGGAGCCGGGGAAGACCACGCTCGGGGAACTCGTGAAGACCAGCCGGGACACACCAGATTCCTGGCAGGCCCGGATGATATGATGGGTGCCCGCCACGTTGACTTCGAAAAAGCTCTTGTAGTCGCCCCAGAGCCCGACCAAGGCGGCGCAATGGATGACCCCCTCCTGGCCGCGGCAGGCGGCGCGCACCGCCTCGAGGTCGCGCAGGTCTCCCACCAGCACCTCCACGCCGTCGGCCGCCAGTTCCGGATGCGGCATCCGGGACAGGCTGCGCACCTGATGGCCGCGGCGCTGCAGGAGCCGCGCCACGGCTCCGCCCACGAATCCCCCCCCGCCCGTCACCAGGACCCTCATGCCAGCCTCGCCGCGGCCCAATCGGCCAGCTTCTCGCGGAAGATTTTGGCGTTGTGCCGGATGTCCACGGGGAAACCCGGATGGAACAGGATGGCGCGGATGCTTTGCGTGTGCGCGAACCGCGCGCCCAGTTCCAACAGCTCGGCGCGCACCCGGCTCTCATCGGCCCCTGGCTCCAGCTCCACGCACAGGGCCGGGATGCGCCCGCTATCGGAGGCGACCCCTACCAAGGCTGTGCGCCGCACGGACGGATGCTCGTTGAAGACCCCCTCGCAAGGGATGGTGAAAAGGGCCTGCGCTCCCGCGACGACCCGCTGGCTCTTGCGGCCGCAGAACCACAGCCGGCCATTCTCGTCGAAATAGCCCAGGTCGCCCATGCGGTGGCGGCACCCGCCCGCCGCGTCCGGGATCTTGGCCAGCATGGTCTCCCGCGGGCGGTTGAAGTACTCGCGCGTGACCACCGGGCCCTTGACCACGATCTCGCCGACCGCGCCCTGCGGCAGGAGCAGGCCGTCCGACCAGGCCGGGATGGGATCATCGCCAATGCCGATGATCCGCACCTCCATGCCCGGCCAAGGCCGCCCCACGCAGATTCCGCGCCCCTGTCCGGTCAAAGCCGCGGTATCGGCCAGGACCTCCTGGCTGGCGATGCAGGCCACGGGCAAGGCCTCGGTCGCGCCGTAGGGAGTGTGCACCTCCGCGCCCGTAGGCAGCATCCGGGACAGGCGCGCCAGGACCCGGGCCGGGACCGGCGCCCCGGCGCAGATGACGCGTTTGAGGGAGGGCAGGCATACGCCGTGCCTTTGGCCGTAGCGGCCCAGGACGTCGAGAACGGCGGGCGAGCCAAAGAGCTGGACCGCGCCGTGGCGTTGGATGGGGACCACGATCTCGCGGGGGTCGACCCGGGCGGGCCTGGTCGCGTCCATGCGGGGGATGACGGCACTCAGGCCCAAGGCCACGTCGAAAAGGGCGAAGAGCGGGAAGGTCGGAATCGAGAATCCCCCCGCCTCGATCTTGAAGTGCTCGCGCAGCATGGCGGCCTGATGCGCGAAGATCTCCTGGGTGTAGACCGCGCCCTTGGGCGCGCCCGTGCTTCCCGAGGTGAACAGGATGGCCGCCGGCAAGCCGCTGGCGGCAGCGGGACACTGAGCGCGGGCCTCGCGCGCGTCGCCGCCGCTCAGGTCATTGAGGCCCAGCCAGCCGGGCCAGCGCAACCGCCCGGTCGTGACCAATGTCGCGAGGCTCTCCCTGGCCCAGCCGCCGGCCAGCCGTGCCAGATGCGCCTTGGTCGAGCCGATGAAAGCCCGCGGCTGGGCCTCGGCCAGGCAGCGCCCCAAGTTCCGCCAGCCGATGCCGGGATCTATGAGGACCGGGACCGCGCCGGCCCGGAAGAGCCCGAAGGCCAGGGCCACGAACTCGATGCCGGGCGGCACGAGCAGCGCGGCGCGGACCCCTTGGCCCACGCCGGCGCGTTGCAGTCCCGCGGCCAGGCGCCAAGACCAGTCATCAAGTTCCCCGAAGGAGACGCTCCGCCGGCCCGAGATGACCGCGGGGCGCCGCGGCTCGGACGCCGCCGCCGCGGAGAGCAGGGCCGAGACTCCGGGCAGTTCGCTCATGGTTCAATCCGAAAGAGGATGCCGCTCCAGGAAGCCCCTGACCAGCGGGATAATCTGTTCCCCGGCGTCTTCCAAGACGTAGTGCCCGGCGTCCGGGAAGCGATGGACCTCGGCCTTGGGGAAGCGCCGGCGCCATTCATCCAGGAAGCCGCCATCGAAGACGAAGTCCTTTTCCCCCCAGCAGATGAGCATGGGGATGCCTTGGAAGAGGACCAGGCCCTCGGCCGTCTGCCGCGCCAAGCCATAGGCTTTGTCTGCCGGCCCCAGCGGGATGTCGTCCACGAAGCGCTGGACCGCGATGCGGTTAGCCCAGGAGTCGTACGGCTCCAGATATTGGCGCCGCAGTTCCGGCGTCATGGGACGGCGGGTGCAGCACAGGCGGCTGGCCGACCGCGCGAAGGCGTTGGCGCCGCGTACGAGAAGAGCGCCCACAGGCCCGCGGCACGCCCTGAGCATCCAGGGCAGCGTCCTGCCCGCGGGCAGCAGGAAGGCCGCGGAGTTGAGGATCACCAGCCGCCGTATGCGCTCCGGGTGCCTGACGGCATAGGTCATTCCGATCATGCCGCCCCAATCGTGGAGGACCAATGTCGTCCGGGCACTGACGCCGACGGCGTCGAGCAGTCGTTCCAAGTCGTCCACGCGGCTCTTGAGGGTATAGTCGTAGCGCCGCGCCCGGGGCTTGCTGGAGAGCCCGCAGCCGATGTGGTCCGGCACCACGACGCGGCAGGCGTCGCTCAAAGCCTTGGCCAGTCCGCGATAGTAGATGGCCCAGGTGGGGTTGCCGTGCACCATGACCACGGGGTCGCCCGCGCCCGCGTCCAGGTAGTGCTGGCGCAGGCCGTCGTGCTCGAAGAACCGGCTCTCGAACGGCAGGGCGGGATGCTTCACCACCGCCACCCCAGCATGAGGCAGTTAAGGCCGCTGCCGATGCCCAGGAACGCGACCTGGTCTCCGGCCACGAGGAACTCGCGCTCCTCGGCGATGGCCGCCGTGAGGGGCAAGGACACCGTCCCGATGTTGCCGAGGTACTCGTAGGTCTGGAAATCCTTGCTCTCGGGCACGCCGATTTCGGCGAGGACCTGGCTGCGGTGCGGGGCGCCGACTTGATGGCAGACCGTCTTATCCACGGCCGCGGCGTCCCAGCCCAGCTCGTCCCGGAACGCGCGCCAGGTATCGCGCCCCAGCGCCACTCCGTGCTTCAAGACCGCGGCCGCGTCCGTGGACATGAAATCGCCGCGCCAGCGGCAGAGCTCATGGTGCTCGGGCGCCGTGCGCAGGACGCCGCCCAGCAGCCGATGCCCCTTGCCGCCGAAGGAGCCGTCGGTCAGCAGGACGCCGACCGCGCCCGAGCCCCCGGTCAAGGTAGCCATGGAAAGGCGGAAATGGTCCATGCTCGTGTCCTGAAGCATGCTTGCGATCATGCTGTCGTTGATCTCGCGGGCGGACTCGCACGATACGATCAATCCGGCGCGTATGCTCCCGAGCTCGATGGCGTTGGCGACCTCGAAGATGCCGTTCATGACCCCAAGGCAGGCGTTGGAAATGTCGTAGACGGCGCAATCGGGCTTGACGCCCAAACCGGCGGCGACGGCGCAGGCCGTGGCCGGCTCGCTGGCTTCGCGGCAGACTCCGGCGTAGATGAGCGCGCCGAGTTCCCTGGCTGGGACGCCGCCTCCGGCCAGGGCCTTGCGCCCGGCGCCCAGCGCGCCGGCGGAGAGCCGGAAGCCCGGGTCCCACCAGCGCCGCTCGCGGATCCCGGTCAGGGCTTCGAGCTGGCCGGGCTGCATGCCCAGGGCGCGGTAGAGCGGGGCGATGCGGTCCTCCAGCGCCCGGGAGGTGACCACGTTGGGCGCCAGCTCATAGCCGATGCAGTCGAGAAAAACCTTTGTGTAGCGCACTTTCTCCCCTCGTAAGAATAGCATTTCTCCAAAAGCGCCGGCTTCAGGCCGCCCGCGCAAACCGCTTGATTAAAGCGTGCGGGGAATGATAATTTCTATGAAGTCGGTATCCGATATCCTCATGCTGGAGGCATCTCGATGACATTGCTCAGCAGCCTGCTACTCGCCACGACGGCAACCGCGGCTGCGCCCAAGGCGCCCGCCGTAATCGCCATCGTCAACGGAGTCCCCATCAAAAGAGTCGAGATGATGGACCGGGCCTGGAAGCAATACGGCACGGCCGTGCTCAACGACACGATAGACGACATCCTCATCCACCAAGCATCCAAGTTTTTGGCGGTGAAGCCCGATGCGCAGGAGGTGGCCGCAAGGCTGCGGCGCATCATGAGCCAGTTCCCGGACGAGGCCACATTCAGCGCACGCCTAGCGGCCACCGGAACGAGCCTGCCGCAGCTGCGCGGCCAGATCGAGGAGCAGGTCCTGCGGGAGAACCTGGTCGCCAAGGCCAAGGGCCTCCAGGTGACGGAGGCCGAGCTCAAGGCGGCCTTCGACGCCAACAAGGATAGGCTGGCCAGCCCCGATGCCATCCGCATCCGCCACATCGTCGTGGCCAACGAGAAGGAAGCCGCCGACTTCCTGATTGCAATCAAGGCCGGGGCTGACTTCGCCAAGCTGGCTTCTCAGGTCTCTTTGGACAACGGCACCAAGGACCGCGGTGGCGACGCGGGGTTCCTCTCCCACGGGATGCTGCTGCCCGAACTGGAGAAGGCGATCTCCGGACTCAAGCCGGGCCAGGTGGCCGGGCCAGTCAAGACTCCGCTGGGCTATCACCTGCTGAAAGTGGAAGAGATCCGGCCGGCCGCGCCCGCGGTCTTCGATAACGTCAAGGGCGAACTGCGCGCCTCGCTGCTGGCGGACAAGGTCAGCAAAGCCTGGCCCGATTTCCTCAGGGAGCTCCGCGCCAAGGCGAAGATCGAGACGCCTAAGGGCTGAGCCGGCCCGCGGCTCAAACCGGCGGGGCGGCCGCGCAAGGCAGGCTGACCCGGAAGGTGCTGCCCTGCCCCGCCGCGCTCTCCACCCAGATCCTACCCCCGTGCGCCGCCACGATGGTCTTGCAGACGTAGAGACCGAGCCCGGTCCCCTCCGCCTTGACGCCACCCAGGCGCACGAACTTCTGGAACAGCCGCCCCTGCTCCCGCGGCGCGATGCCGGGGCCGGTATCCCGGACGCTCAGATGCAGGCGCGGCGCCCCGCCCTCGGCCTGTTCCCGCAGCGCCACGACCACGCGGCCGCCCCGGGGAGTGAACTTGACCGCGTTGGAGAGGAGGTTCTCCAGGACCTGGCGGATCCGGGAGCGGTCCAAGAGGCCCCGCGGCAGGGGGCCGACCGCCTCCAGCGCGAGGTCCACGCCTGCGCGCTGGGCGGAAGGGCGCAGGGAATCGGCGGTCTGGCAGGCCAATTCGTAGAGGTCCACGGCTTCGAGCCTTAGCGGCGCCTCTCCCGACTCCAGCCGGGCGGTCGCCATCAGGTTGTCCAGCGTCTGCCGCAGCGCCGAGGCGGTGCCCTTCATGCGCCGCACGTCCCTAAGCCAGCGCTGCACCTCGCTGGATGCGGCGTGCGCGCCCTCCACCGCCATAAGGTCCAGGTAGGACTCCAAGGCGCCCAGTGGGGACTTGAGCTCATGCGCCACCAGGGCCAGGGTCTCTCTCCTGCGGACGGCCCGGAGGGACCGCCTCGAATGATCGTTGCGTCGGGAGGGCGCCTGCTCGAGCAGCGCGCCTGTCCAGGCAAGTCCACGACGACTCGGCATGTTCCCCGATCCGGCATGCAAACACCGGTTGCGGCCTCACGCTTCCTCTCGCGAGCGCGGCCCACGAG
>Ga0118677_10005095_pt1 | contig 23330 bp, 19 predicted proteins | sample AliMusrvi5mmetaG_FD_86154 | JGI IMG/M metagenome (GOLD analysis project Ga0118677, IMG submission 86154)
CTTTCAAACTGTATTGTGATGAGTTTCCAGAGCACATCTTCCCTTTTGATTGTCATACCCATTTTCAGGTCAAAACCCAGGTCGCGGAAGTTTTCAGGGTTCCCGAGGCCATAGATGCAGGATACTGAAGCGACAACGATTACATCCCGGGCTGATAGGAGTGAAGCTGTTGCAGAGAGTCGCATCTGTTCAATACGCGGGTTAATCTGGGCATCTTTTTCAATATACTGGTCTCGAAAAAGATGTCTATGTGTTTCAAAGTCTTCTGTACCCATCCAAGAAGTGACTAATTTAAATTGTTCTGCACTCGTGAGAAATTCATCCCACATGGCCTCTTTTACGGCACGCAGTAGAAGCGGCTTCCAAGTCTCATCATCCTTCACTTTTTCATATAAATATCCTACCATGCCGAGTTTCTCTTTTATAATCTTCATAAGAGTTTCATCTCCTTTATAGATTTCCTTGAAGACTGTTAGAATAAATCTAGGCGGAATATATTTACCCTTTTCAATCGAAGATAAAGGTAAAACTTGATTTTTAATCTGACTTGATGTGCCTGTTTTTTCGTCTGTAATTACCCAAGCTATGCATTTTCCAACTTCAATCGATGCTATTTTTTTATTACATCTTTCATACTCGTTTAAAAAATAATCTAAATCTAAACAGAGACATCCTGTAGACCAATGAATTGGATCAATACTTTCTTCTTTACCTTCAAGATGTTTCTTCCATTCCCTATCTGTAAGTGTGAAGCCCCAAGAATCGCCACCCAAGGCAAGTAGTAAACTTTGCATTCTTTGTTGTCCATCTAAAATCATCAAGAATGAATTGCTACTTTTATCGACCGATGTTTGCTTTGATTCCTTAGAAGGCACTCCTCTTACAACTTCTTCCCAAAAGGCACGATATGGAATAAAGTCTGATGTAGGTAAACTGATTTTCACTTTCCAACATAACAATGAGCCAAAAGGCCATTTTTTGAAAATGGAATCAATTAACAATATTACTTGATCGGGATTCCAAATATAAGGTCTTTGCAGATCAGGGATTACCACTGTAGAATTGACATCCATAATGTCAGTTAAAAATTCACTCAATGTTTTATTTGAATCTGAAGAATAAATTGTGGCCATAATCTTGTAAAACTTTATTTTATAAATGAAGCTTGTTATTATGCATCAATTATGATTGTGTTTAGATTTATAATCTTCAACCAATAAAATTGATTGTTAAATCTTCTGCTAAAGTTGACGATAAATAGATGAAGTTAGATTTCCGATTAGTTCTGCTATTTCGGCTTTTGTGAGCATGTCCTTTTGAGAAGCAACTTTGACTAATTCAAAAAGTCCCCATATTGGCACTTCGGCAGAAGAAATTGGATCAAATCCTCCTGATTCTCTGTACCAGGCTAATCTAATGGAATCCTGTTTATAACCATCTTTATTACCCCAACTTGAATTTCCACCATCGCTGATTTTTGCGATTTGAATTTTACCACCATGTTTCGTTTCGAATTCTTCTGATACTTTCATGATTTATTACCTCCAATAGATTTAGGTTTTTTACAAAATGTTATCAATTAGATAAATGCCTCATAAACAACTCCGCACATGCCCTTGCATCGCTTAGTGCTTCATGGTGATTCAAAGGTATGTTATATTTTATACATAATGAAGCAAGATTGTCTCTAAATAAGCGATATGTGCAATGTTTTTCATAATCGGGTACTTCCAATCCGTAATACTGTAAGGTTTGGGCCAACACCGGGAAATCGAAGCTCAATCCGTTGTGGGCAACCACCTTTTGATTTTTAATAAATGGCTCCACCAAATGCCATATCTGATCAAAAGTGGGTTCATTCCGTGTAATTTCAGGAGTAATCCCATGAATACCGATAAACCATTTCCAGTAGAAGTTATTGGGAGGCTGCACTAATATACTTAATTCATCGGTAATCAAACCGTTTTCAACCCTCACCAGCCCTACCTGGCAGATACTCCATCGTTTGCCGTGTGCAGTTTCAAAGTCAATGGCTGTAAATGTGTCTCGGTCAGCTTCCATACCAATCTTTTTTCTCCAAAAGTAACCTTCACCTCAGCCCGCATCTGTCCTACCCTCCTATTTTATTCACTAATCCTGAATAAATTATTCCCGTTATTACTTACAGTTATTCTAAACGTTGACCTTATCATGGTGTGCCGGGGTCTTGCCGGATTATTTCCAATTCCAGAATTACAAAGATCGGTCGGGTTAATTGGTTTTATTCCAGTACACAATTTTTAAATAGAAAGCAGGATAGATATAAATTATTCATTTCAAATATCAACATGCAGACTACCTGTAAGTAATAGAAATAATTTAATATCTTATTCTACTTGCCAATCAATACTTCACCGCCGGCCTGCCCGGCAGTCTTCATTTCAGGGTGGTAAAATAAAAACGGGCCTACTATACTAAAATACTTCATACCAAAAATGCGAAGCTTTTCTGCCCTGTTGTGTCGCTTTCAATGAGACTTTGACCCTTTAAATTATTAGAAGCTTATTAAAAGGTTATTCGAAGGTTATTCGAAGATGGTTCAATTATATTCTAATAATCATCGAATAAGTTTCTAATAACTAATGAATAAGTTTCAAATAATTTTAAAGCCTGTTAGATGGCTGGTATATGGAAGAACCAATCAATTCTTTAACCTTGAACAGACAATGGTTTTTAGCATCAATACAAGGACAGGATGGAATCTGATCGATCAATTTCAGGAAATAGGAATAAGAAACTGTCCTTAAAGTCACAAGAACAATTTAAACGTCAGGACGTCAGAAAGCTAATTCAAAGCATTCAACCAATAATCCTTTGTTTCGGTCCTGGATTGAAATTCCAGGTTTTAATTCCGCTTCAATTGTAATAACTATTTGGATGCATCCGGTTTTTCAGCAGACCCTGAGGTAGAAAAGTTTTCGATAGAATAATACGTCAATCGGATTTATCCTGATCAATAGTGAAAAATCAGTTATTTCTTTAAAGGAATTCCTCTATATCATTTTGATTATGAAAAAGTCTGGGGAATTTAGTCCTGAAGATGCCCTGTGAATGGCAGATTTTTGAGGCAGGAGGAGTTTTTTTCTAGGTTGTGAAAAACTAATTACTATATTTGCAATCGCAAAAAGAAACGGGTGTAGCTCAGTTGGTAGAGCACTGGTCTCCAAAACCAGGTGTCGGGCGTTCGAGTCGCTCCTCCCGTGCAAAGGCTGCTCATTTGGGCAGCTTTTTTGTTTTACGGAAAGTCTTTGGTATCTTCAACCCAAATAAAAACAGCTATGACTGTCGATCTTTTTATACCCTGTTTTATCGATCAGATATATCCTGAAACCGCCTTCAACACTATCAAATTGTTAAGGAAAGCAGGTCTTGAAGTGAACTACAATCCGGAGCAAACGTGTTGTGGCCAACCAGCTTTCAATAGCGGTTACTGGGATGAAACCAGAACACTGGCTCAGAAATTCATGCGTGACTTTCCGAACCATAGACCGATCATCAGTCCTTCGGCCTCGTGTACCGGTTTTATCAAAAATTACTATCCCGACCTTTTTAAGAATGAACAGGCTGGATTTACCGATTACGAGCGACTTAGCCGAAACTTGTTTGAATTGACCGATTACCTGGTCAATCATTTACATTTTACGGATTTCGGAGCAGAGTTTCCGCATAAGGTTTGCTATCACGATGCCTGTACCGCATTGCGCGAATATGGCATTCGTGAAGAGCCGCGTCTGTTGCTTTCGAAAGTAAAAGGCCTTGAACTGGTTGAAATGGAAAATACGGAAACCTGTTGTGGGTTTGGTGGTACTTTCTCAGCCAAATTCACAGCGATCTCTACGGCCATGACCGAACAGAAAGTGGAGAATGCCCTGAAGACAGGTGCTGAATATATTATCTCGACCGAATCGTCGTGTATCATGAACATTGAGGCTTACATTCTGAAAAATAAATTGCCCATTAAACCTATCCATATTGCTGATATATTGGCTTCGGGATGGGAAGAATGAAGATTATCGATTGAAGACTGGAAACCGGAGACAGAAGACAGAAGACCGGAGACCAGGGATTTAAACATGGAACTTTGAACTTGAAACCTGAAACTGACTTATGGCTGAAATAGGAAAATTAAATCACATGTATGTGGTCAAAGAGGTAGATTTTGGAATTTACCTCGACGGTGGTGATTTGGGCGAGATACTGATGCCTAAGCGTTACGTTCCTGAAGGAACACAGCCGGAAGATATGATTGATGCGTTCATCTACCTCGATTCAGAAGACCGTCTGGTTGCAACGACAGAGAAACCGATGGCTATGGTAGAGGAGTTTGCCTTGCTCGAAGTGGTTTCGGTAACTCCGGTAGGTGCCTTTCTGAACTGGGGCCTGCCAAAGGATTTATTTGTGCCCTTTCGCGAACAGCGCCAACCCATGGAACAGGGAAAGAAATACCTGGTTTATGTCTATGTGGATACTAACAGTAAACGTATTGCAGCCTCTTCAAAAATAGAACATTACCTGGATAATATTCCTGTCGATTATGATCTGGATGAGGAAGTTGACCTGATCATCGTGAATGAAACCGATCTGGGTTATAATGCTATCATAGATAACTGCCACCTGGGCGTGATCTTTAAAAACGAGGTTTTTCAACCCCTAAATCCGGGAGACAGGGTTCAGGGATTCATTAAAAAGATCCGAACGGATGGGAAGATTGACCTCTGTCTGCAAAAAGCAGGATATGAAAAGATCAGCACTTTTGCCGATAAGATCATTTCAGAACTGGAAAAGAACAAGGGGTTTTTGACCTTAACCGACAAAAGCACCCCGGACGAAATATACAAAACATTTAAAATCAGCAAGAAAAACTTCAAATCTGCTATTGGGGCTCTCTATAAAAAAAGAATGATTGCACTGGAAGAAGATGGAATCAGATTGCTGATTTCGGAATAAATCGCACTATGAAAAAAGGACAGATTTCAAATTTACTGAGACAATTAGGATTACTTTATCTGACCGACTGGATTCGTTATTTTATAGAGCGTTTCAAAAACAGGAAGATCAATAACGACTTCAGGAAGAACAATCCGGATGTAAAACTACCCCCTGATTACCTGATATATGAATCATTTTTACTTAATTATAAAGAATATTATACAGAAAGCATCGAAACAGCACAATGGGTTGTTAACCATGTCAGTAAATATATCGAATTAAAGAATAAGAAAATACTCGATTGGGGTTGCGGCCCAGGCAGAGTGATTCGTCATATGCCAATGGTAGCAGGCAATGGATGTGAATATTACGGAACAGATTACAATTCTAAATCAATTCATTGGTGCCTGGAAAACCTACCGAATATTCATTTTAATGTGAATTCACTGGAAGCAAAATTGCCATACGACAATAACTCTTTCGATGTTATTTATGGGATTTCTATTTTCACACATCTTTCAGAACAATTACATCATGATTGGTATTCTGAATTATTCCGGATATTGAAACCCAACGGGGTTATATTTTTGACCACGCAAGGAGATATCTTTAAAGTAAAATTAACTGATAATGAGATTAAAAAATACGACCAGGGAAAACTTATTGTCAGGGGAAAGGTAAAAGAAGGACACCGGACTTATTCAGCATTTCAACCCAATGCTTTTATGAAAACTTTATTCCGGAATGCTCAGGTAATGGAACACACTTTACCTACACCTGAAGAAGGTAATGGATTACCTCAGGATATTTGGATTATTAAAAAGGCAACGACTGACTGAAATAAAAAAGGACATTAATAAATCTATATTTCATAAACCAACTTTAACTGAATCAATTATGATCAAAATTACAAAATCATTTATGATTGTCTTGTTTGCACTGACAGTCATGAGTTCTGGACTGTCGGCCAAGGATAAAAAGAAAGGCGACAAAATACATCCCGACACCTCAAAATGGGAAAGTCTTTTTAAGGATGATCTTTCAAACGCATCCTTTCCAAAGGGAGTCTGGACCTTTAACAAGGGCATTCTAACGGCTTCTGAGGATCAGGCCATATGGTCGGCTAAGGAATACAAGAATTTCAAGATCGACCTGGAATTTAAAACTGCAGATGGCACCAATAGCGGTGTTATGGTATACTGCACCAACAAAGACAACTGGATTCCGAATTCAGTAGAGATTCAGATTGCTGATGATTTTGCCAAGGAATGGGCCGAAAGCCCCAAAACCTGGCAGTGTGCAGCAATATTTGGGCACCTGGCACCAACCAAAAGCATGGTAAAAAAACCGGGTGTTTGGAACCATTACACCATCACCTGCAAAGGGAAAAAGATTAAAGTGGCTCTGAATGGTGAAGTTGTGAACGAAATGGACATGGATTTATGGACCAGCGCCACAAAGAATCCGGACGGAAGTGATATCCCGGCATGGCTGAGTACTCCGTTCAACAAACTTGCCACTCATGGATTTATCGGGCTCCAGGGGAAACATGCAGGTGCACCTATTTACTTCAGAAATATAAAAATCAAGGAATTGAAGGATAAGTAAATCTGTAAATCCGAAGAAAAGGAAATAACCAATATTCAATATCGAATACTCAATATTCAATTTCAACGCCCGAACCTGGAACCTGGAACCTGAAACTTTGAACTTTGAACAGACCTCATGAAAGTTTGTATAGCAGAAAAGCCAAGTGTAGCAAAAGAACTGGCGCAGATCATTGGCGCCAATAACCGTAGAGACGGCTATTTTGAAGGCAACGGATACCAGGTTACCTGGACATTCGGGCATTTGTGTACCCTGAAAGAGCCGAACGATTATACCGAACAGTGGAAGGCCTGGAACATGAGGTCATTGCCCATGATACCACAGAAGTTTGGAATCAAGCTAATTGAAAACGATGGCGTAAAGAAACAGTTTGCTACCATAGAGAAACTGATGTCTTCTGCTGAAGAAGTGATCAATTGCGGGGATGCGGGTCAGGAAGGTGAACTGATTCAGCGTTGGGTTATGTCGAAAGCCAAATGTACTGCCCCGGTAAGAAGACTGTGGATATCTTCGCTTACAGAAGAGGCTATCCGTGAAGGATTTCAAAAATTACAGGACGGGAAGAAGTTTGATAATTTATATGCTGCAGGAAGTGCGAGGGCCATTGGCGATTGGCTCCTGGGTATGAATGCAACCCGGCTGTATACCTTGAAATATGGTCAGAACAGGCAGGTTCTTTCCATCGGAAGGGTACAGACCCCTACCCTCGCGATCATTGTAAATCGCCAAAAGGAAATTGATGCTTTTGTTTCGGAACCCTATTTTGAGATTAAAACCATCTATCGGGAGGCTACCTTTTCTGCTGCATCAGGGCGTTTCCAAAATCGTGAAGATGCAGCACAGGTGCTGGAAGAGATCAGTCACTTTGAACTGGTGATCGGCAAGATAGAAACCAAGAACAGTATTGAACAGCCATTACGATTATTTGATTTAACATCCTTACAGGTCGATTGCAACCGTAAATTCAATATGGGTGCAGAAGATACTCTAAAGACCATTCAGTCGCTCTATGAGAAGAAATTGACCACCTATCCGCGTGTAGACACCACCTATCTTTCGGAAGACATTTATCCTAAAGTACCTGGAATACTGAAACAGCTTAAAGGTTATGAAACCCTGACTGCTCCTTTACTTCAGGAGAAGCAGATCCGCAAATCGAACAAAGTGTTCGACAATAAAAAGATAACCGATCACCATGCCATCATCCCAACTGGTCAGTGGCGTGCAGACCTGACCCAGCAGGAGAAGCAGGTATTTGATATGGTTGCCAAACGATTCATTTCTGTATTCTATCCTGATTGCAAGGTTTCGAACACAACAGTGGAAGCTAAAGTAGGGCCGCATGATTTTAAAGCAACCGGCAAACAGATAATCTCGCCCGGATGGCGCACCGCTTATATGAATGAGAAGAATCCGGTGCAGAGCGATGAAAATATACTGCCGATCTTTGTTACCGGAGAACACGGACCCCACGAACCGGGATTACTTGAAAAGTTCACTCAGCCGCCTAAATACCATACCGAAGCAACACTCCTTAGAGCAATGGAAACGGCAGGTAAAAGTGTGGATGATGAAGAATTGCGTGAGCTAATGAAGGACAACGGGATCGGAAGGCCTTCAACCCGTGCAAATATTATCGAAACATTGTTCCGCAGAAAATACATAAAGAAGGATGGGAAAAAACTAGTCGCCACACCAACAGGCATAGACCTGATTGACAGTATTGAAAATGAACTCCTGAAATCGGCAGAACTAACCGGACAGTGGGAAAAGAAATTACGACTAATTGAATTGGGCCAATACGATGTGACGCTCTTCATGGACGAAATGAAGCAAATGGTTACCGAGGTAGTCGAGCAGGTAAAACGGTCCCCCCGCAAGGAGTTTACTTTTGCTCCTGAAGATCCTGTTGTTGCTGAGAAAAAAGAAAAGGCAAGGCCTGCAGAACCTCAGGAAACCATCTGTCCGGCCTGCAAGAAAGGAACGCTAAAAAAAGGAAAGAATGCATGGGGTTGCTCCGATTGGAAAGAGGGATGCAGGTTTATTATTCCTTTTGAATTCATGGAGAAGAAACTAACCGATGCACAAATCAAAAGATTGATCGACAAAGGGAAGTCCACTCTCATCAAGGGATTTAAACAGGAAGACGAAACTGTTGATGGATTTCTTGAACTTACTTCAGACTTAAAGATTCATTTGGTAGAAGCTGAACCTGAAAAACTGGTATGCCCTTCATGCAAAACTGGGGTGATCGTCAAAGGAAACACGGCATGGGGATGTACCAATTTCAAGGGTGGATGCAAACTACGCATTCCATTTGAATTACAGGGCAAGAAGCTCACAGAAAGCCATGTTGCTCAACTCGTATTAAAAGGTCAAACCCGACCTTTCTCCAGTAATGATGGAGCCAATAAAATCAACGGAATATTCAGATTCGAAGCTGGTTATCTGGTCAGGTTTCAAGAGAAGTAATTACAAATATGAACTTGATACTGCGGGTTACATCCCACAGTACCAAGCAATAAAATCAACAGAAAAATCATATTGATTACTTTTCTTTCACATCTTCATTATAGATATCCCTGACACATATATATTTTCCGTTTCTCTTTTCCCAAATAGCCATATATTTTCCAGTTGAAATTATCTTTCCGGCAGAATCTTTAACGGTTGTTTTACCGACTTCAGTCACTGTACTTTCGTCGCCAAATATATCCATTACATCATAAGATACGATGGAACCTTTAACTCTTTTTGCCAGACTTTCAACTATTTCTTTCTGAATAGCAGCTTTGCCCACCAGCATAGGTTTATTATTCGACAAGCTCACCGCATCATCTGAATAAAAAGCTGCTATTGCATTTGAATTTCGGGCATTATCAGCAGCAGCCCAACTGCTCTCTAAAGCTTGTATTTCAGCCTTTATTTTTGATAAGTCTGGCTTACCTGCCATTTGTTCGGCAGACTTGGCCTCGGTGTTTGCTTTCTCCCGAACCGGTGCACTAAATCCAACAACAACAGTTGTATATAAAGCAATGCATAATGCTGCAATTCTTAAATTATTCTTTTTCATATTTTATTGTTGTATTGCCTACTTTGTTCGGGTTTCGGCTTTCCCGTTGATTATATAAAATTCAATAGATATCCTGTAATAGTTATCTTCCTTTTACCTTAAGATCTTTCTTTAATTTGAATATTGTGGTAGGAATAACATTCATACATAAATCATTGTTATTCAAGCATCTTAAGGAGAAGAGTCATATATGATACCAGACTTTATTTAACCGTATCGTTGCTCAAATCATCCATCCGTTTGTATAAATACATCCATGATTTTTTGATTGAGTTTCTTCGATCGGCGCGCAATTTATCACTGTATTCCTTTCCTTTTGCCTTTTCAACCATGTCCCAGATACCATCGCGTTTTACATCAAGTGCGGCAAAGTTTTTATAAGGAGTTGTCACAAAATAATCTGCACTTTCAGGATCCCCTCCGTTAGAACTATACCAGTATCCACGTTTATCTCCTTCGACACTCTGCATAATGCTTGATACCTCATTAATGGTTTCTTTAAATAAAGCATCGTTTGCAACCTGAAAGAAAGTTACCCAGATAACACCCCATTCGGAAGCACCAACTCTGCTTAATTCAGGAATAGTTGTTGCAAAATTATCTTCTGTGCTTTCCACATGAGGAACAATTTTGTCAATAGCAATCTGACTGCATTTTTTCACTGCCACATCATTTTCATCATCCATTTTGGCCCAATTTGGACTCAAGGATGTTAGCACATAAACAGACCCTTTTCCATTATATCTTTTCCAAATTGTCCATGTCCATTCTCCTTTGTTTTCAAGATAGCAGGCTTTCCATGCCTTAATCCCTTCTTCGAACTGTTTCTCTTGTCCGCCTTTAACAGTAAACTCAGTTGAAGAAAGAATTAATTTATCCTGTGCCCTGGCAACATTATTCATTAATAAACCTGTTACAATGAATAATAGTGCAATCGAAATTTGAAATGCTTTTTGTACAGATAGTTTCATATAGCTAGTTATTAATTTGCCTACTATGTTCGGGTCTCGGCTTTCCCGTTTATTAAAATGTATCTGTAAATATGATAAAGGTGCTTGATTCCCGGAATCCACATATCCGAAGTCAATGGTATTGGAGGAGCTTAATTGAATTCAGATAAGTCAATATAAAAGATTTTTTATAGATATAAAATCATATTAAGGTCTGCTGTTTTTCGGATAATAAAGTTTAATCATATCTACTGAGAAAGATATTTTATTGGCATAGTTAAAGGAAGGTAAAGTGTAATAAAAGTAAAGGACAATCCCTTCACCCAGAGATTGGAAAAGGGATATTGCCTTCTTTCTTTATCGGAATTAGCAAATTCCTTAGTACAAAAGTGTTCATTTATTCCGCTGTAGTCGGGTCTATGATTGTGGAAACTCTACTGACTGAATTTGCAGGGAATCCACCCTGTCTGGCATGTTCCTGAACCATCTCTTCATTTGGGGCGTTATAAATACAATAGATTTTATCAGTTGTAACATAACTTTGCACCCACTGAATTTGCGGTCCCAATTTATTTAATACTCCACAGGAAGTTTGTGAAATTGATTTTAATTGTTCTGCTGTCAATTTTCCTGCACCAGGAATTTCTCTTTCAATTACATATTTTGGCATAATTACAAGTTTTAAATAGCACCTACTCTTTACGGTTTTCGGCTTCCCCGTTTTGTACTTTTATTCTGCCATAGTATAAAACTCAATTTTCGGCTCACCTTCTACTCCTCCATCCATCATTAATTTTTTAAGGGCAGGGTCATTAATTCTGTTTTTTGCTTTTGCCATGTCATTAATATCGAAGACGATATGCACCAAATTGGGATCATCAATTCCACGAGCCAGAACTACATCTACAAGTCCGTATGTGGCTCTGGTGGCAGTTCCTTCACCATCATAAACTTTCTGCCATGCATCAAAATCCTTAACCTTATGCGTTATAAGTACCCAATTTTTTTCTTTTGAATCGAGATTGGCTTTTATCACATGCCAGTATGTAATATCCGGTTTTGAAGTCACCCCGTTTTTTTCCATCACATCTTTTAACCTTGGGTCAGCTGCAAATGCTTTTGCTTTCTGTACATCCGCTGCGCTAAATGCAATTGATATGTTATTGGGGTTATCCAGGCTCTTACCCATAGCAATAAACCCCAACCCGTTTGCTTTACGAGCCACAGAATCCAAATCAAATCCCTTTTTCCATGATGCATAATCCTTTACAGTGTGGTTAATTTCCATAACATCGAATGGCTTAAAATCAGCAGCTTTTACGGCAGGAACACTGGCCATTTTATTATCTTCTGAATTCGCTATGGAAGCTGGTTTTTTACCGCTATTGGTGCAGGCTGCCATTACCATAATAGTCAGAACTGCAATTACAAATAATTTTTTCTTCATCTTTTTATGTATTTAATAATTTTGCCTACTCTAAATGGTTTTCGGCTTCCCCAACATTTTTTATTTCAATCAAATTTGGTTAATCATTACTGATAAATTCGATTTCAAAGAATTCATGAAATAATACTTTGGAAGAAGGTTTGGTCCCATTTCTACAAATTAACCGACATAGATATCGTGATGGGCTCCAATACTGTATGTCTGTCTTTTACACCTTTATTCTTTGGGTCATTGATAATTGATCCGAGTTTCTCGACGTCTGTGGCATCAATAACCAAAACCACGGAATTTGGGTCATTTGCATCCTGAAACGTCTGGAAACCAGATACTGCCGGTGCAAATAATTCGACCCGTTCCTTATGTCCTTTGAGCCATGCATCAATATCACCTACTTTGTGTCGTGCAACAATTGTTTTGTTCATTTTGTTAGTTTTTGCTTATTATGCTTACTCTATTCAGTTTTCAGCTTCCCTGTTTAAATTTTGCTAATGCTTTTTGCTAGTCTATGGATTTATTTTTCTAAAATGCAAAGGTTATTTACTAAATTACTGTCTGAATAATCTTCGATTCAAAAGGATGAATCCAATTCTAAGTATCATATCACTTTGATGTTATGTCCAAAAAAATCCTTATGATCTTGATAGACTAAATGATTTCGGTTGATTTAGTGGTAACGGCTAAAGCTATTTGGGAGAGAAATGAATTTGGCATTATTCAGATTGCAGGAGTTGTGGAAAACTGTTCGCGTTATTGTGCGAATCCTGCAATTGCAAATAAGAGAAACAAGAAGTAAGTTTAATTTATTCTTCATATATCTTATTTTTAGGTGTTTAAAAAATTAATTCTGTCCTATTTCTGAATTGAATATTATGGTATAGATAATTTCAAACGATCCTATATAAAATAAAGACAAACATGTCTTTTATTTGTTCATTTAATTGAAAAATAAAGTTTTAGAATTCATTTTACCAACAAAAACAGTCCTATTCTTGTTATTCAAGTGACCCAATTGTAAAATCAAACCCATGAAATGGATATACAACTTATTTCCAGTCTTGATTTTAATTCTTTGTATTAATTCTTCAAGAGGCCAGGGCACGGGCAAACTAATTCCTTTTGTCTCCGGACTAAACAGTGTGGTTTGTATCAACAATGCCGGGGACAGTAGATTGTTTGTTGTCGATCAGCATGGATACATTAACATCGTGAATCAGGATGGCACAATTATTTCACCCTCCTTTCTCGATATACACAACCGTGTGGTTTATGGTGGTGAACGTGGGTTGCTGGGAGTGGCATTTCACCAGCAATACCATACTAATGGATACTTCTATGTAAACTATATTGGAAATGGAGACAGTACCCATATTTCAAGGTTCAAGGTGAATTCAGACAATCCGAATCTCGCTGATCCACTAAGTGAACTCAAACTGTTAACCATTTACCAGCCGTATCCAAACCATAATGGAGGAGACTTGAATTTCGGACCCGACGGATACCTTTATATCGGGCTTGGTGATGGTGGTTCAGAGGGTGACCCAGACAACCGGTCACAGGATCCAAAGCAGTTACTCGGCAAAATGCTACGAATTGATGTTGATCACGGCAACCCTTATGCCGTTCCACCAACAAATCCCTTTTATAACAGTTTAACAACCCGTAACGAAATTTGGGCACTGGGATTACGAAATCCCTGGAGGTTCAGCTTTGATAGGCTGACCGGCGATCTGTGGATTGGGGACGTTGGGCAGGATGCCATCGAAGAAATTGACCTTCAGTCAGCAGGAGATCCTGGCGGCGAAAATTACGGTTGGAGATGCTATGAAGGTAATCAAGTATATAACAATAGTTTATGCAACTTGAATGCGTCATATACGTTTCCGGTCTATACCTATCCACATGGACCAGAATGCTCGGTTACGGGCGGATATGTTTACCGGGGTTCATCTTCATCGCCTTATTTCGGATATTATTTCTTCGCAGATTATTGTTCTGACCGGATATGGACCCTTCATCAGGCATCGGGTAGCTGGGTAATGGAAGATTTTGGTCAGTTTACCGGAAATAGTTTCTCGACCTTTGGTGAAGATGCCAGCGGACATCTCTACATTGGAGGAGTCGGAAGCGGAAATATCTTCAGGATAGATGATCTTTCGACTGAAATAAAAGACATTACAAAATCAGATGACCTGAACATCTTACAAATTCCACCAGGCAATAAGATAAGGATAGAGAACAATCAGGATAACCATTCGATCATGAACATCAGCGTTTATGATATTGGTGGAATCACCCATTATCAAATCAATACGATGGTGTCAAACCCTGAATTAGATCTAAGTTTCCTGACCTCAGGAACATACTTTCTTTCAGTAATGTGGAATGGGAAGAAGTATGTTCGCAAATTGATACTCCTGAATTAGGTAAGATCATTCTGCAGAATAATTTAGGACAGATAACAATACCAAATCTTGATTAACTTTATTCTCTCATTATAATTGTCTTTTAAACTCAATTTTAAAAACTTCAAAATGGCACATTCAGCAATCGAACAATTCATTTCATGCATTGAAAAGCTTGTTCCCGAATATTTGGCTATTCCGGAGGATCTGGCAATCTCAAAAGGAGGAGCATCACTTTGCATTATCTCAGAAGATGGAATGGTTTATGGAAAGGTATTTGGAACAGACAAACTTAGGGGCAGGGATACCTTTAATATTGCATGGACCAAAGCCAGCCAGGTTTGGATAACAGGTTACAAGACCAACGATTACGAACGAATGGTATTTACCGACCAGATTGATTATCACACATTCGGCATAAGCTTACCTGACCTTATAGGATATAAAGGCGGTCAGCCCATCACACTCCGTGACGGCACAAAACTGGCCGTCGGATTCAGCGGTTTCAGGGGAACAAGTGATCTGGAGATTGTAGAGAAAGCTTTGTCACTCATTTAATTGTAACCGGAAATTCCCTATACTCCTTACCCAATGTCCATCGAACACGGTAATCTCCCTTGAGGTTGATCTTTTTCTGTGGATCAGATCCATCCCATTCGATGACATTATCCGTGGGTTTCATACCTTTAAAAATCTCTAGCATCTTATCCTTGCCATCAGCAGAATAGAGTGCTATTTCCAACTCTCCGGGATTCCATGAATAATTGACAAGCGCTACCCGATCGCATTTGGTAAATACTCCCGGAACCACAGCTGCCATCCTGATTTCCTTGCAGTCGCTGAAACTAACAACTGGTGCTGACGGGCGTATTTTCATTTCTTTGATGTATTTTCTTTCAAAACTAACCGGTTTATTGGCTATGGTCCTATAATAAAAGAGATTTTCCAATGTATTGGCCGGATTACTTTTTAACTCCGTTTCATAAAGCAAACGAATGATCGGATCAAAATCAAGCAATGAAGTCCAGAGTGTACCGGTTGCTTTTTTCTCTTCCTGCCTTTGCCCGAGTTCATGGGCAACATTCGAATTGGTATAAGCAGGATTCACCTTATCCTTATTCCACATCACTTCCAGTTGAGTATTGATCAATCGACGAATGTCGGTTTCATCGAAGACAATACCATTGTGATAGGCTTCAACCATCTGTTCAACCTCACGTGACTGGTAACCAGGGTTTGGATTGATCCCCACCCAATGTTGTGGAGTATTCTTTGCAAAGTCGATATCCCACGTTCCAAAAGGCTCCCAGTAATTCCATTCATAATGATCGTCCGAAAGCTGCAATTGCCTTTTCATTCGAAGAAAGATCTTTTCTGCCCTGTCCCTATAGAATTTCTGATTAGTGAGTCGGTAAAGCTGCATACAGACTAATCCCATATCATTTTGCTTGTTAAATGGGTGAGTTAATCCTGAACGGGTGACCTCGCTTTCCTGTTTCCATTCTTTCGTATTCCCGGGCTCCATATACTTATCGAAAGCCACATAAGCGCCTACATTGCCATCCTCTTTCCAGGTGCCCCGATGATCGTATTTTTCAATCAGATCCCTTTTAGCAAGTTCAACATACGCCCTTGCCCTGTCACTGTATTTAACCTGTAACTCTTTATTTTCCATCACCAGAAGTGAAAAGTCAAGCATCCCGTTCATCAGGATGGCATCTCCCACATGCGAATCGGTCCAGTATTTCTCGTCATACATGTATGGGCCAATCCACCCTTTATAACCCTCCGGGTCGGTATCCATCTTCGCTATCAGGAAATCGTAGTATTTAACAGCAGCATCAAGCCATTCAGTATTATTGGTGACCTTGTAATACTGCAGGTATTGGTTCATACTGTATTTGGCGTGCCAGCAAAACCCTTCTCCTTTATCGTTCCTGACATGTTCATTACTGATCATTTCTTTGTACAGGCCATCAGGGGTTTCGTTTAAGGCTATTGGTTGCTGTGCATTTGATTGTACAAAGAGAAAAAGGATAAATGCCCCTGCAAGCAGGTTATGAAATTTGAACATCTTGAATTGGTTTGGTATAATATCGAAAGACTCAAAATTACATTTAAAAATGAATTACACGAATTTAAACGAATTACACTAAAATACTATTTACAAGAAATAGTACGAATTAGTTAAACCATCAATTTCCTCGTGAATTAAGTGATTGTCATGTCTCTGCGAATGTAAAGATGCTGGCTTTAGGAATCTTAATCGGAGCTACAGATCTTTGGAAAATATGGCGATTGAACAATGTTATTCAAAATTTTGATCATTGCCGACCTATATTCAAGTATCAAAAAAAGTGCTCTTCCTCTTGACTTGTAAAATGAACCCTGGTCTGCTTTAACGACAACAATTTAACCATGAATGTCATCCATATCTATTCTGTGTTATTTAGTATATACAATTAGGATTGTCTTTAAAATTATTAGAAGCTTATTCGAACGTTATTCGAAGGTTATTCATTGATATTTCGAATATATTTGAATAATCAATGAATAACTTTCCAATAACTAATGAATTATTTTCTAATAGTTTTAAACTATGGTAGAGGCCCGGTATATGTACAAGTCAGTCATAAGGCAGACGTTAGATCAATCCAGTAATTTCCTTTTGGACACTAATCACAGGAATCATAAACCTCACCTGCTACACTGGTTATCGGGGAAAATTAATTTCCAGGAGAAAACAATGTAAATGAGATAATTAAAATAAGTGGTAAAGAATTGTATGGCCACATTTCAAGGTTTGACACGACACCATAAATTAACAAAATTTCTATTGTTATTGTAAAATAAATAGATTACATTTGATCTTAATTCAAAATAAAATAAAACCATAAAACCCTTATTTTCAACGGATGACCAGTTCAAGAACTCTGCGATTTATTGGAAGACTACTATTAATGATCGTAGTACTGCACTTGTATTCTTTCAAACCACAACAAAGACAGATAGAGACCCATCCTTACCTCATTCATAAGTATGAAAGCCGAGATACAGTTAACCCGGACAATAATGTATTTTCCATCCCTGAATTAGATATAGCACCTTCCCCTTCTGATGCAAAATCATACACTTTTCCCAGGACAGTTAAGATAATAGATTACGATATTTCGCCAGTCGGGATTGAAGTAGCTGCTGTTGCAAGGAAAACAGATGGGAAATATTCAATTCAATTTTGGCATATCGGTCAAGACGTTATTGCAGATAGTTGCAAATTACCTGAAGGATTCAGTGCAAAAACCATTACCTGGCATCCGAATGCAAAAACACTCTTTGTAATGGGGTTAAAAGGTGCAGATAATCAAATCTTCAGAATCGAAAAAGTAAACAAAGTATGGATAAGTAAGCAAATATATTCTACTCCGTATTCCCTGAGAAGACTAGTTGTTTGTCCGAGACCATATCTTACAAATGAAGCTACTTTTACCTATCGTCTTTTCTTTGGTATGGACAATGGCGATAAATCTTATCGGATTGTTTCCATTACGGAAAACGGTTATCGATTCTACCAGGTTGTTGGACCATCAAGAACCTTCACAAAAAATAGTGATTTAGAAGCAGATGCAGATCCAAGCAAGATAGAGGCAGCATGGGCTTTGCCTGTTGCATTTCATCCCGGAGGTCACCAATTAATCTGGCAGGATAAAAACAGCAGTTACCAGGTTGCAAGTTATGATTCCAAATATTGGGGCGATTCAAAGCCTTTGAAGTTTGAGCCGGGAAAAGAGGGAACCATCACTCCTACTCCAAACGGATTGGGATTAATGCATTGGAGGAAGGATAAACCAGGAATCGGTATTTATACAATCGCTTCGAAAAAAGAAGAAACTCAACTTGCCCAATACAATTTTACCTCAACTCCATCATCAGTACCTGATGGTAAAGGTATTGTTGGTTTGACTTTATCGAATGGACAAGCCACTTTAAACTATGTTCCCATTCAGGTACCCCTGGCTGATGTAACAAATGCATGGATGTTTGCAGACACTCCCGAAGAGATCAATCATTTTCAGAAGCATTATGGGTTGTTCCGGCCAAATCAGGATGACCAACTATACAAACTCTATGATACGGAAAACTATTATTGCAACAGTTATGCCCGTAACCTACCCACAAGGCCTTACCTGGTTACGACTGATCTGTTCTGGGAATTGTTTGGGGCGGCTTATGAAGGGCTTTTTATCGTTAAAGAAAGAGATGAGGCCATACCTGATTTCTGGAAGTTTGTGGCTGATGCCGATAAGTACATCAAAGAATCAAAACAGAAATCAAGCTGGGCGCCTGTTTTCACAGCACTCAAGGATTTCAATTCAGGCAATATCAAAAATCCGGAGGTGGTCCGCATACAAAATGAGAAAGATTGTTTCAACGAAATACTGGATACAACTTATGCTTATTCTGATTTAAAGCCCAGAGGTCATTATACTTCATCACCCGAAATGTCGAAATACTTTAAGGCATACCGTTATTTCACAACGATACTCCTTAAAAATCAGGATGCAATTAATGAATTAAACACCTATCCTCCTGAAATCACGGCATTGGCGGAGAAGTGGATTACAAGCTATTCCGGGTTTATTGCTCCCTCACGAGCTCCCCTGGTGTGGAATAATCTGAAACAAGCGGTTCCGGTATATTGCCAATATCCGCAAAAAGAAGTCACTGTTTTTCCGTTGTCCTGGGGATTTGACAATGAAACATTGTATTCCACCGTTTATCATCCAAATGTCTCATCCGATCTGCAAGTAACAGGACCTTCAGGATATCGGTTGCTTCCATCAGTTTTAGACCTCGCAACAGCTTTGGGTAATGGTTTTGCCGAACAAATCCTGGAATCGGATTATCAAAAATATCCTCCGTTGAGAAAAGTTATCGGCAATTTGAAAAACAACTTTAAAACAAATTCAACTGGTCAAGACGGTAAAGACAACCTTTACAATCAATGGATCAATGCTATTGCAGTTCAATGGTCAGATACCGTTCATTCAACCAATGGAATGAAGGACAGTGGAATCTGGCAAGCCAAACGACTGCAAACAGGATTGGCTACATGGGCGACACTTCGTCATGCAACTGTTTTAGTTAATGAAAGAACTGCCGCTGAATGCGGAGAAGGAGGTTTTGAAGAGATCTTAATGAGAGCACCGAGGGGTTATGTAGAACCTGATCCCACAACATTTGCCGCAATTGCCAATCTGTTCGATGGAGCTATCCAATACGTTTCAAAGACCGTAGCCGGCAGGACCGATATTCAGGAGTCGTATAGTTCAGAGCGGCGTTCATTGTATGAAGGGATTACCAATCGCTTGAAAGAAGCTGCAAACGAAGCACACGAATTTCAATCCATGGCCGAAAAGGAACGAAAGGGGCTAAGCCTTAGCAATGAGGAAAATGAGAAAATACTCTACGTTGCCCGCTCAGGTGAACATCTTTTCCTGGTATTTAATAGTCTTTCGAACAAAGATTACGCCTTGTCAAATCCTGATCCAATGGCTAAAATAGCAGATGTGGCAGGAGATGGAAAATTATCACCGTATTTAATGTCAGCTGTTGGAAATTCAATGGAATGGAATCATATTGTTCCCTTTTACGGACGACATGAAATTGTTAAAGGATCGGTTTATTCTTATTATGAATTTTCATCGAGACAATTATTGAACGATCAGGAATGGAGGAAAACAGTAAAAAAGCAAGAATTCTCACCATGGTTAAAACCCTATATAACAGATCAAAGTGCATCAGGCATGGCAGATACTGGCTATTAATTGTTCTTGCATTAGTGTTGCTGACAGGCAGCCGGGAAGACAATCCTGAAATACGCCTTCTATTTGTGGGTGATATCTTACTTTCGAGAAATGTGAAAGAAGAGATTCAGTCCCGGAAGACTTTTCCCTGGGAGAATCTAAAATCTCTGTTTCATTCCGTTGATCTTGTGGCGGGTAATTTAGAAGGTGCAGTGGGGAACTTTCAGAATCGGTTGAATCCTGCAATTGAATCTCCAGTCTTTAATATTGACTCTGCAGATATTCCGATGCTTAAAGAAGCAGGTTTTAAGACGATCACCCTTGAAAATAACCACAGTCTGGATCTGGGAGTAAAAGGCAGGGAGAATACGATTAAAGCACTTCAAAACAGCCAGATTACACCAGTTTATCTTGATAATTCGCCAAAGTTTTTCACACTTAAAGATGTTGTCATCTCACTGGTAACAATCAATATCGTATTAAGTCGTGACAGTTCCAGTAATAAGATTCCATCTGTTGAAATTGAGCAGAAAATGCGGTTGGCAAGGAGTTTATCCAATATCGTCATCGTATCCATACATTGGGGCAGTGAATTATTGGAGTGGCCAAACAGGGAGCAAAGAGAAACGGCAGCCTGGCTGGTAAAAAACGGTGCAGATATTATTATTGGAAGTCACCCCCATGTGATTCAAAAGCCGGAACTCATTGATAGTAAACCTGTCTTTTTTTCTTTGGGAAACCATTTGTTTGATCAGAAATACCCGCAAACGAAAGAAGGTTTAGTTGCAGATATTCGCATACAAAATGGAAAATTTACTTGCACCGGATTACTTACACATACCAAACGGAACTCATTCTATCCTGAAATTACTGAAACTCTTGTTTATAAATTTGCTTCTATCCCCTATCGAAAAACACTATTACAGGTAAACAATTACACACTGAAACCAGTGTCTGTGACAGAGGGCAATAACTATAAAATCATTTTACAGGCCTTTCAAAAGGATAAAAAATTATGGAGTACGCATCCGATGTCAGTAATTTCAGTCAATTCGTGCCAATTTGATGGTGTGAATCAATATCTGTTCATGCTTGAAAAACATTACTCAAGTTTGGACAGAGAGATGAATGTCAGGCCCTATGTATATAGCTTAGACGACAAGGGACTTATTGCACGTTGGCGGGGCTCTGCATTGGCATGGCCTTTAATTGATGCTCGAATATCGCCTGCCAACAACAAAATACTGTGTGCACTTCATCGTGGGGATTCATTTATAAATCCTGATAAAATGTGCAGGAAAACAAGGGTTGAAGCATATACTTGGAATGGCTTTGGATTTAATGGGATATCGGATTCAATTGTATGTAAAGCCTGTGAGGAATTGTATAAGAAATGAACAGCCTCCCCCAAACCCCTCAACATTATGGAGCTGTTTATGCCTCACCCTGTGGGGCTCCGATAGTTATCGGAATGTTGGTGGGGCCTGTTTTATACCTATTTGCTAATAACGATGAGCATTTCAGAAGGTTTTAACACCATTTTTGTCTATTAAGCCAAAACTTCAGATCTTAGTGTAAATTAAATGATATATATTTGGCGGAGATTATATTAAAACAAAACCTATTTAACTATCGGCAGATCAAAACTATGAAAAATTTTCTCGTTATTATATTCCTGCTTTATGGCATTCAAAGTCAGGCACAGTACACTAACCTTATTTGGTCAGATGAATTCACCGATGCAACTATAAGTAAAAAGAACTGGGCGTTTGAGACCGGGAATAATAATGGTTGGGGAAACAGCGAACTGGAGTATTATACCAACCGTCCTGAAAATGCCAGTATTAGTAATGGAAATCTCCAGATTATAGCAAGAAAAGAGACTTATGGCGGGAAAAGTTATACTTCCGCACGAATGAAAACACAGGGACTACAAAATTTCACCTACGGAAAAATTGAAGCACGTATTAAAGCTCCCGTAGGACAGGGAATGTGGCCTGCATTCTGGATGCTTGGCAAGAATATCAATGATTCGGGATGGAATTGGCCAAAATGTGGTGAGATTGATATTATGGAACATATCGACAATTCGAAGTATCTTAACGGAACGATACATTGGGATAACAATGGGCATGTTTCCAACGGGACAACAATTCTTTGCGATGTGACAAAATTTCACGTATATGGAATCGAATGGGATGAGAACTCAATCAAGATGTTTCTTGACGGGACTAAATATCTGGAACAAAGTATTGCCAATAATGTCAGCAGTACGGATGAATTTCACTTGCCATTTTTCATCCTTCTCAACCTTGCTGTTGGGGGAACCTGGCCTGGAAATCCAGATGCCACAACACAATTTCCAGATACAATGTTTGTTGACTATGTAAGGGTTTATGGGCTCAATACCGGCATAGGTTCAATTAGTAGCGAAGGTAATTCTTCTAATTTCTCTCTTAGCCAAAATTATCCCAATCCCTTCAATCAATCGACAAGTATCTCATTTAATCTACCTTCAAAGTCATATGTGTCACTTAAAGTATTTGACTATATTGGAAAAGAGGTGGCATCAATTGAGTCAAACGAATTGCTGGCGGGAAATTACACACGGAAATGGGATGCTTCTGGTTTCCCAGGTGGCATTTATTTCTGTCGTTTACAAGCTGGTTCATTCATAGAAACTAAGAAACTCATCTTACTTAAATAGCGGTTTCATTAGATTACTCTCTCCAGCAACACCACATTTTCCACATGATTGGGATATGTAAACAGATCACCCCCACAGGTTACAGTTGCTTAATAAAACTCATCCATCAAACCTGGATTGCGTGCCTGAGTTGCCGGGGTTTCTTCTTTTTAGAAAAAGAGCTGATATCAATCAGTGGAATCAGCTAGATGTAATAAAATTGAATAATTCAGTTTGTTAGCAAAACCTACTGATTACAGTCAATAACCCTGAGATGGCTCAATATCTTCTCCTATTACAGAGTATCAAAATTCACATTTTCTTTAAAGATATTCGATGGTTTTTGTAAGCACAATAATATTTAAGTAAAATAATTCTTGAAACTCTCCAAT
>Ga0118677_10005096_pt1 | contig 23330 bp, 9 predicted proteins | sample AliMusrvi5mmetaG_FD_86154 | JGI IMG/M metagenome (GOLD analysis project Ga0118677, IMG submission 86154)
GCTTTACGCAGCCCCCTCCTCCCTCAGTCTGGTCCAGGGCACCGCAGGCAGTGCCAGCCTCAGCATCATTCCCAAAGATGGCTTTACCGGGTCAGTGACCGCCTCAGCAGCAAACCTTCCCACCGGCGTCACAGCCTCATTCAATCCCGCCTCTACCACCACCGCCACCGCCGTGACCTTCTCCGTGGCCGCCGCGACGGTGCCCGGCACTTATTCCATCACCCTGAACGGCGTGGCCGCCGGGGCATCCAGCGCCGCTGCGACCATGAGCCTGCAGGTGACCGCCTCCTCCGTGCCGAGCTTCTCGCTGGCCATGAATCCTGCTGGCCCCCTGACACTGGCTGCCGGTAGTTCCGGCAATGTGGGCGTCCAGGTGGCCGGCCAGAACGGTTTCGCTAGCCCGGTGGCCTTCAGCGTGAGCGGTCTGCCCGCGGGCGTGACGGGGACCTTCAGCCCGGCCTCATCCCCCACAGCCAGCAGGCTGCTGGTGACTGTGGGCGCCACAGTAGCTGCGGGCACGTATCCGTTCACCGTCAAGGGCACCTCGGCGGGCGTGACTGATGCGACCTTGACGGGTTCGCTCGTGGTGACCACCGTCGCCCAGCCAAGTTTCTCCCTGACCCAGAGCCCCGCTGGGCCCCTGTCCCTGGTCGCGGGCACCTCGGGCGGCCTGGGCGTTCAGGTGGCCGGCCAGAACGGCTTCACGGTCGCTGTGGCCTTCAGCGTGAGTGGCCTGCCCGCGAGCGTGACTGGGACCTTTAACCCGGCTTCATCCACCAGCGCCAGCACCCTGCAGGTGAGTGTCGGAGCATCGGTGACGGCGGGGACCTACCCCTTCACGATCAAGGGAACCTCTGCCGGCGTCGCGGATGCGACCCTGACAGGCTCCCTCGTGGTGAGCAACGTCGTGACCGGCACCACCGACGTCTACATCGCCGGTTACGTGAACCCCTCCCTGCCCATTGCCGGTTACTGGAAGAACGGGGTGGCGGTGGCGCTCAGCGATGGCTCGAAGACTGCCGTCGCCTATGCCGTGACCGTCTCCAGCGGGGACGTCTATGTCGCGGGCTATGAGGCGGATGGCGGTTCCTATGTCACGAACCTGGGGGTCATTGACAGGTATCGGGTCGCCAAGGTCTGGAAAAATGGCGCGGTCACCCGCCTTTCGGACGGCACCTACCACGCAGAGGCCCATGCCGTGGCGGTGAGTGGAACAGATGTCTACGTCGCGGGCCGGGAAGCTACCACGCATTCCAGCACAGGCGGCTACAGCGGCTTCAGCGTGGCCAAGATCTGGAAGAACGGCGTGGGCACGGCCCTCACTTCGCCCGCGGGCTTTGCTCAGGCCAGCGCGATCGCATTTTCCGGATCTGATGTGTACCTTGCCGGCTACCAGCAAGTCGGCAGCACCTACCAGACCGCCCTCTACTGGAAGAACAACACCGCGGTGATGCTGACCGACGGCAGCACGGTCGCTGAGGCTACCGGTATCGCTGTCTCAGGAACCGACATCTATGTCTCTGGTCACCAGGAGACTGCCACGGGAACGAAAATCGCCAAGCAGTGGAAGAACGGCGTCGCCACAACCCTCAGCAATGGGGCACAAAGCGACTATGGCACCGGCATTGCCATCAATGGCACCGATGTCCTCGTCTTCGGCAGCCAGGCCTACCTGGCCATGCTCTGGCAGAATGCCCAGCCCATCGCCCTCAGCGATACCACAGCAGTGGCCCAGACCCTCGCGGTCACAGTGTCCAACGGCACTGTCTGGCTCTGCGGAACCTACAACAACAAGGCCGCCTACTGGGACAAGAACCGCCAGGGCTGGAAGCTGACCGATGGAACCGAATCCCTTTCCTCGGCTAATGGGATCTTTGTCGTCACGCACTAACTTTCAGTGGGACTCCAGAATCGATCAGGATTCACCAGGTTGGCCAGGGCGCTGAGGTCCTCCGCCCCGGCCAGCAGGTCCATGAACTTGGCGAAGGGGGCGTCCAGGCCCTCGATGAGGACCCACTCGGGTTCGGTCCAGGGTTCCAGCACGAAGTCCACCAGGGGGCGCTGGAAGGGGCCGATACCCAGGCGGAGGCGGGCGACGTCGGGGCTGTCCAGGCACTCGAAAACAGAGCGCAGACCGTTGTGGCCCCCATCGGAGCCGTTCAGGCGGAAGCGCCCGGTGCCCAGGGGCAGATCCTTGTCGTCGTGGAGCAGCACCAGGCGGCGGGGGTAGATGCCCGCTGCCGCTGCCTGCGCGCAGACCTCGCCCGAGAGGTTCATGTAGGTGGAGGGCACCAGGGCCTGCAGGTTCTGAGTCAGCGGGTAGAGGCTGCCCGAAGGGAAGCGCTTCTTCGGAGCGGGCGCGAGGTTCCGCTCCGCCATCCAGCGCTGGAGCAGCAATCGCCCGAGATTGTGCCGAGTGTCCTGGTATTCAGCCCCAGGGTTACCCAGCGGTACAAGTGTCCACATAGATCCAGCCTAAACCGCGCGGGCTCCGCCCGTGCCTAACAAAAAACGCGGCCAAAGCCGCGTTTTTTGCATGGTTGAGAAATGGATCGAAAAACCACCTACTTCTTGTCTTCCTTCTTGCCCTTCTTGGCCACTTCGGGCTCGGCGGCGGCGGTGGCGGCCACTTCTTCCTCGGCGGCCTTGCCCTTCACGGAGCAGACCACCTGGTGGGCATCGCCGGTGAAGACGATGTTGGCGCCCAGGGACAGCTGCTCGAAGCGGATGCTGTCACCCACGTTCAGGCCGCTGATGTCCACGTCGATGTGGGCGGGGATGATGCTGGGCAGGCACTCGAGCTCGATCTCGCGGTGCGAGAAGTCGAGGATGCCGCCCATGGCCTTGACGCCGATGGCGGTGCCCACGAGGCGCACAGGCACCTTCACGCGGACCTTGATGGTCATGTCCACGCGCATGAAGTCCACGTGGCGCAGGCGAGCGGTGATGGGGTCGCGCTGCAGGTCCTTGATGATGACGTGGCGCTTGATGTCCGTGCCCTCACGCTGGAGGAACATGACGGAGTTCATGCCGCTGTCGCTGGCGAGCACACGAGCCACGGCCTTGGGGCTGATGGCGATGGCGACGGGGGGCTCGGTGAGGCCGTAGACCACGGCGGGGATCATGCCGCTCTTCTTGAGGTCGCGCACGGCGGCCTTGCCGAAAGATTCGCGCTTGGGAACGATCAGGACTTCCTGGGACATCTGTATTCCTCCTACCTGGCAGCGTCGACGAAGCTAGCTGCCCTCTCGTTGGGATGGGTCCGGGCGGACCGTACGGGGGCTCCCTCATGGGAGGCCGAACTCACGATTCTGCCAGAAATCCCATGAAATCAAAGGAAGTTCTTCTGTTAGACCCAATCAGGTCCCGTATCATCAGTTTGTTACATCCGGCGGTTAGCATCTCAAACCAGAGGGCCCCCGTGTTCCACCCCATTCCCCGTCCCGAAGAACTCCTGAACCGCGAGCTGAGCTGGCTGGATTTCAATGCTCGGGTGATGGAAGAAGCTGAAGACTCAACGGTGCCGCTGCTGGAGCGGGTGAAGTTCCTCAGCATCGTGTCCAGCAACTGGGACGAGTTCTTCATGGTGCGGGTGGCGGGGATCTGGCGCCAGATCGACGCCGGCATCACCCAGCCCGGGCCCGATGGCCTGACCCCCCGTCAGCTGCTGGAGCGGGTGTCTTCCAAAATCCACGCCTATTCCACCCGGCAGCACGAGCTCTTCCACAGCATTCTCGAGCCCCAGATGGAGGCCCGGGGCATTCGGATCATGAATCCGAAGGATCTGGACGAGGCCCAGTCCGCCTTCCTGCTGGACTACTTCGAGCGCAGCCTCCTGCCCCTCATCACGCCCCTGGCCGTGGATACAGGCCACCCCTTCCCGCGCCTGGGCAACCGGGCCCTGGTGCTGGTGGTGGAACTGGAGCCGGACGAGGATCAGCTGGATGGGGATCTGCCCGCCTCGGAGCTTTCCTTCATCCACGTGCCCACGGGCCAGGCCTCGCGCTTCCTGCGCCTGCCCTCGGCGCCGGGCACGCACTCCTTCGTGATGCTGGAGGATGGGGTCCAGCACCACCTCTCTCGGCTCTTCCGGGGCTACACCGTGAAGAGCTGCCACGCCATCCGCGTGACCCGGGACTCAGACCTGCCGGTGGAAGAAGACCCTTCCGAAGATCTGCTCAAGACCGTGGAGGAGAGCCTCCGGGATCGGCGCCGAGGCGCTGTGGTGCGCCTCCAGTACGAGCACGGCATCTCCTCCAAGGTCTTGGACATGCTCATCGATGAGATGGAGCTGAGCCCCGAGGATCTCTATCCCACCACGGGGCTGACCGCCTTCTCGGACCTCATGCAGCTTTACGGCCAACTGGACCTGCCCCAGCTCAAGGACACACCGCTGCCGCCCCTGCCGGCGCCCCAGCTGGATCATGGCGGCAGCATCTTCGAGGCTATCGCCAAGAACGACATCCTGCTGCACCACCCCTACCAGAGCTTCGACGACAGCGTGGTGCGCTTCGTGCGCGAAGCCGCCGATGATCCCAAGGTTCTCGCCATCAAGATGACCCTCTACCGCGTGACGGCTCTCAGTCCCGTGGCGGCCGCCCTGGAGCGGGCGGCGGAGCGGGGCAAGCAGGTGGCCGCCATTGTGGAACTGCGGGCTCGATTCGACGAGGCGGCCAACATCGCCTGGGCCCGGCGCCTGGAGATGACTGGCGTCCATGTGGTCTACGGCCTGCCCAATCACAAGATCCACTGCAAGGCCTGTCTCGTCGTCCGCCAGGAGGCTGGGGGCATCAAGCGCTACTGCCACTTGGGTACTGGCAACTACAACGAGCGCACCAGTCGCCTCTACTCGGACCTGGGCCTGCTTACAGCGCGACCCGAGTACGGCGAAGATCTTTCGAACCTCTTCAACATGCTCACGGGTTACACGCGCCCGCCGAAGTTTCACCGCCTGCTGCTGGCTCCCCAGCACCTGAAGAAGGGACTGAAGATCCGCATCCAGCGTGAGATCGGCCATGCCCGCGAGGGCCGGGCGGCCCGCATGGTGCTCAAGATGAATGCCCTGGTGGATCCGCAGATCATCCAGCTGCTTTACGAGGCCAGCCGCGAAGGCGTGAAGGTGGACCTCATCGTGCGGGGCACCTGCTGCCTGCGCCCCGGGGTGCCGGGCCTGTCAGAAAACATCCGGGCCATTTCCATCATTGACCGCTTCCTGGAGCATGCCCGGGTCTACCACTTCGCCAACAATGGTGAACCCGAGACCCTTCTGGCTAGCGCCGACCTCATGCCCCGGAACCTGGACCGCCGTGTGGAATTGGCCTTCCCCCTCACAGATCCCATCCTGGCCGCCCAGGTGGTCGAGATGCTCGAGCTGCAGCTTCACGACACCCTCAAGTGCCGGGTACTGGGGACCGATGGCCAGATTCTGCGTCGGGGCCTGGACCCTCAGGATCCGCCCCTGCGCAGCCAACTACGCCTCTACGAACACACCCTCCTGGCCAGCGGCGTGGGTGCCATGACGCAGAAGCTGGGATTCCTGGATTCGGATATCTGAGGTACTAGCTACCTGAATCAGTGACCCGAACCGAGCCGCCAACCTGGCTTGCATTGTTCTCTGTTTCGACCTCAATGCGCCCCTGTCAGACTGGGGGGCTGGAGAACCGCATGTCCAAGATCAGCCGCGCTGCCCTGTTTGAAGCTCTCAATGCCTACACGATCCCCGGCACTAGCGCCACGCTCACGACGCTCAAGGCCGTGAAGGGCATTGATGTCACTGAGGACAAGGTGACGGTACTGTTGCAGCTGGCTGAGTCCTTCAAGGACCAGGTGCAGCCCATGAAGGCAGCCTTGGAGCAGCTCATCCTGGCCCAGCCCGGTGTGGGCTCGGTAGATATTGAAGTGGGCTGGGAGAAGAGTTCGCAGATCGAGTTCAAGAACCTCATCCCTGGCATCAAGCGCTGCGTGGTGGTGGGCTCGGGCAAGGGCGGCGTGGGCAAGAGCACCGTCACCGTGAACCTGGCCGTGGCCATGGCCCAGCAGGGCCTGAAGGTGGGGCTGCTGGACTCGGATATCTACGGTCCCTCCATCCCCATGATGCTGGGCCTCAAAGACTCGCCCCTAGGTACGCCCGAGGGCCAGATCCTACCCCTGGAGAAGTTCGGCCTCAAGGTCATGTCCATGGGCCTCCTCATCGAGGAGGACCGTCCCGTCATCTGGCGCGGGGCCATGCTGAACAAGGCCCTCCAGCAATTCCTGAAGGACGTGGCCTGGGGCGACCTGGACGTGCTGTTCATCGACCTGCCTCCGGGTACCGGCGATGTGCAGCTCACCCTCATCCAGAACGCCCAGGTGGATGGCGCGGTCATCGTGAGCACTCCCCAAGATGTGGCTTTCATGGACGCCAAGAAGGCCATCGGCATGTTCGGGACCGTGAAGGTACCCATCCTCGGCATCATCGAGAACATGAGCAGCTTTGTCTGCCCGGGCTGCGGTCAGGAGACCCAGATCTTCGGCCACGGGGGGGTGAAGTCCGCCGCCCTGAAGATGGAGCTGCCCTTCCTGGGCGAAGTGCCCATCGACCTGGCTATCCGCCTGGGCAGCGACAGCGGCGATCCCCTGGTCCACGCCCACCCGGACAGCCCCCAGACCAAGGTCTTCCAGGGCATGGCTGAGACCCTGCGTGGGCAGCTCAAACTCTAGTTAGCGAGCGGGCCCGAAGGCCTCCGTCCGGAGGGGGCGAGCCACGGTGAGCAGAACAGGGGTTTCTTCCTCCACACCCACAAGTGATCCTGGGCCAAGGGAGAAGGTGTTTTCAGGCAAGCCAATGCTCTGCCCCTCAGGCAGCCGGCAGGACTGAAAGTCGATGAAGCGGTATTCCCCGCGCAGCAGATGCACCTGGCCCACCAACCGGGATCCGGCCGGCAGGAGGATCGTGACCCCGTCCTTCGCCATCAGGGGCAGGACAACCTCCACTTGAAGCAGGGTTCGGCCGGGGTCCGTGGCAGGAACCGGCATGGTGCCGACGACCTTGGCTGTGATTTGGGTGCCTTCAGCGACCGGATAGAGTTTGCTCCCGGTCCAGCGGAGTTCCGCCGCTGGACCTGAGGAGCGTGCGAAATGCGGGATGACCAGGGGGCCAACGGGCGCTGTGGAATCCGCGCCCAGCCAGGCGCACATCAGCAGGGGCAGGAGCAGAGCTGGCATGGCGTCCTCAGTTGAGCTTGGCAACGCTCATGGCGGCGAAATCCCCGGGGATGGCCACTGCGCCGAAGCTGGAGACACCGGCTTGGCCCTGCTTGGACATCACGAAGCGGAGAAATTCCTTCACCGTGGGGTCCAAAACCTGGCCGGGAGCCTTGTTCACGTAGATGTACAGGAAGCGGGTCAGGGGGTACGTGCCGTTCTGGATGGTTTCCAGGGTGGGTTCGGTGAAGCGGTCGCTTTTGAAGGACGCCACGGGGAGGCCCTTGACCATGCGATTTGCGTATTGGAGGGGGCCGTAGCTGATGCCACCCCCGTCCACGGCGGGGGCTTCCACCACGGCGAACTGGTCCATGAAAGACTTCACGGAGGCCTTGAATTCCCCCTTCTTCAGGACATGCTCCTTGAAGAAGGCCCGGGTGCCCGAGTTCTCATCGCGACCGTAGGTCTGGATATCCCGCTGTTTCCAGTCCCCACCGATGCCCAGGTCCCCCCAGGTGAGGATCTCATTCTTCGCGCCCCCCTTTCGGGTCGAAGAGAAGATGGCGTCGATCTCCTCCATGCGGAGTTGCTTGATGGGATTGTTGGCATTGACATAGATCACCAGGGCATCAACGGCCACGGGAATCCGGGTGGGGGCATAGCCAAATTTGGCCTGGAAGGCCTGTAATTCCTGTTCCGTCATCTCGCGGCTCATCTGGCCCATGAGGGTGCTGCCTTCGATCAGCGCCTTCGGGGCAGTGCCGGAGCCCTTGCAGATGAAAAGGGTGTTCACGCGGGGGTGGAACTTCTTGAAATCCTCACCCCAGAGGGCCATCAAGGGTTCCATGGAATCGGAACCGACGCTTTTCAGCTCTCCAGACACAGGCCGCTCAGCGGTATAGGCCTGCAGGGCGACTTCCTTGGCTGGGGCCTGTGGGGCAGAACTGGATCTCGAGGGGGTTTCCTGCGGTACCTGGCAGGCCATGCCCAGGAGCAGAAGGGCAATGGGAAAACTCGAGCGAATGGACATGAAAATTCCTCCATGGCCATTGGCTCACGCGGGCGTAACTCAACCGTAAACGACATGGTCCATCGGTGTGCTGCGCCCGGATAGCTTCGGTCCGGCTACACTGGACCATGGCCAAGCCGTTGATTCCCGAGACCCTGGCTCCGGATCTCCTGGAGCGACTGCGCACGCGCTTGCATCCTTGGGACCTGATCAAGGACTGGGGCCTCACCATTGAAAGTGTTGAGCCGGGCCTGGCCACCATGGTGCTGCTGCCCACGAAGGTGGTGTTGAACCGTTCCCGCGGCATCGTGAACGGTGGGGTCTTGGCTAGCATGGCCGACATCCTAGGGGCCCTGGCCCTCTGTACGGCATTTGACGGCGCCATGCCTTTCGCCACGTCTGACCTGCACATCCGCTACTTGGAGCCTGCCAAGGGCGAGGTGCGGGGTGAGGGCAAGGTCATCCGCTTCTCGGGCCGCGGCGCCATCGTGGAGTGCCGGCTCAACTGCGGGGGGCACCTGGTGGCCCTCTGCACGGCCAACTTCGCCATCAAGCACGGCATCGGGGGATGACATGAGGCTCAATGGCCCTTTCCCCATGTCTAACCTGGACCGCCATGCGGACGCGCCCCTCAAGCGCCTGCGCTACGCCCTGGCCCTGCTGGCGGCGGTGATCCTGGCAGGGGCCCTGGCCTACCACCTCCTGTCCGGTCTTAACGTCCTGGACAGCTTCTACATGGCCATCACCACCCTGTTCACCGTGGGTTTCCGGGAAATGGGTGATGTGAACGCGCGGTCAAAAATCTTCACGATCTTCTACCTCATCATCGGCCTGGGCGTGGCGACTTATGCGCTGTCGAACCTCACGGCCCTGCTCCTCGAGGGTGACCTCCGGGGCTACCTCATGGAGCGCCGAATGCAGAAGCGGCTCGATCACCTCAAGGACCACGTCATCGTGTGCGGCTTCGGCAAGATGGGCTTCCAGGCCGCCTGGGAGCTGAAGAAGGCCGGTGTCCCCTTCGTCATCATTGAGCAGGATGACACCAAGGGCCGCAGCCCCCGCTTCGCTGGGGAGATCATCCTCTATGGCAACGCCATGGACGACCTCATGCTTGAGCGGGCTGGGGTGATGCGGGCCAAGGGCCTCATCACGGCGCTCACCACAGACGCAGACAACGTGCTTGTGACGCTCACGGTAAAACAGATGCGGTCAGACCTCCCGGTGGTGGCCCGCAGCGCCAAGCTCGGCACGGAACGGCAGCTGCGCGCCGCTGGCGCCGACCACATCGTTAGCCCCTACGAGATCGGCGGTCGCCGCATGGCGGGCCTGCTGCTCAAGCCCGAGATGATGAAGTTCTTCGACGTGGTGCTCCAACAGGAGCAGCTGGAGTTGGGCCTAGAGCGCATCGTCATCGCCCCAGGTTCGGCCCTGGTGGGCCAGACCCTGCGGGATGCGCGGCTGCGCCACGCCACCGGTTCCCTGCTCGTGGGCTTGGTCCATCCGGGATGCGGTCTCCAGTTCAACCCGCCGGGGGACGAGCGCTTCCAGGCTCACGATGAGCTGCTCATCATGGGCCCCGCGGAGGCTTTGGAGAACTTGACTCGCTTGGCTGGCAAGATCTCCCAGTGAGGTGATCCTTCAGATCCTATGGATGGAGGTTCTGGCTTGGTCAAGCGCACAGAAAAAGGAACTTCCTGCTGCTGATCGATTTCTGCGGTGAGGTGTGGGAAACGTGCAGCGTTTTCCAAGGGGCTGTGGTCAGGCTGAGGACCCGGAGGGCGTGCCATCGGCCCGTTGCCGCCAGGCAATCCGCAGGCTGTCCATGGTCCTGGCGGCTCTCCGCAGCAGGTGGTTTGGGGTGATGATTTAGGTCGCCATCAACATCAGCATCGTTGAGATGTGCCAATGAGGATGCCCGCGCCGTCCCTATTCCTTGGTAAATCCCGCCCGAAGACTGAGTCTGCTGCGCCGGATCCATTTCGTCGAAGCCCTGAGTACAGTAGGGGTATGAGCATCGCTTTCGTTCATCAGATTGAATATCTGCCAGCAGAAGGCAGCGGCAGCGATGAGCCCGGCAACAGCAAAAACGTGGGATAAAGCAGTCAAAGCCATTCGGATCTCCTACCCGTCCGATTTATTATTGTGTTCTTTAAAAACCAAACAAATAGGGCCTAATACTTAGATAGTCGAAAAAAATCAAATTGTGGGCGATGGATGAGGTTAGGCCTCTAAATTCAGGGATGTTATATCAAGGATTCGGCCGCGTAGGCCGGGCCACCACCCCATGGGGGAGGCGGGGCTCCATGTTCAGCAGCTCCCAGGTGGTGACGGCCATGGCCTGGGCGCCCTGGATCAGCTGGTCCGGCTGCACATGGTCCGGGTAGTCCATCTGGCTGTGGTGGGTGCCCTCGAAGTAGTCCACATGTTCCTGGATGGCCGCGAAGGCGGGCACTCCCGCCCGGTCGAAGGGGGCGTGGTCCGTGCTGTTCATGACGCGCAGGGAGAGTTCCCGCACGCCCAGGTCGTTGGCAGGGGCGATGGCCATGGCCATGAGGCCCCGGCAGCTCTCCCGGCCCTGGAGGTCGAAGCCCTTCACCATGCCCGTGCCCATGTCATCGACGATCACCGCTTGGATGGCATCCAGCTCGGCCTTGTGGGCCTCCACGTAGGCTCTGGAACCCAGGAGGCCCTCTTCCTCGCCACTCCAGAGGATCACACGGAGGGTGCGGCGGGGCTTAAGGCCGGTGGCCTGCAGGGCCCGCAGCATCTCCAGGGCCACGGAGCTGCCCGTGGCGTTATCTGTGGCTCCGGTGCCCAGGTCCCAGCTGTCCAGGTGCCCGCCCAGGATGACTAACTCGGTGGCTTTGTCAGAACCAGGGATTTCGCCGATGACGTTGTGCGCCTGGACCGGCTTGGCCGAGAAACTGCCGCCCAGGGAGAGCTCCAGTTTCACGGGTTCCTTGCGCGCCACTTGGCGGAGCAGCATTTTGTACGGCTCCTGGGGCACGTAGGCGGTGGGGATGGCAGGCTTCTTGGGGTCCCGGCCGGGGCCGCTGGTGGTGAAGCTGAGGCCGTTCTTGCGGCCAGACATCAGGAGCACCGCCTGGGCTCCCTCATCCAGCAGGAACTGGGTCATGGCGGACTGTTCCGCCTGGAAGGCACCCATTTCCCCAGTGCGCCGACCGAGGGGCGGGCGTTTGTCATCGGGGTTGCTGCGCAGCAGGATCCGACCCCGGAGCAGGCCCTTGAAGGGCTGCAGCTCGGCCAAGTTGCGGGCATCCACCAGCATGACCTCGCCCTGAATCGGCCCCTTGGTGGCCGGGGACCAGGCCAACTGGTCCACCCGGAAGCGCAGGCCGTTCTGGGTGAGAAGGCGGGCGCTGTCCACGCCCCGGGTCCAGGCCAGGCCGAAGTCGTAGGCCTCCTCGTGGACGTTCACGGCGCCTAGCCGCTTCATCTCGGCCATGGCCCAGGCCTGGGCCATGGCCGAGATGAAGCGGCTAGGCGCCGTGAACGTCCACGAGGAGGCCTACGACTTCGGCCTGGCCTGGACCCGGGGCGTGGACAGCGCCCGCCTTCTCACCCAGAACGGCCTGCGCTTCCGGGTGGACCAGTTGGCCTGGTCCCCGGCCACCAAGGGGCCGATTCAGGGCGAGGTCATGCTGGTGGATGCCCGCAACTTGGCCGAGCTGCAGCCCTTCAAGGGCCTGCTCCGGGGTCGGATCCTGCTGCGCAGCAACCCCGATGACAAACGCCCGCCCCTCGGTCGGCGCACTGGGGAAATGGGTGCCTTCCAGGCGGAACAGTCCGCCATGACCCAGTTCCTGCTGGATGAGGGAGCCCAGGCGGTGCTCCTGATGTCTGGCCGCAAGAACGGCCTCAGCTTCACCACCAGCGGCCCCGGCCGGGACCCCAAGAAGCCTGCCATCCCCACCGCCTACGTGCCCCAGGAGCCGTACAAAATGCTGCTCCGCCAAGTGGCGCGCAAGGAACCCGTGAAACTGGAGCTCTCCCTGGGCGGCAGTTTCTCGGCCAAGCCGGTCCAGGCGCACAACGTCATCGGCGAAATCCCTGGTTCTGACAAAGCCACCGAGTTAGTCATCCTGGGCGGGCACCTGGACAGCTGGGACCTGGGCACCGGAGCCACAGATAACGCCACGGGCAGCTCCGTGGCCCTGGAGATGCTGCGGGCCCTGCAGGCCACCGGCCTTAAGCCCCGCCGCACCCTCCGTGTGATCCTCTGGAGTGGCGAGGAAGAGGGCCTCCTGGGTTCCAGAGCCTACGTGGAGGCCCACAAGGCCGAGCTGGATGCCATCCAAGCGGTGATCGTCGATGACATGGGCACGGGCATGGTGAAGGGCTTCGACCTCCAGGGCCGGGAGAGCTGCCGGGGCCTCATGGCCATGGCCATCGCCCCTGCCAACGACCTGGGCGTGCGGGAACTCTCCCTGCGCGTCATGAACAGCACGGACCACGCCCCCTTCGACCGGGCGGGAGTGCCCGCCTTCGCGGCCATCCAGGAACATGTGGACTACTTCGAGGGCACCCACCACAGCCAGATGGACTACCCGGACCATGTGCAGCCGGACCAGCTGATCCAGGGCGCCCAGGCCATGGCCGTCACCACCTGGGAGCTGCTGAACATGGAGCCCCGCCTCCCCCATGGGGTGGTGGCCCGGCCTACGCGGCCGAATCCTTGATATAACATCCCTGAATTTAGAGGCCTAACCTCATCCATCGCCCACAATTTGATTTTTTTCGACTATCTAAGTATTAGGCCCTATTTGTTTGGTTTTTAAAGAACACAATAATAAATCGGACGGGTAGGAGATCCGAATGGCTTTGACTGCTTTATCCCACGTTTTTGCTGTTGCCGGGCTCATCGCTGCCGCTGCCTTCTGCTGGCAGATATTCAATCTGATGAACGAAAGCGATGCTCATACCCCTACTGTACTCAGGGCTTCGACGAAATGGATCCGGCGCAGCAGACTCAGTCTTCGGGCGGGATTTACCAAGGAATAGGGACGGCGCGGGCATCCTCATTGGCACATCTCAACGATGCTGATGTTGATGGCGACCTAAATCATCACCCCAAACCACCTGCTGCGGAGAGCCGCCAGGACCATGGACAGCCTGCGGATTGCCTGGCGGCAACGGGCCGATGGCACGCCCTCCGGGTCCTCAGCCTGACCACAGCCCCTTGGAAAACGCTGCACGTTTCCCACACCTCACCGCAGAAATCGATCAGCAGCAGGAAGTTCCTTTTTCTGTGCGCTTGACCAAGCCAGAACCTCCATCCATAGGATCTGAAGGATCACCTCACTGGGAGATCTTGCCAGCCAAGCGAGTCAAGTTCTCCAAAGCCTCCGCGGGGCCCATGATGAGCAGCTCATCGTGAGCCTGGAAGCGCTCGTCCCCCGGCGGGTTGAACTGGAGACCGCATCCCGGATGGACCAAGCCCACGAGCAGGGAACCGGTGGCGTGGCGCAGCCGCGCATCCCGCAGGGTCTGGCCCACCAGGGCCGAACCTGGGGCGATGACGATGCGCTCTAGGCCCAACTCCAGCTGCTCCTGTTGGAGCACCACGTCGAAGAACTTCATCATCTCGGGCTTGAGCAGCAGGCCCGCCATGCGGCGACCGCCGATCTCGTAGGGGCTAACGATGTGGTCGGCGCCAGCGGCGCGCAGCTGCCGTTCCGTGCCGAGCTTGGCGCTGCGGGCCACCACCGGGAGGTCTGACCGCATCTGTTTTACCGTGAGCGTCACAAGCACGTTGTCTGCGTCTGTGGTGAGCGCCGTGATGAGGCCCTTGGCCCGCATCACCCCAGCCCGCTCAAGCATGAGGTCGTCCATGGCGTTGCCATAGAGGATGATCTCCCCAGCGAAGCGGGGGCTGCGGCCCTTGGTGTCATCCTGCTCAATGATGACGAAGGGGACACCGGCCTTCTTCAGCTCCCAGGCGGCCTGGAAGCCCATCTTGCCGAAGCCGCACACGATGACGTGGTCCTTGAGGTGATCGAGCCGCTTCTGCATTCGGCGCTCCATGAGGTAGCCCCGGAGGTCACCCTCGAGGAGCAGGGCCGTGAGGTTCGACAGCGCATAAGTCGCCACGCCCAGGCCGATGATGAGGTAGAAGATCGTGAAGATTTTTGACCGCGCGTTCACATCACCCATTTCCCGGAAACCCACGGTGAACAGGGTGGTGATGGCCATGTAGAAGCTGTCCAGGACGTTAAGACCGGACAGGAGGTGGTAGGCCAGGGCCCCTGCCAGGATCACCGCCGCCAGCAGGGCCAGGGCGTAGCGCAGGCGCTTGAGGGGCGCGTCCGCATGGCGGTCCAGGTTAGACATGGGGAAAGGGCCATTGAGCCTCATGTCATCCCCCGATGCCGTGCTTGATGGCGAAGTTGGCCGTGCAGAGGGCCACCAGGTGCCCCCCGCAGTTGAGCCGGCACTCCACGATGGCGCCGCGGCCCGAGAAGCGGATGACCTTGCCCTCACCCCGCACCTCGCCCTTGGCAGGCTCCAAGTAGCGGATGTGCAGGTCAGACGTGGCGAAAGGCATGGCGCCGTCAAATGCCGTACAGAGGGCCAGGGCCCCTAGGATGTCGGCCATGCTAGCCAAGACCCCACCGTTCACGATGCCGCGGGAACGGTTCAACACCACCTTCGTGGGCAGCAGCACCATGGTGGCCAGGCCCGGCTCAACACTTTCAATGGTGAGGCCCCAGTCCTTGATCAGGTCCCAAGGATGCAAGCGCGTGCGCAGTCGCTCCAGGAGATCCGGAGCCAGGGTCTCGGGAATCAACGGCTTGGCCATGGTCCAGTGTAGCCGGACCGAAGCTATCCGGGCGCAGCACACCGATGGACCATGTCGTTTACGGTTGAGTTACGCCCGCGTGAGCCAATGGCCATGGAGGAATTTTCATGTCCATTCGCTCGAGTTTTCCCATTGCCCTTCTGCTCCTGGGCATGGCCTGCCAGGTACCGCAGGAAACCCCCTCGAGATCCAGTTCTGCCCCACAGGCCCCAGCCAAGGAAGTCGCCCTGCAGGCCTATACCGCTGAGCGGCCTGTGTCTGGAGAGCTGAAAAGCGTCGGTTCCGATTCCATGGAACCCTTGATGGCCCTCTGGGGTGAGGATTTCAAGAAGTTCCACCCCCGCGTGAACACCCTTTTCATCTGCAAGGGCTCCGGCACTGCCCCGAAGGCGCTGATCGAAGGCAGCACCCTCATGGGCCAGATGAGCCGCGAGATGACGGAACAGGAATTACAGGCCTTCCAGGCCAAATTTGGCTATGCCCCCACCCGGATTCCCGTGGCCGTTGATGCCCTGGTGATCTATGTCAATGCCAACAATCCCATCAAGCAACTCCGCATGGAGGAGATCGACGCCATCTTCTCTTCGACCCGAAAGGGGGGCGCGAAGAATGAGATCCTCACCTGGGGGGACCTGGGCATCGGTGGGGACTGGAAACAGCGGGATATCCAGACCTACGGTCGCGATGAGAACTCGGGCACCCGGGCCTTCTTCAAGGAGCATGTCCTGAAGAAGGGGGAATTCAAGGCCTCCGTGAAGTCTTTCATGGACCAGTTCGCCGTGGTGGAAGCCCCCGCCGTGGACGGGGGTGGCATCAGCTACGGCCCCCTCCAATACGCAAATCGCATGGTCAAGGGCCTCCCCGTGGCGTCCTTCAAAAGCGACCGCTTCACCGAACCCACCCTGGAAACCATCCAGAACGGCACGTACCCCCTGACCCGCTTCCTGTACATCTACGTGAACAAGGCTCCCGGCCAGGTTTTGGACCCCACGGTGAAGGAATTTCTCCGCTTCGTGATGTCCAAGCAGGGCCAAGCCGGTGTCTCCAGCTTCGGCGCAGTGGCCATCCCCGGGGATTTCGCCGCCATGAGCGTTGCCAAGCTCAACTGAGGACGCCATGCCAGCTCTGCTCCTGCCCCTGCTGATGTGCGCCTGGCTGGGCGCGGATTCCACAGCGCCCGTTGGCCCCCTGGTCATCCCGCATTTCGCACGCTCCTCAGGTCCAGCGGCGGAACTCCGCTGGACCGGGAGCAAACTCTATCCGGTCGCTGAAGGCACCCAAATCACAGCCAAGGTCGTCGGCACCATGCCGGTTCCTGCCACGGACCCCGGCCGAACCCTGCTTCAAGTGGAGGTTGTCCTGCCCCTGATGGCGAAGGACGGGGTCACGATCCTCCTGCCGGCCGGATCCCGGTTGGTGGGCCAGGTGCATCTGCTGCGCGGGGAATACCGCTTCATCGACTTTCAGTCCTGCCGGCTGCCTGAGGGGCAGAGCATTGGCTTGCCTGAAAACACCTTCTCCCTTGGCCCAGGATCACTTGTGGGTGTGGAGGAAGAAACCCCTGTTCTGCTCACCGTGGCTCGCCCCCTCCGGACGGAGGCCTTCGGGCCCGCTCGCTAACTAGAGTTTGAGCTGCCCACGCAGGGTCTCAGCCATGCCCTGGAAGACCTTGGTCTGGGGGCTGTCCGGGTGGGCGTGGACCAGGGGATCGCCGCTGTCGCTGCCCAGGCGGATAGCCAGGTCGATGGGCACTTCGCCCAGGAAGGGCAGCTCCATCTTCAGGGCGGCGGACTTCACCCCCCCGTGGCCGAAGATCTGGGTCTCCTGACCGCAGCCCGGGCAGACAAAGCTGCTCATGTTCTCGATGATGCCGAGGATGGGTACCTTCACGGTCCCGAACATGCCGATGGCCTTCTTGGCGTCCATGAAAGCCACATCTTGGGGAGTGCTCACGATGACCGCGCCATCCACCTGGGCGTTCTGGATGAGGGTGAGCTGCACATCGCCGGTACCCGGAGGCAGGTCGATGAACAGCACGTCCAGGTCGCCCCAGGCCACGTCCTTCAGGAATTGCTGGAGGGCCTTGTTCAGCATGGCCCCGCGCCAGATGACGGGACGGTCCTCCTCGATGAGGAGGCCCATGGACATGACCTTGAGGCCGAACTTCTCCAGGGGTAGGATCTGGCCCTCGGGCGTACCTAGGGGCGAGTCTTTGAGGCCCAGCATCATGGGGATGGAGGGACCGTAGATATCCGAGTCCAGCAGCCCCACCTTCAGGCCCTGCTGGGCCATGGCCACGGCCAGGTTCACGGTGACGGTGCTCTTGCCCACGCCGCCCTTGCCCGAGCCCACCACCACGCAGCGCTTGATGCCAGGGATGAGGTTCTTGAACTCGATCTGCGAACTCTTCTCCCAGCCCACTTCAATATCTACCGAGCCCACACCGGGCTGGGCCAGGATGAGCTGCTCCAAGGCTGCCTTCATGGGCTGCACCTGGTCCTTGAAGGACTCAGCCAGCTGCAACAGTACCGTCACCTTGTCCTCAGTGACATCAATGCCCTTCACGGCCTTGAGCGTCGTGAGCGTGGCGCTAGTGCCGGGGATCGTGTAGGCATTGAGAGCTTCAAACAGGGCAGCGCGGCTGATCTTGGACATGCGGTTCTCCAGCCCCCCAGTCTGACAGGGGCGCATTGAGGTCGAAACAGAGAACAATGCAAGCCAGGTTGGCGGCTCGGTTCGGGTCACTGATTCAGGTAGCTAGTACCTCAGATATCCGAATCCAGGAATCCCAGCTTCTGCGTCATGGCACCCACGCCGCTGGCCAGGAGGGTGTGTTCGTAGAGGCGTAGTTGGCTGCGCAGGGGCGGATCCTGAGGGTCCAGGCCCCGACGCAGAATCTGGCCATCGGTCCCCAGTACCCGGCACTTGAGGGTGTCGTGAAGCTGCAGCTCGAGCATCTCGACCACCTGGGCGGCCAGGATGGGATCTGTGAGGGGGAAGGCCAATTCCACACGGCGGTCCAGGTTCCGGGGCATGAGGTCGGCGCTAGCCAGAAGGGTCTCGGGTTCACCATTGTTGGCGAAGTGGTAGACCCGGGCATGCTCCAGGAAGCGGTCAATGATGGAAATGGCCCGGATGTTTTCTGACAGGCCCGGCACCCCGGGGCGCAGGCAGCAGGTGCCCCGCACGATGAGGTCCACCTTCACGCCTTCGCGGCTGGCCTCGTAAAGCAGCTGGATGATCTGCGGATCCACCAGGGCATTCATCTTGAGCACCATGCGGGCCGCCCGGCCCTCGCGGGCATGGCCGATCTCACGCTGGATGCGGATCTTCAGTCCCTTCTTCAGGTGCTGGGGAGCCAGCAGCAGGCGGTGAAACTTCGGCGGGCGCGTGTAACCCGTGAGCATGTTGAAGAGGTTCGAAAGATCTTCGCCGTACTCGGGTCGCGCTGTAAGCAGGCCCAGGTCCGAGTAGAGGCGACTGGTGCGCTCGTTGTAGTTGCCAGTACCCAAGTGGCAGTAGCGCTTGATGCCCCCAGCCTCCTGGCGGACGACGAGACAGGCCTTGCAGTGGATCTTGTGATTGGGCAGGCCGTAGACCACATGGACGCCAGTCATCTCCAGGCGCCGGGCCCAGGCGATGTTGGCCGCCTCGTCGAATCGAGCCCGCAGTTCCACAATGGCGGCCACCTGCTTGCCCCGCTCCGCCGCCCGCTCCAGGGCGGCCGCCACGGGACTGAGAGCCGTCACGCGGTAGAGGGTCATCTTGATGGCGAGAACCTTGGGATCATCGGCGGCTTCGCGCACGAAGCGCACCACGCTGTCGTCGAAGCTCTGGTAGGGGTGGTGCAGCAGGATGTCGTTCTTGGCGATAGCCTCGAAGATGCTGCCGCCATGATCCAGCTGGGGCGCCGGCAGGGGCGGCAGCGGTGTGTCCTTGAGCTGGGGCAGGTCCAGTTGGCCGTAAAGCTGCATGAGGTCCGAGAAGGCGGTCAGCCCCGTGGTGGGATAGAGATCCTCGGGGCTCAGCTCCATCTCATCGATGAGCATGTCCAAGACCTTGGAGGAGATGCCGTGCTCGTACTGGAGGCGCACCACAGCGCCTCGGCGCCGATCCCGGAGGCTCTCCTCCACGGTCTTGAGCAGATCTTCGGAAGGGTCTTCTTCCACCGGCAGGTCTGAGTCCCGGGTCACGCGGATGGCGTGGCAGCTCTTCACGGTGTAGCCCCGGAAGAGCCGAGAGAGGTGGTGCTGGACCCCATCCTCCAGCATCACGAAGGAGTGCGTGCCCGGCGCCGAGGGCAGGCGCAGGAAGCGCGAGGCCTGGCCCGTGGGCACGTGGATGAAGGAAAGCTCCGAGGCGGGCAGATCCCCATCCAGCTGATCCTCGTCCGGCTCCAGTTCCACCACCAGCACCAGGGCCCGGTTGCCCAGGCGCGGGAAGGGGTGGCCTGTATCCACGGCCAGGGGCGTGATGAGGGGCAGGAGGCTGCGCTCGAAGTAGTCCAGCAGGAAGGCGGACTGGGCCTCGTCCAGATCCTTCGGATTCATGATCCGAATGCCCCGGGCCTCCATCTGGGGCTCGAGAATGCTGTGGAAGAGCTCGTGCTGCCGGGTGGAATAGGCGTGGATTTTGGAAGACACCCGCTCCAGCAGCTGACGGGGGGTCAGGCCATCGGGCCCGGGCTGGGTGATGCCGGCGTCGATCTGGCGCCAGATCCCCGCCACCCGCACCATGAAGAACTCGTCCCAGTTGCTGGACACGATGCTGAGGAACTTCACCCGCTCCAGCAGCGGCACCGTTGAGTCTTCAGCTTCTTCCATCACCCGAGCATTGAAATCCAGCCAGCTCAGCTCGCGGTTCAGGAGTTCTTCGGGACGGGGAATGGGGTGGAACACGGGGGCCCTCTGGTTTGAGATGCTAACCGCCGGATGTAACAAACTGATGATACGGGACCTGATTGGGTCTAACAGAAGAACTTCCTTTGATTTCATGGGATTTCTGGCAGAATCGTGAGTTCGGCCTCCCATGAGGGAGCCCCCGTACGGTCCGCCCGGACCCATCCCAACGAGAGGGCAGCTAGCTTCGTCGACGCTGCCAGGTAGGAGGAATACAGATGTCCCAGGAAGTCCTGATCGTTCCCAAGCGCGAATCTTTCGGCAAGGCCGCCGTGCGCGACCTCAAGAAGAGCGGCATGATCCCCGCCGTGGTCTACGGCCTCACCGAGCCCCCCGTCGCCATCGCCATCAGCCCCAAGGCCGTGGCTCGTGTGCTCGCCAGCGACAGCGGCATGAACTCCGTCATGTTCCTCCAGCGTGAGGGCACGGACATCAAGCGCCACGTCATCATCAAGGACCTGCAGCGCGACCCCATCACCGCTCGCCTGCGCCACGTGGACTTCATGCGCGTGGACATGACCATCAAGGTCCGCGTGAAGGTGCCTGTGCGCCTCGTGGGCACCGCCATCGGCGTCAAGGCCATGGGCGGCATCCTCGACTTCTCGCACCGCGAGATCGAGCTCGAGTGCCTGCCCAGCATCATCCCCGCCCACATCGACGTGGACATCAGCGGCCTGAACGTGGGTGACAGCATCCGCTTCGAGCAGCTGTCCCTGGGCGCCAACATCGTCTTCACCGGCGATGCCCACCAGGTGGTCTGCTCCGTGAAGGGCAAGGCCGCCGAGGAAGAAGTGGCCGCCACCGCCGCCGCCGAGCCCGAAGTGGCCAAGAAGGGCAAGAAGGAAGACAAGAAGTAGGTGGTTTTTCGATCCATTTCTCAACCATGCAAAAAACGCGGCTTTGGCCGCGTTTTTTGTTAGGCACGGGCGGAGCCCGCGCGGTTTAGGCTGGATCTATGTGGACACTTGTACCGCTGGGTAACCCTGGGGCTGAATACCAGGACACTCGGCACAATCTCGGGCGATTGCTGCTCCAGCGCTGGATGGCGGAGCGGAACCTCGCGCCCGCTCCGAAGAAGCGCTTCCCTTCGGGCAGCCTCTACCCGCTGACTCAGAACCTGCAGGCCCTGGTGCCCTCCACCTACATGAACCTCTCGGGCGAGGTCTGCGCGCAGGCAGCGGCAGCGGGCATCTACCCCCGCCGCCTGGTGCTGCTCCACGACGACAAGGATCTGCCCCTGGGCACCGGGCGCTTCCGCCTGAACGGCTCCGATGGGGGCCACAACGGTCTGCGCTCTGTTTTCGAGTGCCTGGACAGCCCCGACGTCGCCCGCCTCCGCCTGGGTATCGGCCCCTTCCAGCGCCCCCTGGTGGACTTCGTGCTGGAACCCTGGACCGAACCCGAGTGGGTCCTCATCGAGGGCCTGGACGCCCCCTTCGCCAAGTTCATGGACCTGCTGGCCGGGGCGGAGGACCTCAGCGCCCTGGCCAACCTGGTGAATCCTGATCGATTCTGGAGTCCCACTGAAAGTTAGTGCGTGACGACAAAGATCCCATTAGCCGAGGAAAGGGATTCGGTTCCATCGGTCAGCTTCCAGCCCTGGCGGTTCTTGTCCCAGTAGGCGGCCTTGTTGTTGTAGGTTCCGCAGAGCCAGACAGTGCCGTTGGACACTGTGACCGCGAGGGTCTGGGCCACTGCTGTGGTATCGCTGAGGGCGATGGGCTGGGCATTCTGCCAGAGCATGGCCAGGTAGGCCTGGCTGCCGAAGACGAGGACATCGGTGCCATTGATGGCAATGCCGGTGCCATAGTCGCTTTGTGCCCCATTGCTGAGGGTTGTGGCGACGCCGTTCTTCCACTGCTTGGCGATTTTCGTTCCCGTGGCAGTCTCCTGGTGACCAGAGACATAGATGTCGGTTCCTGAGACAGCGATACCGGTAGCCTCAGCGACCGTGCTGCCGTCGGTCAGCATCACCGCGGTGTTGTTCTTCCAGTAGAGGGCGGTCTGGTAGGTGCTGCCGACTTGCTGGTAGCCGGCAAGGTACACATCAGATCCGGAAAATGCGATCGCGCTGGCCTGAGCAAAGCCCGCGGGCGAAGTGAGGGCCGTGCCCACGCCGTTCTTCCAGATCTTGGCCACGCTGAAGCCGCTGTAGCCGCCTGTGCTGGAATGCGTGGTAGCTTCCCGGCCCGCGACGTAGACATCTGTTCCACTCACCGCCACGGCATGGGCCTCTGCGTGGTAGGTGCCGTCCGAAAGGCGGGTGACCGCGCCATTTTTCCAGACCTTGGCGACCCGATACCTGTCAATGACCCCCAGGTTCGTGACATAGGAACCGCCATCCGCCTCATAGCCCGCGACATAGACGTCCCCGCTGGAGACGGTCACGGCATAGGCGACGGCAGTCTTCGAGCCATCGCTGAGCGCCACCGCCACCCCGTTCTTCCAGTAACCGGCAATGGGCAGGGAGGGGTTCACGTAACCGGCGATGTAGACGTCGGTGGTGCCGGTCACGACGTTGCTCACCACGAGGGAGCCTGTCAGGGTCGCATCCGCGACGCCGGCAGAGGTTCCCTTGATCGTGAAGGGGTAGGTCCCCGCCGTCACCGATGCTCCGACACTCACCTGCAGGGTGCTGGCGCTGGTGGATGAAGCCGGGTTAAAGGTCCCAGTCACGCTCGCGGGCAGGCCACTCACGCTGAAGGCCACAGCGACCGTGAAGCCGTTCTGGCCGGCCACCTGAACGCCCAGGCCGCCCGAGGTGCCCGCGACCAGGGACAGGGGCCCAGCGGGGCTCTGGGTCAGGGAGAAACTTGGCTGGGCGACGGTGGTCACCACGAGCGAACCCGTCAAGGTCGCATCAGTCACGCCCGCCGAGGTGCCCTTGACGGTGAACGGATACGTGCCCGCAGCTACTGTGGCGCCCACAGTCACCAGCAGCCTGCTGGCTGTGGGGGATGAGGCCGGGCTGAAGGTCCCCGTCACGCCCGCGGGCAGACCGCTCACGCTGAAGGCCACCGGGCTAGCGAAACCGTTCTGGCCGGCCACCTGGACGCCCACATTGCCGGAACTACCGGCAGCCAGTGTCAGGGGGCCAGCAGGATTCATGGCCAGCGAGAAGCTCGGCACGGAGGAGGCGGTCACCTGCAGGCTCATGGTCGCAGCGGCGCTGGATGCCCCGGCGGCCACGCCGTTCAGGGTGATGGAATAAGTGCCGGGCACCGTCGCGGCGGCCACGGAGAAGGTCACGGCGGTGGCGGTGGTGGTAGAGGCGGGATTGAATGAGGCTGTGACGCCGGTGGGAAGGTTTGCTGCTGAGGCGGTCACTGACCCGGTAAAGCCATCTTTGGGAATGATGCTGAGGCTGGCACTGCCTGCGGTGCCCTGGACCAGACTGAGGGAGGAGGGGGCTGCGTAAAGC
>Ga0118677_10005097_pt1 | contig 23329 bp, 19 predicted proteins | sample AliMusrvi5mmetaG_FD_86154 | JGI IMG/M metagenome (GOLD analysis project Ga0118677, IMG submission 86154)
CGACAGATCACCGACCGCTACTTCCATTACTACGACATGCTCTACGATCTCATCCGCGATGAGGTGGGCGGCAGCGTCTTCTGGGCGTGGGCGCCGGGACGCATGGCGAAGTTTCAGTGCGACTTTTCCGCGATGATCTCCCCGGAAATGTTCGGCGAATATATGGTGCCGGTGCTCACCGAGATGACCGAGCGCGTGTCGTATTGCATGTACCACTGGGATGGCCCCACTGCGATTCCCCATCACGATCACTTGCTCTCCATCCCCCGCCTGAACATGCTGCAGTGGACCCCCGGCGACGGCGCCCCGCCGGTGTGGGATCCCTGCTGGTACCCGCTGTATCACAAGACATTCGAGGCCGGCAAAAAAATCCACATCGCCGCCGCCGACATCGAGCATCTCCGCGCCCTGAAGCGCGAATTCGGCGACAAAACCAAACAGATGCTCATCGGCTATTGGAAAGCCGTGCAACCGGAAGAAGCGGAAGAAATCTTGCGGATTATGGAGTGTTGAGAGGGTAGTATAGTGAGGGCGGTCAGAGATGACCGCCCTCATCTGCGCCGGCATATGGCTGTATAAGCACTCTTCAAACAGTTATCGAGCGCGCTTCAGCATGCTTGTTCCCGTTAGCCACGTCCTTCAGGGTGTGACCAATGGGAGGGCTGTCTACACGGTAAGATGACGACCGACATCACGCATTGGGCAAATGAATGGTGAAGGTGCTGCCTTTGCCGGGGATGCTTTCCACCGTCACGTGTCCCTGGTGGACGGTGGCGATGTGTTTGACGATGGCCAAGCCCAAACCGGTGCTGCCGAGTTTGCGGCTGCGACCGGGATCGACGCGGTAGAAGCGCTCGAAGATGCGCGGCAGGTGCTCACGCGAGATACCGCACCCTTCATCACGCACCTGAATCAGCGTTTCCGCTTCCGTGTGCTCGATATCCGCGATGACGCGGCTTTCGGGCGCGCTGTATTTGATCGCATTGTCGATAAGATTGATGATCGCCTGTTCGAGCAGCGCCGGATTGATCATCGCCGTGACGGCATGATCGCCGACCAGATCCACCTGAATCTGTTTCTCCGTCGCTTTCACCTCGCAGGACTGCATGGCGGCGTGCAACACCTCCCACACGCCACTCGGTTCGAGATTGATGGTCACCCCTTCGCCTTGCTGTTCCAGGCGCGACAGGGTGAGCAGATCCTCGATAATGGCGTTCATGCGGTCGGTGTGGCGCGCAATGATGCGTAGAAATCGTTCGGCATCATCCTGCTGATGCAGCGCGCCATCCAGCAGCGTTTCGACAAAACCTTTGATCGAGGTGATCGGGGTTTTTAATTCGTGGGAGACATTGGCGACGAAATCGCGCCGCACCGTCTCCAGATGGCGCAGGCGCGTCACATCGTTCAGCACCACCAGCGCGCCGATGCGCCGTTCCGCTTCATCGTGCAACAGCGTGCCATGCACCTGCATGAAGCGTTGTTCGCCTTGCTGCCGCAGTACGATGCCCGCTTCCTGCGGCTCCGTGCCGGTCAGCACGCTGGCGACGAAACGCTGCAAATCGCTGTTGCGGATCACTTCCTGAATGCTGCGTCCCTGCGCGGAAGCGGCATCGGTCCCCAACAGTTCCGCGGCCGCCTGATTGAGCTTGAGCAGGTGCTCGTCGTTATCCACCGCCAGCACGCCTTCCATCATGCTTTTCAGCACGGCTTCCTGTTCGGATTGCTGGCGTCCGATCATGCGAATACGTTCATCGAGCTGGGTGACCATCTGGTTCATGGTGATGGCCAATCCGGCAATTTCCTCGGCGCCTTGCACCGGCAAGCGGGTTTGCAGATCACCGCCCGCCACTTCACGGGCCGCGCGACGCATCTCTTCCAATGGCCGGCTGATGCGGCGTGAAATGAACAGGCTGATCAGGACCAGTACGATGGCAATGACGGCGACGACCAACTCGAGTTCGGTCTGCAGTGTGTTGAATGCTTGATAATAAAAGGTCAGCGGGATTGAGGTGCGTACGACGCCGACCACGCGATGATCTTCCATAACCGGGATGGCGAGATAACGCATCTGTTCACCCAGGGTGGCGCTATCGCGTTCTGATACCCCAACTTGCCCATGCAGCGCCTGGGCGATCTCCGGGCGATCGCGGTGGTTTTGCATTGTCGTCGGGTTGGAATCTGAATCGCCGATGACTTTTCCCGAGGGTAAGATCACCGTGATGCGCGTCGAAGCATTTCGACCGGCTTCTTTGCACAGGGCATCCACTTCGGCATCGCCTGCGGTCAGATGGCCGGTAAGCAGGACGGTGACCAACCGCGCCCGGGCTTCCAGATCGCGGTCGGTTTGCTTGAGGTCGAAATGACGCAACGATTGCCAGGCGCCAACGGTCACCGCCAGCAGCGCCACCAGGCTGACCAGCAGATAACTGCCATACAATTGCCAGAAAAGTCGTGGTCTGCGCATGGTCATTCCTTAAACCGATACCCGACGCCACGCACGGTTTCCAGATACGCGCCGGACGCGCCGAGTTTTTTTCGCAGGGCGACGATGTGGACATCGACCGAGCGCTCGGTGACCGCGTAATCTTCCCCACGCACCGAATCGACGATCTGGTAGCGCGTGAAGACCCAACCCGCGCGGCGTGACAGCAGGTGCAGAATCTGAAATTCCGTAAAGGTTAATTCGATCGGAGCGTCATCGACGTATACCTTGTGCCGGCCGGCGTCGATGGTCAAATTATGAACTTTGATCGTGCCGGCATCGTCGACCGGTACAGTTTCTTTCCGTCGCAACACAGCGCGCACCCGTGCCAGCAGTACTTTGGGACTGAATGGCTTGGTAATATAGTCATCGGCGCCCAACTCCAAGCCGGTGACGATATCCGATTCTTCCCCTTTGGCTGTCACAATGATGATCGGTATCTGCTGCGTCGCGGTTTCGCGTTTGAGAATACGGCAGACATCCAGTCCATCGATGCCGGGGAGCATGAGGTCGAGCAGCAGTAGATCGGGCATCATCGCACGCGCCATCCGCAACGCTTCCTCGCCCGAGGTGACGCCTTTCGCCTGAAAGCCTTCTTTGGTCAGATTGAACACGATGAGTTCGAGTAGATCTTCTTCGTCTTCAACCGCCAGAATCGTTCGGTTTGCCATCGTGAAAATCGCCTCTCGCTTTTACATTACCATCTTTAGCGTACAGCGGAATTGTTAATATGCGATGAGCTGCCGGTTAAGCTTTGATGTGATTTGCATGAGCGGGGAGTGTGCGTACCCGTCGTCCCTCGATCCGCAGCCGTCCCGCGCAGAACAGGCGCACGGCATCCGGCAGCGCCTGATGCTCCTCGATCAGCACCCGCGCCGCCAGTGTCTCCGGCGTGTCGTCGTCTAACACGGGCACCGTACGCTGGATGATGATTGGACCGGCATCGACATCTTCTTCCACGAAATGCACCGTACACCCGCTCACCTTCACGCCGGCGCGCAGGACCGCTTCATGCACGTGGTGCCCAAAAAAACCCGGACCGCAGAAACTGGGAATCAGCGCCGGATGGATATTGATCATTCGGTCTGGAAACACCGCGACGAATTCGCGGGTGACCATGCGCATGAAGCCGGCCATGATCACCAATTCCACTTCCGCCGCCTGCAGTCGCGCGGCCAGCGCTTCGCTGTAGGCGGCCCGGGTCGCGAAATCCTCCGGACGCAACACCGCGGTCGCGATGCCCGCGGCCCGCGCGCGTTCGCGTGCGTAGGCTTCCGGACGATCGCACAACACCAGCACAATCGCTCCGTTCACCGTGCCGGCCGCGATGGCATCCATCACCGCCTGCAAATTTGACCCGCCCCCCGAGGCGAGTACCCCGATGCGCACTGGTTGTGTCATCATGTTGCTCCTGTCGGCCTTCACTGCGGAGACGCAGAGAACAAAGAGAAGGACTATGGTGGTCGGGCATCTGAATACCGATAGTCTTTGCTACTATAACACTCTTCGCGCTAGCATGGTATTTGTCCTCTCCATTTTTCCTTCGCGTCAGGACGGTAATCCTTGACTACTTTATCATACGGTGAGACAGAATCATTATATTTGCGCCTCTTGGCATTCACGATAATTTTTGCTATACTTCTGGCCGTCGAGGATCGACCGCGGGAAGTCTGCAAGAAATATGCAAAATCCCGTTGCAAACCCCTTTGCAAACGCCGAAGAGTTTGCTATACTCTTTAGCGGTCGAGCGGAAGTAGCTCAGTTGGTAGAGCACGACCTTGCCAAGGTCGGGGTCGCGGGTTCGAGTCCCGTCTTCCGCTCCATCTTTTATGACAGAGCCGTGAAATCCGGTATCTAAATCCTCGTCTCGCGACCGGTTGTCTCACCGGAACCTGACGAGGTTTTTTTGTGTTTCCGGCCCTGGTGGAGCATACGAATGGAAGTGCAGATCGAACAACGGCCCGGCTGTGTCGTGGCTATGACCGTAAAAGTTGAGGCCGACCAGGTCCGTGAACAGATGGGTATCTTGCTGGAGAAAGCCGCGCGCCGGATCAATATTCCCGGTTTTCGTCCTGGCAAAGCGCCGCGTAAGCTGGTGGAAGAGCGCATCGATCATGCCGCGTTAGCGCAGGATGCCGTCGAAGCCGCCATGAATGCCAGCTTCAAAGAGGCGTTGCGCGAGCATCAACTCGAGCCGCTGGATGAAGTGCAAATGGAAGATATGAAGACGGGGGAGGACATGAGCGTCACCTACACCGTCACGTTCCCCGCGCGCCCGGTGATCAGCCTCCCACCCCTGAATGAATTGGAAGTCAATTATACGGTAACCACGGTGACCGATGAGCAAGTCGAAGCGGAAATCACCCGGCTGCGCGAGCAATCGGCAGACTTCACCGAAGTCGAAGAGGGCATCCAAAAGGGTGATTATGTCACCATCGGCTATACCATGACCGTCAACGGCGAACCATACCCCGATGGCGACATGAGCGGGTATCCGCTGGAAGTCGGTACCGACACCTTTTTCCCCGAGTTAAATGAAGGGCTGTTGGGACTGAAGCGCGATGAGACGACCACCCTGACGGTCAATTATCCCGACGATTATTCCAATAAAGACCTGGCCGGAAAAACCGCCGTCTTTACCGTGACCATCGAGCAAGTACGCCGCCGGCAGATTCCGGAAGCGACCGACGAGTGGGTCGTGCTGATGTCGAACGGCGAAGCGCAGAATCTCGACGATCTCCGCCGCGCGTTGCGCGCGGAACTGCAACGGATGGCCGCGCAAATGGATCGCAGCCAGATTCGGGAAGCGTTGATGCGGCAATTGCAGGATCGCCTGCAATTCGATCTCCCGGAAAAGCTGGTCGATGAAGCCTTCGACGATACCATGCACGACCTCGAGCATCGGCTGGCACGCGAACGCCTCACGCTGGAGGAATACGCGGAGATGTCCAACCGGAGCGTGGCGACCATCGAGAACGAGCAGCATATGCTCGCACGCGAAACCGTCCGCCGCTCGCTGGTGTTGCAGCAACTCGCGCGGGAGGGACAGATTGTCCTGAAGGATGAAGAGATCGACCAGTTAGTGCTGATCCATAATATGCGCAAAGGCGAAATGCCGTTTGCACAAGTGCAAAAACGCCTGAAACGCCTGCGCAACGAAATGGAAAAAAGCGGAGAACTGGATAATCTGATGAATACCTTCTTCCGCGAAAAGATTTACCAGTATCTGGAAAGTCAGGCTCAGGTGCATCTCGAAGGCATTCCGGCGGATGCAGAAGTGCCGTCGCCCCTGGAAGAAACCGTCGAAGCCGCCATCGAAGCGGCAGAGACTGAAGTGACGGAAGGCACGGAAGAGGCACAATCCTGACCGTGTTTCGGTGATTCCTCAATCTGCTGCTCAGAAATATAGCAGAAACCCACAAGGCGGCCCGCGAGCCGCCTTGTTTTTTCTCGGTAAGACGGGTACAATGCCATTGCCGAAAGGAGATTTGGCTGTGTTAGTACCGATGGTAGTGGAGCAAACCCCACGGGGTGAGCGCGCATATGATATCTTTTCGCGCCTGTTGAAGGAGCGCATTATCTTCCTGGGCGGTCCGGTCGAAGATCATGTCGCCAGCCTGATCGTGGCGCAGATGTTGTTTCTGGAAAGCGAAGACCCGGAAAAACCGGTCACGCTCTATATCAATAGTCCGGGCGGTTCCGTCACGGCCGGCATGGCGATCTACGATACCATGCAGCTCATTAAGCCGGAGGTGAAGACCTTCTGCGTCGGGCTGGCGGCCAGCATGGGCGCCGTGCTGCTGGCAGCGGGCGCGCGCGGAAAACGCTATGCGTTGCCGAATTGCCGGGTGTTGATCCATCAGCCGATGATCTCCAGTATCGGTGGGCAGGCAACCGATATCGATATTCACGCCCGCGAGATTTTGCGTACCCGCGCACGCTTGAATGATATCCTCTCCTTTCATACCGGACAGCCGGTCGAGCAGGTGGAAAAGGATACCGAACGCGACTTCTGGATGTCGCCTGAAGAAGCACGCGACTATGGACTGGTCGACGAAGTCATTCAAAAACGCACCGAACCGGAAACAAAATAGCCACTACGCGTCGCGAGCACTCGCGATGTCTCCTGCCGCGCATTCCCCGGCGCAAGGGAGCAGACGATATGCGTTGGTGGGCCGGTGTCTTTGACCCGGTCCACCCCGGACTATTGAGACTTTTCAAACAGCTCAAAGATAGCAGAAATCACCGACCCGGCGGACGACCACGCTGGTCACAGCAAGGAATACCGAATGGCACGCTCAAAAGACCACAACACCGACCTTCGCTGCGCGTTTTGCGGGCGACGTGAATCCGCCGATGTGCGACTGATTATGGGGAAAGACCGGGTCGCCATCTGCACGAAATGCATTCATGAGTGCACCGAGTTGCTCGACAGCGATCTGCTCAGCGACGAGATCACCGGCACCCCTGAATTTGACGTGGCCCTGTCGATACCCAAGCCGCGCGAGATCAAGCAGATTCTCGACAGTTATGTCATTGGGCAGGAATACGCCAAACGCATTCTCTCTGTCGCCGTCTACAACCATTATAAACGCATCGATATCGGGCAGCGAGATGACGAACTCGAGCTGAATAAAAGCAATATTCTGCTCATCGGCCCCACGGGGTCCGGGAAAACGCTGCTGGCGCAGACGTTGGCGAAGATTCTGGATGTTCCCTTCGCCATCGCGGACGCCACCACGCTGACCGAAGCCGGCTATGTGGGCGAGGACGTGGAAAATATCCTGCTCAAGCTGTTTCAGGCGGCGGATATGGACCCGGAGAAGACCGAGCGCGGCATCATCTACATCGACGAAATCGATAAGATCACCCGTAAATCCGACAATCCGTCCATCACCCGCGACGTGAGCGGTGAAGGGGTGCAGCAAGCGCTGTTGAAGATCCTCGAAGGCACGGTGGCCAATGTCCCGCCGCAAGGCGGCCGCAAGCATCCGCAGCAGGAGTATCTGCAGATCGATTCGACCAATATCCTCTTCATCTGCGGCGGCGCGTTCGATGGCTTGGATAAGATCATCGAACGGCGCACGGCGGAATACGCCGTCGGTTTCGGCGCGGACATCAAACCGAAGGAAGATCGCAACATCGGCGAATTGCTCTGCCAGGTGATGCCGGAAGACCTGCTGAAATACGGCTTCATCCCCGAATTCATCGGCCGCCTGCCGGTGGTCGCCACGCTGGTAGCACTGGATGAGCAGGCGCTGGTGCGTATTCTGACCGAGCCGCGCAATGCCATCATCAAACAGTACCAACGGATCTTGCAGTGGGACGGCGTGGAGATGGAAGTCTCCGACGATGCGTTGGCGGCCATCGCTCGCGAAGCGATGAAACGCCGCACCGGCGCCCGCGCCCTCCGCTCGATCCTGGAAACCTCCATGTTGGATGTGATGTACGAGATTCCCTCCATGCACGATGTGGTGCGGGTGGAAGTCGACGCCGAATGCATCACCGAGCACAAAGCGCCGAATATCGTCACCCAGCAAGGCGCGCAGAGCCTGCGCTCGGCGTGAACTGCGTGACGAATTCACAGGATGGACAGGATGATTTTTTAGGATAAGCAGGATAGGTTCATTCTTTGCTGCGCCTTCGGCATGCCGGAGGCGCAGCAAATTTTCATCCTCCTTATCCGGTGAATTCAACTAATCAGGAGATCGCCGTTGTCCCATCCCTTCACCTCTATCCTGGTACCGATGCGCAACGAGGAAGAATTCATCGAATCCTGCCTCGCTTCGCTGCGTGCGCAGGATTATCCGGCGGAGCAGTTGGAGATTCTCGTGCTCGACGGCGAATCGGATGACCGCTCCGCGGAGATCGTCCGCGCGATCGGCGCCGCCGATCCCCGCGTGCACCTGGTGCCTAATCCAGGGCGTGTGCAAGCGGCGGGATTGAATATCGGCATCCAGGAAGCGCACGGCGAGATCATCGTGCGCGCCGACGCCCACGCGATCTACGGTCCCACGTATGTTTCCACCTGTGTCGGGCACTTGGTGGCCGGGCACGCGGATAATGTCGGTGGTCTGCAACGCGCGGTCGGCACCACGCCCTTTGGCGAGGCGGTCGCGGCCGCCTTGCAAACGCCGTTGGGAGCAGGCAACGCGCCGTACCGGCTGGCCAAAGAGGTGCGCTATGCCGACACTGTCTGGCTGGGCGCCTGGTATCGCCGCACGCTGCTCGACCTGGGCGGCTTCGATCCCGCCATGGTGCCCAACGAAGATTACGAGATGAACTGCCGCCTGCGCGAGCGCGGCGGGCGCATCCTGCTCGATCCCTCTCTGCCCACCACCTATTACCCGCGCACCTCGCCCGCGCGCCTGTGGAAACAATATTTCCGCTACGGGCTGGCGAAGGTGCGTTGCCTGAAAGCCCACCCGGATACGCTGGTGCTGCGCCAACTGCTGGTGCCGGTAGCGATCCTTGCGCTGTTGCTCTCGTTGGCGATCCTCCCGCTGACCATCATCCCCGCCGCCGTCTGCTGGGGCGGCTACCTGCTCGCGCTGCTCCTTGGCAGCATACTGACCGCCGTACATACTCGTCCACGCAACTTGCTCTACCTGCCTGCCATCTACGCCATTATCCACTTCGCCTGGGGCCTCAGCTTCCTCTGGGGCACGCTCAGCTATCGCGGATTTCCCCTTCGCCTTGGTGGTCTCCTCCGCTCCGAGCGCCTGGTACGCGAAGGGAAAGACGATAAGTGACGGGGTGGGGGAGTGTCGGAATATGCGCGTGTGGGAGAGGGGCCGAATTTTCCAGGTACAGTTTTCCGTACCTCCCGCTGCACGCACATCCTCATCAAATCCCGGACCATAACTTTCCAACTTCTCCTACCTCCCATTCATCCGTCCAATCCGATCAATGGGTCTGATCTTCACCCCTAGACGACCGAAAGCCCGTCCCGGTCACGTTGTTGTTAATAAACCGGCGCGAGCATATATTATCTGTTATTCAATCTTAATTGAAATAAATCTGCCAACTCCAGCAGTCTAGTGATACCCTACTTGACAGGTGGAGCAATCCGTGATATTATTTATATAGTAATGCGTAATACCGGTATTACTGGTCAGTGATTCAGTCGTTAGCTACGCTGATCGAATACGCCAATGGTCTGTGTGGCGGAGTGTTCCGGCATTGCGCGGAATTCAGCTTATTGTATATTATTTATCGGGGTGAGGGAGGGTATTGACGTGCCGTATACTTATCGTTCGCGTGGATTCACGCTCATCGAATTGTTGGTGGTAATAGCGATTATCGCGATACTAGCCGCTATGATGTTTCCCGTGTTTTCCAAAGCGCGTGAGAAAGCGAATCAGGCGTCCTGTCTGAATAACCAGCGCCAGATCGCAACGGCTATTCAGATTTATGTTCAGGATAATGACGAGCTCTTTTTTCCCAAATCCGGCACCGCGGCCTGGTCGAGTTATCTGGGCGGCAAGATGGGGCAAGTATTCGACTGTCCCAGCCGTAGCGGCAAAGGGACGGAGAGTAACCCGGAATATGGCTTTAACGGCATGCTCTGCGGCGTGCCGATGGGCAATGTGACCAGCCCGGCCGCCACGGTGATGACCGCTGATCGCAACATGGGCAGCGCCTCTACCGGCGCCATGCTGCTCAATTATGATTCCGACATCGATCCCCGCCATGACAGCCAGGCAGCGCTTTCCTGCGTCGATGGGCACTGCGCGCTGGTAAAAGTCACCACCTCGGTGTCGAACGATCTGGCGGCGCAGGGCTATTCGCTCTTCCTCCTCAACAGCAACTACCTCGCTCAAGCATATCCGGATACCCTGACGCTGAATGGAAATGGCGGGGGAAGCGCGACCTATACGTGGGTCTGCTCGAATGCACTGACGCTGCCGGCCGGTTGTTACCGCGTGCAAGCCAGTGACCCGATGCCGAATATGGCGGTTGAGTATGATGTCAGTATGGATCAGCAGACGAATCCGGGGTATTACAACATCGCCTGCCTGGGGTTATTCGTCAATAGCTCCCAGTTAAATCTGGCGTATCCAGGTAGCTTACCCGCGGATGTGACGAACGGCTTCTATGCCGGCATCTACCGGTGGATGGGGGTGGGCAGCGAGGGCTATGGCGGCACCAATTACAGCGTCGGCAATCATCACGCCAGCATGGGCAGTGACGGCAATGCCATTCAGAGTAATACCGTGACGGGCTTCAACGATATCATCATCAATCCGGTCTACAGCAACACCTGGTATCACGTTCAGGTGATCCTGCAGAATTATCTGGCCTATATGACGGTGTCGAAAAGCGGCGTCATCTCCGGGACGATCAGTGGGGTGGTGAATCTGCCGATCAGTATGGCGCCCGGTAATAATCAACTGGCGTTCTATTCGAAGTGGCAAGCCGCTAGCAGGACGACCTCGATGAAGAACATCAATGTCTATAAATTGCCGCAGTAGTTTATTGCGATAAATGTGCGGGAGGGCGACGCTCCGTCGGAGCCGTGAATCTCGCCGAAGGCGATTCCTTCCAGTCCCACCCCCCGGATTGATCCGGGGGGAACCCTTACGCAAAGGAGCAGGATCATGCAGATCACTCATACGCAACGTCGGGGATTTACCCTGATCGAATTATTGGTAGTCATAGCCATCATCGCCGTATTGGCCGCTATCCTTTTCCCGGTCTTCGCGACCGCGCGGGAAAAGGCACGTCAGGCGCGCTGCCTGAATAACCAGAAGCAGATCGCCACGGCGGTGATGATGTTCGCCCAGGACCACGAACAGACCATCTTTGCCGATCCCGGCAGCCAATCCTGGTGCACGTATCTGACCCAATACATCACCGGACCGTTATATGCGTGTCCCTCGGTGAAAGCGTCGCAGCCCGGCTCTTCCAGCACGCCGAATTACGGATTCAATCCGACGCTATATAATACCTTACTCACGGAAATCACGCAGCCATCCATTGGGCTCATGCTGGCGGATATGAAACCGGTCAGCGCGCGCGCCCAGCAGTCCGGTTCGCTGGGCAGCATGGATACCGATATCGATCAACGGCACGGCGGCGGTTTCATCTTCGCGTGCATCGATGGGCATGTTGTCTATCAAAGTGGCGCTTCGGTCAGTGCCTCCAATAGCAATGCGGTGACGAAATCGCTGTTGAATGCCGGCTTCAATCCATATCCCGGCGGCAAGCTGGTCATCTCGGACCCGCGCCCGGTGATCGCGATGGGCGGATCGGACAATAAATGGCACGACTCCTCGTTCGCGTTTACCCTGCCCACCGGCAGTTATCGGCAATATGCGACTGATCCATGCCCGCAGATCGCGGCCGAATGGGATATGAACCGCTGGCCCATCAGCAACGGTTACACTGGTTGTGAGTATATGTATTCGATGATGGGCATTTTCTGCTCGAGCGCCGAAGTCGGATACTATTCGAGTTCGACCGGCGGGTTATCGAATCCCACTACCGGCTATTACTTTGGCTATAAAGCCTATGCGGCTGACAATTATGATGCCAATGATAATGGTTGGACGAATTTATACTCGAACGGTTCCCATTATTTCGCCCAGGGCGCAGATGCCAACACGCTCACCGGCTCACCTGCCGCGAAACTCATTATGAATCCGATGCGCACGTGGATCTATTATCACGTCCGCGCCATGATTACCGGCGGGACTTGCTATCTGACGGTGACGGATACCAGCAACAACAAGATCCTCGGCACGACGGTGAACACACTCAACCTGGCCAACGATTGCGCGCCGGGTAATAACCTGGTCGTCGGTTATTGCTATACGAGAAGCGACAGCGCGTATGAATGGATGAAGAATCTGAAGGTATACCAGCTAAACGCGACCTCGAATTAGCAAAGATGCAAGATGAAGGAATCAGGATGCAGGATGCGTTAGATAGTGCCGGAGGGATGGAGGGATCAATTATCCCGCCAAACCCCAGGACTGACGTCCTGGGCTAGCAGCCCGCGGATAAAGGCCTTTTTTAGCAACAGTATTAAAAAGCAAACAATAACTTATGCCCAGAATGCCCGTAGAACGGCGATTCGGGAGTCGTAATACTTTTTCGACCTCCATTTTGGGTGGGTGTTTTCCCAATAACGCCTTTATCCGCGGGCTGCTAGGATCAGTCGTCCCTACCGGGACTCGCCATCCTGCATCCTGCATCCTTCCGACTTCGCTATTCCGCTGCCAGCCGCTCTTGCAACCGCGTATGGCGCTCCTGTCGGGACTGGTTGTGGACCGCTAAGGCGATGGCGCGTTTGCTGCCGATGATGATGGCGAGTTTCTTGGCGCGGGTGAGCGCGGTGTAGAGCAGGTTGCGCTGGAGCAGCAGGTAGTGCTGGGTGTGTAGCGCCAGCACCACGGCGGGATATTCGCTCCCTTGCGACTTGTGCACCGTCAGCGCGTAGGCCGGTTGCAGTTCGTCGGCTTCGTCGAAGCCATAGCTCACCTCGCGCTCGGGATAGCCGACCACCAGCGTCTTTTCCTCGCTATCGATATGGAGGATATAGCCGATATCCCCATTAAAGACTTCCAGGTTGTAATTATTCACCATCTGAATCACCCGGTCGCCGCAACGCAACGTTTTCGTGCCGCGCGTGTATTCCTTCACGCCCACCTGCGCCGGGTTGAGCGCTTGCTGTAATTGTTCGTTCAAATAGATCGCGCCCAGCGTGCCGCGCTGCATCGGGGTGAGCACCTGAATCTGATCCCGCGGATATTCCAGCGACGGCAAGCTGCGCTGCACCACGTCGACGATCTTCTGCGCGGCGATAAGCGGATCATCCTGCGAAATGAACAGGCAATCCGCGCGCTGCCACTGGCTGGTGGGGGGGAGATCGGGCATCTCGCCGCGATTGATGCGGTGGGCGTTGGTGATGATAGTGCTGGCCGCCGCCTGGCGAAACACCTCTGTCAAGCGCACCACCGGAATCTGCTCGCTGGCGATCAAATCCAGCAGCACATTGCCGGCGCCCACGCTGGGGAGCTGATCGGCATCGCCCACCAGAATGAGCTGCACGTCCTCCGGCAATGCGCGCACCAGCGAATACGCCAGATGCAGATCCACCATGCTCACTTCATCGACAATCAAGGTGTCGCATTTGAGCGGATTCTCTGCGTTGCGGTTGAATTGAAAGCTCTTCGGATCCACTTCCAGCAGGCGGTGCAGCGTGGAAGCCGGCTGTCCGGTCACTTCGCTCAATCGTTTGGCCGCACGTCCGGTGGGACTGGCCAGCAACACGGTGCGTCCGCAGCGCAGGTGCGCGTGCAGGATGGCGCGGGTGGTGGTGGTTTTGCCGGTGCCCGGACCGCCGGTAAGGATGAGCACGCGGCTGCGCAACGCTTCGCGAATGGCCTCCGTCTGTCGTGACGCCAGTGTCATGTCTAACTGCGCGCAGAGATCTGCGACAAACTGTTCGACATCCGCCGGTAACCAGGGAGAAACGAGCGGGTTCGACGCCAGCCGGCGCAGGTCGCGCGCCAGCGTCGATTCCATCAGGAAGACCGATTTGCGATAGATGGGCAGGCGCTCGGAATCCGCGGTATCGCGGATGAGCAATTGCGCGCGCACCAGCCGCTCGATCGCCTGCTGCGCCGCCTCCAGCGTGGGGACGTTGCCGGTCAACGGCGCGCCGTCTTCCGGCGGGGTCGCGAGCAACTCGGCAGCGCTTTTCGCCAGTATCGCTTCCGGCAGGAAACAATGCCCCTGCTCGCTGGCCTGCTGCAGCGAATACAGCACGCCTGCCTCGATGCGCTCCGGGGTATCCTGCGCCAATCCAAGTTGGCGGGCGATGCGGTCGGCCATTTTGAAGCCGATGCCGAAGACTTCGTGCGCCATGCGATAGGGATTGCCGGTCACGATCTCGACCGCGCGCTCACCATAAGTGCGATAAATTTTATTCGCATAGGCCGCGCTGATGCCGTGTCCTTGCAGGAAGAGCATAATGTGCTTGACTTCGCGATGCTCGTCCCAGCCCTCAACAATCTTTTTCGCTTTGCTTTTGCCGATACCCGGCACTTCGAGCAGTCGTTCCGGCGCGTTCTCGATGATGTCGATGGTGTCCAGTCCAAAACATCCCACCAGCGCTTTGGCCATCTTTTCGCCGATGCCGTGGATCATCCCGCTGCCTAGATAACGCTCGATGCCCCGGACCGTGGTCGGGTGCTGCACCTGATAGCGTTCCATGCGAAACTGGGGCCCATATTGCCGGTGAGTCTCCCAACGTCCCCATACCTGCAGCGATTCGCCCGGAATGGGATTGAGAAAGACGCCGACCACCGTCACCGTCTCCTTGTCATACGTGCGCATACGGGCGATGGTGTAGCCGTTGTCCTCGTTATGAAAGGTGAGGGTATCCAGGGTGCCTTCCAGGGTGAGTAATTCTCCCTGCACCGACGCCGCGGGAGACGCCGCGGCAAACAACCGTCCGGATTGTTCCGACATAGATGCCATAGTTGCGATCTTTCTTCGTGAAAGCTGTTGGCCGTTGGCGATTGGCTTTGCCTGCTTATGCCTTGAAGGGGTGACAGCCAGGGTTTCCTCGTCGCTGTCATCCCCGTAACAGCCAAAGCCCATAGCCAACAGCCTACCTGGTTATTTCCCCATTCACCACTGCCCTACTCTTTTCCGTCCGTGGAGAAGGAATCCTGCCGGATTAGCGAGAATCATTAGGAAAATGGGCTATCGGCTGTCAGGCTAACAACCCAACGGCTGATTGCTGACACCCCCAGGTGTGGGATTGACGGTAGATGTGGTAGAATAGGTGGCGTGGAGGTAAGCAGGTATGCGGATGATCGTACTGGTACTCGGACTGCTGTTGACCGTGGTGGCGCCGGCGTTGGCTTCACTGCAGATCACCGTGCACGATCCCCAGTACCATGTCACCGTCAGTGATCTGGCGGAAGATGTCCACATCGATTGGATCGCCGGCGCGATCACCGTCACCAGCCAGGCCAGAAGTCCGTTAGCCTCGCATGGCGCGCTGGCCCGTGAGGCGGCGTGCAAAGAAGCGCTGGTCCGGGCGAAAGGCCAGTTGAAAACGGCGTTAGGCGGCATGAAACTAACCTCCTATGCGACCGTCGGCGAAATGCTGCGGTGCCGGATACTTCCCGTCGAGGCAATGGACAATATCTGTGAGAATCTCCGGATGGCCGCTTCGGGGTGGGATGAAGAGATGCAGCGCATCACGCTGGTCAGCGTGCTGCCGTTCCTGGGACCGAATACCCCCGCCGAACTCTCCGCGCGCATGCTCAAGCTGGAACAGCAGGCGCTGGCAGAGGGGGATAAACCACCGCTCCATGCGATAGACAAACGCCGCCTGCGTCCGCGCACCGTGGTAAAGCAACTTTCCGCTGGACCGTATAACGGGTTGGTGATCGATTGCCGCGGGCTGCGATATACCCCGCTGTTGCTCTCGAAATTGCTCGCGCCCGATGGCACGGAAATCTGGCCGCTCGGGAAGATCAATACGCTGATGGTGATGGAGAAGGGGTGGCTCGGGTATTATGCCACCCTGAAAGACGCGTTAACCAGCACGCGGGTCGGCGACGCTCCCTATCTGGTCACTCCGCTGGGAGTTGCCGGCGATTTGCACGGCGATCTGGTACTGAGTCCGGAGGACATTCAAGTCCTTCAATCGAAGAATACCGATGGGAACCTGCTGACGAACCAGTCGGTGGCGCTCCTCATCGATTAGTTGCAAAGGAGTCCGCGATGTCCTGCGCGTTTTATCGCTGTCTCTGTCTGTTCGGCCTCCTCGGGATATGCCTGGCCGGGTGGACTGGTGCCGAATCCACCTATCAGATACGGACTGATCGCTCCGGCAGTCAAATGAACTGGTGCGGGGGGCAACTGGAAGTCGTTGGCGTGGGCCTTGCGCAAGGCAAGAGCAACATGGCCCAACAGCGCGCGCGCTCGAGCGCGATGGACATTCTCGTCCATGAAGCGAATATGGCCCTGGCGCCGATCCGTTGTGATGGGCTGACGCTCTTCAGCACGGTGCTGGAGAACGCCGACTCGCCGGCAGCGGTGGAATTGCGGAAAACCGCCGATGAGATGATCGCGAACATTGAGATCATCGATGAAATCTGGAGCGAGGCGAAAGGCACTTACGCCGTCGTTGGACGCGTGCCGCTGTTTGGCGCGCAGAGTCTGGCGACGATGGGGATCAAAACGGTGGGAGCGTTCCATCCGGTCGAGATGCCCACCGGGCTGGTCACGATCACCGCGCCGATTCCACGCGGCTGCACCCCGCAACTCTTCAAAGCGCCTTACACCGGGGTAATCATTAACGGCGATGACGCGCTGCTCACCCCGTGCATGTTTCCGCATGTCCTTCGCTTCGACGGCAAGGAACTCTGGGGACCGACCTCAGTCACGCCCACCAGTCTGCTGAACGGTTCGATTATCTACACCCTCAATCTCGATACCGCCCTCAAACAAAAACTGGCCGGCGCACGCCCGCTGATATTGACCGGCATTGGCAATGGGCAAAACTGTTATCCGGTGGTCAACCTGGACGACGTCTATCTGCTCCTCAGCCAGCAAAAATCCGCCCACCTGCTCGAACGCTTGCCCATCATTATCACGCTGGGAAAAAAATAACCTGATCGGGAGGGTGGTCGTCCCCGACCGCCCCACCGAGACGCGGCGGCGCCTAATCCTTTTTTCCTTCCAAACCCGTGCGGGTGATCATACCTTCCGCCACATTCAGCAGATGATGCCCGATTTCCACCACGTGCCGGCGCCATTGCGGGCGGTGATAGAGCAGATACGCGACCCCGCCCGCCACGATCCCGGCTGCCAGCGCCGTTCCGAGGGCAGTCCAGTTTTTTTTCTGCGAATATCTCACCAATGACTCCCTTCCCGTGTATAGTCTGCGGGGAGAAACTCAGCTTGTCAAGAGGCAATGTCGTTCTGCATGGCGAAATTTGTAAAAGACAAGGTCACACTAACGAGGTAAAGGGTATGAGTGAATATATCACCGTTTCCGAAGCCGCCGCGCGGCTTGGCTCCAGCCGGCAGTGGGTCAACGATTTGCTGAAGCATGGGAAGATCAAGGGACAGCGCTTCGGCTGGTATTGGCAAATCGATTGGGAAAGCGTCGAAGAATGGCGGCGCATGAAACCGGCGGGGGGACGGCCAAAACGCGTACTCGCGCTGGCGCGCGCGCAACGCTCGGATGCCCGCCTGCGCTTATTGGAATTGATCCGCACCGAGGCGTTGTCGCGCGGGCACTTTATCCTGGCGTCCGGAAAGGAAAGCACCTTCTATCTCGATGGCCGGCTGATCACACTGTCGCCGGAAGGCGCATATCTGACCGGCAAGCTGTTTTTCGAGCGGTTGCGTGGACAGGATATCCAGGCCGTCGGTGGACTGACGATGGGCGCCGACCCGATCGCGACCGCGGTGGCCGTATTGAGCTTTCAAGGGGGGCAACCGATTCCCGCCTTTTTGGTGCGGAAGGATGTGAAAGCCCACGGCAAGCAGAAGCTGGTTGAAGGACCGTTGCCGGCGGGGGCTCGCGTCGCCATTGTGGAAGACACCGTCACCACCGGCGAATCCGCCTTGAAAGCCATCGCCGCCGTGGAAGCGCTGGGCTGCACCGTCGGCCTCGTGCTCGCTCTGGTTGATCGGCTGGAAGGCGCGCGCGAACGCGTCGAAGCCGCCGGCTATGTCTTCTCATCGATCTTCACGATTCGTGATTTGGGGATCGAATGAGTGGGGTGGGGCGCGAACGTTTGGCAGACTGAAAAATCATCGCTTACAAATATAGAGGTGTGAGTAAAGGTGTTTGGAAGGGTGTGAGCGCAGCGAGCCCCGCCAGCCCCGGTGGTTTCGATACGACCATCCGTGGTCTACTCAACCACCGGGGCTGGCGGGGCTCGCTGCGCTCACACCCTTCCAAACAGCGCTAATATTACTGGTAGACGACCGTATAACTATAGGGACCGATCAGCGTGGCACTCAACGGCGAGGTCGAACACCAGAAGCTGTAGGCACTGCCGGCGGTGACCGGGAAGGTGAGTTTGGCATCTGTGCCGCCGCCGCCGTTGTCATCCGTCCCGATAGTCGTCGCGAGCGCAGGCGCACTCGCGGTACCGTTCCAGGCGATCACGTAGGCGTCCAGGATGCCACTGGACATCGACACGCTAACCGTGCCGCTCTGCGGCGCCGTAAAGTGGTAGGTGTCGGCATAACGTCCATCGGTGGCGACTGGACTGGTCAGCATTAACAGACCGCTACCGCTGATAATCGTCGAACTGCCGGTGCTGCCACTGGTAGTTCCGCAACCGACGCACAGCGCCAACAACACCCCGCCGCATGCTAGCGCAAGCAGCCTCACCATATTTGTCATTCTCAATCGCATGATCTGGGTTCCTTTCTTCAAACTAATAGCCATTAGCTATCGCGTAGAATGCTTACGGTCTTGCCATGCTAGCAGGAAGGCATCGGCGAGTCAAATGACAACATCCCTGCCGATCCAATCACCCACCTCGCGCTGGTAGGTCAAAATACGGGCCGTGAAGAGGAGAATTCATTGCTGCAGCCGGAATAATGGCGAGTGGATGCAGGAGAATACAAACGGCAAATTGAATGATGCAAATTGATAGTCGTGTTTCCCGGGAAAGACGACCCGTATCAATTCTGCCGAGGAGTCCGAACGCTAAATACGGCACAACCATGCAAATTGCACTCTGCATTTTGCACATGACTATTCCTGCACACGGAGCATAACATGCCCTATACCCTACCTGAAAATGAACGCGTATATTTGCGCGAGTTGGCGAAACGTCAGGCGGAGATCGCCGCCTTGCCGATCATGGCGCAACGCCGCCAAATGTGGACCGACATGAATGACGACAAGCCCGGCGCGCGCCCGCCGTTTGTGATTGAAACCTGGACGTTCGATCGCGATTTCATGCCGGCGTCGATTTATCATTGCGAGTCCGACTACGGCAAGCGGCTGGAAAACGGATTCCTGCGCAACATTCGCCACCATGAAATTCTCGATGACGACCATGTCTGCCCCGATACGCTCGACCTGGGCTGGCACGTCTGGTGCGATGAATTCGGCCTTCAAATTCACGCGGAATATGCGAAAGATGCCGAAGGCGTAACCACCGGCTATCACTTCGATTATCCCATCAAAGACCTGAACGACGGTTTTGAAATGCTCAAGCCGGCGACCTTCGGCGTCAATCGCGAGAGCACGCTGGAAGAGAAGGCGTTTCTGGAACAGACTTTCGGCGATATTCTGCCGGTAGCCATGCGCTCAGGAACCTACGGCAGCAACTACCTGACGTATAGCCTGGTGCGGTTGATGGGCATGGAAGCGTTTTTCACCGCCATGTATGATTGCCCGGAGCAATTGCACGCACTGATGGCGCTGCTGCGCGACAACTCGATCCGCATGTCGCGCTGGGCGGAAGCGGAAGGATTGCTGGTGCTCAATAACGGCAACCAGTGCACCTGCGGCTCGTGCTTCAACTTCACCACCCTGCTTCCCACCCACGAAGTGGCGCCCGGTCAGGTGAAGCTGTCCGACATGTGGGGGGCGATGAACAGCCAGGAAACGGTCGGCGTTTCTCCCGAACTCTTCCACGAGTTCTGTTTCCCGTATTATCGCGATCTGGCCGCCATGTTCGGCCTGGTCTACTGGGGATGCTGCGAGCCGGCCGATCCGTATTGGGAAAGCTCCTTGAGTAAATTGCCCCACCTGAAAGGCGTCTCTATCTCCCGCTGGGCCGATCAGCGTTACATGGCCGATGTGCTCGACGGGACCGGCATCGTCTTCTCGCATAAACCGAATCCCAACCTGCTCGGTGTCGATCCCATCCTCGATGAGGACGCCTGGGCGGCGGAAATCCGCAATACGCTGCAGCTCACCGCCGGCAAGCGATTCCCGCTCGAATTTGTCGTCCGCGATGTGTATTCTATGCACGGCAACCTGGGCAAAGCCACCCGCGCCGTACAAATTGCCCGGCGGGAAATTGCGAAATATTTCGATTGAGTTGCTGACCGAAATCTTACACATGCACTTGAGACTTGCATTTGCACGAGTAACAGCTGATGTGCAAGTGCAAGTTGAAAGAGCACGTGCAAGTGAAAATGAGGGTTAGATGCCAGGTTACGAAACCGCGTTATATCGTGATTTGCGCAGTGAGATCGATAACATCCGCCTGATCGATTGTCATGAGCATCTGCAGCGGGACAGTGAGCTGCCGGTCGGTGAGCAGGCGCATATCGGGCGTTTCTTTATCCATTATGCGTCGTGCGACCTGATCAGCGCCGGGATGCCGCCGGCGGAGATGGCGCGCGTGCAGGACGATCACAGTGGATTGAAAGCCACCGAGCGCTGGCAACTGCTCAAACCCTGGTATGGCAAGGCGTGGAATACCGCCTATTGTGAATCGCTGCGCATTGCGTGGCGCGACCTGTATGGCGTCGAGGATCTCACCGATGCGACCGTCGAACCGCTGACCGCGGCAATGCGGCGGGAGATTACGCCGGGATTCACCCGCCGGGTGTTCGATCGCGCGGGCATCGATTATGCGATGAATACTCCGTTTGCCCCGCGGCTGATCTTCAATCCTGACTTCGGTACGGATTGTTTTATCGTCGATATGCTCGACGACTTCACGGCGTTCCCCATCGCGCGACTGGCGCGGGAATCCGGACGCGAGATTCACAACATGGACGACTACCTGCACCTGATCGATTTTTACTTCGCCCGCGACGCGCAGTGCGCCGGCGCCTTCAAAGTCAGTCGCGCCTATGATCGTCCGTTGAGCTGGGATGATATGCCACGCGGCGCGGTGGAAGGATGCTTCGACCACCTGCTGGCAGGCAACAATTTACCCGACCGCCGGGAGGTGCAGGCGCTGGAAGATTTCATCATGCATTACCTGGCAGGCAAGTGCGGCGAATATGGTATTCGGATGAAGTTCCACACCGGCCTGCAGGAAGGCAACGGCAATATCATCACCAACAGCCGTGCTGCCTTGATGAGCAACCTCTTCCTGAAATATCCGCGGACGAACTTCGATATCTACCACATTTCCTACCCGTATCAGGAAGAGGTGCTGACGCTGGCCAAAAACTTTGCCAATGTGACCGTCGATTTCTGCTGGATGTGGATCATCAACCCCGCCGCCGGCCGCCGGGCGCTGTCCGACCTGCTGGACGCCGTTCCTGCCAATAAAATCCACGGTTTCGGCGGCGACTATAAATTCGTCGAAGGCAGTTACGGACACGCCGCCATCGCCCGCCGCGAAATCACCCGCGTGCTGTGCGAAAAGGTGGAAGAAGGACGCTTCACCGAAGACTATGCCGTGCGTGTCGGCAAAATGCTGCTGCGCGAGAATGCCATTGCCAACTTCGGTCTGGAAGAACGGCGAAAAGCATGTCAGGTGCGAGCAGGGGAAACTGCGGTGTCGGTCGTATGATAAATGAACGACTGCAATTGAGAGATGCTCCTGTTCCGGAGTATCTCTAGAGGATTTTCGCTTCGCGATGCGCGCCAATTGGGAGGGCGACGCTCCGTCGGAGCCTGCGCACATCGTGAAGCGAAAGTCCTACCTTAAGTTTTGATAACGTGATTTGAAGGAGTTTTTCATGACAGAGCGCATTCGCATAGGTATTGTCGGTTGCGGTGGTATCGGTACGTTTCATGCCGATATTATGCAGCAGGTCGAGTCGGTGCAACTGGTGGCAGTGGCGGATATCGTGCCGGCGAAGGCGGCGGTGATTGCCGAAAAATATGGCATTGCGGCCTATCCGTCGCTGGAGGCGATGCTGGCGCATGACGGCCTCGATGCCGTCTCCGTGTGCACGCCGTCGGGTTTGCATGCCGATCACGGCATGACCGTAGCCCGAGCGGGCAAGCACGTCCTCTCCGAGAAGCCGATGGATGTATATGTCGAGAAGATCGATGCGTTGATCGCCGTCTGCGCCAAGCAAGGCGTTACGCTGGGCGGTATCTTCCAGAATCGCTTCCCCCGCGTGATCCAGCAAGTAAAGCGTGCCATCGAAGACGGCTATCTCGGCGAGATTGTCTTTGCCAGCGCCAGCACGCTCTGGCTGCGCTTGCAGTCTTATTATGACAGCGGGGAGTGGCGCGGCACCTGGGCGCTGGACGGCGGATGTCTTTCCAACCAGGGGATCCATATGATCGATCGCCTGGTCTGGCTCGCGGGGATGCAGCCGCAAGTGCTCTCGGCCTATTGTCCCACCCTCGCGCGCGACATGGAATCGGAAGATCTGGGCGTGGCACTGCTGAAGTTCCCTAACGGCGCCGGCGGAGTGGTGCAGGGGAGCACCGTAGCGAATCCGGGACTGACCGAAGGGGTCACCATCTGCGGGACGAAAGGCTCGGTGGTGATCGAAGGCAACGCGGTGACCTATTTCGCGGCGGAAGGGGCGCCGGAAGGGTTAGTTGAAGTCACCCGCCCCGGCAGCGATTCCGCTGCCGCCGATCCCTCCGCTGCCTGGGGAGGCGCGCACGCCGCCAATATCGATGAATTTGCCCGTGCCATCCTGGAAGGCCGCGAACCGTGGGTCAACGCGCAACAAGCGCGCAACGCCGTGCAACTGCTTAACGATATCTACCGGGCCGCGCAAGTGGGGCCGTGGTCGGTGAAAGTCTGAAGCCTGTGAAGTTGTGAAACCCTATGGGCCGCCGGCATCCTGCCCAATGCCGTTAAAATAAGCATCCTTCGCCGGGACACCAAGGTGATTGTGTCACCCATAAGCGTTATCGCTCTCACACGCGTAGGCAGACAACGCAAAAGGGAACCGTTTCGGTAATAC
>Ga0118677_10005098_pt1 | contig 23328 bp, 23 predicted proteins | sample AliMusrvi5mmetaG_FD_86154 | JGI IMG/M metagenome (GOLD analysis project Ga0118677, IMG submission 86154)
GGACTGTTATAATAGCCTATTTGATAGCTCATGCATAAATATAGCATGCATGATATAATTTATCAAGGAGGATTACTACCAGTAGGCAGGAAGGAGAGTGAATTACCTGCGGTGGTGATATTTTGTAATCGTGAAAGGGTGGTGTATATTTATTGCGAAAGTTGAGATTATGTTTGCTAAAGGAGAGCTTAATAAATGACAACAGCAGAAAGACTCTATAACACAGCGAAAGAACTGCCTGAGCCAGTGGTTGCTGAGATACTTGATTTTGCGGAGTTTTTGCAGAAGAAAAGGGCTGTTGGTGAAGTGAGTTTAGGTAAAGAGATGCTTATTGAACTTGCTGGTGGTTTAGAGAATTCTAAAACGTTTTCAGGCGATATGATAGAAATTCAGAAACGGTTACGGGATGAGTGGGAATAATATCTTCTTGACAAACTCTCTCATACGACGAAAAGCCCAACGGTCAAAAGCGTATACCAATAACCTCATGAGTATATCTGAAAAAGATAATGTTCATGAGGTTTATTTTTTTAGGGGACGACATGAACTTGGGAACGGTGTTTTTATCGTATAGGAACGGGAGGAGTAATCAGTGCTGAAGGCTTAGAGAAAAATTTATTGGTTGCATATTCCATAATAATCTGACTTATATTCCGTATTTTATCCTTATAGAATCCATAATTTACGGTTATATGTGATCATGGTTGCATCTTTGTTCTACCCTCGCAGGATTGAAGCTCGTATCGCTGAAGCGCTGAGTGACACACCTGTTGTTCTTATCGCAGGGCCGCGTCAGGCAGGCAAAACTACCTTGGTTCGGCAGATGGCAACAGAGAGTATGCGTTATCTTACGCTGGATGATGAGTTGACGTTGCTGTCTGCCAAAGATGATCCGGTCGGGATGATTCGCAGCCTTGATCGGGCTGTCATTGATGAAATCCAGCGTGCACCGCAACTGCTTTTGGCTATTAAGAAAAGCGTCGATGAGGATAGGCGCCCTGGACGATTCTTGCTGACGGGGTCTGCCAATGTTATGGTTCTGCCTTCCGTGGCGGACTCTTTGGCTGGCCGGATGGAGAGACTCGTTTTGCTGCCACTGTCGCAAAGCGAGCTTTATGGGAACACTGCGAATTGGATTGATGCTGCTTTTGAAGGTCGGTTGCTCAATGTCACTACACATGTGGTCGGGCAGGGGTTGGTGGACACGGTTTTGCGTGGTGGGTATCCTGAGGCGATTTCCCGTACTGGCTCACGAAGGCGTACGGTTTGGGCTCGCCAGTATCTTGATGCGATCATTCAACGCGATATTCGTGATGTGGCCAGTATTGATAAGCTCGATCAATTACCCCTTTTTTTGCGTGCTCTGGCTCAGGTCTCTGGCCAGATGTGCAATTATACGCACCTTGGCGGCCAGGTCGGGCTGGATAGCAAAACGGCTGCCCGATATGCAGGGGTGTTTGAGCAGATGTTTTTGCTCCAGCGCGTGGAGGTCTGGGCTCGAAATCGATTGAAGCGTGTTGTTAAAACTCCAAAGCTGCAGTTTATCGATGCCGGTTTGCTGGCCACTTTGCTTGATCTTGGCGCTGACATAGTTCAGAAAGATCGCCGCCGATTCGGGAGTGTTCTGGAGACCTTTGTATATGGTGAGCTGCTCAAGCATAGTTCTACTGCTGAGGGTGATTATCGGCAGCTTTACTATCGTGACATTGACATGTTTGAAGTCGATGTGGTGATAGAAAATGCATCCGGTCACTTGATTGGTGTAGAGGTTAAAGCAAATGCAACAGTGAAAGCCAGCGATCTTCGAGGTCTGAAAAAATTGGCAAGTGTCGCTGGTGATATGTTCAAGATGGGGGTTGTGCTTTACGATGGTACTGAAACCATGCCGCTGGGTGATGGACTGTGGGCGGCACCGTTGGCGACTCTATGGGGTCAATAAGAGAAGGAAGAAAAGTGCGCGCTTGACAGCGCATGAGGTCATGGCATCAACATTCATGAAAAAGGTACTCCCGCCGAATCCCAAGCTTTTCACCTGTTTGTCAGCTGTTGTTTAGCCGCTCATAGGTCAACCTCTCTTTTTTCTTCATCAAAGTCCATGGTTTTTATTTTAGGATAAAACTTATTTGCATGCAACGAGAGCTTCAGGGACATTATGCAAAGGTATCGACGGTTGGTGAGAGCGTTCTGGCCTTTGTTCCTGCTCCACTTCCGCCGGATCCGTCAATTGACTGGACTTCCGTGCTCGGGTGCAGGCATACTCTGGAGTTCTTTGTTGCCAAACTGGCCGATTACGACGAAAACCTCGATGAACTCCCTGCTTCGGATAACGCAATTCAGCTATGATATGGGGATGCGTTGACAGAGAAAAGCACATGCGCTGTAATGAGTTCCGAAATTTCCACAGTTCGTATGCAGACTCTATAGAACGAGACGGAATGTGACATTGGACATACTGGTATGCCAAGGTATGGTTGGGTTTGGCAAAGATTCGTCGTGTATTGTGACATCTTTTTCCATTTTGCCTCCGAAAACAGGGCTATAGACTGTAATTTGTGTAATTTTAACATTTATTCGAGCGATAATCACGCCCCTCAAAAGCTGGTTTTCTCTTTTGAATTATCATGATTATGCAGTAGTTGTAGTCGGAAATTAAAAACCAGCCAATTTCGGAAATTAGCAATCACCCAGGCAGCGGTTTCAAATTACGTCACTTCACAATGATATCCTACGACTTTTTGAAGTGGTAGGCGCTTTTTTCTACGGTTGGCCCCTCCTGCCGCTAGTTGCTGTTGTTCAAAGATGGTTGTCCGGTGTTCAAGCCGGTAGCTCTTGCCAATCAGTTTGATGACTTCACACTTGTAGAGCAGCCGATCCAGCAACGCCGTTGCAAGAACCTCGTCGCCAAGCATCTCTGCCCACTCTTTCGGGCTTTTATTGGTCGTAATGATGAATGAGGTTTGTTCATGCAGTTGGTTGACAAGCTGGAACAGACCGACAGCCACTGTCTTTTCAAGCGGGAACATCATGATGTCGTCGATAACCAGCAGGTGGGCACTCAACAACCGCTTGTACTCTCTTGCTGCCGCTGTTGTAACCTCTTTGAACCTGATGGTCTGGATGAGGTCATCCATAGTGCGAAACAGGGCGTGATAACCGAGTTTAAGGGCTTCATGGCAGAGCCCTCCAGCAAGATAGCTCTTGCCGGTGCCGCTTGGCCCGATCAGGATCAAGTTGTAGTTCTGGTCAAGCCAGAGTAGTTGCCGCAACTGCTGGAGCTGGACTTGGCTGATTCCGTTCTGAACGCCAGAGTCATAATGGTCAAGATCATGGAGTAACGGCAGGTTGGCTATTTTCCGGCGCCGTTCAAGATGAGCTTTGCGTCGGCAGGAGAGCTCAGTCTCAAGCAGGGTCAGTGCAAAATCGCTATAGGATGGTTCGCTTTTACGTGCGTCTTCGAGCAGGACGTTAACGGTCGCTGCCAGCCCAGTGAGGTTGAGTTCACGGGCGTGCTCCTGTATGGTGGTAATGGTTCTTTCCATGGTTGTTAACTGAAAATGTTTTCATAAGTGTTTATGGCGCTGCTGTCTGGCACAAACGAAAGCACCCTGTTTAGATCACGCTGGAGTGTTTTCGGACGGAAGGTGCTGAACACCGCTTGATGACTCTGTTTTTCCTCCTGCTTTCGGTAATGCTGCAGAATGTCATGGAACTCACCGCATGAAAAGAGGTGATGATCGACACAGTATGCGAGTGCATCATTAATCAGCCCCTGCTGGCATCCGCTGATGGTATTGCGTAGATGCAGGAACTGGTCGCGACTGTACCGGGGATAGCGGTTATGAATGCTTTCAAGAAACAGTTTTGCCTGTTCCTGATTGGTAAACTGCAACATGAGCGAATCCCGCAACTCTCCAAGTTTGGCGGAGGTATCACGGCGGTGGTTGTTGTTGATCACCACCGTACCTTTTCCGCTCTCAATCAGGTGATTGGCCAGCAACTTGCCATCTTGAGCTTTGAGCACAAGGGTGTTCTGCATGACTTCCAGCACAACCCGTGTGCCTGGCCCTTCATAGGTGCCGACCGGCAGGCTATAAAAATTCCCTCGATATGAAATCGTGTTATCCTTGCGTACATGGTACTCTTTACCGACTGTACCGGAAATTGGATAGGGTAAGGGTTCAAAAGGACGAAGATGCCGTTTTTCCACCTGCCATTCTGCTTCAGGCACCAGACGGGTGATAGCATGTTCCTTGGCATTGGCCGTTCGCTGGAGCCAAAGCAGCACTTCCTGGTTCAGGGCTTCAAGATTAACAAATTGTCTCCCCGGCAGGAAGTTGTGCTTCACATACTTGACGCCAGCCTCAATTTTCCCTTTGCTTTCAGGATCGCTTTTCCGGCAGAGATGAACCTTGAGACTGCGGTGCAACAGGTATTGCTTGAACGCCTCAGTATAGAGAATGGCGCCCCGGTTCTCATCGGAAACAATGGTTGAGTCCTGATCATAAACCAGCGTGTGCGGGATACCCTCAAAAAAGGCAAATGCCTGTTCATGAGCCTCAAGCACAAAACGGGTCGTGATCGGCTGCTGGCTGAAGCTGACAAACTTTCGGCGGCTTCGGGAGAGCAGCATAATCATGAAGTGCACCTTCACGTTACACTCATCAGCATTAACCATCCAGTACTCACCGAAATCAACCTGCGCTTGCTGTCCGTAAGGAAGTTGTTCGACCGGATGATATGGCCGTGCGGTTCCTTTCGGTTTCGGAATAGCATAGGATTTTCGGATCCACTGGACAAAAGAGTAGATCGTTCGAGTCGTTACCTCAGGGAAATCCGGGTGATGCTCCTTCAGCCAGTCTTCAACTTGAGTTGCACTGCAGTCAGGATAGTCGGTAACCCTCTTCTTGATAAACTGCTCATAGGGCTGTAATGTTCGGTGCCGCTGTTTTTGCAGAGCAAGAAAGGCACTGAATTCCTCTTCGGTCATGCGGAGGTACTTACGCACCGTTGCCCTGTCCAAGCCGGTATTGCGGCTGATTTGGCGGATGCTTAGCCCTTCTTGAAAAAGTTCCTTAATTTCGTTGTACATGGTTAGCTGTTTTAACGGTGTCCTCATAGCTCTGGGGTTTGATTTGGTTCGCACCTTCAAACTACGGGCTATGGGTGTTTTTTACGCTAACCCTGGGTGATTCTTATTTTCCGTTTTTGGCTTATTCTTATTTTCCGATCACAGTAGTGTCCGATAAACAATAAAGAAGGCCTGAAAAACGCTTGATAAACGGCCTTTCCGTGCGTTAAGAAATATTGCTTATCCTTTAAGAAAGCGATTTTCTTAAAGGATAAGCTGTGAGTAACTTAAAGGATAAGCTGTGAGTAATAATAAATACAGGGGAGAGGAAATACGGCGCCAAATCGTCAGGGATGTTGGAGCCCATCGTGCTGATATTTAGAAGCATATTGCCAGAATATTCTCTATAACACCTCAAGCCGTATTTATCCATATACAGCGCCTTGAAAAAGAGGGGTGGTTGCAATCCAGCGGCAGAGGGAAGGGAAAGAGATATTTTTTAGGGGATGTAAGGGGGCATAAGTCACTGTTTTCTCTTGCAGATGGATTAACTGAAGATGGTGTTTGGAGGGATGAATATTCATTTGTCGTTGAAGGTTTGCCTGAGAACATTGTCGATATATGCCACTACGGTTTTACTGAAATGGTAAATAACGTCATTGATCATTCGTGCGGGAAACATGTTTTTATTTCTGCTTTAAGAGATAAGGAAAAAATCATGATTTCCGTGATTGATGATGGAGAGGGCATTTTCAGGAAAATCAGGAGGTTGTGTAATCTGGATGACGAGCGCCAGGCTCTTTTTGAGTTATCTAAAGGAAAATTGACTACAGCTCCGGATAATCATACAGGAGTAGGGATATTCTTTACTTCAAGAGCATTTGATGAGTTCGAAATTGATTCGAAAGGTGTGAGGTTTTGTCATGATGATCAGTTCGAATTTGATGTTAATCTGGAGTCCGAATTTTCTGAAAACGAAGCTGGTGCCGCGGTATATATGCTCATCAAGAGAGATTCGACGCGTGATATCCAGACGGGTTTTGATGACTATGCAGTACTGGCTGAATTTCAGTTTAACAACACAGTGATTCCTGTTCGGTTAGCGCAATACGAAAATGAGAAACTTGTATCTCGATCTCAGGCGAAAAGGTTGTTGGCTCGTAGAGAGAGGTTCAAGCATGTAATTTTTAATTTTGATGGCGTATCAGCTATAGGCCAGGCATTTGCAGACGAAATATTTCGTGTTTATGCTAAGCATCATCCCGACATTGTGTTGTTACCAGTAAAAATGGAGCCGAATGTAGAGAAGATGGTTAAGAGGGCTTTATATTGATGGTATAGTGCCTCGCTATGATATTTACGCTTAATTGTAAACGGATTGCCTCATGAAACTGAATGTAAAAAAATATGTCATCCGGCTATGGACCATGTTCCTGCTTGCCGGACTGAGTATGGTTACTGTTTCTTCACTCTCCTCAGCGGCAGCGCCAAAGATTGGTGATAGCTATAATGGCGGGATTGTGTTTTATGTTGATGGAACCGGACAGCATGGTCTTATTGCTGCCAAAGATGATATGACGGGTTCTTCTGGCAAGGCGGAAGGGTTCTTTAACTGGTATGGTGCGAAGGTTGCTGCGAATACATTTACTGAAGGGTATTGCGACTGGTTTTTACCGAACAAGGAGCAGCTGAATCAGCTCTATATCCATCGCAGCGCTCTTGGCGGCATTCTGAATACCTATTACTGGAGTTCCTCTGAGAGCGATGCAGGCAAAGCGTGGGCGCAGGACTTCAGCAATGGCCAGCAGCTTGATGGTAATAAGACAAACACAAGTCGTGTAAGGGCTGTCAGATTGTTTTAAATTATTCCGTCTTTGCTGAGATGAGTTGCAGCAGCAAGTTGTTAATATTTTGCTCATTGGGGTAAATTGTATATAAAATACCAGTTGATTTGTGGCTATTATAGAGGAAATACACTATAAGCTCAACATCTTCCGGGAGTTGGAGGCTCCGTGTTATGAAGGTTTGTTTCCGGAGATTTCCGTCAGGAATAGTGATTCTGGGCCTTTATTTTCTTTGTTTAGGATGCAGTACCGAAACTAACCCTCTGGAATCCCCAGAGCCGCTGTACAAACAGGCACTTTCCTTCGGCAGTCGCGGGGACTATCGTAAGGCTCTTGATTGTTATAACAAAGCGCTCGCTCTTGATACTCTGAAAACTACTTCGTCGAGGATTGTCAAGGCATTGAATGAAAAGAGAGTCATTGAAGGTCTGACAGGTGAGTATTTCGAGGCGATCAAAACCACGGAACGTCTTGAAAAATTACCGTCGGGGATACTGTCCGATTCACTTCGTACTGCGCTGTTCACCGATAAAGCAACATTGTTTTGCGAATTGGGCAGCTTTGGTGTGGCTGCGGCTTCTCTTGAGCACATAGCTGCTCCTTCTCCTGCTGTCCGATTTGAACTGGCATCATTGTACCAAAAGACCGGTGATTTCCAGAAGGCAGCAGGAATATATCGCCATCTGTCCGGCATGGAGCATGATCCCATTACCAGGATTACAGCATATGCAGGACTTCTGCAGTGCAAGGTGTCGCAGCCGCAACTTGTTCATGAAAAGGCTGATGCCATTGCTGTAAAGATTGCTTCTGAGTCGGGGAGGGTTTTAGCGATGAAAGGGGCATTGGAGCAAAGGATTCAAGCGCTAAGAGCAGCATCAAAAAGTGTTCAGCTTCTTGAGAAGCATCGCAGAAATGCCAGCTTTTTTCTGTTCAAGGCACTCATACTTGCCGAGGAGTCCCGCAATCCCTTGCTTGTACAGATTCTACGCATGGAATCGAATGCGGTCATAGTGCGCAAACCCGACCCTTTCCGTGAGGCTGCTGAATATTTTCGCACAAATAATATGCAGTATGCTCAGGCATCTGCTCTTCTGATGCTTGGCGGGAGCAAGTTGCCTAAAGATGATGAGCGGATTGGCGCTTTGCAGCAGGGGGGAGCAATAATCAGAAATTTTGCTCCACCGTATCCGACTCAGGAGCTTCTTCAACTTGAAAAAAAATCAGCTCGTCGTCTGACCGGCTTACTGCTTGAAAAAGCGAGAATTTTTGAACTTTTTGATGCCGATGAACAAACCGGAAATCTTGACTTGCAGCGTGCGTTGCAGATTTACCGAAAAAGCTTCAGTCTTGGTAAAGGTCATGAAGCTCTTGAAGCGGAAATCGCTCAATTGCAGCATGAAATTTCTGCACTGCTTCAGCGAAAAGTTGATATTTTCATCCGTGCAGCAGGATTAGAAAAAAACCGGAGTGCCGATCAGGCGCTTAACATCAAAAGAGGCAGATTGATTGAGCTTCTTCCCCAGGTGAGGTTTGTTAATCCGGTCGCAGCTGAAGCAATCCAGTTTATACCGGTAACGCTTCAAACAGTTCAGTCTTCCCTGAAGGAGGATCAGGCAATCATAAAACCTCTTGTTTCAGACAGTCTCTGTGGTGTCATGCTTATCAGCAAGAGGCAGTTGCAGATAGCGCGAAGCGGAGTGTGTTTCGATTTATTTAATACGGTTGGTTCAAAAACAAAGGCTTTCATTCGTGAACTTGCATCGCGTTCTTCCATCCACAGTCAGAGTTTTGCTGAGCAGGAGTGGTTTTATAAAGCATTTTATGAGCCTTTTGCCGGATCACTTGGAAGCTACAAGCATCTTGTTGTTATTAGCGATGATCTTTTTCCGTTTCATATTTTGAGCAGTACTTTACATGTTAAACCAGAAAAAAGGTACTCATATCTGCGATCTATTAAAGAGTTTTCATTGTTATCAGAGCATCCCGTATCAGATCAGACGCCTTCCCGGATTCTTTTTTTCCGGGCTGACGAGGTAGCCGGAGCGAGACTGCAAAAACTTTTTTTTCCGCGCGACAGAGTTTTTCTTCTTTGGAAAAACTATAGCGTCGCTGAACTTGAAGCTTTTCGACAAAAGATCGGTCAAGAGATGCAGGGGACGGTTTCCGGGTCGGCAGCATTGTTTTCTCTTGGTATAAACCCTGATGTCGGGCGTGAACTATGGATGAATATTTCCTCCTACGGAATTGATTGAGGAGGGGAAAAAGACTCTTTTTGTAAATTTGCAGGAGTGAAAGTTTTAGTATGTCATTGTGTTATTGTAAGCGGGGTTGTTTTCTATGACGGAAAAGGTGCCAAGCAGCATAGGACTGGAGCTTCTTGTAAGGGAGTTGAAAAATGCCAGAACGGGAAAAAACCTTTCTATTGACGATGTCAGCCATCTGACCAGGATTCAAAAGAGCTATCTCGAAAAAATTGAGGAAGGGGATTTCAGCTTTTTGCCAAAGGTATATATTTTCACTTTCATCAAAGAATATGCGCTCCTGATGGGAGTTGGAAACGATGAAACTTTTGAACAATGCAAGAAGGAGCTGCAGCTTACCTCTCCTCCGAAGAGTGATGTTTCCATCGATAGGGATGTACGTCGAAATGTGAACTTCCCGTCTTTTCGGTTTCCCGGTAAGAGGGTGTTCTTGATTGTCACTATTGTGTTTATTGTTGTTCTTGCTGGGCTTTCCCTTTTTTTTATAAACGATAAGATGCGGTTTTCAGCTCCTCACTCTCCGAAGGCAGTTACTCTTCCTTCCCCGACTGGAGACGATACTGTTGCTGTTGCTGAACAGATTTCAGATTCCCTTATGATTACCGGTGCGAATAAACGTGCACTCAATAACACATCTTTACCATCTGATCAACCATCATCGTCCAAAGTTGATTCTGTTTCGACTTCAGCTCCAAAAGCCAGGGTTTCATCTGCATCTGCAGATTCTGCTCATGCACCGCTCTTAAATTCCAAAGAGTGGTTTAAAAACGTATCTTTTCTTCCATCGTCAAAATCTTCTCCTTACCGTAAGGTGCTTGTCGTCCGCTTGGTGGACGATTATTCATGGGTCAAAGTGATCGCTGATGACAGTGCTAAAGTCTACCCCGGCGGTCAGTTTAAAAACGGTCAGGTGCTTCGATATGAGGCTCGTTACAAGTTCTGGGTTAATATTGGAAGACCAAAATATGTCGAGTTGTACCTTAACGGGAAAAAAATCCCTCAGTCAGCGGATCGCACCCTTATCCTTCAGTGAACATTTTCAATGCCGCCAGCAAATTTTTTTTAAAGAGGGTGTCGTTTTTCGATATAAATAGGATAAATTAAGTCTTAATAAAGGAATTAATAGCGTTGTTTAAACATTTCTTAATGCATTGTTCACCAATTCCGGATTCTTGATTACGTTAATTGTTGTGATAAAGAATGTTTATTGGCTATTATTGCTGTGACAGCACCAGCCGAAATCTGTTAACCTGAATTTATAAAGATCAGTAAAAGCAATGCATAACGTAACATTAGTAATGGCATAAGCCGAAACCACGAATATTGAAAGAATTATGGCAGACATGAAGGTTTATTTTGATAACAATGCCACGACACCGCTGCATCCGGAAGTGAAGAAGGAGATGATTGCGGCGATGGAGATGTTTGGCAATCCTTCCAGCATGCATTCTTATGGACGTGAAGCAAGGGCAAATGTTGAGAACGCCCGCAGGAAGGTCGCTGATTTTATCGGGGCCACCGAAAAAGAAATTGTTTTTGTCGGAAGCGGATCGGAAGCCAACAATACCGTGCTTTCTCTTTTTGTCTGTGGTTCGAGCCAGTGTATTCCTGGTTCAAAGATGCGCAGTTCTATTATTACCACAAAAATTGAACATCCCTGTGTTCTGGAAACCTCTGAATGTCTTGGACATCGAGGTGTACGGGTAAAGTATCTGGATGTTGACCAGTATGGGAAAGTCGATCTTGATCAACTTGCAGGGATGCTTGGCGATGATGTTGGCCTGGTTTCAATCATGATGGCAAACAATGAGATCGGCACTATCCAGGATATCGAATCTATTGCGAAAATGGTGCATGAAAGTGGCGCTTTGATGCATACTGATGCCGTGCAGGCAGTAGGTAAGGTACCTGTTGATGTCAGAAAGCTTGGCGTGGATTTTCTTACCATTTCAGCTCATAAAATATATGGCCCGAAAGGTGTTGGTGCCTTGTTTGTAAAGAAAGGTGTGCCATACTGCCCTTTGATTCGTGGAGGTCATCAGGAGCTTGGCCGTCGTGCAGGTACAGAAAATACTCTCGGTATTCTCGGTCTTGGAAAAGCGGTTGAAATGAGAGCTCTCGAAATGCCGGAGGAGGAGGATCGTCTCCTCGAACTGAAGCATATTCTCAGAAAAGGGATTGAAGAGAGTATTGATGATATTCATTTTAACGGGCACCCTACTGACGCTCTTGCCAGTACGCTTAACGTGTCATTTACAGGTGTTGAAGGCGAAGCTATACTGCTTTATCTTGATATTGAAGGAATTGCGGTCTCTACCGGATCAGCATGTGCATCAGGGTCTCTTGATCCTTCGCATGTGCTTCTTGCGACTGGTGTGGATGCCGAGCTTGCACATGGCTCGATCCGGTTCAGTATGGGTCGGGAAAGTTCAAGGCAGGAGGTGGATTACCTCCTTAACGTTTTACCGGGAATAATTGAAAGAATCAGAAACATGTCAACGGCTTATATTAAAGGAGGATTGCATGCTGCAAGCAGGTGAGTGGGCATATAGTGAAACACTGAAGGAACATTTTATGAATCCTAAGAATATTCTTCAGGGAGAGAATACTGATGAATTCGATGGTGTTGGAATGGAAGGCAACCTGCAGTGCGGGGATCAGATGATGGTTGTGATTAAGGTGGACAAGGAAAAAGAGCTGATTACTGATTGTCAGTGGAAAACTTATGGTTGTGCTAGTGCTATTGCCAGTACCTCCATTCTTTCCGAAATGGTCAAGGGCAGGACACTCGACCAGGCATTTCATATTTCACCAAAAGAGGTGGCACAGGCACTTGGAGGTCTTCCGGATCATAAAATTCACTGTTCAGTGCTCGGTGATAAGGCTTTGCGGGCTGCCATAAATAATTACTATACCCGCAACGGTCAGGAAGACAAGGTAAAGCAGGAACAGTCCAAAGTGATCTGTCAGTGCATGAGTATTACCGATCATGATATAGAGGATGCGGTACTTGAAGGTGCACGTACCTATTTTGAACTGCAGGAGCGTACCAAGCTTGGTACAGTATGTGGTCAATGCAAAGACGAAGCTGAAGTGCTGCTCGAAAAATTCAAGCATATTCATTTCGGTGTCTGAAGATCTCTCTCAAGAGCATGTCTGGAGCATAGATTATGTGGCCACATCCGGATCGTGATAAAAACAAAGATGGGGGACAGTATTGTCCCCCATCTTTGTTTTTTATTACCCTTGCCTTAACAGCCTTTTTGGCTAATTTCTGCTGGGAATCCCTGCACGGATTGTTTTATAAAGGACATCCCGGAATGGCGGCGTCGGACTATGTGCCAATGATGCTTTCAATGGCGGCTATGGACACACTTGGTATAATCGGACTTTACTGCTTTACGGCACTTGCAGCTCGCAGATGGTTGTGGAGGCTTGGTTATTATAACAGTTTGATTTTTTTTCTTTCCGGAGTTTGTTCTGCTTATGCGGTTGAGTATGTAAGCATCTATATCATGCATCTGTGGCAGTATGCTCCTTCCATGCCGATGTTGTTTGGTGTCGGGATTTTTCCCTTGTTGCAGCTCTCGCTTACCGGTTTATTATCGGTTTTTATTGCACGGCATATTGCGCTTGAGCGATGAATGGTTATTATTTTAACAATACGTTACAGGATGAAACAGCTTCATGATCACGACAGGAATTAATAACACTTTTTTTATTCATACGTTCGGATGCCAGATGAATCAGGCTGACTCCGGAATCATAACAGCTTTGCTGCAGCACGAAGGATATTCTCTTGCAGACAGTGAGGATGAAGCAGGAATTATTCTGCTCAATACCTGTGCTGTCAGGGAAAACGCTGTCGATCGAATTGAACATTATCTTCAGCATCTGCAAGGACTGAAAAAAAGAAACAAAGGCCTTATTGTCGGCGTGGCCGGGTGTGTTCCTCAATATCAGAGGCAGGAGATGTTTTCAATCTCTCCGGCAATAGATTTTCTTGCCGGCCCTGATACCTACCGTTCTCTTCCATTGCTTATTCAGCAAGTTCGAGCCGGGCAGAGACCTTCCTCTTTAGAGTTTAATTCTGCTGAAACCTATGAAGGAATTGATCCTGTCAGACAGGGGGCGATAAGTGCCTTTGTGCCGGTCATGCGGGGCTGCAACAACATGTGTGCGTTTTGTGTCGTGCCGTTTACACGTGGTCGGGAACGCAGCCATCCATTCAGTTCGGTTATTAGCGAAGTCCGGCAGCTTGTTTCTTCAGGGTACAGGGAGATCACCCTGCTCGGACAAAATGTCAATTCATACCACGATCCGGAAGAGAGCCTGGATTTTGCAGCTCTTCTGGACGCCGCCAGTCGTGAAGCGCCTCTGGCAAGGATCCGGTTTACTACCTCTCATCCGAAAGATATCTCCGAGGCGCTTGTGCGTACTATTGCCGATCGTCCGAATATCTGCAATCATATTCATTTGCCGGTGCAATCCGGTTCCTCAAGAATGCTTGCTCTTATGAACCGCGGACATACTATTGATGAGTACAGGGAAAAAACAGCATTGATTCGTGAGGTAATTCCAGGAGTTGTTCTGACAACCGATATTATCGCCGGCTTTTGCGGTGAGCAGGAAAAGGATCACCAGGCCACACTTGAACTGCTCTCGGAGATACGGTTTGATTTGGCATACATGTTTTTTTACTCCGAAAGGCCGGGAACCCTTGCTGCTCGAACGCTTGAAGATGATGTTCACGAGGCGGTGAAAAAACGCAGGTTGCAGGAAATTATAGATCTGCAGAACAGCATATCTGAAGTTCTTTATCAGGGAGCAGTTGGAACGGTTGTCGAGGTTCTTGCTGAATCGGAAAGTAAACGATCCTCGCAGCAGCTTATGGGACGTACTGACACCAATCGGGTTGTAGTTTTTGATCGTGCGCATTATCAGGCAGGCGATCTGGTGAAAATACTTATTACATCAGCTACTTCTGCAACATTGATCGGCAGGCCGGAGCATTCTGTCGATTATGAGTCGTGAAGCGGCAAGGATACATTCCCTTTCTATTAAGAGTTTTTTATCTGACGCTGGATTTGTAAATTACGGTTTCTGAACCATTTTAATAAAAAGCTCGTAGGTGGGCTTCGGAGATAAGTAAAAGCATGTCAGTTCCCGTAAAACTTGGGTTGATCGATAAAGTTAGAGCACATCTTGAACTGCTTGATCCTGTCACCTGGATCAGCGTTTTTCCATGCCTTGCAGGAGGTGTTATGGCTTCCGGGGCAATGCAGCCAACCGTTCACGACTATCTTCTTCTGCTTGCCATTTTTCTGATGTTTGGTCCTCTCGGTACCGGTTTCAGTCAGTCAGTCAATGACTATTTTGATCTTGAACTTGACAGGGTCAATGAGCCTTCCCGTCCAATTCCTTCCGGTCGTTTGACTGAAAAGGAGGCTTTAGGGAACAGTATTGTCGTTCTTTTGCTCGCGATGGGGATTGGAGTGTTTATCGGTGTGCATATTGGTGGAGTTCGCGGGCTGGTTATTGTTCTGTCGATTATGGCTGCTCTTTTTGTCGCCTATATTTATTCCGCTCCACCTCTTAAGCTGAAAAAAAATATCCTTACCTCCGCTCCAGCCGTCGGATTTTCTTACGGGTTTGTTTCTTTTTTATCGGCGAATGCCCTGTTCGGGGATATTCGTCCTGAAGCCCTATGGCTTGCCAGCTTGAACTTTTTTATGGCTGTTGCCTTGATTATTCTTAATGATTTCAAGTCGGTGGAAGGAGATAAAGAGGGTGGACTCAAGTCCTTGACTGTGATGATCGGTGCCAGAAATACCTTTCTTGTGTCATTTTTGATTATTGACGTTGTTTTTGGAGTCTTGGCCTACCTTTCTTTTACCTGGGGTTTTATTATTCCCTCGGTGTTTGTTTTAATTGGTCTTGCTCTCAATCTCTCTATTCAGGTGCAGCTTTTACGGGATCCAAAAGGCGGAATATCATTTATGAAAGGCGCTGTTGAAGATGGATTCGGTAATGCAATAGGTAAAAGTGATGTTCAGGAACACAATACATTTCTCAGGTTTCAGGTCATAAACAATATCTTGTTTTTACTCAACAATCTGCTTGTTGCTGGAATGGTTGGATTGAAATACATTAAGGTTCTATGAAGTAGAGATAGTGCTAAGGCTCTGTCAGCATCAATAGGGTTACCGTTGAGGGGTTTTGTGTTCAGGGATCGCTGAACCAGTCTATTTTCAAATAATGTTGTTGTTCAGGAAATAGCGTAATCTTAAATCATTATGATGCTATGAATACTCTTCATGCAACCTTTTTTTCGCTACCAGTCGTATGGCATAACGCACTGGTTACTTTGCTGACCTTTGTCTATGTGTTCAGCGTTCCTCCCCTTATGGATTATCTGGTGACCAATCATGCGCTTCCAAGGGATATCAGCCGAAAAATTACACACATCTGTGCTGGTTCAGCTATTGTTTTTCTTCCCCTTTTTATTGATACAGGGTGGTCGCACTATCTCAATATAACTGTGTTTGCTGTCTGGACGGTACTGCTGATACAGAAAGGGTTGTTTGCTGCAGATGACGACCAGGCGGTGAAAACCATGACCCGTACCGGTGACAAGCGTGAATTGCTGAAAGGTACACTCTATTTTGTGATTGTGGCCATGATCTGTGGTACTCTCTATTACAAACAGTTTCCCGGTGTGCTGGCGATGGCTATTCTCGGCTGGGGAGATGGTCTGGCCCCTATAATCGGTACCAGGTACGGCAAATTGAAATATCGGGTACTGAGTGATAAAAGTGTTGAAGGTAGTCTTGCTTTTCTTGTCGGCAGTATTTTTGCGGGGTTGTTTTTTGTCTGGCTCATAGTCCCTGAACTGTTTGATGCAGGAAAGATTGTGACTATTGCACTAATAGCCACAGTGGTGGAAGGTGTAAGTCCGAAAGAGGTTGATAATCTTACCATACCTTTTGCGGTCATTGTCACTGCCTGTTATTTGTGAAATGAACGCATGAAGATGGGGGGATATGCCGGCCACTTATTTTATCAGCGACATTCATATAGGACTGCAGTCACCAAAAAGCGAGCAGCTGAAGCTGGATAACCTCGAACGGCTTTTTGCCATCATCAAGGCGGAAGGCCGTTCACTCTATATGCTTGGAGATATTCTCGACTACTGGATGGAGTTCCGTCATGTCATTCCAAAGGGTTTTTCCAGATTTTTATGTTTATTGTCTGATCTGGTAAGCCATAACATTGAGGTGGTTTATGTGGCGGGAAACCATGATTTTTATCTTGGGCGATTTTTTGATGATGAGCTTGGGGTAAAGACGATATACGGTCTGCATGAACGGTTGATTGATGGTCGTAAATTTCTGATTGCTCATGGAGATGGGTTGGGGAAGGGGGATATAGGATACAAGCTTTTTGCCCGGGTTGTAAGAAACCGCTTTAATCTCTCACTGTTGGAGTTACATCCGGATCTCGCTATCAGCCTGATGAAATATTTATCACGGTTAAGTCGTAACCATAAAAAAGTCGATCGTGTGTTTGAAACAGATCGTTTGTTAAACTTTGCAGAAACATTGGCGGCAGAAAAGAAGTTTGACTATTTTGTGTGCGGTCACAATCATGTTCAGGGCATAATGGAGCTTTCTGTTTCTCCCTGCAGGTATGTCAATCTCGGATCGTGGATTGATGGCAGTTTGCCTTATGGATTTTTCAAAAATGGAGTTTTTCAACTCAAGGAGTTATAACGTTAATTTATAGACAGTCTTTGCTATGAGTAATTCACACAAGGTTCTGAAACTTGGTTTGCCGAAAGGGAGTCTGCAGGATTCAACAATCGATCTTTTTGCTCATGCAGGATTTCATTTTTCTGTTCAGAGCCGTTCCTATTTTCCCTCTATAGATGATGACGAGCTGGAGGCTATTCTTATCAGGGCACAGGAAATGGCTCATTATGTTGAACTTGGTGCTTTTGATGTCGGGTTGACGGGTAAAGACTGGATTATTGAAACAGATGCGGATGTGGTTGAGGTTGCTGATCTTGTCTATTCAAAAGCCTCGATGAGGCCTGTACGCTGGGTTCTTTGCGTTCCGGAAAACTCTCCCGTACAATCGGTCAAAGACCTTGAAGGCAAGCATATTGCTACTGAAGTAGTTAATATTACAAAGAAATACCTTGCAAAGAACGAGGTCAATGCCATTGTGGAGTTCAGTTGGGGAGCCACTGAAGTCAAGCCGCCCGACCTTGCTGATGCTATTGTTGAAGTGACCGAAACGGGCTCATCTCTCAGGGCAAACAAGCTCAGGATTGTTGATACTATTCTTGAGTCCAATACAAAATTGATTGCCAATAAAAATTCATGGAATGATCCCTGGAAACGTGAGAAGATAGAGAATATGGCCATGCTGCTGGAAGGGGCTATTAACGCCCAAGGCAAAGTAGGCTTGAAAATGAATGCGCCGAAATCTTCTCTCGACAAGATTATTGCAATTATTCCAGCTTTGCGCCAGCCGACCATATCGCATCTTTCCGAAGAGGGGTGGGTGGCACTTGAAGTTATTGTTAAAGAAAAAATTGTTCGCCATCTGATTCCGGAACTGAAACGAGCCGGAGCTGAGGGAATATTTGAGTATGATATCAACAAACTGATTGATTGAAAGGCGTCACGGCCCAATTCATGAACTTGCAGGCTGCCCGAAAGGGTGGCCTTTTTTATCGTTCCTATGCTGTTATTCTATCAGATCGTTGTTTTGTTTTCATTACTGTTTTTTTTAGGGCTTTTGCTGAGAAATCTGATTGACTTCCCCTGTATGCCGGAGAATTCTTCTCAGGCAGGGCCTTTTGTTTCGGTTATGGTACCTGCCCGTAATGAAGAACTGAACATCGAACGCTGTGTCCGATCACTTTTGCGACAGGACTATGAAGTATTTGAGATTCTCGTTCTTGATGACGGTTCAACCGATGCTACCCCTGAGTTGTTGAATTGTCTACTCAAGGAGTCTGGCGGGCGATTGCGGGTACTCCGTGGAGAAACGCTTCCCTGGGGATGGCACGGCAAGGCATGGGCTTGTTTTCAGCTCAGCCGTCAGTCAAAGGGCGATCTTTTGCTGTTTACTGATGCTGATACCATGCATGAGCCTGATGCTCTCCGTCGTTCCGTTGGAGCAATACAGGGATCAGGGGCAGATATGCTCTCTCTTATGCCCTATCAGGAGCTGGGATCGTTCTGGGAAAAGATTGTGGTGCCGCTTGTCCACGTTATTCTTATGTGCTACCTGCCCCTTCGTTTTGTCCGTACAAGCCCGAGACCGGCTTTTAGTTTTGCCAACGGACAGTTTATTTTTTTTCGAAAGGAGTTTTATGAGCGTATTGGTGGTCATGCCGCAGTTAAAGACGCTCTTGTGGAAGATGTCTGGCTCTGCAGAGCCGTCAAAAAAGCAGGAGGGCGCGTTATCGCTTTTAATGGCGCGGATGTGGTGAGTTGCAGGATGTATCATAATTTTAAGGAGATCTGGGATGGGTTTTCCAAAAATCTTTTTGCTGCCATTGGCTACAGCTCTCCAGGTCTGTTGATGCTGGTGTTGATAATCGTTGCACTCTACATTGTACCCTATGCATTTCTGTTTGGTTCACTGCTGGTCGGGAGCTTGGACGTTGCAATGTTCTGGATTCCTCTATTCCAGATTATCATTGCTCTTCTCTGCAGGGTCATTATTGCCGGTGTGTTTCGCCAGTCAATTCCAATATCTTTCCTTCATGTTCTCTCCCAGATGGTGCTGGTTGGAATAGCGATTAACTCGTTTGTTACAATAAAATTCGGCAGGGGCAGCAGCTGGAAAGGTCGAAACTACAATTTTTCCCGATAGCGGGGAGAATTCGGGGAAGGTGATATTTTTTTTTAAATTGCACGATTAAAATCAGCGCTTTCAATCAGGGCGAACTGTATCGGGTTAAGGAGTATCAATTCAAACAAGACTATTGTTATGGGTTTCTTATCGAACATATTCGGAAAAAAGGAAGTGGAATTGAAGCTTCCAAAGGTTATTGAGGATGAGAATCTGATAAAAACGATGGAGGGTCATCTCGACAGGGTGCTGGGTGTAAAATTCAGTGCCGATGGGAAAAAACTTGTGAGCGGTAGTTTTGATGAACAGGTCATGCTGTGGGATGTTGAATCCGGCAGACAGCTGCTTACAATGAAAGGGCATGAAACCTGGGTTGAGTGCATCGATATCAGCCGAGATGGCAGACGGCTTGCAAGTGGCAGCACCGACAGCACAGTAAGAATATGGGATGCTTCAACCGGACAGTGTCTGCATGTCTGTAAAGGTCATGATACTGCTGTACGCATGGTGGCCTTCAGTCCGGACAGCAGAATTGTGGCAAGCTGTTCACGTGATACAACAATCAGGTTATGGGATGTTGAAACCGGAAAAGAACTATCCCGGCTTCTCGGTCATAAGTCATATATCGAATGTCTTGCTTACAGTCATGATGGTAAAAAAATAGCCAGTTGCGGAGAAGAGCCGATTATAAAAATCTGGGATGTCGAAACCCGGAAAAATATCGCCAACTTCAACACAAATGACAGACTCTCCCATGCTTTAGTCTTCAGTCCGGATGATACGCTTATTGCATTCTGCGGGCGGGATGCCAAGGTCAAGATTCTGAACGCTGCAAGTGGTGAAATTATCACGGTCTTTGAAGGTCATGAAGATGCAGTGCGCAGCGTTTGTTTCAGTCCTGATGGCACCAAGGTTGCCAGTGCGGCAAACGATGAATCCGTTCGACTTTGGGATGTAAAGTCAGGGAAGCAGCTGCATTCTTATCGAGGTCATGTGCTCGAGGTGCAATCGGTTGATATCTCTCCTGATGGAAAAATAATAGCGAGTGGAAGTGATGATCGCAAGATCAAACTCTGGGCAATAAGGTAGTAAGCGCTTCTCATCGGGTTTACGACAGCCGGGAGCTCTGAAAATGGGCCCAATGGTTTTTTTTGTCAAAAATAAAAAAGTGTTGTAAACTGCACAACTTCCTTTTTGAATTAGCTTAAAGTGAGTAAATTCATTTTACGAAAATTACATTCGTTTTTGAGCGCCTCATGTCGAGGTTCGTTCATAGTAACGCCAAATTTAAATGGCAAAAATAAAAAGAGGTAGATATGGGTAATCAGGTTGAAGGAACTGTTAAATGGTTCAACGAAGAAAAAGGTTACGGCTTTATTGAGCAAAAAGGCGGAAAAGATGTGTTTGTGCATCACAGTGCTATCAATGGTACGGGTCGCAAAACACTTGTTGAAGGCCAGAAAGTCTTGATGGAAGTAACCCAGGGAGCGAAAGGTCTTCAGGCTGAAGACGTAACCCCTCTCTAAATTATTTTTGAACCATAGAACGGTTCTTCATGCCGTTTTGTCCGAGCGGCTTTGCCTGCGGATTAGTTATCAGCACTATCGTATTTTATGAATGTGGTTGTCATGATTAACCGCACGAGGCTTTATTCAGGAGAAGCCGAAAAGATTCAACTATGGCAGAAACACAAAGGGCGCATAACAATGCGCCCTTTGTGTTTCTGCGCATATTGCTGCAGGCAAAGTCGTGGGGTAACAGTAAAGCGATTAATATCATCAGAACAGACGAAATAAAGAGTATGAGCATTATTTTACTTGATATCGGAAACGTCATTGCATCCGTAGACTTTTTTCGATTTTGCAGGGGAGTTGTACCCGATGATTCTTCAGACCTGCAGGCAGTCTACAGAAAATATTGTGAAGGAGAGTTGAAAACAAAGTTTGATCAAGGTATTATTGCTCCACTTGACTATCTCTGCATGATTGGTCGTGATTCTCTGACTGGGAATTTTAGTCATGGTAAAATCAGGGAACTATGGCAGGATGTGTTTTCCCCGTTGGAAGGTGCAGAGGAGGGAGTGGAAACTCTCAGTCGGGAGCATCAGCTCTGGGTTATGAGCGATACTGACCCACTGCATTTTGCTTTTCTTCTGAACCAATATTCGTTTTTAAGGGAGCGGGAACGTTACTATCTTTCTTATCAGCACGGGTTTCTGAAAAGTTCACCCGAAGCATTTGCATATCTTCTTGATGATTCCGGATTAGCAGCACATGAATTTGTGCTGATTGATGACCGGCCAGAAAACTGCAGATCGGCTGCAGTGGTGGGGATAAAAAGCATCATATTTGAAACATGGCCAGAAACAGTAGCCGCAATTGCTGCTTTGCAGTCAGAACCACTATGATGATATGTCATGACTGATATTAAGAAAATCAAGCACATGGTTACGGTTCCGGTCGCCGAAATCGAATTGCATGCAATGCGTTCACAGGGAGCAGGTGGCCAAAATGTCAATAAGGTTGAGACCGCGGTTCATCTGCGCTTTGATATCAGAGCATCATCTCTTCCGGATGATATGAAGGAGCGTCTACTGAGAATGAGGGATCAGCGTCTTTCAAGAGAAGGAGTTCTTGTTATTAAAGCACAGCGTTTTCGTTCAAGAGAGAAAAATCGGGAAGATGCTTTTGACAGGCTTCAGGAAATTATAGGAAGCGTGACCAATGTTCCCAAAACACGCAGAAGGACAAAACCAACCCTGAGTTCAAAAGTAAAACGACTTGAAAAAAAAGAGAAGCGCTCAGATATCAAGTCGCTGAGAGGTCGCATCGACTGGTAGTGACGTAATGGTAAGGATAATAAGGAGAATATGCAATGGGCGTTGAACCGGATTTGATTCCTGGCATCTATAACTATTGCGACCGATGGTGCGAGCGTTGCACCTATACTTCTCGTTGCCTTCAGTTTCAGGTTGAATCTGAAGAAATACAGAGCGGTGATGCCTTGAGAGATTTTGATGCATTGAATGTCCGGTTTTGGCAGGATATGGGCGAAGCGCTTATTCAGGCCATGCGTCTTATCAAGGAAATGGCGGAACAGGAGGGAATCGATTCTGAAGATTTGCATAAGGAAACAGTATTTTCAGAACCACTCAAAAGTATCCAGCTTACCGCTCGCGAACATCCTTGCGCTAACGCAGCTCTTGTCTATTCAGGGATGGTTAACGAATGGTTTGCTGCTGTTGACGAGTTCTCTGAAGCTGAAGAATCATTGCTGACCAATCATCCCCTCTTTCTTGATGAGCATTTCCAGGTTATAAGACATTATCAGTATTTTATTTATCCAAAAATTGTCCGTGCGATCGAAGGAAGAATGAGCGACCCTGCTGCAGCAAAACATGAACCTCAAAGCGATGCTCACGGTACTGCTAAAATTACCCTGATAGCTATTGATCGCTCCCTTGCAGCATGGAGCGTACTCTATGCTGAATATCCTGCACATGAGGATAAAACACTTTCAATTCTTATACATCTTGACAGACTGCGCCGATCACTTGAAGTCGTATTTCCTGCAGCACGCGCCTTTGTTCGACCGGGATTCGATGCGTAGTCACCCTGACAATTTTTATGACAACCATCATCAAACAGAAGTTATGCTTAAGACAAACAAACAGCATCTTGTAGAGTTTCTGCTGCAGTGTCAGCCCGGACAACCGAGAACCAGAGGAAACTGGGAAGTTGACCATCACGGGAATCCCTTTATTCTTCCTTCGATCGGAGGCATTACTCTGAATGTGCAGGTAGGAGACTCTGCTTTCGGCTGGCAAGGTGATCATATCGAACCAGGAGTGAGCTGTACTGCCGATACCAATAAACCCTTCGAGCATCCGAATGTTGGTCTGCAGATCTATTCCTGCGCCGGTAACATTGCCACTGTTGCAACCGGTGAAGCAAAAGGTGCCGAAGGCACTGTGCTCGGTCATCACGGTGGGTCGGAACATGTGATCGTTGATTTCGTACGTGATGTCAAAGAAAAGCTGCTCTACAGCGATACCATCATTATCCGCGGGAAAGGTCAGGGTCTCAGGCTTTTGGATTATCCTGACATAATCCTCTTCAATCTCGACCCCGATCTTCTTATGGCTATGAATATTCGGGAGCTTGAAGGCGGAGTGCTTGAAGTGCCTGTTACAACGGTTGTTCCGGCAGTCTGTATGGGATCAGGAATTGGTTCGGCTCATGTGGCAAAAGGGGATTACGATATTATGACCAGCGATGCTGAAACG
>Ga0118677_10005099_pt1 | contig 23327 bp, 17 predicted proteins | sample AliMusrvi5mmetaG_FD_86154 | JGI IMG/M metagenome (GOLD analysis project Ga0118677, IMG submission 86154)
ACCTCGACCTGCCGCAGGAACGGTCGTGGCGTCAGGCTGGCCACGCCGCCGAACGAAGCGGTTTATCCTCGATACTGGGGTGGATGGCGTCCAGGAGCGCCCGACCCGTCCAGGCTGACCTTTCCGAAACCTCGCCGACGAAACTCTCACGAGGACTCGTCCTCGCATACGACGAGGATCCCGTCTTTCTCGAAGCGCTCAAGCGTTACTTGGAGGGCCGGGGCTACGCGGTCGCGCCAACGCTCTCCGCGGACCGGGCTGTCGAACTCGTTTCAGAACGGCGCTTCGACCTGGTGCTCATCGACGCCTCCGGCCAGGGGCGCACCGGACTTTCGGCCTGCGCTCGCATCCGAGCGATCAGGAGCATGGAAGAACTGCCCATAGTGGTGATGACGGACAGGGAAAGCGCGGAGGCGGTCGAGGCAGCCTTCCGGGCTGGAGCCAGCGATTACTTGCCCAAACTATCGCCCAATGAACTCCTGTTCTCACGGGTCGACACCCATGTGGCGCTCAGGCGCTCCGTCGAGGAAGCCCTCGAGACACGACATCGCATCGCCGAGTTTGAGAAGCTGAAGACCCTCGGTGTCCTCGCGGCGGGAGTCGCCCATGAGATCAACACACCCAACAACGCGGTGATCCGCAACCTGCCGGTGATTTCGGAGGTGTGGCGCGAACTATCGCCCATACTGCTCAGGCTTATGGAAGAATCCAAGGGCTTCAGCATCCGTGGCTGGAGTGGCGTGGAACTCATGCGCGAATTGCCGGAACTCCTCGCTGACACCTACAACGCCGGGCTCCAAATAAAAAAAATCGTCGAGGACCTCAAGGATTATGCCAGGGATTCCTCACATTTGCCCCCCGAGCCCGTGGACGTCTCCGCTGTGGCGGCGTATGCGGCGCGCCTGCTCCAACCGCTCCTCAGCCGATCGACGCGGCACTTTGTCCTTGATGCGCCTTCGGGACTGCCCCTGGTCAACGCCAATTTCCAGAAACTCACCCAGGTCGCCGTGAATATCCTCGAGAATGCGCTCCAGTCCCTCCCTGGCCCTGAGGCGGGTGTCACGCTTCGGATACAGCACGATCCTGATCAGTCCTGCATCGTCCTCGAGTGTCGGGATGAGGGGAAGGGAATCCATCCCTCCAACATCGACAAGCTCTTCATGCCCTTCTTCACCACCAAGCAGGATGAGGGTGGCACCGGGCTTGGGCTGTCCGTGGCATTGGGCATAGTGCGCGACGCGGGGGGCGAGATCAAGATAGACTCGAAGGAAGACAGTGGCACGACGGTTCGCGTCGTGTTGCCGGCAATCGTGGACGTGGGGCGGGGACAAAGATGAGCAATGGCGCAAAGCTGAGTATCCTCATCGTCGATGACGATGTGGACGTCCTGAAGCGGATGGATCGCCTTCTCGGATTCGAGGGTTTCCATGACGTGATCTGCTGTTCCGATCCTCGAGAGGTGAGTTCCCTCGTCAGTGCGAACGAGATATCCGTCATGGTCCTCGACCTGTTGATGCCAAACATGTCGGGCCAAAAAGTCCTGGAGGAGACGCGGGAGAAGCATCCTGAGATACCGGTCATCGTCGCGACGGCGATCAACGACCTCGACAGCGCGATCGACTGCATGCGGCACGGCGCCTTCGACTACGTCCCCAAGACGGCCGAGACGGGGCGCCTTGTGTCGAGCATCCACCACGCCCTGTCGATCCGCGAACTCCAGCGTGACTACTCTGCGCTCAAGGACACGCTTCTCGCAGCCAAGCGCCCCGAACCCGCAGCTTTTTCCGGCCTGGTGACCGCCGACGAGAGGATGCTGAGTCTGCTGCGCTACGTGGAGACTGTGGCTGCCTCTCCCAAACCCATTCTCATCATGGGGGAGTCGGGGACAGGCAAGGAGCTCATGGCCCAGGCCATCCACCGGCTTTCCGGCAGGCACGGCCCCCTCGTCAGCCTCAACATCTCGGGCTTCGATGACACGATGTTCTCGGACAGCCTTTTTGGCCACCGGCGCGGAGCCTTCACAGGCGCCGACACGGATCGCGGGGGGCTGATCGAGAGGGCTGAGGGCGGCACCCTTTTCCTCGACGAGATCGGCGAGCTTTCCCAGGCCTCCCAGGTGAAGCTCCTTCGCCTCATCGAGGACAAGCTCTACTACCCTCTAGGCGCCGACCTCCCGAAGGCGTCGAGCGCGACCATCGTCACTGCGACGAACCGGGACCTTCGCGCCGCTTCCGTGGCCAGCAGTTTTCGGCTCGACCTGTTTTATCGACTTCAGACCCACCTCGTGCAACTGCCTCCGCTGCGGGAACGGCCTGGTGATCTGCAACTCCTCGTCTCGCATTTCGTTCGGCAATCAGCCGAACGCCTTGGCCGGGGACTTCCTTCCATCCCGGATGAACTCATCATCCTCCTTGAATCCTACGATTTCCCAGGCAATGTCCGTGAGCTGGAATCCATGGTGTTCGACGCCATGAGCAGCCTCAAGGGTGGAGTCATCGGCCTTGAAAGCTTCCGACGAAAAATCCTGCGCGGGTCTGTTCCCCGCGACGTACCTGAAAAGATCATCACTGGAGGCGACTCCTCACGATTCGTGTCTTGGGAGAGGCTTCCCAGCCTCAGGCAGGCATCGGAAGAACTTATCCACGAGGCGATGCGACGGACCAAAGGCAATCAGGGCATAGCCGCCGACCTTCTGGGAATATCGCGGACAGCACTGAATAAGCGACTGAAGAGCGCTCGGGATACAGAAATCGACCTTGATGACGAGAATTAGGGATGTGAAATTATTCACAGTGCGGTCAATTAGGCACACGTCAGACAAGTATTTATACTGGAAATATTTACGCTGGAAAATAGTTGAGTTGGTCCAAAACGTATAGAAAAAACGCACAGGGTTGGCAAGGTAATTTCTCGGGACATTCATTGTAAATATTTGGAAATAAAACGAAAAATTCATTCTGTTTGCAGAAGTATTTGGTTCCAGTACTATTATTCCATCCGATTTTCCTCTGATTGGCATGGAGCCTGCTATATAGGTGGCAAGTAAGAAAGTGGATGTAAAAGATCAGAAGGTAAAAAAGCGGATATAAAAATAGTGCTAAGGTAAAAAAGTGTGGGTAAAAATAGGAGCGACCGTTTCTACCCGGGGAACGGCGTGGAATTAATCATCTGTTTTTCGTGGGTCGTTTCCACTATTTCAACGGGTCAGGGCCGCCAGGGTTGATTCCTTGGCGGCCTCTTTATTTCTTCCAACGAATCCACAGTTCCATTGGTTTTTCCAGGCTGAGTATCTGGATGAGCGGGATTCTCGCGGTCAGGGTCGAGCCCGAAAGTCGGCCCCCTCCTGATTCCACCACAACGCCTGGGGCGGTTACGCTAATTTCAATCATCGCGGCTTCCATGGACGGCATCACCTTCTCGCCGAATACAGCCTTCAGCATTGTCCTGTATTCTGCTGAGGTGACGGGATCCTCATCGAGGGCCGGGGGCGAAAGGGCATCCATCAGGTATGGATCGATCCCTGGGAAGAGTGCGGTCAAGGCCTTGGCGTCCCCGCGTTCGAGGCGGAAACGGAATTCGGACCAGAGCGGCCCCTGGCTCATGGTTAGCAGGCCGGAACCCTTCAGGTCGGCTGATGCCGCCAATTCCTCGAGGCTTCGCACGGAGAGTTCGGCTTGAATGGAGTCTGGGCTTGGCAGCTTGAGTTCCACAAGGCTCAGCGATGGTCTGGCGGCAATGGATTTGCGTATCGCGGCCATGTCGAAGAAGGGGCCCGTCGCTGCGGAAGTGCCTGACGCCGTAGCTGAGCCTGACGCCGCGAGCCTGCGCAATTTGGCGGCGATGGGGCCGGGAACCTCCGCCCGTATCGAGATTCTCGCTCCGCCATCGGCTCGGATGGCGGAGGACAGCGCCGCCGAGCACGAAGCCAGAATCAGGCCCAGGCTGCCCATGGTGACCACGAGAAGGGAAAACCGGACAACCGTGGAAGACGCACGCTTCATTTCCTTGATAACACCTTCATCCATGGTAAGTTACCTCCAGATATCATTGCCCGCGGAGCTCTTGCGGTATCAATTGGATGCAAGTACCATAAACGCGTGGAGGACAGAATGAAAAGTGAGCGTGTCCAGCCTTGGAAATATCTTGATGATTTTCGCGGGACGGTTTTCAGCGGCGAATGGCCGACACTGCCCGAGCTTTTCGCCCTGACCACCCGCAGGTATCCGGATCGGGTATGCTTCACTGTCTACGAGCCTGAGCGTCGCAGTCTCAGCTACAAGGAAGCCCTGGGCAAAATCGAAGGGGCCGCGCGGAAGCTGCGTTCATTGGGCGTGGGCAGGGGCGACAAGGTAGCCGTGGCTGGCAAGAACGGCCCCGAATGGGCTGTCGCGTATTTCGCCATCCTGACCGCCGGTGCTGTCGTCGTCCCCTTGGACTACCAACTAACCGTCGCGGAACTGGCCAACCTCGTCAAGGCTGGCGACGTTGTGGCGCTTTTCGTGGACGAGGAAAAGGAAGCCGAACTGACGGCCGCCTGTCCCGCGCTCAAGGCTTATTTTTCCCTGGCTCCTGGAAGGCCCGGCTACGTCCTGGACCTTGATGCCCCTGGCGCTCCCGCCTTTGACAAACCCGCGGAAGCTGATCTCGCGGCCATACTTTTCACGAGCGGAACGATGGGTACACCCAAAGGTGTCATGCTTTCGCATCGCAACTTCGTGTCCGACTGCCTTCTTGCCCAGGCCAACCTTCCCGTCCACCACACCGATGTCTTCTACGCCCTGCTTCCAATTCACCACGCCTACACGATGCTCGCCGTCTTCATCGAGGCCGTCTCCGCGGGCGCCGAAATCGTGTTCGCCAAACGCCTGGTGATCAAGCAGGTCCTCAAGGATCTGAAGGAGGCCAAGGTCACGATGTTCCTCGGCGTTCCCCTGCTTTTCAACAAACTGCTGGCGGGCATCATGCGGGGTGTGAGGGAGAAGGGACGCCTGGTCTACGGAATCATCTTTTTCCTCATGGGTACGTCCTTCCTCATCAAAAAGCTCACCGGCATGAACCCTGGCAAGAAGATTTTCCATACGGTGCTCGACAAGGCGGGCCTTGCCAACATCCGCGTCTGCATTTCGGGGGGCGGCCCCCTCGCCCCACGGGTGTTCCGCCGCTACAACGAACTCGGCATAGACTTCGTTCAGGGTTATGGCCTCACGGAGACCTCACCCATCCTGACCCTCAACCCCACCGATGCCTTCATCGTGACGAGCGTGGGCAAGCTCATCCCCGGCGTGGAGATAAAAATACTCGAACCCGATGCCAGGGGTGTCGGCGAGATCGCCGTCCGAGGCTCCATGGTCATGTCCGGCTATTACAAGATGCCCGCGGAGACCGCCGAGGTGTTGAGCCCCGACGGCTGGTTCAAGACAGGGGATCTCGGCCATGTGGATGCCAACAACTACGTCTACCTCGAAGGCCGCGCCAAGAACATGATCGTCACCGAGGGTGGCAAGAACGTCTATCCCGAGGAGATCGAAAACCGTTTCCAGCTCTTCGACGAGGTGGAGCAGGTGCTGGTATGCGGCTATATAGAGGATGCTGAGATGGCGAGCGAGGGGATCGAGGCCATGCTTTTCCCGAACGCCGAGCGCTTCAAGGCGGCCAGCGAAGGGGCGGCCGTCGATTGGGATGCGGCAGAGGCGAGGCTGAAATCGATTGTCGAAACGGTCAACCAGAAGCTCCAGCCCTACCAGAAGATCACCAAGGTGACCATCCTGCGGGAACGCCTGGCCGAAACCACCAAAAAAACGGTCAAACGCTTCACTGTCGCTAAAAGCTGAAAGGAAAGAACGAGGGAATGCTTTCACCACGGAGCCACGGAGGGAAGAGGAGATCACGGAGGGAAGAGGAGAGAACGAAGAATTGGAGATGGGGTTAGGGAGCGCAGAGATAGGTAGGTGGATTAGGCGTCTCGGATTTCCCCCAATAACCCCTATTTCTCATTCTATCTTCTCTGTGCCCTCCGTGGCTGAACTCCGTGTCTCCGTGGTGAATCTTTATTTTATTCTATTTCGTGCCGTAAACGGGAACTGGCTGGGTGCTGTTGCGCAGGAGGACCTCGCCTATGCGCACAAGCCGCGCCTGGCTTTCCAGTTCGAGTTGGCGGAACACGGACTGCGAGAGCAGGATGTCCTGCTTGAACTCCCGGCAGAGTGAGTCGAGCCGGGCGGCCGTTGAGACCGCCTCGCCAAATACGCCGAGCCTCCGGGAGCCCTGGACACCCAAATCGCCCGCGACGATGGTTCCCGAATGCATGCCAATGCTCACGTCGGTGGGCACCGGCAGGGAGGCCGACTGCAGGTCGTCCTTGAAGCCCGGCAGTTCGTCGATGAAGTCGCGGGCGCAGGCGAGTGCGCGTTCGGCGGCGTCCTTCTCGCCCAACAGGCCGAACACGACGACCACGGAGTCTCCAGTGGTTCCGGCGATGCGTCCGCCGTGTCGGTCGGCCGCGACTGCCCACACCGAGTAGTAGCTGTTGAGTATGGCGACGGAGCGTTCGGGGCTGAGGCGATCTGCCAGGCCGGTGAAGTCCCTGATGTCCGATGAAAGCACCGTCACGATCGCGGCCTGCCCAGCGGCGGCTGCTGGATCGCCGACATTCTCGTCTACGCGGGCGGTGCCGAAAAGACCGGCGATGCGCGAGCGCAGTCCCAACACCTTTACCTTGCTGGCGAGCAGCATGAGGCCGAAGGTGGCGATGCCAAAAACAAGGAAAAGGTTTTGTGGGGTCTCGAGGAATTTCAGGAACGAGGAGCCGAAGCTGGCTAGGCCGAGTGCCTTGGCATACTGCGTGGGGTCGATCTGGCCGGCGGCCAGGCGTTTCGAAAGTCCCAGCCGCAGGTCGAGGTAAAAATAGAAGAATACGAAGAGGAGAACCACACCGGCGGCCAGGAGTGCCTCCGCCGCCCGCTTGAACCAGGTGCCCCGGCCGGAGAGGGCGATGGCCTGGAAGAGCCCGACATAGAGCGCCGCTCCCCAGATGAAGCCGATGGCCATGTCGAGGGGGATGAACGTTCCGGTGAGCATGCGGACGAGGGTGTAGGAGGCGGGAGTTATGAACGAGAAGAGTATCCTCAGCACTGGTTTGTGACCCTGTCCGACGAGGAGAAGGATCTGGACGACAAGGAAAAGGGTCACGATGACCAGCGAAAGGGGACCCAAGGCGTCCGCCGAGGGCGTGATCAGGAGCATTAATATGAAGAAAACGAAGAACTGGCTCGAATAGAGGAAGAATTCGTCGAAGAAGCGTCTGACGTCCACTCTCATGGTTCCTATGATACTCGCAGTCCCCGGCTCTGCAAAGCCCGAGGGTCAGGGCCTTCCATGCTTGACGCCGGCCCCCGCATGGTTTGATAATAAGAGACGTGTTTTCCAATCTTTTAGGAGGAACAATGAAGAAACTGCCAATCGTCCTCATGGTCTTCGCCCTGCTCTTCGCGGGCGTCGCCATCACCGCCCAGACCCTCGTCTACGGTACCACCGACAAAGTCACTGACATGGACCCCTCCAATGCTTATGACTTCCACACCTGGGAGATCTTTAATAACATTGACAAGGGCTTGCTCGGGTATACGCCCGGCACCACCGAGGTCATTCCCGGACTTGCGGAAAGCCTCCCGACAGCGAACGCGGCCGGTGACGAGTTCACCTTCAAGCTCCGCAAGGGCCTCAAGTTCACCGACGGCACGCCTTTCGATGCCAGCGTCGTGAAGTGGAGCGTCGACCGCGCGGCCAAGCTCGGTGGCGATCCTTCATGGTTGATAACCGACTTCGTGAAGGAAGTTGTGGTCGTCGACCAGTACACCGTCAAGTTCGTCCTAAAGGGACCGACCGCCTTCTTCCCGACCATGGTAGCCGGCTGTCCGCCCTACTTCCCGCTCTCTCCCAATGTCTATCCCGCCGACAAGTGGATCAAAGATCCCTCGGAGCTTTCCGGCGGAGCCCTCGTCGGCCTCGGTCCCTACAAGTGCACTTCCTTCAAGCGCGACGAGGAGGTCATACTCGAGGCCAATCCCGCCTTCTACGGCAAGGCGCCCTCGATCAAGAAGATCATCATCAAGTACTTCGCCGATGCGACCACGCTCCGCCTTGCCATAGAGAAGGGCGAGATCGACGTAGCCTTCAAGACCCTCAACCCCTCCGATATCACGGACCTGTCCAAGGCCGGCAAGCTCAACTACGTGAAGCTCCCCGGCCCCTTCATCCGTTACCTCGCCTTCAACTGCGACGTCAGCGTCTTCAAGGACAAGAAACTCCGCCAGGCTCTCGCCGCCCTTGTCAACAGGCCTGACTTCAACCAGAAGGTCTTCCTTGGGCAGAACGCCCCCCTCTACTCCATGGTGCCCCAGGGCATGATCTTTGCCTCCCAGGATTTCAAGACGGTCTATGGCGACGGCAACGTCGCGGCCGCAGAGAAGATCCTCAAGTCGCTCGGCTATACCGCGGCCAAGCCCTTCGCCTTCGACCTCTGGTATTCCCCGAGCCACTACGGCGACACCGAGGCCAACCTGGCCGATGTCCTCAAGAGCCAGATGGAGAAGACCCCCCTCATCAAGGTGACGATCAAGAGCGCCGAGTGGGCGACCTACAAGACCCAGTGGCACGACAAGCAGATGGGTGTCTACCTACTCGGCTGGTACCCGGACTACATCGATCCGGACAACTACACCAACGCCTTCGCGGGAACCGCGGGTTCCGCGGGCAACGGAATGTACTTCTCCAACAAGGACTGGGATGCCCTCTTCACCAAGGAGATTGCGACCATCGATCCCAAGGTCCGTGCCTCGGTCTTCGCCCAGATCCAGAAAATGTGGACCGACGAGGTTCCCTGCGTGCCCCTCTTCCAAGGCAATCTCAACATCTTCTCCAAGAAGAACGTGTCGGGCATCAAGATCGGTCCGACCCTCATCTTCAACTACGACGCTGTCTCGATTAAATAGCGCCAGTCTCGCCATGACGGGGCCGGGATCCTGCGAGGGACCGGCCCCGGGCCAACCGTCCTGCGTGCTTTGGCCCGCAGGGCGTTATTTTACCGTGCTTGACAGCCATCCACACAGCCATGATAATCCGCGCACATTATATGGACATGGGAGCACGGACATGACGGGACCCCAGGGAAGACTGCGATGAAGCGAATACTGACCTATCTTGTGGCGCGGATTCTGCTAACTATTCCCATGCTTTTCATCCTCCTTTCCCTCGTATTCGTCGTGCTTCGCGTCATGCCCGGCGACCCGGTGTCGGCGATGTTGGGCGGCCACGCCCCTGAGTCGGTGATCGTCGCGAAGAAAAAGGCCCTTGGCCTCGATAAGCCCATCTTCCAGCAATATATAGATTACATGCTTCAACTCGCCCGCCTCGATCTCGGGCAATCCATGAACTACAACGAGAGGGTTGCGACGCCCATCCTCCAGAAGTTGCCCGCGACGGTCGAGCTCACGCTTACAAGCATGGCGGTCGCAATGCTCGTGGGGATTCCCTTGGGAGTCCGGGCAGCACGCCGGCGTCGCAGCGGCAACGACAGCGCCATCCGCTTCTTCGCGAACATCACCTACTGCATCCCCGTCTACTGGATGGGCCTGATGTTCCAGATGCTCTTCGGTGTCTTCCTCAACCTCTTCCCCATAGCGGGGCGGATCGGGGCGCGCGTGGTTTCCTCCGATTTCGACCGGACGGGCTTCTACCTCATCGACACCCTCCTCAAAGGCAATTTCGCGGCCTTCGGGGATGTCGTCTACCATCTCGTCCTGCCCGCCGTGACCCTCGGCTTGACACTTTCGGGGGTCTTCATCCGCATCACCAGGGCCAACATGCTCGACAGCCTCAAGTCGGACTTCGTGCTCGCGACGCGCGCACGGGGGATCATCGAGAACCGCGTTGTCTATGGGCACGCGCTCAAGAACGCCCTCATCCCCGTCGTGACCATCCTGGGTCTCGAGTTCGCCGCCCTTCTTGCCGGCGCCATACTCACCGAGACAACCTTCTCCTGGCCGGGAATGGGGCGTCTCCTCCTCGAAAGGATCTACAATAGGGACTATCCCGTCATCCAGGGCGTCATCATCTTCTACGCCCTGTTCGTGAGTCTGGTCTCTCTCATCGTCGATGTCATCTACGCGGTAATAGATCCCCGCGTGAAACTGTAGGAGTGTGGCATGGCAGAGAAAGAGAAACCTGAGGTAGAGGGCAGGCGAGGCGCCGACTGGTCCCCGGCGAGGGCTCTGGCCAGGGCCTTCGGCGCCTTCTCGAAGGCCGCCAAGCGTTATCGGATGGAGTGGTGGATCCTCGTCATCGGCCTCCTCATCATCGCTGTCATCGCCTTCATGACGCTGTTCCCCGGCATGTTCAGCCCCTTCACCGCGAACGACCAGGGCAACCCCCAACTCCAGAAGCCCGGGGCCACGCACATCATGGGCACGGACAACCTCGGCCGGGACGTATGGGCGCGGGTTGTCTTCGGTTCGAAGACCATCCTGGGTGTCGCCATCGTGGCTTCCCTCCTCTCCGCCGGTATCGGGATACCCCTCGGCCTGATCTCCGGATTTGTTGGCAATTGGGTCGACAAGGGCCTGTCGCTCGTGATGGATTCGATCTATTCCTTTCCCGGGCTCATCCTCGCGATCGCCTTCGCCGCCATGCTCGGTCCCGGAATAGTCAACATCACCCTCGCCGTCGCGGTCATCTACATTCCGAAGTACTTCCGTCTGGTACGGGGTCAGACCCTCCAGATCAAGGAGGAGCCCTACGTCGAGGCCGCCAAGGCCATCGGCGCCCGGAGATCCACGATGCTCGCCCGCTATATCTTTCCGAACGTCATAGCAACGGTGGTCGTCATATTTTCCCTCAACATTGCCGATGCCATCATGACCGAGGCGGCCCTTTCCTTCATCGGCCTCGGGCTTCCGGCTGGCATCCCCGACTGGGGCATGGACCTCTCGATGGGCAAGAAATTCCTGCCCTCGGGGGTATGGTGGATGATCACCTTCCCTGGCCTGGCCATCGCGCTCCTCGCCCTCGGCTTCACAATGTTGGGCGAAGGCCTTGCCGAGATCCTCAATCCACGCCTGCAGGAGTATTGAGAATGTCATCCGCGCCCGGCGAGGTCCTCCTCGAGGTCAGAAACCTCTCGATCCACTATCCCATCTCGATCGGTACCGTCAGGGCCGTGACGGACGTGAGCCTCGATGTCTTCCGGGGAGAGGTCCTCGGCATCGTCGGCGAATCAGGTTGCGGCAAATCGACCTTCGGCCTGTCCATTTTGAACCTCCAGAAGCCGCCGGGACGCATCATGGGCGGCAGCATCAAGATCGAAGGCATCGACATCCTCGCCCTCGGCAAGGATGAGATCAGGAAGGTCCGCGGTCCGAAGATGGGCATGATCTTCCAGAATCCCCTCACTTCCCTCGACCCCCTCATGTCCATCAGGAACCATTTCCTCGAGACGCTCAGGGCCCACGACCCGCGGATCAAGACCGACGAGGCGATCCGCCGGGCCGAGGCCATGCTTGAGGACCTCGGCATCGAGAAGCGCCGCCTCTCCGAGTTTCCGCACCAACTCTCCGGCGGCATGCGGCAACGCATCATGATCGGCCTCACCCTCATCCTCAATCCTGAGCTGCTTCTCGCGGACGAGCCCACGACCGCCCTCGATGTCATAGTCGAGGCTGGTTTCACCGAGCTTCTCGCGAAGCTGAAGCGCAAGTACAACCTCACGGTGATCCTCGTGTCGCACAACCTGGGCCTCGTCGCCGAGATCGCCGACCGCATCGCGGTGATGTACGCGGGACGCATTGTGGAGATGGCCTCCTCCGACGACATCTTCCGCGACCCGCGGCATCCCTACACCAAGGGCCTCATGGATTGCGTTCCGAACATCCTCCTCGACCAGAAGGACCTGGCGGCCATGCCCGGCAGCCCACCTGACCTGGTCAACCAGGGCGACGCCTGCCCCTTCGCCCCTCGCTGCCCCAGGGTCATGGACATTTGCAGGGTGAAGGAACCGAAGTTGGTGCAGGTACGATCGGTTTCCGACAGCGCATCGACGAACGATTCTCGTCGCGCGAACGAAGTTCGCGATGGCCGCGTGGTCGCATGCTGGCTCGAAAAAGGAAGCGATTGACATGGCCACGATCATGAAGGCCGAGCGTCTCGTCAAGGATTTTCACCTCAAGACCGGCCTCTTCGCGCCCAAGCGGATCGTCCACGCGGTGGACGACATCGATCTCGAGATCGCCGAAGGCGAGGTTCTTGGCCTCGCCGGCGAGTCGGGATCCGGGAAGTCGACGACGGGCCGCCTCCTTCTCAGGCTGATCGAGCCGAGCTCGGGTACCGTCACCTATCGCGGCAAGCTTGTCACCGAGTATGGCCGCGAGGAGATGCGGCGACTTCGGCAGAAGCTGCAGATCGTCTTCCAGGACCCGGTGAGCAGCCTGAGCCCCCGCATGAGCGTCGGCGAGGCCATAGGCCACCCCCTCGCAGTCCATGGCATCGGCGCGAAGCAGGACCGCGAAGGCCTTGTCCTCGACATCATGGAGAAGGTCGGCCTTTCGCCCGCCCCTTACCTCTACCGCAAGTATCCCCACCAGCTTTCGGGGGGCCAGAGCCAGCGCGTCGTGCTCGCCCGCGCCCTCGTGACGAATCCCGACTTCATCGTCGCCGACGAGCCGATCGCAATGGCCGACGTCTCCGTGCGCGCCCTCATACTCAGGCTGATGCAGGACCTCAAGGCCGAGTTCGGCCTCACCTACCTCTTCATTACCCACGACCTCGCCACGGCCAAGTACCTCTGCGACCGAGTGGCCATCATGTACCTGGGACGCATCGTGGAGCTCGCCTCTCGCGACGAGCTTTTTTCGCGTCCACATCATCCCTACACGAAGGCCCTCCTCGCGGCCGTTCCCATCCCGGACCCGCGGGCCCGGAAGCCCAAGAACCTCCCCGTGGGCGAGATCCCCAGTGCCATCGACCCTCCTCCCGGGTGTCATTTCCACCCCCGCTGCCCTTTCGCGATGAGCGCCTGCAGGGAGGGGCGCCCACTCCTGCGAGAGGTCGCCCCCGGCCACCTCTCGGCCTGCCTTCTCGAAGGCTGATGTTCCACAGGACTGCATCATTCGATTTGGAGCCGGTGACGAATCCCGACCTGGACGCCTAGGTCTGGACGGGGCAGCAGCCTCCGGTGGTGGAACAAAGGGCTGTGAAATCCGCGGAGGAGCTCGCCGAAATGGAGCGTTGGATGGGCTCGGGAGGGATGCATATCGAGGAAGGCCTGACTTCGCCCCACGCGGTTATCGAGGCGGAAGAAGGCCGGTCGCCAACCTTTCCTCCATCGCCTTAGAGGCTGGTGTGATCGAAAGGCCCCCAAGTGCGGTGCATCGCAACTCGCAGGGTAGGCTCTTGCCGACCCTGTCCATCGCGTCGATGACCTCGTCCAGGGGAACCACCGCATCGTAGTCGGCGAGGGCCATGTTGGCACAGGCCAAGGCGTTGCTGGCGGCCATCACGTTCTTTCCCAGACAGGGCACCTCGACCCTATTGGCCACGGGATCGCAGACCATGCCCAGGATGTTCTGAAGCGCAAGCGATGATGCTGCGAGGGCCTGTCCGACCGTCCCCTTTGCCAGGCTGACCAGGGCCGCTGCCGCCATGCCGGAGCCAGCTCCGCATTCTGCCTGGCATCCGCCCACCTCGGCGGCGAAGGTGGCATGGGCGGCGATGAACACGCCGATCATGCCTGCCGACAGCATTGCCTTCGCCATGTCCTTCACAGGCAGGCCCATCGAGGTCGCGGCGCCTATGCAGGCACCAGGCAGGCCGCTGCAGGATCCCGCCGTCGGAGCCGCTACGATGAGACCCATCGAACTCTTCACCTCCATCATCGCGCTCACGTAGAGGATGATGAGGTTTAGCATCCCCCCGTCGAGGAGGCGTCCCGTCTCGAGTCGCTCGCGGAAGGCCCCAGACTGGCATCCGAGGATCCGGTCCGCATACCGGGTGCCCTTGAGGCCCGCCTGGATCGAGGCCTGCATGACGAGGATCAGTTCCTCCATCTTCTCCAGCACCCTGTCGAAGGGGATGTTCCCGCGGGCGCTCTCATAATGGCAGGCAAGCTGCCAGAGCTCGAGGTCCCTGTCGGCCTTGTAGCGGAGCATTTCCGAGGCAGAGATGAATGGCACTTCGATGGCGCGGCGTGAGAGCACCGGTAGCACCGGCGCGATCGTCCTCATCTGCCGCACCGCGAACCGCGAGGCTATCTCCTCGAGGATTCCCCCGGCAGGGAAACCCTGGGCCTTGACCTCGATGATCGCGCCGCCGGGGGAGTCGAGCACGACGAAGCTGTCCGCTTCCAACCGGTCCTTGAGGAATTCGAGCAAACTCCCGGGCGCTTCGTCCATGTAGAACAGGGTTTCGAAATAATCGCCCGCCATGGATGTTGTCGCGCCATCGAGTCCGATGATCTCGATCATGCCGCCGCCGGTGGATATGGCGGTGAGGTCATGCCGCTCGGCGGAACCCGAAAGACGGAGGTGATAGGTATTGGGACGTCCGTCTCCGAGGTCGAGGGTCTCCTGGGACACCGTGATCCCTGCTTCCCGGGTGAACTTGGGGGAATCGGCCAGCCTTTCGTCCGTGGTATCCCATCCCAAGAGGCCGGCCATCAGCCCCATGTCCGAACCCTGGCTGGCATGGGTCGAGGCGAGCGAGCCATGGGCGTCGTACTCGACGTGGACTTTGTCGATCGTGCCGCCCATAAGGTCCCTGGCGATACGTCCGATGCGTAGGGCCGCGGCGCAGTGGGAACTCGAGGGGCCGCGCATCACTGGACCGATGACATCGTTGAAGATGCTGGGATAGCCGCCTTGGCTAGAGTTTTGCAATGGAACCTTTCCCCTGGCGTTTCGCCAGCGCATAGACGAGGTTCGCGGCCGCTAGATCCTCGATGGCGTGGCCCATGGCCTTGTACAAGGTGATTTCGTCGTCGTTGCGACGGCCCGGGCTCGAGCCCTGAAGGATTTCCCCCAATTCGGTGCCAGTGGCGGCATCGATGCCGGTCAGTTCGCAGCAACCGGCAGGCGGAGGCTCGAAGGAAATCCGTGACTCGACGAACAGCCTCGCCCGAGACACGATGTCCCGCGGCAACTCGCTTCCGGGCGGCGCGTAGCCGACCGAAGTGATGTGGGTGCCCGGAGAGACCCACGCAGCTTCGAATACAGGTGTATCCGAGGCGGAGCACAGGCAGAGAACGTCTGCACCCTGTACCGCTTCCTCTGTCGATTCCACCGCGCGGGCCTGCGGATGAGCGCGCGCGAGATTCACGGCGTCTTTATGGAAATATGAAACTATCCTGATTTCCTCGAAATCCCTCATGCGCGAACAGATCTTCAGGTGGGATTCTCCCTGTACACCCGCGCCGATGATGGTCAAGACCCGCGCGTTCTCGCGGGACAGGTGCCTCACGGAGAGGGCGGCACAGCCCGCCGTCCGAAGGGCGGTGATAGGAGCGGCGTCCATCATGGCCAAAGGCGACCCCGTGTCAGGGTCGAATGCACAGATCAGGCCTTGGTGGCTCGGCAGGCCAACCTTGTGGTTCCCGTCGAAGACTGTGATCAGCTTGACGGTCACCATGGCGCCGGGCCGCCAGGCCGGCATGACCATCAGGTAGCCAGCGTCCGGGACGGTTACCTGATTGCGGACAGGGACGACTGCCTCCCCCCTGCTGATCGCCTTGAAGCCCGCGGCCAAGGCTTCAAGCAATTCGTCCATGTCGAGTAGGTCATTGACATCCTTACGGTCGAGACATAGCAGGTCCATGCACCTTCCTGTTGTTGACGGCTATGGCACAGCAGGCTATTGCACTGGCTGGAGCTTGTCAATCGCGGGTCTTGCCTCGTGCCTAATCGTGACGAAGTCTGCCATTGGTCAAAATAGCTTGACTGTAAATCATTCTTGGACATATAATTGATACCAAAAAGGGGTGAATTCTGACAACACAAGATAGGATAATTATTAGTCTGAAGGGCCTGGGCTCGGGACAGCTCTCGGTATGCATTCTAGACTGAGCCGGGCGGCGCCTCTACTCGTCGCGTTCGCTTTGTGCATAAGTGCCTGTTCGCCCTCCAGGGTCGAGCGGGTGCAGCACATCCTTGTCCTCACTCCAGGCGAGACCCTCGCGCCCCGTGAGTTTCGGGCCGCGGAAGCCCTCGCCCAGGCCCTGCCTTCAGCCGGGCAAAGGGTACAGATCCTCCACTCGATCCTCCCGGACAAGACTGCGGCCAACGAAAGCGCCATGGCTTCTTTCATTGCGACCGCGGCTGGCGATTGGCGGATCAAGGCCCTCGTCATTGACCCCGCCCTTCCCGGGACTGCCGAGGGCTTTCGCCGCGCAAAGGCGTCGCGGCCCGATCTTTTCTGCGTCGCCGGCGACTCGCGCGAGGACGAGCTTGCGATCGAGGCGTCGGCCGATCTCGTGGTCGACCTCGACCGAGTATACCGCGCCTGGCTGATCCCTTGGGCTGCCAGGAAAATGGGGGCGAAGGCAGTTGTCGCAGCTTACACCCGAGGTGAAATGGCCGATCCGCGCGCACAGCGTGAGCGGGCCATCATGTCCGCTGCCTGCTCGGATCTGGGACTCAAGTATGCCGCCATGACGGCGCCTGCCGGCATGGATGCGGTCACCTACACCCGTGCAATGACTGGCTCGTGGTTTCACGACTACGGCAAGGACACGGCGCTGTATTGCTCCGACCGCGCGCTGGCCGTTCCCCTGCTCTCGGGTGCCATCGCGGGCGGCGGCGTGATGGTGGACGCGGCGGGATCGATGACGCGGGGCGTGTACGCGGCGGCCCTCGGCGTGGACTTGGTTCCTGCCAAGGGAGACGCCAGGAAGGAATTCCAGCTTCTCGAGGTGGCGATCACCGGCCTCGGTGGACGGGGGCGGTTCGGTCTGTGGGATGCCGATCACGCACAGGCGAGTGTGGAGGGGTTGGCAGAGTTCGCCCTTCGCGTGGTCTCGGGCTCCGCCCGGAAGGATGAGATGAAGGACCTGGTGGCCGCCTTGGACGCCCGTTCCCACCCGGCGGCATGGCTCGCGGCATACGATGTCGATCCCGCCACGGGAGTGAAATCGGGCAACCACGTGCTGGTGCGGCAGGACATCCATGTCCTCGGCTCGGGCTACCTGCAGAGCGCCCTACAGGTTGTGCCGCTCAAGTACCTGACGATCGCCGGGGACGGCCGCTGAAACTCATTCCGCAGGCAGATATGTTGATTCGCGACCCCCCTCTCGTTTAATATCTCCAAATCGTTTAGGCACATATCAAAGGGGCAGTTTCATGGCCAAATATCCGTTCGGGGAGATAGAGAGGAAATGGCAGGCTCGATGGGAGGCCGACAAGGCCTTCCGCGCGGTCGAGGATCCGGCATACCCGAAGGACAGGCGGCGATACGTGCTCGACATGTTCCCCTATCCATCCGGGGCGGGCCTCCATGTCGGCCATCCCGAGGGTTACACCGCCACCGACATCTACTGCCGTTACCTCAGGATGAACGGCTTCAATGTCCTGCACCCGATGGGCTTCGACGCCTTTGGCCTGCCCGCGGAGAACTACGCGATACAGACCGGCACCCATCCGGCGGTCACGACGATGGCCAATGTCGAGCGCTTCCGGGAGCAGATTAAGTCGCTTGGCTTCTCCTATGATTGGGAGCGCGAGGTGTCGACCTGCACGCCGGACTACTACAAGTGGACGCAGTGGATCTTCCTGAAGCTCTTCGAGCGTGGACTAGCCTACGAGGCCGACATGCCCATCAACTGGTGCCCCTCCTGCAAGACGGGACTTGCCAACGAGGAAGTGAAGGACGGCGAGTGCGACCGTTGCCACACCAAGGTCGTGCGGAAGCGGATACGGCAGTGGGTCCTGCGGATCACCGCCTACGCCGACCGGCTGCTGCAGGACCTGGACGGCCTGGACTGGCCCGAGGCGGTCAAGAGCATGCAGCGCAACTGGATCGGCCGCTCGGAAGGGGCGACGGTGCATTTCGGGATAGAAGGCCAGGCCGACAAGCTGGAGATTTTCACGACACGCGCGGACACGCTTTTCGGTGCCACGTATATGGTGCTTTCGCCCGAGCATCCACTCGTCGGAAAGATCACGCGCGCAGGGGAGCGCGCGGCGGTGGATGCCTATGTCGAGGCGGCGGCGCGCAAGAGCGACCTCGAGCGCACCGACCTGGCCAAGGACAAGTCCGGTGTCTTCACCGGAAGCTACGCGCTCAACCCCATGAACGGCGAGCGCGTCCCCATCTGGATTTCCGACTATGTCCTGATATCCTACGGGACAGGCGCCATCATGGCCGTCCCCGCCCACGACGACCGCGACTGGGAGTTCGCGAAGAAGTTCGGACTCCCGATAATCCAGGTGGTCGCATCGAAGGGGCAGTTCGAGTCGGGCGCGGACTTCTCCAAGGAACCCGCAACCTGTGACATCGAGGACGGCTACTCCGTCAACTCCGGTGAATTCAGCGGGATGCCTACCGAGGAGGCCAAGCTCCGCATCATCGAGAAGATCGAAAGCGGGGGCATCGGCAAGAAGGCGATCAACTACAAGCTCCGCGACTGGGTGTTCTCTCGTCAACGGTATTGGGGCGAGCCCATCCCGCTCGTGCACTGCGAAAAATGCGGCATAGTGGCTGTCCCTGAATCTGAATTGCCCCTCCTTTTGCCCGAGACGAAAAGCTTCGTGCCCTCGGGCACCGGTGAGTCGCCTCTCGCAAACATTACCGAATGGGTCAGCACGACTTGCCCGAAATGCGGTGGCCCGGCCAAGCGCGAGACCAACACAATGCCGCAGTGGGCTGGTTCATGCTGGTATTACCTGCGCTATCTCGATCCCAAGAATCCCGGCGCCTTCGTCTCCAAGGAGGCGAGCGAATACTGGATGCCCGTCGACCTCTACGTCGGCGGGGCGGAGCACGCGGTCCTCCACCTCCTGTACTCGCGTTTCTGGCACAAGGTCCTCTACGACATCGGCGCCGTCTCCACCAAGGAGCCTTTCATGCGGCTGATCAACCAGGGGATGATCCTCGGCGAGGACAACCAGAAGATGTCCAAGAGCCGAGGCAATGTGATAAACCCTGACGACATCATACGGGAGTTTGGCGCGGACTCGATGCGCGTCTACGAGATGTTCATGGGGCCGCTCGAGGTGTCCAAGCCATGGGCCACCGCCGGCCTGATCGGCGTCAGCCGTTTCCTCGAGAAGATATGGGCACTGTCGGAGCGGGCGCCGGTCGAGGGCGAGCCCGGCAGGGAGATCCTGAAAAGCCTCCACCGGACGATAAAGAAGGTGGACGGTGACACCTCCTCCCTCAATTTCAACACAGCGATTTCGGCGATGATGATCTTCGTGAACGAGTTGGGTCGCCTCGAGGGGCTGTCCAGCTCATTGTGGAAACCCCTCATCCTCATGCTCGCGCCCTACGCCCCCCACCTTGCCGAGGAACTTTGGGAGCGCTCGGGCCATGCGAAGAGCCTGATCCGGGAGACCTGGCCGACCTGGGATGAGGCTTTCTGCGCCGACGAGACGAAGGAAATAGTGGTGCAGGTGAACGGAAAGATCCGTGAGCGTTTTTCAGCGGCCGCTGGCACTCCTGAGGCTGAACTCGAAGCGACCGCCCTTTCTTTGCCCAAGGTCCTGACGTGGACCGATGGCAAGCGTGTCGCCAAGGTGGTCGTGGTGAAGGACAAGTTGGTGAACATAGTCGTTGTCGACCAGGGGGCTTGAGATGGCGGGTGGACGACCGGGCCGGGGACGGCTCTTCGGAAGGATCGGGATAGCGGTGAAACTCTCACTGCTCGCTTTCGTGATGGCCTTGTCCTGCCTGGGCATCCTGGCTGTATCGTCCCGGGGTTTTACCCTGCTGCTCGGATCCATCGATGCCATCCAGCGTGTGGAGGGCACTCTGCTTCAAAAGGGCAATGACCTCCAAAGCCAGTGCGAAGGCATCCAGATTTTCGTCTTGAACAGGGCGCTGGATGCCGCCGGTGGTGAGCGCGGCGTCGGAGAATCCAGCCGGGCTGCCCTGGGCACGCTCATGCTGGCCGCGAAGACCACGGAGCTTTCCATCGAGGGCGAGAAGGACCTGCCGGTGAGCGCGCAGGCACTCAAGCAGGTCACCGACAGTTTCAAGGATTACCTGGCCGTATTGGGTGGCATGCCTGAAGCCCTTGATGCCGGCAAGAAGACAACGGCTGATTTCATCGACTCCGTCCAGGAGGCCTTCCGCACCCTGAGCAGCCAGATGTCCGTTTTCCTTGGCGCCTTGCGCGAAACCGGCACTGCCGCTTCCCAGGGCGCCCGTGTCCTCTCCCGTTCAATTTCGCTTCTGCTCTCCTTGGTCATAACCGGCGCTGTCTTGCTCTGCATGGCGATCGCCCTGCTCATCATGCGTTCGATCACCAAGCCCTTGGGGGGACTCGTGGCCGCTGTCGGAAGGATCGGCGACGGTGACCTCACGGTGTCCACCGGTATTTCAACGGGTGACGAGCTTGGCAAGATCGCTGCCAGTGTGGACGGCCTCGTGGTGAACCTTCGATCCTTGATCGGAACGGTCAAGCAGCGCATCAGCCTTCTCGAGGAAACCGGGCAGAACCTTTCAGCGATGATGTCCCAGACCGGTACCGCGGTGGTGCAGATCAACTCCAGCATCGCCGGGACCGGGGGCCAACTGCGGGAGCAATCGGCTGCCGTCACCGAGGTTTCGGCCGCGATCGAGGAGCTCACCCGCAGCGTCGACGCCCTCGGCGCGATGATCTCCAGCCAGTCCGCTGTGATCACCGAATCTTCCGCCGCCGTCGAGGAGATGATCGCCAATGTGGAGTCGGTGGCCACCAACGCGGCCGTCGCCGTCAAGGCCTCCGAAGCCCTCGTCGCCGAAGGCGGGGAAGGAAAGGCACGGATAGACGAAGTGGGCGAATCGGTCGCCGCGATAGTGCGCTATTCCGAGAACCTGGGCGAGGCGGCGACGCTCATCACCGCGATCGCCGGCAGGACCAATCTCCTGGCGATGAACGCCGCCATCGAAGCGGCCCACGCGGGGGACGCCGGAAGGGGCTTCGCCGTCGTGGCTGATGAAATCCGCAAGCTCGCCGAACAGGCGAACTCCCAGTCCAAAGACATCTCCTCGGATCTGCGCAAGGTCACCACGGCGATCGATAACGTTCGTGCCGCATCGGCGGCGGCGGTGGGCTCATTCGCGGCCATCCTCGAAAAATCGAACGTGCTCGGTGATGAGGTGCGCGCCATGGGGTCCTCCATGTCCGAACAGCGCGAGGGCGGCAGGCTCGTGCTAGAAGGCCTCACGAGGCTCCGCGACATCACGCGGGAGATAGAGCATGGTTCCGGCGAGATGGCGCAGGGAAACGCGTCCATGCTCGCCCAGGTGCAAAAACTGACCAACGCCAACACGATGGTGGTGCGCAACAACGACGAGATGACGAGCGGCACCAAAGAGATCAACGAAGCGGTGGCCGGGACGATAGACCTGAGCGCGAAGACCACCGAGCTCATTGTCGAGTTGAGATTTGAGATGGACAAGTTCAGCCTTTGATGAAGAGGGCCAGATACGAGAGCAGCACGGCCGCGACGAGGGCGACAGTGCTTGCCGTACCTGTCGCCGCCGCACCGGTGGCCGCCGCTTCGGTGGCTGGACCTTGGCCACTCTCTTTTTCAGGCGGAGGGTCGTCCCAAATCCTGAGCATCAGGGCGTCGGCGTCCGCCATCAGGGTTGCCGGTTTCAGGCTTCCCTTGTACTCCACGATCCGGTCGTAATAGACGAAGGCCGAGGCCACAAGCGAACCGAAGCGCCCCGGCAACCGGAGGCCAGGCAGTATGCTGGCCTTGGAAATGTGAACGAGTCCCTCGAAGACGAGGGCCTTGCCCAGTCCGTCAAGCAGGGCGGTTTCGGTCAGCCTGAATGGCCCGAGCACGGCCAGCACACGGCCCACCGGCACGAGCAGATTGGCCGCCGTTATGCCGGCCGCCACGACGAGGGTCGCCACGAGGGACAGCTTCTTGCCGGCAAGCCAGGCCATCCCCAGGAAGAACAGGAACATGATCGCCCGGACCGCCAGGGAATGCTGGAAAAGGTAGGCCCCGGAGATAGCCGCTCCCGTCGCCGCCAAGGCCCAGGGCGAAAACAGCGACTCCCATCGTTGTCGGCGGTGCAAGCGGCGTTGCGAGCGGCGACTGGCGCTGTCATCCATCGGAAATCCTCCGTGCCCTGGCATACCACCGCGATCGCTTGGCAAAGCGCTCGGCGAAGACGCCCAGGAGGGCGCCGGTGACAAGGCCGGTGGCCAGGAAGGGCGGCGCGATGAAACGCACGGCCTCGCCGAACACGAGGACGCTCCCGATGACCATCTGGACGGCATTGGAAATGACCGCCCCCAGGATCGATACGCCCACCGCCGACACTAGGGAACCGAAGGCCCTTCGCACGAACCACATGACCAGCGCCGCCGTGAGCGTGCCAGCGAGCGAGAAAAGCGCGACGTACGAAAAAAGTGAACCCGAGATGACGCTCATCCCGAAGACCTTGACCAGGGCCAGGGCAAGGAACCAGGGGAGGGGCAGGAGATCGGTCGCCAGGAGCAGGGGCAGGTTCGCTATGCCCAGGCGCATGAAGGGGAGGGGCTTGGGAACCATGTATTCGATGGCCGAGAGGAAGAAGCAAAAAGCCCCGAGAAGGGCGGCTACATCCGCCGCGCCTTTTTTTGGTTCAGTAGGCGGAAGCGTCGACGCCGCCATCTTCCCTCCTGCCCTCGATCCGCGCGATTACCTGGTTTGGGAGACAAGCCAGCCACTGGCCTGTCCTGTCGATGGAGCCAGCCGCGACGCAGGTCTTGTTGGGGCAGGGAGAGTCTGCCACGCGAAGCGATTTGCCACTGATTTCGATGATGGTATCGCCGAAGGGGCCAGCGATGCGAAGCTCCCTGTCGGTGGACAGCGGGTAGACCCACTCGCCGTCCCTGCCCTTGATGACGGCGCTGGCCTGGCCCCCACCGGGCCCGTAGGCGGAGACGGCCGTGAAGGCGACGAGCGCCGCCGCCGCCACCGCGATGACTACATCGAGAGCTTTGAGGCGCATGTGCGCCGCCGGTCGCGCGTCAGCCCGAACATCCGCATCCGCCCTTGCCACAGCCTCCGCCATGCTCATCGCCACAGCCTCCGCCGTGTTCGTCGCCGCAGCCATCGCCGCAGTCGCAGCCACCGTGGATGTGGTGG
>Ga0118677_10005101_pt1 | contig 23323 bp, 21 predicted proteins | sample AliMusrvi5mmetaG_FD_86154 | JGI IMG/M metagenome (GOLD analysis project Ga0118677, IMG submission 86154)
CCAATATGGTCAGCACAACATCTCCCATTGCTTGGCGTCGAACTGGCCACGGAATTAAGGTAACCAGTCGAGTAATCAGCCCTGCTATCTCAGGAGTTATGCCGTTGCGGTTCAGTACAGAGGTCTTCATATGCAAGTTTTCCAGTTTTTACATTGCAGTATGAAGATAATATAACAGGTATATCAGTATTTTCCAAATCCCTTATCAAAAGATGATAAGACAACTCATAGACTGGTACGCAGTAAATAATACAAAAAGCGCATAAGACCCGCCCCGTCAGCCTGGACGCGGAATTGACGTACATAGTCGTATTCAAAATCATCAATCTGCTGGATTTTAGATTTTCGGTTGCCAACGCCCTCTTCCTGTATTTTTCCGTATTCATGGTGTATATTAAAAGTCGCCGGATTGTTAATGTCATGCAACCTGTCACTATGCCATGAAAAATGAGCAGCAAACTCGGATAGAGCTGATTGATAGGCTATTACAACAAGCGAGTTGGAACGTGAAAGATCCAACTCAGGTGGTGGAAGAGTTTGATATTTTAGTCGATTTGCCCGAAGGAGTGCAGGAAGCCCGTACCCCTTATGAGGGCCATCAGTTCAGCGACTATGTTCTGCTTGGTACAGATGGCAGACCGCTTGCCGTGATTGAAGCTAAAAAAACAAGTCGTGATGCTGCCATTGGCCGTGAGCAGGCCAAGCAGTATTGCTGCAATATCCAAAAACGGCTTGGCATCGAACCCCCGTTCTGTTTTTATACCAATGGACTCGAGACATTTTTCTGGGATCTCGATAACTACCCACCACGAAAAGTTATCGGTTTTCCAACCCGTGACGACCTTGAGCGGTTCCAATATATCCGCAGGAGCCGCAAACCTCTCACCGGGGAACTCATCAACACAAGCATCGCCGGACGCGATTATCAGATTCGCGCCATTCGATCGGTCCTTGAAGCAATTGAGCAGAAAAAACGGGACTTCCTACTGGTTATGGCCACCGGTACCGGCAAGACCCGCACCTGTATTGCTCTTGTCGATGCCTTGATGCGTGGCGGACATGCCGAGAAAATTCTTTTTCTGGTGGATCGCATTCCTTTGCGCGAACAGGCATTGTCTGCCTTTAAGGAGCACTTGCCCCACGAACCTCGCTGGCCTAACACCGGCGAAAAGGTTTTCGCAAAAGATCGCCGCATCTACATCGCGACCTACCCCACAATGCTCAATCTCATCAGGGTTGAATCGGAGTACATTTCACCATACTTCTTTGACTTTATTGTCATTGATGAGAGCCACCGCTCCATCTACAATACCTACGGTGAAATCCTCGATTACTTCAAAACAATTACCCTGGGGCTTACGGCAACCCCCACCGATATTATAGACCACAACACCTTCAATCTTTTTCATTGCGAAGATGGCCTTCCAACCTTTGCATATACCTACGAAGAAGCGGTAAACAATATTCCGCCCTGGTTGTGCAATTTTCAGGTCATGAAAATCCAGACGAAATTCCAGAAGGAAGGAATCAGTAAAAGGACGATCTCTCTTGAAGATCAGAAAAAACTGATTCTGGAGGGCAAAGATATCGAAGAGATTAATTTTGAAGGAACCCAGCTTGAAAAGCAGGTCATCAATCGGGGGACGAATACTCTTATTGTCAAAGAGTTCATGGAAGAGTGCATAAAAGACCAGAATGGCGTTCTACCCGGTAAAACAATATTCTTCTGCGCTACCATAGCCCATGCCCGCAGAATCGAAGAGATATTCGACAAGCTCTATCCGCAATACAAAGGTGAACTTGCAAAGGTTCTTGTATCCGACGACCCTCGGGTCTATGGTAAAGGAGGCTTGCTCGATCAGTTCAAGAACAGCGATATGCCCCGCATTGCCATCAGTGTCGATATGCTTGATACCGGTATTGATATTCGTGAAATTGTCAATCTCGTCTTCGTTAAACCAATCTACTCCTATACCAAATTCTGGCAGATGATTGGCAGGGGCACACGTCTCCTTGAACTGGATAAAATCAAGCCATGGTGCACTGAGAAAGATCTGTTCCTGATTCTTGACTGCTGGGACAACTTCGAATATTTCAAGCTTCAGCCCAAAGGAAAAGAGCTGAAACCGCAACTGCCGCTCCCGGTGAAACTGTTTGGACTGCGGCTCGACAAAATTGAGAGTGCCATCTCAATCGGCAACACGGACATTGCAGAGCGGGAAACTGTAAAACTTCGCAAGCAGATAGCCGAGCTGCCGCAAACCTCTGTGGTTATCAAAGAGGCTGCATCGGTTCTTTATCCTCTGGAAGAGGAAAACTTCTGGCTTTCACTTTCTTCGCAAAAGATTGCGTCTCTGAGAAACCAGGTCAAGCCACTCTTCAGAACGGTGTCAGAAGCTGATTTTAAAGCCATGCGTTTTGAACGCGATATTCTTGAGAGTTCACTGGCAAAACTTCGCGATCAGAAAGAGAGATACGACACACTCAACGATGCCATTATCGAGCAGATCTCCGAGCTTCCGCTGAGTATCGGCTTTGTGAAACAGCAAGAGTCTCTAATCAGGGCTGCTCAAACCAGGCACTTTTGGACTCAGGCAACTGAGGAGAGCTTCGACGAGCTTATCGAAAAACTCTCACCGCTTATGAAGTTTCGCGAGCAGGAGAGCGGCGGTGACGCTCAAGTCCACCTGAATCTTGTCGATCTTCTTCAGCACAAAGAGATGGTGGAATTCGGCCCCCAGCATGAGGCTGTAAGTATTACTCGCTATCGCGAAATGGTCGAAACCCTCATTACCGAATTGACAAAACAGAACCCGATTCTTTCCAAAATCAAGGAAGGTATAAAGATTTCTCCTGAAGAGGCTACTGAGCTTGCGGAGTTACTGCACGAAGAGCATCCTAATATTACCGAGGAACTTTTGCGTTCCGTCTATAAAAACCGCAAGGCACATTTCATCCAGTTTATCCGCCATATTCTCGGTCTGGAAATTCTCAAAAGTTTCCCTGAAACGGTTGCCGAAGCTTTCGATCAGTTTATCCAACAGCACTCCAACCTTTCGAGTCGCCAGATGGATTTTTTAAATCTCCTGAAAAACTTCATTATAGAGCGCGAAAAGATAGAAAAGAGAGACCTCATCAACGCTCCCTTTACGGTCATACACCCGCAAGGCATTCGAGGAGTATTCAGTCCGGCTGAAATTATTGAAATCCTGGCTTTGGCCGAACAACTTGCAGCATAACATGACGGAAAATAATCGCATCGAATACAAGCGCGAGCTGACGGATGGACTTGAAAAAGAGGTCATCTCATTCCTGAACTATCATGATGGCGGTATTATTTATATAGGAATTGACAAGCATGGATCTGTTTATGGCTTGTCTGAATGCGATGCGCTGCAGCTTGCCATCAAGGATCGCCTCAAAAACAATATTCAGCCATCATGCCTTGGCTTGTTCGATGTCATTCACGAAACCCGAGATGGCAAAGATATTATTAAAATCATTGTTGCCAGTGGCTCCGAAAAGCCGTATTACCTGCGCAGGTTCGGCATGTCGGAAAAAGGATGTTTCATTCGAATTGGCAGTGCCAGTGAGCCAATGTCGCAGCACATGATTGAAGAGCTCTTCGCCCGACGTACGCGTAATTCAATCGCCCGTATCCGTTCTCTGCGACAGGATCTCACCTTTGAGCAGCTTAAAATCTATTATCAGGAGGGAGGTTTCACACTCGGTGACAAATTTGCAGCCAATCTCGAACTGCTCACCGAAGATGGCGCATACAACTATGCAGGCTATCTGCTGGCAGACCAGAACGGAAACTCTGTGCAGGTAGCTAAATACGCAGGAACTGACAGGGTTGATCTGCTTGAGAGCAAAGATTATGGTTTTTGTTGCCTGGTTAAAACCTGCAAACAGATACTCGACCGTCTTGAGGGAGTCGAAAATCGTGTCATCAATAAAATAACTTCCCGTGAGCGTATCAGCAGAAGCCTGTGGAACAAGGTCGCCCTTCGTGAAGCAGTCATCAATGCCATTATTCATAACGACTACAGTACCGAACTGGTGCCAAAGTTTGAAATTTTTGCAGACCGGCTGGAAATTACCTCAGCAGGAACAATTCATTTCGGGCCTGAGCAGGAAGATTTTTTTGTCGGATATTCCATGCCCCGCAACAAAACCCTGATGCGGGTATTCAAGGATATTGATATGGTGGAATATCTTGGTTCCGGAATGCCTCGGATTCTCAAAGCTTACCCACGAGAAGCCTACACGTTCTCTACCCATTTCATCCGGACGACATTTCCTATATCTAAAGAAGCTCTTGCGCTGGAAGATGAGGTGTTGAAAGGTGAAGCAAAAACCTCCGGGGTAGAGTCAGGGGTAGAGTCAGGGGTAGAGTCAGGGGTAGAGTCAACAATGGGGTTGCATATTATGGTACTTCTTCAACCCGCCCCTCTATCGAAAGCTGCAATTGCCCAGGCTATTGGCAAAGAAAAACCTACCCGTTATCTCAATGAGTTGATGAAAAAACTCATCGAAAGGGAGCAGGTGGCTTACACTATTCCTGAAAAGCCAAGCAGCCGCCTGCAGCAGTACCGGCTTACTGCAAAAGGGTCTAGTTATGTAAAGAATTTAAATAAAGGTCAATAGTCGATGCTTCAAAACAATCCTGAACTGAAATCAAAAATAGATCAACTCTGGAACAAGTTCTGGAGCGGTGGAATTTCCAATCCTCTTACAGCCATCGAACAGATCACCTATCTGCTTTTCATGAAGCGGATGGACGATCAGGATAAAGAGAAGCAGGCAAGTGCCGAGTGGGCGGGCGACACCTACAGCTCCAAATTTAAGGGGATGTGGATACCACCCGAATACCGCGACAAAGAAAATTCGGGGAGTTATGCGATCGATAAAAGCACCCTCTGCTGGAGTGAATTCAAGCACATGCAGGCGGAAGATATGCTCACCCATGTGCAGTCCAGAGTCTTTCCCTACCTCAAAGACCTGAACGGTGCTGAGTCGCAATTTTCTCACCACATGAAAAATGCAGTCTTCATCATTCCCAAGCCTTCGCTTCTGGTTGAAGCCGTGAAAACGGTTGATGAGATCTTTGAGGTGATGGAAAAGGATTCGAACGAAAAGGGTCAGGCATTTCAGGATATTCAGGGTGATGTCTATGAATTTCTGCTCTCCGAAATCGCCTCAGCAGGTAAAAACGGTCAGTTCCGTACACCTCGCCACATTATCAAGATGATGGCCGATCTGGTAGAGCCTCAGCTTGGCCACACTATTGCTGATCCCGCATGTGGATCAGGAGGATTCCTGCTTGGGGCCTATCAATATATCGTCACGCAGCTGGCGATTCGTGCCGGCAACAAGAATCTTCTTCCCGACGAGGATGGATTTATCCGCACCTCTGTTTCTGCCGGTCTTACCGAACAGGCAAAAAGCATTCTCAGCAAAACGCTTTTCGGTTACGATATCGATAGCACCATGGTTCGCCTTGGCCTCATGAACCTTATGATGCACGGGATTGATGAGCCGGAAATTGACTATAAAGACACCCTGAGCAAAAGCTTTACCGAAGAGTCCTGCTACGACATAGTCATGGCCAATCCACCCTTCACTGGCAGTATTGACAAAGGCGATATTAACGAGAGCTTTACCCTCTCCACCACCAAAACCGAGTTGTTGTTTGTCGAAAACATCTATCGGCTGCTGAAAAAAGGTGGAACAGCCTGCGTTATTGTGCCGCAAGGCGTGCTCTTTGGCTCCGGCGGCGCTTTCAAGGATTTACGCAAACTGCTTGTTGAGCGGTGCGATCTGAAGGCGGTTATCACCATGCCGAGTGGCGTATTCAAACCTTATGCAGGAGTTTCAACCTCAATTCTGCTGTTTACTAAAGTTTGGGGCCCGCTGGATAAGGTCAGCAAACCGGCGACAGAGTTTGTCTGGTTCTACGACATGAAGTCAGACGGCTATTCGCTCGACGACAAGCGAAGCAAGCAGGATGGGTTTGGCGATCTGCTTGATATTGTCGACAAGTATAAAAAACGAAACGCACAGCACGACATCGACAGAACTGAAAAGTGTTTTATGGTCTCTCGTTCAGAAATTGAAGGAGAGGGCGGGTATGATCTTTCGCTTTCACGGTATAAAACGGATGTTTTTGAAGAGGTTGTCTACGAAAGTCCGTCGGTGATTCTTGATAAACTGATTGCTGCAGAGGTGGGGGATATTGATGATGCTGAACTTGCAAACATTCAGAGTGGCATTGTAAGGGAGTTGCTTGAGCTCAAGGGGATGATCGGATGAAACAAACATATGTAGCCGGTTATGGAACGAGTTTTTCAGTCAGGCAATTGAAGCCTAACAAGCATTTTGATAATGGATTTTCAATTACGAACGCGGTGCGTTCGCAATTCGATTATGATGGATACAAAAAAATGCCAGAAGATAATCCGTCAATCGGCATGAAGGTGATTGAGGGGTGGTGGAGATGAAAACAGTCGAACTTCAACAGGTTACGTCAATAATCGCAGGGCAATCGCCTGAGTCATCAACATATAATTCAATCGCCGATGGATTGCCGTTTTTTCAAGGGAAAGCTGATTTTCAAGAAAAATTCCCTAAAGTTCGTGTTTGGTGCAATAGCATAAAGCGAAAGGAGGCGATACCTGGCGATATTCTTATGTCTGTCCGAGCTCCGGTTGGATCTGTAAATATTTGCGATCAGAAGTGTATTATAGGAAGAGGTCTGTCTGCAATCCGATCACATTCAAATCTAAACCATTATTTCCTTTACTATTACCTAAAGTGCAATGAGAAAAATGTTGCAAGTTTAGGAACAGGTTCAACATTTCAAGCGATAACTCAAACAACTTTGAAAATGCTTGAAATTCCTCTACCGCCGCTCGAAGATCAAATCCGGATTGCAACCCTTCTTTCCAAAGTAGAGGACTTGATCTCCCGCCGCCGCGAGCAACTCAAACAGCTTGACGAACTGCTCAAAAGTGTTTTTCTGGAGATGTTTGGTGATCCGGTCAGGAATGAGAAGGGGTGGGATATACTTCCATTTCATAAGGTTGGACACTTTGTAAGCGGGGGAACTCCCAGTAAAAAGAGAGCTGACTATTGGGATGGAAATTTCCCTTGGGTAAGTCCTAAGGATATGAAGGTTTCAAAAATTGAGGATGCAGAAGATCATATTGCTGAATCTGTTTTTGAGGAGACGACACTAAAACGGATCACTCCGAACCATTTGCTGATTGTTGTTCGTGGGATGATTCTCGTTCATTCATTTCCTGTAGCAATAAATACTGTTGATATTGCCATCAATCAAGATATAAAGGCCATCAAACCAATCCAGAGATTAAATGTTGTCTATTTACAGAGCTGTATCAATGCATTAAAACGTAAAATACTTAAGCTTATTTCAACTGCTGGGCATGGTACTCGAAAATTTGATTCTATTGCTATGCACAAACTATACATTCCGACTCCGCCTATCGACCTCCAAAACCAATTTGCCGATATTGCTGAAAAGTTTGAGGGCATCAAATCACGGTATCAGCAAAGCCTCAAAGAATTTGAAAATCTCTATGGCATATTAAGCCAGAAAGCCTTTAAGGACGAGCTGGATTTGTCGCGTGTGCCGACCGCTTGTCGAAGAGGGTGAACCGGTGATCTGAAGAGTTTTAAACTCGGGTTTTACAATGCCGATGATGGAAATAGGATATCTTTTTCTAAATTACCGTTAAAATACGGAATAATTTGAATTAGTTTGATCGCTTTCTTAAACTTAAAATGCGAGATGTTTATGGCCTGAAGCCATAGAGACTTCGGGAAATTTCCATGTGTAATTTCCGGAAAAGTTTCGCATATGTTGCAAAAGGAAGCTCAGCATGTTTCAACCAGACGTCCTGTTTGGTATATGTAACCTACTAAAGATAAAATAGTAATGCTTATAGCTGTTAAGCCGCCTGAAGAATCCAGACTTTCAGCTACTTCCCGGCTTTTTTCTCCAGGGTTGATTCGAGATCTTGCACAAAAAGGCTCTTCACCACAATTTTCAAGGTTAGCCAAAGAATCGTGCCTCCTTGATCAGATTAATCATGAATCTCCGCTAAGTAATCTTTTCGAAAAAGCGTTTTCATTGTTGAAAAGAAAAGAATTTCGGAATGAATACATCTACAAGAATGCTCTTGCGCATAAAATATTGCTTGGAAAACATTCGCTTCAAACTGCCGCAATGCTTACCGAATTTCGTGTTGGAAGCTGCAAAGCTGATATCGCGATTTTGAACGGAACATCAACAGTCTATGAAATAAAATCCGAACGGGATTCTCTTGCGAGAATTCAGGATCAAATCTCTTGGTATAGACGTTTTTTTGCTCATGTAAATGTTATTACAGGTGAAAATCATATCAAAAATGTTTTTGCCGCATTACCTGATGACGTAGGGGTATTGTTGCTTACGGACAGATTTCAGATATCAACAATAAGAAAATCTCAATATTCACCAGAGCGAATAAGTCAAGCAGTTATTTTTGATGCAATACGAAGCGATGAAGCAAAGAAGATTTTGAAAAATAATGGTGTTGAACTCACCAAACTCCCCAATACCCTTATGCATGCTTTTTTGCGTAAAAAATTCCTTGAATTAACACCATATGAAGCGCATAATGGGATGGTTGAGGTTCTTGGCAATACTCGCAGTCAATCTGCAATAACCGATATCATGAAATCCATTCCTCAATCATTGCAGGCGGTTGTATTATCTACTTCTTTGAAAAAGACTGATTATTCAAGGTTCCTGGATGTTATGGATATTCCAATCATCGAAGCTTTAAAATGGGCATGATCTTTTTATGTACTACCCTTATTTTCGAGGAAAACAAAATGAACTGCTGACTATCCGAGAGACTGCGTCACTTATGGTACAGGAGCAGATTATTCCAATTATTGAGCCTGTCAAGGAGTCGTTGGGAGGGTTAAGCAAAACACTTTCATCGGTCATAGATATTGGTGGTCAAACGGTGGTTATTGTTAATCCTCACTATGGTGACCATTCAAGAAATGGTGATGGTATTGTCGAGATGATTAACAAAGACTTTGAAAAAGAGGTGAATGTTTCAGTTGGTATTTTATTGTCTGAAAACATGTCCGCAAAAGATGCCTTGGAGTATTGTAACTCTTTTCCTGAAAGGCATGTTACGCTTATTCATGCAGGCTTCACAGAAGCAAAGGCATTGTCAGAGTTGTTGGGTATGCAAGCATCTGAGATGCGACATGTTTTTTTTGAGGGAAGTTGTGGCAAGCTTTACCAAAAGCATTTCAGATCAGGTGAGCGGATATTATTGCGTGATGGTTTTGAAAAACGATCGAATAGATTACACCCACATGTAGAGTTTTTCTCCGATCTACATGCAACATTCAGAGATGAGGGGATGAACGGTTTTGGCGATTTCCTGATCGTTGGTGATGATTATTCAGAAACGGGTGGGCCTGCCTATGCCGTTGCCATTCATCTGACCTTCATTGACAGAAATAAAGATGATGGCATGTATATTCATCATTTTAAATCGAATCGTCAAGATGATCCGACAGATCCTGCAGGTAAATTTGCAGAAGCATTGGACAAATTGGTTGATGAAGTAAACCGTCCCGATACTCAAATACTTCGAAGTGATGCGGTCATGGAATTTTTCAAATTACATGAAATGAAACATTTCCCTGGTCTGGGATATGTTAAAAAATTATCAATGAAGCATCATATAGAGACCTTGGCAGATTACTTCATTCGGGAAGAAAATATTGCATGATGAAAAGTTGTTGTGCCAACTGTATCGGTGATCGAGAAATAACAAGAGGTGTTATTCCAAAATATGCAAGTGAAGTTGGGACATGTTTTTATTGTGGCACAGAAAACACTCAACTGATTCGAATATATTATCTTAAAGACTATTTTGAACTACTTTCAAATATTTATACTAAGAATCAGACAGGAAAAACTCTTGTTGAATGGTTTAAGGATGATTGGGATATGTTTTCTAATCCCACGATGGATATTGCTCACTCAAAAGAACTCTTGGCTGATATACTTGATGATGGAGAAATAGTTCGTGATAAATTTATTCCTACAGATTCTTCGCGTACGGATGGACTTGAACGCTGGGAAAAACTTCGAAGCGAGCTGATGTATGAAAACAGATTCTTTCCAAAATCAGAAATTGATGAGGATCGACTCAGTTATTTATTGACATTTTTATGTCTTGAACCAGATGAATTCAACGAACAGTGGTATAGAGCCCGTCTTCAAACTATAACAGAGCCTTTTTTGCTAGATGAAATGGGTGCACCACCGAAACATCTGGCATCGCAAGGCAGAGCAAATCCTGCAGGAATTCCATACTTGTACCTTGCATCAACTATTGCCACTGCGATTTCGGAACTTCGCCCCCATACTGGAGTTTTTGCAAGCGTAGCTGAATATTGTGTGTCCAAAGATTTGAAAATCATTGATTTGCGTTATCCTCGTAAAACCGTTTCTCCTTTTTCGTTCGGCGATGAAAGAGAAATCGCATTATTAAGAGGTGATATTTCATTATTAGAGCAACTTGGAGATGAATTGACACGTCCCGTACTTCTACAGGTAGCAGCTATTGACTATATCCCATGTCAATATATCTGTGAATTCATTAAAAAATGTGGCTACAATGGAGTGATATATAAAAGCTCAGTAGGAGATGGGATAAACCTTGCCGTTTTTGAACCAAATATTGCATCGCCGCTCAACGTTGAACGTTATAAAGTGTCTCGGGTATCTGTAGAAGTTTCACAATAAATTGATCGCTTGAGATGATGTTTACTGCGCTTGCTGATTTTTCTACTCGGCAACACGACAAAACAGTTGATTCCCTGCCAAGCATGATTGCCAGCAAAAAGTAGACCCCTGTTTCACCATTTTTATATTGCAATAGACCGCGCCGACGAACTGGGTTCCGGTATGCGCAAGATGATGATGTACGGCAAAAAGTATGGAGGATTGGATCCTCACTCAGCTTATTGAAGGTGATATATTTCGCATGATCATCAGTGTGCCGGAATTTGGAGAGAAACCTTCAAACACTCTTGTACGTGAGGCAGCGGAAGTTTCTTCAAGGCCCGAGTTGGGGCCAGAGTCGAGGCCAGAGTCGATTTTTGAAAGAGTCATCAAGGAGCTGCTCATCGGTGCCCGATCAAAATCTGAATTGTCTGCTGCGCTTGGTCACAGGTCGGTATCGGGAAAACTGAATGAACGAATCCGTGAAATGCTTGCTGATAACTTCATTGCATACACCATTCCTGATAAGCCAACAAGCCGACTGCAAAAATATCGCCTGACTTCAAAAGGCCGAAAACTCCAGGACAAGAGATGAAGCAGGCAAACCCATCAACATCCTTGTAAACAACGCCGTCAAGTTCAAAGTCGGTAAAGCCCTCAAAGACCAGATTGCGTGATAATAATTTACCAGCCTGACTACCATTTTTTTTATAGCCTAGTCTCAATAATGAGTTGTGGGCTATTGTTTTTTAAAACCCAACCCTGATATTTTGGAATACGGCGATGTTTGTGAGTGGAAAAACAAACCCCTGGAGCTACATGAGGGCTTTATATGAACCGGCAACTGTCAGTGGTAGTTTTGGGAAGTATGAAACACAGTGATAATTGTTATCGTTGTGGTGTCTGAGGTATAAATAACCAGATAAGGGATGTCCGAAAAGAATATCTCTCTGGTGCCATAAACTCGTCCAGGCTTGCCGCTTCCAGGATACAGCGTTAATTGCCTGGTGGTCTTTTTGATGAGGCTCAACACAGTGTTTCTTGCAGCTCTCTCGCTGTCCTGTTTTATGTAAGCCTCGATTTCGAAAAGGCATTTCTCTGCTTTCTTAGTCCAGACTATCATCAACTCTCTTCTCCCACTTTGCTACAAGCGTTTCATGATTAATGATCCGTCCTGCCTTGGCGTCTGCCAGACCTTCTTCAATGCTTTTGATCTGCCATTCATTGACGTCAAGGTATTGATTAATCGCCTCTTCAAGGACAAAGGTTTTCGTTCTTCTCGTTGCAGCAGCAAGAGCTTCAAGGCGCCGCTTGGTGTTGGTCTCAAGTTTGAAGCTGACCTGCTCTCTTTTCGTTGTCGTAGTCATGATGCTTATCCCATAATGGTTGGGTTCGTATTTCGATGTACTTTGTTAAAATACGGGACTGCCAGATATTCTCCAATTTGAAATGGCCACTATTGCTTAACTTTACAGCCAAATTAAATTCATTGTCAGTAACCTTCCTTGGTACATACAATGACAGTCGGCTGAAGGGGTTACTATGAGTTTAGCAATCTCTGAACGATTTCCGATGAGAAAGACTCTCCAATCGATGCAGCTTGTTAATATTGACTGAATAAACGAATCCATGAAATGCTGCAAATCATCTAACCGCTTTTAAGAATGCATATTCCATTACGCCATTTTGAGGACTACATAGACGAAACCATTTTGCGGAGAGGGTTGTCGTATTTTAAAAACGGCCAGGTGCACGAGCCGGACGAAATACGCACTGGTGAGTATGAAGCGATTGTAGAGGGTACGGACGATTACACGGTAAAAATGACCATTAAAAATGGCGCCATTACCGAGCATGTCTGCAGTTGCCCTTTCGATATGGGCCCGGTCTGTAAACATGTGGTGGCAGTAATCTTTTGCCTGCAGCAGGATGAGCTTGAACTGAAGCCGAAAAAAGTTCTGGCGAAGCCTGGTGAGCCCAAAAAAGCCAAAAAGCGTAAAACCATCGCGGAACAGGTGGATGAGCTGCTTGAAAAAACGGAACACGATGAACTTAAGAAGTTCGTGCGGGAACAGGCAGCCCTGAATGTCTCGTTCAGAAATCTGTTATTGTCATCGTTTGCTCCGCATAATTCCGATGAATCGCAAGGGTTTTATGAAAAACAGCTGAAATCGATTCTTCGCAGTGCAAAAGACAGGAATGGTTTTATAGACCGGTCCGATGCAAGGTATGTTGAAAATGCCGTTGCAAATCTTTTGGAAACAGCGAAAAAACACATCGATCACCGGAACTTCAAAAGTGCTGTTTTTATCTCTACCGCCATTATGGAACAGATGGTTGGAGCGCTTCAATATGCCGATGACAGCAATGGCGATATTGGGGGAGCAATCTATGCCGCTTGTGAGATGATCTATACGATTGCCAGCTCTCAACCTTCCGAAGATATCCGGATATTGATCATTGAGTACGCACTTTCAGCGGTTGCTCAAAAAATATATTCCGGCTGGGATTGGCATGTCGACATGTTGCGAATTGCCGCAAAACTTCTGAAAACCGAAGAGGAAATTGAGCGTCTTTACAAGGAACTTGATAAAGAACTTAGTTCAGGGTACGTCAGGGACGAGGCTCAAAGCATTAAGTATGAGGTCATCGTTAAAACGAAAGGCGAAAAAGAGGCTGGTGACTTTCTTGAATCGAATATATCCAACCCGAATTTACGGAGAAAGGCAATTCAGCTTGCTCTGGCGCATGAAAATTACAGCAAAGCCGTTTCAATAGCGAAAGGAGGGGTTGAGTATGACAAAAAAGACAAACCGGGACTGGTAAAAGAATGGTATGACTGGTTACTGAAAATTGCTCAGACTCAGGGGGAGAGAGAAAAAATCATAGACTATGCTCGCCGCTTGTTTATTGATGATTTCAGGCAAGAACAGGATTATTACCCCATCTTGAAACAGCATGTTGCCCCCGACAACTGGATTGTGTTCGTGGAGAAGATTATACAGGATCTTGCTGCAAAAGATAGATGGTATGCTAAAGAGCAGATTGCAGGGATTTTCATAAAAGAAGGGTGGACGGATAGGCTTTTGGAGTTGGTATGCAAGTCACCTGGCCTGCATACCATCGGGCAGTACGAAACATATCTTTCCGGAAAATATACTGCTGAAGTCGTTGATCTCTATGTCAATGCTCTTCTTGATTACATGAAAACCAATGTGGGAAGGAACCACTACAAAGAGGCCTGCAGGTATCTCCGAAGAATCATCAAGCTTGGTGCCCGAGAGAAGGCCAACGAAGTTATTTCATTTTTCAGGACTGAATATCGTAATCGAAAAGCATTGATGGAGGAATTAAATAACGTGTGACTTGAACTGTCGACAATTTGACTCACTCACCAATTTGAAATTCCATTACTCTTCAGCCACTGTTGAGCATCCGTATTTCCAAGCTTGGCAGCTTGAAGCAGGTCAGCTGTAGCTCCTTGTTTGTCTCCACTGTCAAGTCTTAACGCGGCACGATTGAGGTAAGCAGGAACAAACGACGGGTTAATCTCAATGGCCTTGGTAAAGTCACTTGTTGCGCCCTGATTATCTCCGAGGTCGGATTTAATACCGCCACGGTTATTGTATGTATCAGCAGATTTTGGATTGAGTTCAATGGACTTTGTGAAGTCCTCGATCGCGCTTTGCTTCTCTCCTGTGCTGAATTTCGCGGCAGCCCTGCTGTTGTAGGCTTCAGCAAATTTGGGGTCCAGCTCAATGGCTTTTGTGTAGTCGGCTATGGCACCCTTGAAATCATTGGCGCCAAATTTCACTTCAGCGCTTGAGAATAATTTTTTCGCGTCATCTACTGCATGAGCGCTTACGATATTGCTTGCAAGTATTACTGCAATTATTGCACCTAAAAGAATCCGTAAAGAATTTTTCATTGATTACACTCAATTGAAGTGGATGGTATTGCTGTATGTATAATTTAACCTGTGATTTCTCATGAAGAAGTCGTTGATGAATATAGGTGCTTTAACAAAGATGAACAAAAATTCGGTACTTATCTTGGCTTAAACAGATGCATGGTATTGTTCACCGTGATATTTCAAGCGTAGCTGCTGCTCATCAGCCGAATAATCCAACGGAACGAAATCGTTCATTCAGTCTATAATATTTTTGAAATATAGTGGCACAAATATTAAACTTGTGCTATTGTAGGCCTTGCCATAAGGGGTGTTCTGAATAATTTGCAGGGAAACAAGGAGAAAATGCATGCACATCCCTGATGGATATTTAAGCCCTGCGACTTGCGGGGTATTTGGTGCTGTTATGATCCCGATATGGGCAACAGCTTCGAAAGCTGTCCAGAAAACTTTGAGTGTAAGGCAGGTTCCCTATCTGGCGATTGGAGCAGCGTTCAGCTTTGTGATCATGATGTTCAATGTGCCCATCCCGGGTGGGTCGAGCGGCCATGCAGTTGGCGGTGTCCTTGTTGCCATTCTTTTAGGGCCGTGGGCAGCTTGTATCGCAATTACCGTTGCCTTGGTGATTCAGGCGCTCTTGTTTGGTGATGGCGGTATTACAGCCATTGGAGCAAATTGTTTTAACATGGCGTTTGTGCTCCCTTTTGTCGGCTATTATGTCTATAAATTGATCAGCTCCGGCAGTCCGTCTGGCTCATCCAGGCGTGTAATAGCTGCCGGTGCTGGTGCGTATTTCGGCATTTGTGCGGCAGCTCTCTGTGCCGGTATAGAGTTTGGTATTCAACCCCTACTCTATCATACGGCAAATGGTCAGGCATTGTACTCTCCTTATGGCCTGAAAGTTGCCATTCCGGCTATGGTTGCGGTGCATCTTCTTGTTTTTGGATGGGTTGAGGTGATTGTGACTGCATTGGTTGTCAAATATTTACAGAAACAGAACTCTGTTTTTTTCGAAGGAGGCAGATCATGACGCTTGCCAGAAAATTATGGATAGGGATGGGTGCTTTAATTGTATTGTCGCCTCTCGGACTGATTTTGCCGGAACAGTTCAAGTCAGGAAAGGCCTGGGGTGAGTGGGGATTGGATGAGATTCAGAAAATGACCGGGTATGTGCCGCAGGGTTTTCAGAGACTTTCCGGACTCTGGAAAGCTCCGCTGCATGATTATGCATTTCAGGGATGGGAGGGAAAAGGTCTCGTTCATTTGAGTTTTGCCTATATCATCTCTGCGTTTGTTGGTATCGCGATCATAACAGGAGTTGCATTTATAATAGGCAAAGTACTGGTGAAAGAACATGATTAACGCATCACACAAAAGGAGTGATTTTATAGAGCGTTCGATGTTGAGCGCGCTTGCTTTTTTAAAAGAAGCAACCATGTCGGAAGAGTATGCCAATCGTAAAGGTTTTTTGCAGTCGTTGGATCCCCGCTTCAAAACCATCTCCCTGTTAGCGTTTCTTCTGACGGCGGTCTCTTTGAAGAGCGCTGTGTTGATCGGCATCCTCTATGGATTGTGTTTAATCCTTGCCTTATTGTCCAGTGTTCCGGTCAGGCGCTTCCTGGTAAGGACACTGCTCTTCATCCCTTTGTTTTCGATTTGCATTGTACTTCCAACTTTGTTCAGTCTCGTGACTCCTGGTGAACCGGTCTGGTCTTTCCAAGTTTTGGGGGTGAGTGGTATTCTGACTCGACCAGGTGTGGACGGGGCAGTGCTCTTTGTGGTCAGGATTGCAACATCGGTGTCACTGGTTGTTTTATTATCATTGACAACACGGTATTCTGAGTTACTGAAGGTGTTAAGGGTATTGGGTATTCCGCAGATTTTTGTTCTAACAGTATCGATGTGTTACCGCTATCTCTATCTTTTTGCGACGATGGTGGAGAATATTTTTACCGCTGTTAAAAGTCGTGTCGGCGTGGTCTCCCGTCAGCGGCAGGGACAGAGCATTGTAACCTGGAATATTGCCAACACATGGAACAGAACAACACAAATGAGTGAAGAGGTCTATATGGCAATGCTATCGAGGGGCTACACCGGTGAACCTCGGCTCCTCTCTGAATTTAATGCAATGCCGAAAGACTGGGTCTGGCTGTTATGTGCCCTGATTATCTGTGCCGGCTTATTCTATAGCGGACATATTCTATGAGTGACACTGTTTTTGAAGTGAAGGATGTGCACTACTCCTATCTCGGTAAATTCCCTGCACTGTGCGGTATTGATATTACCATCCGGTCTGGTGAAAAGATTGCGGTCATTGGTGCAAACGGAACCGGAAAATCTACCCTGTTACAACTCCTGGATGGATTGATTTTTCCTGATCAAGGTCACGTGACAGCTTTTGGAGAGAGGCTGCTTGGTAATTCGCAGATTGATGAAAAAGCTGCCCACCTCTTTAGAAAAAGGGTTGGCCTTGTTTTTCAGAATGCCGATATCCAGTTGTTTTGCCCTTCAGTGAGAGAGGATATTGCCTTTGGGCCGTTGCAGTTTGGCGTAGCTGCGCAGGAAGTCAAAAGGCGTACCCTTGAAGTCGCCGAAGTGTTGGATATCCAGCACCTGTTGGACAGGGTTCCTCATCAATTAAGTATCGGCGAGAAACGACGGGTTGCCATCGCATCTGTTCTTGCAATTGATCCGGATGTCTATTTATTCGATGAACCGACTGCAGGACTCGATCCGTTAACCGTCAGGCACATTATTGATTTTATCGTCAATGCCAATCGGCGAGGCAAGACCATTATTACTGCTACGCACGACCTGCATATTATCGGGGAGATAGCCGATACGGTCTATGTGTTCGGGCGGAACAAAAGTATTGTCAGGGGAGGCTCTTCGGACTCTGTCTTGAATGACCGGTCACTCCTTGAGTCAAATAATCTTATTCATATGCATCGTCATCACCATGAAGGCAGGGAGCACGTTCATCAGCATCTCCCGTTGGAGCCGCATGACTGAATAATTGGTATCCTGTTGGAACCCCTTTCTTATAAAACAGTATCCAAATGGATGGGGCAAAATATTTGCCCCATCCTGGATGATGATTTTTTCAGATTTAGAATGTCTGTGTTAAACCCACATTAAACGAACGACCCTGTCCGGCAACGGACTCGAACGGGCTGAGTCGTTTGCTTGCGAGGTTTTGGTCGTAGTTGATACCACCGAGCGGCAGGTAATAGAACCTGTCGAACAGGTTCGTGATACCAAAGTCGAGCCGGAGGTTTTTCCATTGGTATGCCGTGCGCAGATTGAGTATAGCAAATCCCGGAGTCGTCGGTTCTTTGCGGAGCGTATCAACCTCTGTTTTGTCGCTGACAACTTGCAGCTCCACAACATTGGTCCATCCGGAGACTCTCTGCTCCAGCGTAAGGTTACCATTCAACGGCATCATGTGGTAGAGAGAGTTTCCTGTGTCTGAGTTACGGCCATGAACATATCCAAGACTTCCACTAAGCTGACCTTGGCCATAGCTGCTGTTTTCCCAGAGGCTCAGTTTACCTGAGAGATCCAGCCCATAAATCCTTGCATCGTGATTGGCAAACTGCAGGGTGTTGCCTGTGGGTTTGAGGGTTAACACATTCACGTCAATGTAATCACTGACATAGGTGTAGTATGGTGTTACTTTCAAATCCCAGTTCTTGCGTGCACTGTCGTGCCAGTCTGCCGAGAGGCTCACGGTATTGGCAACTTCCGGCTTGAGGTCGAGATTGCCCACATAGGCATTGCCATCACCAACCCAGTTGATCATTCCTGCACACATAAAGCTTTTTGACCACGCATAGCGTTCGTAGAGGTTTGGTGAACGGGTTTTGCGGGCATAGCCGATCTCATAGTCAGCATTTGATGTAGGTTCGAATCTGGCCAGAGCTGTTAAGTCCAGATTATTGTCATTGCGCGCATGATCCTGAGCATTGAAGGCTTTGGCATCAGCAGCATATGTCATTCCGGTGTTGTACCCCTGGACACTGCCCGTATTCATCTGCACCAGTTCATCGCGTACACCGAGAATTGTAGTCACCTCTTTGCTCACCTTAGCTTCCCATTCAGCAAAAAGACTATACCGGTCACGACGCCCGTCATTGATGTTTATGAAAGTGTTCGGCGACATCATCATGCTGCCGGCAACCGGCGGCCATGAGTCGTTAAGGGTAAAGCGGTGGAATTCATGTCCGAGGCGCAGGATGTTCTTTTCGGCAAATGGAATTTCCGTCTTCAACGAATAGCCCAGGTCGATACCGCGAGTTTCCATCGGCATATATTTCATTCCGCTCTGAACAGCAGGGATTGCCAACTTATCTTCGCCGGAATCCATTCTGTGATAGGTATTCTCCCAGAAAGCTTTCGCATCAAGTTTTCCCCAGCTGAAGCTATCCTTATAGCCGATATTGATATAAGAGGCGTTGTTATCGACCAGGTCCATCCACTGGTTGACAAATCCCTGATTAGGAATCGATTGATGCCCTGCTTTGAGGGTCAAAAGGCTGGTGTCGCCTTTTAGGGCTAAAGTGGCTCCCAGATTACGTGATTCGTAATAGGTTGATGTTACGGTATTACCATGACCATCCTTGTAGTCCTTGGCATGATCGATGGAGCCGGTAACTCCAAAGCTGAGGTTGCTGTTTGCGACTGCGCCTGAAAATGCAGCCCCGGTGCTTTGACTGACGCTTCGGTAATAGGTCGAAACACTGCCCGATGTTTTGGCGTCCTCTCCTGGTTTGGCGAAAACCGGCAGATCCGATTCAACGTGGATGGTTCCCCCTATGTTGTCACCGCCATAACTGACAGGCGTAACACCGGCTTTAACTCCGATGCTGCTCACGTTTGACGGTGCGATGTACGACAACGGCGGATTCATGTGGTTGGCACAGGCCGATGTCAGGCACATACCGTCAACGTATATGATTAAGCGATCGTCTCCCAGTCCATGAACAATCGGCAGGCTCGAAACTCCACCACCAGTAGCAAGAGCGACTCCTGGTTCATTCTTCAGTAACGATGCTGTATCACTGGTTTTCAGACGTTTGGACGCCAGTGGAGCCTCCGGCTTTTCTGACGTCCCCGTAATAACGGTTTCCGGACTTATCGCATCCTGACTAAACGCATTAAGGGGAACTGCTGTGCTCAGGAGAAGAAATGCGAGCGGTTTTATATAAAATCGATGTAAATGTTTCATAAAGATTATTTCAGGATGATTGACTGACAATAGTTTATCTCCGAAATCCAGAGATTTCATGAAAAAGATTCAGGAGGTTACTCATGCTGTTCAGAAAGCGTAGGCTAAGCCGACCGAGCCAGTTACATGAGGGAAAAGCTGATATCCATCAAGTTTGCTATAGATCGGCAGTTGCCCGAATCCATAAATCTGCACGTCTTTCAGGATGCTTATACTCAGACCTGGACTCAGGTATGCCGCGGTGCCAGCTGAGTTAGGAGTGTCGGCAAGTGTTCCCAGATCCTGACTTCTATGGTTGATATTTACCTGAAGTTGCGGTACGATCCTGGGGTTTGCTTCGTAGCGTATGCCAAAGCTCAAGGCCTCCTGATTGCCGGGACGGTATTCTTCACCAGGTTGGTTCAGTTCTTGCTTCACGGCTGCCTGGAATTGGAAATTGACAAAAGCGCGGAAGTTCTGGCTGACCTTATTGTTGTAGTATGCCCCAGCAATAAGGTCAGTACTGCCGGTACCGGCCTGCAGGCTGGTATCGAGGAGATCACCGGTGTTAGGGCCTGAGGTGAAGTTCACCGGGTTGCGCCCTGCTATGCCGGTGCCACTTGCATTTGGCCCTCCATAAGCACCTGTTGGCAGTTTCACTCCAAGCTGAATCCCGAGGTTATGGTTGGAGAGCAGGCCTTGATAGCTGGTGATGAATTTGATGTCACCAAGACTGCTGACGCTTGCACCGCTTATCTGATCCGGGGTGAGCTGGTCGCTGGTTGCCTGGCCATAGGTTGTGTGGCTTCGGTCGATAAAGGGGAAAAGCAGCTTTAAATTCCAGTCTGCACTTGGTGTATAGCCAAGGCCCAGAGTTATGTAGCGATTGATGGTTCCATGCTCAACTTCCTGACTGCCGCCGGCATCGTTGATCGCTGCCACTTGCGGGGATGAAACGCTGCCTGTACCTGTGCGCAATTGGTTCTGGTTGATGTAGTCGTATTGCAAACTCACGCTCCATCCTGTTGTAGTCGAATAGCCTGTAGCTGCCTCGGAAGACAAGGAACAGCCGCATGCAGCGCAGGCAAAACAATCAAGAGAACTCATCACGATTCCAAGGGAAAGAATCGTAGTCGCAAGAAATTTTATAGGCTTCATAGTTACTGTTTGAATTAGAGTTAAGAGGTCATGCGTGACAGCGCACATGAGCAAAGTGTAAACATGCTCGAATGCGGGCCAATCAAGTGCGTGCAACAATGCAACAGCATTTGAAAATTTGAACGACAGAGTATAATCCCGATTTTGGGATGTATGCGTTCAACTCTTAAAGGTGAAACTAAGCGTTGGGCGGATGGTCGATTTGGCGAAATACGCCATCGAGTAAAAAAGAAGAATGAACTGAGGTAAATATATGACTATTGCTTGCGGTCAGCGGAGCGTGTTGCATGTCAGGTATAAGGCCTGGCATCGCATTGAGCAACTCTTCCTGCGTTTTGGTTGGCACCTGCTTTTCAGTAGAACCTGAATGTGTATCGGTTGTGGAGGCGATTTTTTTATGGAGGAAACAGTGTCCGCAGCAATCCATAGTCTTTTTTTCGCAGACAGTTTCAGCTATTGACTTTTGATTTAAAAAGAAAAGCCCATAACAAACGAAAACGCAGTTTATCTGGACAAGCATCCCGAGAAGCATCAGAACTGCGATGGATCGGGTTACTTTGCTCATAACGTGGTGTTGATATTCAGGAAATGCATTATACAACTCGAAGTATAGGGATTTTTACAATTGTGAACAACAGAGTCGATTTTATTCTCGCCGATCAATGGATACCTGTTTCACTCAAACGACAACAAGCCGTCTCTCAGTGAGGCGGCTTGTTGTCGTTTGAGATTTTTATACAGGAAAGAAACTCCCCTGTCAACAATTAATAATAGTTGACAAATCCGGTTTCGCTGATAATGTGTTTACCGGCTTCGGTTTTTGCAAGGTCGATAAACTGCTTGACAGCTCCGCTTGGTTGACCGTTGGTATACATGAAGAGCGGACGGTGGATAGGGTAGGTGCCATTCTTGACTGTCTTTACTGAAGCCTCAATACCGTCAACAAGAACAGGCTTGACAGAATGATCAACAAAGCCGAGACCGATATAACTGATTGCGTTGGGTGTGCTTGCTATGCGGTTTTTGATGGCGCCATTGCTGGATTGGGTTTCAGCCCGCTTTGAAATTTGGTTGTCCTTGCCCATAACCAGTTCCTTGAAAGATTCTGCAGTGCCGCTGTTAGATTCGCGTTGGATGACCACTATGCCTGCATTTGGTCCGCCGACCTGGCTCCAGTTCGTGTACTTGCCCGTATAAATGTCGCGGATCTGTGCCCTTGAGAGGCCTTTAATTCGATTGCTTGGATGGATAACTATAGAAAGGCCATCAAGCGCGACAATATTTTTGAGAGGATTGACGCCTTTTGTTTTTGCTCCGGATATTTCCTCTGGCTTCATTTCTCGCGACATGGTTGCGATGTCGCAGGTTTTATTGATCAGGCTTTTTGCACCGTTACCTGAACCTGACTCGCTTACTGTTACCTGAACGCCTGTGGTTTTGGTGAAGCGATCTGCAAATGCTTTGGCGATAGGACCTACCGTGGTAGAACCATCAATAACGATTTTTCCTGCCGCCTGCGCACTGCCGGACGCCATAACGCCAAAGACGGTGGCACTTAAAAGAATTTTTTTGAAGAGTTTCATGTTGATTGTCATCATTGAGTTGATAAGATGTAAAGCGCAAAGGTTTGTTGTTCATAAACTGGCAACAGAAGTCTACTCTTCAGCATCAGGAACGCCCTTGCATATTAGCCACACAATACAAAAACAAAAGAACAACACAGAGAGTTTAGAATATAATGGCTTCAACTTGCTGCCCTCGAATACAGTGCATCGGAAGATCGAGCTAAAGGGCTCGATCTAACCGATTTCCACCTGCACTCTCAAAAACTAATTGTCACTTCCCCTTGATGGCCTCTATTTTCATAATCCCTCCCTTATCGATTATATCATACGATTCCTAAAGCCTCTTACCTTCGTTCAGAGATCGACATGTTAACCAATGTAGTGGTCGCTTTTTTGATCTTTTTGACACCTGAAAGGGCTCCCGATTTTCCAGCAAATGTTATTCAACAGATAATCCCGATGACTCGCACAGGACGTTACGGTAATGTAAAACTTCAAGCTTTTTTTATCATCTCACCCTTCTTTCATAAAGTATCTCTATAGTGGACCCCGATTTTTAGACAGCGGTTTAAGATGTTAACTTGCCCTCAAAAGGAGCAGGTAATGACAAAAAGGACACGAAAAATTTTCAGCAGTGACTTGAAGGCCAAGGTGGCGCT
>Ga0118677_10005102_pt1 | contig 23322 bp, 18 predicted proteins | sample AliMusrvi5mmetaG_FD_86154 | JGI IMG/M metagenome (GOLD analysis project Ga0118677, IMG submission 86154)
GGGCATACAGGTGGGCGCTGGCGGACTGGACCCGCAGCTTGAATGTCAGGCCGGCAACGAGGTCGGTGGCGTCGGACAGCAAGCGCAGTTTCGAATCATCGTCGCCACCTGCGGCGCGAAGGGTGGACTCTGCCGAAATGTCATGGCCCTGCTTGTCCTTACCGGTTAGCTTCAACACGTAAAGCCCCGCTTGCGGCAGCGTGATCATTCGGTTAGTCTCGCCGCTGGCAGCGGTTTGCAGCGCGTGCTCGGCAATCGGCGTGTCGGTAGGTGAGTTGGTGAACCCGCTGATCCACGGCACACCTTCCAACACGCGGCTGGATTTCGCGGGCTCACGGCGGACGATGCTGAGCTTCAAGGGAGTGGCAAAATTCTCGCCACGATAACTCATGGATTTGACTTTGAGGACGAACGGTTCGCCGGCGAGAGCCACTTCCGGCAGCTTTTCAAACTGCGCGCTGAACTCGTTTTCCACGATGTTCTGTACCAGCGATCGAGCGGCATCGGTTTCCGGCACAGCCAGTGTTAGGGCATAGGAACCCGGCTTCAGCGTCGTCGCGGGGAATTCATAGGGCACACGTCCCATTGAATCAGTTAGCATGTCTTTGGTTGTGCCATCCGGTAGCGTCAAGATGGCTTTGCCGCCGGTGACGGGCAGACCGTTGGACCAGCTCACAAGGAAGGCCCCCTTGATGACGTCGCTGCGCAGGTACGCTTGGCGTGCGGGTTGAGTGGAGACGATGCGGCCGCGTGGCGAGGTGTCCGCCTCTTGGACGCTGAAGCTCGCCTGAAGGCTTTCCTTGTCATTGAACACGCGCACCTTGTAATCGCCGTCGGGGGACGATGGTGGCAGGGTGAATTCGCCATGGCAGAGCCCGGGCTCGCTCCAGGTGAGCGGGCCTTCATAGAGCAGGCGGCCATCGGGCAACTGAGCGCGCCACTTCCAACCGTCGCTCGCCGCCGGGACTTGGAATGTGCCATCTTTGACGTCGCGGCGAATGGCGTGCCAGCCGACTTGCTCGCCGGCGGCATAGCGGCCGCGATCAAACAAGACCCGAGACATTTTTGTTGGCACGGTGCTTAGTCCCAAGCCATCGAGTGAAAGGAAGCTGCCAGCCATCCCCTGAGGAGTGCTGACCAATACGCGCACAGTGCGGGATTTTTCAATGCCCTCGGGCTTGGCGCGGAACACACCGTCGGGCCCGGTTAGGCCGGTGGCGATGATCTTTTCGCCGTCACTAACCAACACATTGGCGCCGGCCAGAGGTTTTTTATCGGCACCATTCATGACATAAGCCAGCAACTCGCGGCGAGCGCTTTCCACCAGCACATCGATGTCGCTGCGCACCACCAGCGTGGTGGCCTGCCAGTCGTCGCCCTCCACCCGAACGATGCAAGCGCCCGACTTGCCCGCTGCGAAGTCGATAGGAATTTCCTGTTGGATCGAACGGAACCGCGCGTAACCGGCCACCGCCACTTCCCAGGATTTTTCCGGCGCAATGAGGTCGATGTCTAGCAAGTCGATGGCGTCCATGCGGTGGCGGCTGCGAAAGAATGCCTCCACATCCAGCGGATAGCGGCTGACCTTGAGTTTCTCGATGTTTCGGACGCTGACTTTGACGGTTGGCGTTTCGGCTAGGCGGAATACGCGCTCGGTGGCGACGGCCAGCGATTTGCTATTCATCAGATCGACGCGGCGTTTGGCTGGATCGGCCCAGTGGCCCCAGGTGACGCGCTTGAAGGCGGCCAGGCCGTCGTCCAACTGTCCGAATTCCTCGCTGAGGATCAGTGCGGTGTTGTAGAGGGCCAGGGAGGACTCCTCGGTGGCGGGATATTTGGCGATGAGGCGGGACCAGGCGTCGATGGCCTTTTGGAATTCCTTGGTTGTTAGGTCAGCGGCGGCCTTTTGTTCCTTGAGTTGTTGTGCGGCGGCGTAGCGGGTCTGGCCGTAGATGAAGAGGATTTGGCGTGCTCTGGAATCGAGCGGATAGCGTGACAGGAAGCCGTCGAAGACTTCGCGAGCTTTGGCTTCATCGCCCGCCGCCACGGCAGTTAGGCCGATCTGGAATTCGGCGTCCACGATCCCGCTTTGCGCTTGCTGCCACTCGGCACCGTTAGGCCAGGAGGTGATGTATTGCCGCCACTGGGCAATGGCTTCGGCATACCGGTGCTGGTTGAAGTGAATGTGGCCGATGCGGAAGGCGGCCGTCTGTTGGCGGCGGGCGAGTGCCTCTGCGGGTGTCAAACCGGTGGCGGGATCCGGTTTCCGGTTAGCCTCGGATGTGGCATCGAACTGGAATGCCTTGGCGGCGATGAAATCGTTCCAAGCGGCAATGGCCTCTGCGTCCTTGCCATAGCGGTCGAGCGTTTGTGCAATGGCCCCGGCGGCCAGCGGTGCTGCCGGGTGGGCCGGATAGTTGGTTAGAAACGCGTTCAGTTGAGCGAGATAGTCGGTCATATCGAAGGCGGGATTGGGTCCGCGCGAGGGGAAGGGTTCCTGATTCGTGAGCAAATGCAGGGCTCTGCCGCGAGCCGTGTTACCCGGTTCGCGTTGCTGTGCCGGGGTGGCGAAGGGGTCGGTCTCGCCCAGTGCCGCCTGTTGTGGGATCAGCGGTGCTTGGTTCGCAGCGTTATTGCCTGATTGCTGTTGTTGCGCGGCGACTTGCGGCAGCGGGGCGAAGGTTCGCACCTGCAACCACGCCGCGTCGCCGGCCAGCGCCTTGTCCGGTGAGTCCGCAGGCAGCGCCGCAAGCATGCCTAGCAATTCATTGGCGACCGCTCGTGCGTCGCCGCTGCGGTGCAGTTCTAGCAGGTTTTCTGTGAGGTGCAGGCGGGCCTCGGCACGCGGTTTGCCGGTGAATTTGGCGGAGGTATTTTTTTTGCCGGGGCCGAGCGGCAGTGACCAGTTCGGATCGAACGATAGCAACCAGGCGTTGAAGACACCCTGGGCAGCCTGGTGTGCGCCGGCCTTGTGAAAGAGCCCTGCCAGGCGAAACAGCACGTCTGCCCGCAACTCGACGGTGATTGGCATATCGAGGACTTTTTCGCAGAGCATCGCGGCTTTCTTCCAGTCCGGTTGTGCCCGGGCCACCTCTCCCGCTGCCGTGGGCGTTACCGTCTCCTCCGCGAATTCCAGCAACGCCTTGACCAGATCGTCGCGGCGTTTCGGCGCAAAAGCGCGGGCCGCCGCCTCCGCGTAGATCGCCTCGGCCTGCGGGTGATTCTTTTGTTTAGTTAGAGCCGACCCAGTGAGAAAGCGCGCTTTCATTCCCCACGGCGAGTCGGCCGGCACCGTCGCTGCCGCAGCTATCGCCTCGTCTTGTTGCCCGGCCAGATGGAGGCTCAGCGCCTTGTGATAGGCCGCGTAGCCGGGGCCGGCGGCGTCGGCCGGCAAGCTGGCGAATGCAGTGGCTGCCTCGGGGAATTTGCGTGACTGCAGCAGAGCCACAGCATCATCCAATGGAGCGGAAAACAGCGGGCTGACCAACGCAAGCAGGGATAGGATGAAGGCAGTTTTCATGGTTAGTTAGAAGAGTAGGGCGTCGCCGCCAACCCGTCAAGCACGCATCAACACAAGCCCCGAACCCGGCAGGGCGGGTATGGAGCAGCCAGTCCCTTTAAACTTCATCGAGGCGGTGCCTCAGACCCGGTGAGACGCCAAAAAGGCGCGACGGCGATGATTCAGCTAGACGTTGAAGCGGAAGTCGATCACATCGCCATCCTTGACGACGTATTCCTTGCCTTCGATGCGCACCTTGCCGGCGACCTTTGCCGCGGCCTTGCTGCCGGCGGCCACCAGATCGTCGTAGTGGACGATTTCCGCGGCGATGAAGCCGCGCTCGAAATCACTGTGGATGACCCCGGCGGCGGCCGGTGCCTTGTCGCCGGCAGTGATGGTCCAGGCACGGGACTCCTGCACTCCGGTGGTTAGGTAGGTGCGCAAGCCCAGCAGGTGATAGACAGCGCCGATCAGTCCTGAGACGCCGGAGTCGGTCACACCCATGTCTGCTAGAAATTCGGCCGCTTCCTCGGCGGGCAGGTCGCTGAGTTCCTCTTCGATGCGGGCGGAAATGACCACGGCTTCCGAGCCGCTGTGCTCGGAAGCAAAGCGGCGCACCTTGGCGACTTGCGGATGGCTGTCGGGGTCGGCCAGTGCGGCCGCCAGCTCGTCTTCGGCCACGTTGCAGGCGTAGATCGTGCGCTTGGCGGAGAGCAGGAAAAAGTCGCGCACCAGCGGCCGGTCTTCGTCGCTGAAATCCAGGGTGAGGGCCGGTTTCCCTTGGTCGAGGTGGGGCAGCAGGAGGTCGATCAATTCGACTTCGCGGCGGGCGTCCTTATCGCCGCCCTTGGCCTTTTTTTCGCGGGAGACTCGGCGTTTTTCGAGGGCTGCGAGGTCGGCCAGGATCAATTCCGAGTTGATGATCTCGATATCGCGGACGGGATCGACGGTGCCGAGTTCGTGGATGATATCGTCGTTTTCGAAGCAGCGCACGACTTGGACGATGGCGTCGGTTTCGCGGATGGTGGCGAGGAACTGGTTGCCGAGGCCGGCGCCCTCGGAGGCCCCCTTGACCAAGCCGGCGATATCGACGAACTCGATGGCGGTGGGCACCAGACGGTGTGAGCCGGAGATTTTCGAGATCACCGCGAGGCGCGGATCCGGCACGCTGACGATGCCGATGTTCGGATCGATGGTGCAAAACGGATAATTGGCCGCCTCCGCCTTGCGGGTGCGGGTGACGGCATTGAAGAGGGTGGATTTTCCGACATTGGGCAGACCTACGATTCCAGCTTTGAGCATTGCGGCGGCAGGGTGGGGGAGTCCGACGGCCCGCGACGAGCAAAAAAAGTTGCGAATTGGGATTTCCCAAGCGGATCTTTGCAAGGGGCCAGGGTGAAGGGACGGATTCGGCCCAAAGGAAATGGGTGTTTTACCGGCCTGCGGGAAGGGTTTCAGGGTTTCAGCCTGTCACGTCTCCCGTTCGGGAACTTGACTCATTCACCACAAATTCTGGTGTTCAAGGATTCTTGCGCAGCTCCTGAGCTTGTCGGCAATTTCAGGGAATTGACTTTGCTCGACCCCGTGGCGTTGCTCGACAACCTCGCCAGCCTGCTCGCCCCGCAAGCCGGTGACAAAGACCTCGGCTTCCAATGGCTGCCTGCGCCACTGCTTCACCCGGACCGCCCCTGAGGATAACCGGGTGGCGGTTCACCATGCAACATTCCGCCGTGGGGATTTTGGGACGGCCAGGTCTTCAGGCGGTGCCGGTGAGTGTCGGGCCTTTGGCGTGGTCGGCCGTTTGCGTGACGGTGGCCGGGGACAGGTCTTGAGGAGGCACGGACTCCATGAGTTTTTTGACGACGGTGGCATGGGCGTGATTGGCGGAGATGGCCACACTGATCCAACGGAACTCGTCGCTACCGTCCAGCACGACCTTGAGCATCATCGTGATGGGCACAGCCAGCAGCATGCCCAGCGGTCCCCATACCCAGCCCCAGAACATCACTGAAACGAGCACCACGAGGGTGGAAATGCCAAAGCGCCGACCCACCAAGAGGGGTTCGACCACGTTGCCGAGGAAATTATTGATGAGCAGATAGCCACTGGCCACCACCACAGCGTTTGGCACGCCGAAGAGAATGAGCGCCAGCAGGGCGGGTGGAATCCCGGCGATGATCGAGCCAATCACCGGGATGTAATGCAGCGCGTACGCCAAAATCCCCCATAACACATAAAAATCCAGACCAGCGGCCCAACACAGCAGGCCGGCCAGAAAACCGGTGGCCAAGCTGATGACCGTTTTGATCGCCAAATACCGCTGAATGTCCCTGGTGGCGCTGAGCATGCGGGCAATGTTGGGCCCTCGGGCCAGGCTGATGGCCTCCAGGCGTTGCCCGAACATCTTCGCCTCGGCCAGCATGAAAACCGTTAGGATAAGCACCACCAGGAAGGTGCCGAAAAAGCCCACCAAATGCCCGAGCAGGCCGGTGCCCACATCCCAGATTTTTTCAAAGCGGATATTTTGGAGGTTGTCCAGATTGGTGACGACGGCAGTGCGGATCTTTGTTTCGGCATCCTCCACACCCCAGGAATCCAGGGTTTTTGCGAGTGAACCTGAAACGGTTTGCACTCGCGTGGACAACTCGGTGGCGTACTTGGTATTCCACTTCACCTGCAAATCATCCACCATGGTCGCAGCGAGTAAAATCACCCCGACGATGAAGGCAAAATCGACCAAAACGGTGAGCAGCACGGCGATGGCCCTGGGGGCTTTTTTAGCGCAGAGCCAGTTGGTGATGGGAGAGCTGACGGTGGCGACGAAAAACGCCAGCAGGATGGGCAGAAAAAACCCTTGCGCCGCTTTTAATCCAGCCACCAACAGGACCAGTGCCCCCAGCAAGAGGAGCACTCGCCCGGCGTTCGGTCCGCTCATTCGCGATTTGATTTCCATTCGAGAGGGATTAAACATGGCCCGGCTGATTATGGCAACAACGGTTTTAGACCGATCCACTCAATTCCCCAAAAAATAATCCATGGGAGCGACAGCAAACTGCCCAGAGTGGTGGCCAGCACCACATGCACGGCGATGGCAGGGCGTCCGCCATACAGTCGAGCCAGCATGATCGGTGACATAGCGGCGGGCATGGCGGCTTGGACCACCAGCACCTGTCGCAATTCCACCACCAATGGCAGGTACTTTGCCGCCGCCAAAATCAGCCCCGGAGCCAGCAGTAAGCGCACCAGGACGGCTCCCCCAAGGATTTTCAAGGACGGTTTATCGTTTTCAGCAAAGCCTACCATCGTCGCTCCGGTGATCAAAATGGCCACCGGAAAGGCACCGACCCCCAGCAGGCTGATGACCTTGCGCAGCGGATCCGTCACGCAATGCAGCGGCAGCAGACCCTCGACCGGCCGGTCCAGGCGCAGGGCCACCAGCAGCAAGCCGAGGGCCACGGCGACGATCGGGCCATTGACGAGTTTGCGCCAAGGGACCTTGTGTTGGCCACTGATGATCATGACGCCAGCCGACCACATGGCCAGTTCGACGCCGATATTGTGGACGAAAAGCATGGCACAGGCACTGCTGCCCCAGAGGATCGAGAGCACGGGGATGGCTGTGAAGCCGTAGTTTTGGCAACCGGCGGCGACGGTAAACGTGCGCAGGCCGGTGCCGCGTTCCAGCCCCAAGATCCGGGCCATGCACCAGGCTGTGAGCATTCCTGAGAGGAGCAGGGCAAAGCCGAGAGTGATGCCCCAAGCGACCGCTGTTCCGCTGCGCAACACCTCGGCACCGAGGATTTGGTCGAGGATAAAACACGGCAGCATCACCGAGTAAACCACCTGCATGGCTCCGGCGTCATGTTCGGGACGCAGCACACCGGCTTTGCGCAGCAATGCCCCCGCCACGAGGAGCAAATAGACCGGCAAGACCGAAATGATGACTGCACCAGGGGAAATCACCGGCGCAGCGTCGGGTTGAGCCCGCCTTCCCGCAAGCTCATCATGCTCACTTGCGGGCTGGAATGACCAAGCTCTTGCCGTCCCGGATCATGCTGCCGGATATCCCGTTGGCTTCCTTGAGGGCATTCACCGAGCAACCATACTTCGCCGCTATGCTGTAAAGCGAATCTCCCGACTTGACCGTGTGGTGAACGATCGCACTCTTGGGTTTGGTGGCGGTTTTGGCCGTGCCAGATGGGTTTTTCGAAGAGGTTTTGGCAGTCCGATCCGTATCGCCCTTGGTTTTGCTGCTGCCAGTCTTGGCTGTTGAACGATCCGTTTCTCCCTTGGTCTTGCTGTTGGTTTTGGCCGTCCGATCCGTGTCTCCCTTGGTCTTGCTGCTGCCGGTCTTGGCCGTCCGATCCGTGTCGATCTTGGTCTTGCTGCTGCCAGTCTTGGCCGTCCGATCCGTGTCGATCTTGGGTTTGTTGCCGGTTGCCTTGGTCGTTGTCCTTGAGGAACCTGATCCGCTATAGGTGGGCGGTACCTGAGTCGAAGCGACGGCACCGGTGGGCAGTGGTACTGAATTTGGCGACGGTTGTTCGTTCGATGCAATCCTGGGTGGATCCACTTCCACGTCTTTGGGCGTGTATGGCCGCCACTTCGTCTCATCATCGGCCCAGGCATCCACGTAACGGCCTTGGCTGTCGAAGGGGCCCACGTTCGGTTCCTGTTTGCCGGGAGTCGTCTGGCAAGCATTGAACGAAAATAGGACAACGACCCCAAACAAGGCATGAAAAATCGGTCTCATGGCCGGATTATACCCGTTCACACCCGCTTTGCAAAACATTGTTAAGACTTGCAAATATTTCCCGTGGCGGGGCATCTGACCGGTTGACTTCAGAACTCAGTAAACGGACCATCGACGAACAAACGTTCTGGCAGTTCACGAGAAAATTAAACCCGCTTGATTGTAGATGATGGATTAGACACTAGAATAGCCACCCATCCACCCACCCCCATGCAACTCCCTGAAGACTTTACTACCATTGAATCCATCTTCGTGCGCCACCGCAACGCCCTGCTGTTGCGCGGGCAATTCACGCCGCTCTATATCGACTACTACCTGCACCTGATGCAGCATTCCATCCGTCCGCCCGGTCAACTCGACCAAATGCTCAAGGACGCACTGGCCATCCTCAGCTTGCAGCTCGTGGCCCGCCCGTGGGCCGAAACCATCGCCTGGACGGTCAATCTGCGTGCTCCGCGCATCAACCTGTTTGTCACCGGCGGCTCCCTCACCGAAGCCGTCACCGGCCGCATCTTCACCGAAGGCGTGCGTGAGCCCGACCGCAACTTTTTCTATTCTCAGACCACGACTAACGAAGACGTCGCACCCCGCATGTCCACCGTGGAGGTGGACGGCACCGATCCCGTGGCGTGGCTGGCCCAATACTATGCCCAATCCGAACAACGGCCAGCCCGCGCCTTCCGTCTGCCCGATGAATCGTTCGCGCTGGTGGCGGCCCAGCCGGATTGCGATTTGGAGTGGCTCGCCGGCCTCGACGAGGCGGCGGTGGCGGCCATCGGCGTGCGGGAGGAGACCACGTTGCTGGAAACCCGTCGCTTGCGCTTCCACTGCGGATGTGATCTGGCCCGGATCCTGCCGATTCTAAGTGGTTGGAAAAACCGTCTCGACGAACTCTTCCACGACGACGATTCCATCACCGTCCAATGCCCACGCTGCGCCGCTAACTATCTCGTCACCCGCGAAATGCTCGTTACCCGTTAGAGTCATTGAAAAGCCAAAGTTGCTGCCGTTAGCCCGATTTTCGCTGGTGAACCTTTTTGGGCTTGGTGTAGCGCTTCATGCGCAGTTCGCGGCCGTCGGTGGCAGGGATGGTCACATCGAGCATCTGGATCTCGCTCATCCGCTCCAGCACGCTGCGGGAACTCAAGCCAGTGGCCTCCTTCTTGTTGTATTGCTCAAGGGTGACGTGCAGGCAGTAGGCGAGAAAACTGATGAAGACGCGGGCTTCGATGCGTCCGTCGAGTTGGTGAAAGACGGGGCGCAGTCCGAGGTCTCCCTTGAATGTGCGGAAGCTTTCTCCGATGCGCACGAGGTTGATATAGTTGCGCCAAAGTTCGGCGGGATTTTCTCCTGTTAGGTTGCTGCGAAGCAAATACTGGCCTTCGTGGCGGCGAGTGGCTTTGAGCTTCTCGCGATCCAGTGCAATACGGAAGGTCCCGGCGGTCACTGGCGCTCCAGATGCGGGTAACTTCCGGCCCGGTTAGTCTCGTCGTTGTCAGCCCATCGGCGGTGCAAGCTCCTGTCGCGACATTTCGCTGGTCCGATCGGACCAGCAAAATGTCGCAGCTGGATGGAACACTCTCTTGGCTAACAACTGCCACTCCTCCGGGATGAAATTTCCACCCGACAGTGGCTCGTCCTCCCCACTAACTTCCGGCCCGGTTAGTCTCGTCGTTGTCAGCCCATCGGCGGTGCAAGCTCCTGCCGCGACATTTTGCTGGTCCGATCGGACCAGCAAAATGTCGCAGCTGGATGGAACACTCTCTTGGCTAACAACTGCCATTCCTCCGGGATGAAATTCCCACCCGACAGTGGCTCGTCCTCCCCACTAACTTCCGGCCCGGTTAGTCTCAAGTTCTCTTGTGTCTTGTGTCTTGTGTCTTGTGTCTTGTGTCTTGTGTCTTGTGTCTTGTGTCTTGTGTCTTGCGTCAGAGGCGCAGCCTCGCTGGCAATTCACTGCTGGCGCAGGCGCAACACCAGGCCGCCTCCGGCAGCCAGTGCCACCTTGTGCGGCACCGCCGGAGATACAGCCACACCACGCGTGATGGCAAACTCCGCAGGTTGTTCGCCATCCGCGTATCGATCCGCCGTCCAGATGCCCGTACCTAGAAAATCCAGTGATAACTCAATGCCGCGTTGGCCACCGCCATTGACCACGCCGACCCACCATTCTTTGCCATTGCGGCGGGCGATGGCGGCGATGTCGCCAATTGCACTGGGTGTTAGAACACGCGTCTCGTCCCACTGCACAGGCATGGCGCGGATCGCGTCCACTGCCGGACTGGCCAGATATAGGTCCGGGTTGTCGGCCCAACAAAGGAATGGTGAGGACAACACCACAGCACAGGCGAGTTGCTGCGCCACCGTGGTGCCTTTCAGATACTTTGGATTGAACGTGGTGGGGGTGAAGTCGGCGTGCCCGGCGAGCAGGCGGGTGAAGGGCAGCGTCGCGTAGTGGTCCGGTGGATTGGCCGCCCACTTGTTATATTCCAGCCCGCGGATCCCTTCGCGGGTCATTTCGTTAGGCCAGGTGCGGGCCTCGCCGGCGGGTTTGTTAGCCCCGTGGAAGTTGACCATGATCTGGCACTCGGCAGCCACTTTCAGGCAGTCCTGATAGAATTCGAGTCGCTCGTGGCTCTCGCTATCCATGAAGTCGATCTTGGCCCCGGCGACACCGGCCTCATGACAGCGGCGGAAAAAGTCCACGCGCTTGTCATGGGTTTCGAGCCCGGGCCACTGGATTCTGGAGTTCACGGTCCAGCCACGCCACACCCAGATGCCCACGCCCTTGGTCCTGCCATAGTCGCATAATTCCTTCATGCGTGGCCAGGCTCCGGCTGGGTCGCCGGGCTTGAACCACTCTTGGCGGGTGTGTTCCCAGCCTTCGTCCACCAGATAGTATTGGCATGCAAGCGCCGCTGCCTTGTCCACAAATTCCTTCTGTTTGGACCAGTGGGTCCCCGCATCGTCAAACGCCCACCACTGCCACAGACAGCGCCCGGGCTTGATCCACTCGCTGTGCAGGCCCTGCGGAAAAAGCAGCGGATCGGGAGCCGGACACAGTGCATCGACCAGCGGGGCATGCACCAGTCCGTTGAGGTCCGCCGCCACGGTGACCACGCGCCACGGGGTGGTGATCTCGCCAGTGATATCCCAGCCCTTCGCATCATCCCGAAACGATCCATTCACTGTCGTGGTGCCGCTCGCCTCCAGCGTCATGCCGCTCCAGCCCATGGATTGGGCCTCGGTGATGGCGGCAAAGCCGCCGCCAGGCAGCTCGATAGTTAGAGGCATGCCGATACCATCTTTCGCTTCGAGTTTCTCGACCGCCGCCCGCAGGTGAATGCCCTCGTAGGCGGCGGTGTTCGGGTTGGCATAACAAATCGCGCCGGCTGGCAGAACGAATGTTGCGGCTTCACCGGTGATATGGCGTTTCCCTTGGCCGGGGATGCGGCAGCGGTAGGCCGCGCCGTCATCGAAGGCCCGCACTTCAAACGTCCATGATTGGCCGTTAGATATAACCGGAAACTCCGCCACCTTAGAATGCCCGCGACGTTGCGTGTCAGGTCCCCGCCACTCGAAATGTTCATCCAAACCGCGCAACACCGGCTTGCCCACCGTCGCGGCCGCCCCGCTGTCCGCTCCGTCCACCAACACCCCAGCTTGCGAGACACCGATGACCTGCCGGCCCAAGGCTTCCAAGCGCCAGGCGAGATGCCCGCTGGCATCCGTGCCGACTTCTACGCGCAGTTTGCCAGCGGGTGCCGGGCAGTCAGCAATGCCAGTAAAATCGGCCGCCAGACAGCTCGTTGTCGGAGTAGTTAGAAAAACAAAACCTAACAAGAATATATTCGATTTCATGATGTTTTGATGTTATTTTGGAGGGTTGCAAATCTCGCGGATCGCCTGCAGGGCCGGGCCATTTTTCTCAATACCTTCCCAGTTGTAAATGGTAAGAAAGCGGCAGCGTGGATCGGCCAAGGTACGGTTCAGTGCTTGGTGCCACGACTCGACGGTGGGGCCGCCGCCGAGCCATTCGACTGCGGCCCAGCACGGTGCGTCGCTTTGTGCGAGGGCTTGTTGCGCGCCGGCGTCCTTGGCCGGATCATTCGCATATCTATAAAAACTCCAACCGGGACAACTGAAACGGTTGACCGCTGCGCCGTAAAGCATCTCGCCATCCTTCCAGCCCGCCGCATGGGTGAACAGGCGCTCGCGCGGCACCCCGAGCCGAGCCGCCTCAGCACACAAATCTTCCAGATGCCGCCGGGCAATCTCCGCAAGGTCCCCTTCGGTTAACTCGCCGCGGGTCCTGATGCCTGCCTGCGACGCCGCCGCATAACCAATGGCCGTCACGCCGCGGCCGGGTAACTCGGTATTTTTCAATCCGCTTTTAGGATCATCTGCGGCGGGGTGTTCGGCCAACGCGTTGCCGTTAGGGTAATACCATGCGTTCACTCCCACCGAACTTTCCCAACCCACCTTGATACCGACTAACAGATGGCGGCGGGCCGGTGGCAAGGCTTTCCACCAGTTGAGGATGATCGGCACCCATGCCGCCATCTCTGTGTGGCAGGCGGCCCGATACGCCGGGCTCAGCAAGTTCGGCGGAGGCAGCACCCGGATCTGCTGGCCCCAGTTGCGCCATGCAATGCGCAGTGCATGCTCCGGCCCCCATCCACTCCATTCGACGTTGGCTCGATTGTTAGGATTGAATCCCGGGCGCTTTGGATCCCACCAATTCCATAAATCCGGGCGGGCATCCCACCATTGTTCGCCATCGAGTTGAACGACCACCGGCAGGTCATGTTGCACGGCGAGTTGCAGAAAGGTGGCAAGTGCCGCCTGCACCTTTGCCGGCGGTTCCTGCAGGTAGGAAAAAATTCCGGCCACGCCGACGCGGGTTGGTGCCAGCTGCGATGCGGGGAATTCTCGCCGAACGGCCTCAAAGAACGCGGCCGATTCCGCTCTACCCGATGTGTTAAGGACAATGAACTGATCGGCCGCAACCTCCCCGGCGCAGGCCGCCAGCATCATGGCGGCCAGCGTGGCTGCTGCGGACTGCGCAGCGAGTGTGCTCATTTCACCAGTTTGTCGATGCTCGGAACCACTTCCTGGCCCCAGACTTGGTAGCCTTGGCGGGTCAGATGCACCGTATCAGCTAGCATGCCGGGCAATATCTTGCCGTCTTTATCTAGCAATTTAGGACCAAAGTCCTGATAGAAAATCATGCTGTGGTCAACAAGCTTGGCAGTGCTGGCATTGATCGCCTTGGTCTTGTCGTAGGGCGTACCGGTGGACGGCAATATCCCAAGTAACAATATTTTGGTTTTAGGACACTGCGCCCGCAGGGCCTTGACGACGGTGGAGATGCCGATGGCAACTTCCTCGGCCGTGTTCATTCCTTGGTTGTTCGTGCCGATCATCATCACGATGAGCTTGGGCGTGGCATCCTTCAACTCGCCATCATTGAGGCGGAACAGCACGTTTTCGCAGCGGTCGCCGCCAATTCCGAAATTCACCGGGGTGTACTTGCCGAAGAACTTGCCAAACATATCTCCCGGCCACATCTGGGTGATCGAATCCCCCAAAAAACACACATCAAATTTCTTGGTCTTGGTTTGGTTGAGGTAATCTCCATGCATCCGCCAAAACCACCGCACCCCGCCCGGCACAGGCTTCGTCGGATCATTGGCCGAGGTGATGCCCGGCGTCTTGGCGGCGGGTGCCGCCGCTGCGGCCAGCATACTTGGCACCAGCCCCATGGCCGCCATTGCCGCAGCCAGGCCCAATGATGTTAGAAAACTTCTGTTTGACATATAATGGATTCTATCTGGTATGAGTGAGTTATGGATCACTTGTTGATCACACCGACGGCCTTGGCACCGGTGGGATCGTTGAAGGGATCGCCGGGGGTGTCGTTATAAACCCCGAATTCAGTGATGCATGGGTTGCCATTGGTGGTTTGCAACACCATCAGGCGGACTTTCTGGGTGCTTCGGCTAACAATCGGTGCGACAAATTCCTGGCCAATGCCTCGGCCATTGAAGCAGCCCGTCCATTTCTTCTCCTTGGCATCCCAGTATTCGATGACGTAGCGAAGGATCGATGATGATGGGTCTTCCTTGAGCTTGAATTCATTGATCGTCACCGGGGCGGCAAACGCCAGCTCCAGCCACTGATCCTTGGGCGCGTCTGCCTTCCATGATGTGCCATCGTTGCCGTCTATCCCTTTGGCTGCCTCGTTGCCAGCCACTGCCGAGGAGGCGGTGGCTTTTGCCTTGGAGGCGAGGTTGGGCGAGGCGCAGGCCTTGCTGAGGCTCTTGATGAAACAATTTTCAAATTTTGAGTGTTTATCTTTTTCGGGATCGGCCACACGCATGAGGCCCTCGCCGAGTGACAGATAGAACCGGCACTTGCTCCAGGTCGCTTCGGTGTGATCCGTGGTGTTGAGAATCTCGACCTTGCCGGTTCCGCGCGGCGGCCGCTTGGCCTTGCCGTTGAGCACGCAATTCTCCATCTTGATCGCCTTGTTAGGATTGCCATCGGAGGCATAACAGCACAGCAGGAAGCCGGGGCCGTCGGTGTCGTGGAACAGGCAGTCGCGCATGGTCATGTTGTCGCAATTGCCTTCGAAGTCGAAGGCCTCGCCGTCGCCGCTGCCGTTGCCGACGTCCACAAACCCCCACTCGCTATTTTCGAATATCCAATCCTTGCAGCGGAAGAACATCGAGCCCGCCACCCCGTTGAACGACTTGAAGCCGCGGCCGACGTCGTGGGTGACGCAGTTGCGCATGGCACCCCGTTCCACGCCACGCAAGCCCTGCGGCCATTGATAGCCTTCCTCAAACAGGCAGGCGTCAAATGTCATGTTGCCAAACGGATAGATGAAGGACGCGTTCTTGTTGAAGTTGTCAGGGCTGTTGGTCCACACGCCGGAGGCCAGGCGGCGGAACACGCAATTTTTGATCGTGATGTCGGTGAGCACCTTTTTGTTTTCCAGTTCAAAGGTGAAAAAGCAAATTCCGAGGCCGATCTTGGTTTTCGGATAGTCCTCGTAATGCCGGTACATCAGTGAATCGTGAAAATAGCAGTCTTCAATCGAGATGGATTTTTTCGTCGGGCAACCCTTCGAATATTCGGCATAGAGGCCCGTCATGCAGTGGCTGAACTCAAGCCCGACCATCTTGAACCCGCCTTGGTCAGCCAGTCGGATGCCGACGCGGTCCTGCTTGTCGTCCTGGCGGTCGATGACCGGCTTGGCCCCCTGACCGTAGGAGCCGATGACAATCGGGTTTTGCGGTGTGCCCTCACCTTTGGGGGCGAATTCCTCGTTCCATGTGTCGCCGCATTGCAGCAGGATGCGGTCGCCTGGGGCATACTTGATGGAGGCTTTGGCGAGGGATTTCCGTGGTCCGGCACCGTTTCCTGGCACCCCGGCAAAGCCGGTGGCGGCATCGTCACCCTCGGACTGACTGATGAAATAGTCCTTTGCCGGCACTTGCAGGGTGCCCAGGCAAATGGTGGCTGCGGCGGCTCCGAGAAATGATGGCCTCAATAACTTCGTGTATGATCGGGACATGGGGATGATTCTTACTGCAATGGTTGCCACGTAGGGGATCTCGTGCGCATCAGGCCGGGTCCTACGGCAGTGCTGAGGGCAATCTTTCAGAGAGTGGAGAGCCTGCGGCCCATCGGCTGCCACAGGTCAGAGCCCCTGGCCTCGTCATGATTCGAGCGGATTCATGGGGCAGGAGCGGATGGGTTTCCGCAGTTTGCTGGCCAAGTTCAAGAGCTCAGACCTGCCCTTGCCGATCCTCGCCAGCCCGGCCGTCGCTAGCGGTCCAGAACAGGTCCCCGCTTGGCACAAAGCCGTCGAGCGGCTGGAAAAAGACCGGGCCAGCGATGCTCTGCCTGCCCTGCTCGCGCCCCGGTGCGAGTCAGTGATGCACCTGATGCTACCCAGGCTCGATTTCGCTGCGAGCCGCCGCGAGCTTGGAGATAGCGGCGGGGTAAAGGCGGTGCTCGGCCTCTTGGATGCGGGCATGGAGTGAGGCGGGGGAGTCGCCAGGCAGGATCGGCACGGATTGCTGGAGGATGATCGGGCCGGTATCCATGCCGACGTCCACGACATGGACGGTGCATCCGGTTTCGGCCACCCCGGCGGCGAGTGCCTGTTGCCAGGATTCCAAACCGGGGAAGGCCGGCAAGAGCGACGGGTGAATGTTGATGATTTGGTTAGGAAAGACGTCTAGTAGGGGGTGTTTGACCAGTCGCAGGAATCCGGCGAGGCACACGAGATTGACCCCTGCGGCCTGCAAGCGGGCAGCGGTTTCCTGTTGGGCTTCGGCTGGGAACCGGGTTTTGAAGCCGCGGCAATCGATGAGACCGGTCGTGATGCCGTGGTGGCGGGCGCGCTCGAGGATGAATGCGTCTGGATTATCTGAGAGCACGAGGGCAATGCGTGCGTTGAGAGATCCGGCGGCGATTGCGTCGAGAATGGCTTGCATGTTTGAGCCGGAGCCAGAGCCAAGAATACCGAGGATCATGCCATGAGTCTTGGGGCGTCCAGGGTCCCGTGCCAAGCTCAAATCACCAAACTTTCATGGAGCCGACAACGGGGCCCTCGATGGGACCCACCGCAGGATTGGCGGCGTTGCGAGGCTTGCCGAAATAATCACCATCAATGCGCAGTGGCGATGCATCCGGATTTTCATAGGCGCACCCACTCAACTTGGCTTTTCCTAACCGTTCCGTGGTCACCAATTGGCGGGCTGGTTCGGCGCTCGAGGCCGGGTCGGAATTCAAGGAAAGATACCAGCCATCGGCTTTTTTGATCAACCTGATTGCTGGATCGAAGCTGGCGTTGACCCGCGGGGCGGCTTCCGCCTTGGCAGGCATGGCACCCTTGAGAAACAGATTGCCTTGCATGGCCACGGGGAATTTTGCGGTGTCGTACGGGGCGGAATTCCAATGCTCCACGAAGATGTTGTTGTAGTAACGGTCATCGCCGTTCGGGTTATCGTGCATGCCTGCCAGTTCGGTGGAATGCGGCTTGTGGAAGGGTGTCAGGCGGCCGTCGAAGGGATTGGAGTTGAGGCGGCCCGCGATGAGATTGTGCACATAGGCACCCCCTTGCGACACACTGAGCAGGGTCGTCGGCGACAGAAACAAGTTGTTGTCCACAAGGAATGGTCCGTGGTCCACCTCGACGAACAAATCCTGGTCGGCATTATCATGGAACAGGTTGCGCGAGACTCGCGTGCCCTGCGCCATCCAATCCAGCCAAAGACCGCGGCACGTCCGATAGATGTGGTTGTGGCTGATCTCCACATCAATGGCAGCATGCAACTTGATGCCCGCCATCTCCGCGCCGGTGAACAAGCGGCGAACATGGATGTCATGGATGGTGTTGCCAGTGATGCTGCTGAACACGGCACCCAGACTGCCGACAATACCAGTTTGCTCGCAATCCGTGATGGTGTTGTTACGCACCTGGTGATGGCCAATGGTGTCCTTGTTCCAACCTCGGGCCAACCCACGCTCAATCGTCTTGACGTAGCCCTCGGCACTATCAGCCGACGTGTTGTCGAATTCATCGCCGTGCTTGCCCAAGGCAATGCCCGAACAAACCGAGTGACGCACCACGTTGTTCTCGATGATCCATCCCTTGCTCCAATTCGTGCCAATCACCCCGATTTGCTCGGCGGTTGGCGGGGCCCACGGAGTGGCCGCCTTACCTAGCTTGAAACCGCTGACAGTTAGATAGTTGATGCCGGTTTTCTCCGGATAGAAAACAGATTGGCGCACGTTGATTTCCACCTCCTGAGTGTTCGGATCCACCCCCTCGAACTGCGCCCACAAGGTGGTTGTCGCTGCTTCCACCTGAGCGAACCACAACGGAGTGGGCGCTACAGGCGCTAGCACCGCGTCGAGCTTCGCGGCCTCTGTGAGCCACTCGCCATTCAGATAGACTGCGCCCGTGTGATGGGGGCGACCCTTGCCGTGAAACCAGTCGCCATGGATCAGGTCGCCGTAGGGGTTGAAGCGGCCGAAAAGCGCGTTAGGCAGGACGACTTTCCAGGTATCTGCCTGGACTTTTTCCCAGCCTATCACCGGTTCGGCACCGGTGATGACGACCGTCTCGCCGACAGCCGCCTGATAGACGATGCGCTGCTGGTCGGACGTGCCGCCGCGCGGCGGATTGACGCGTTCGCGGTACACCCCGGCATGCACGCTGATCACATCGCCTGCTTGGGCCATATTAGCTGCAGCCTGGATATGACGCAGCGGGGAGGCGAGAGTGCCGGGGTTGTCGTCCTTACCACTGAGGGCGACGTGGAGTTCGGCGGCATTGAGGTTGACCAGCATGAGCGCTGGCAATAATGTTAGAAACGGGCGTTTCATAGGGAGTTATTGCCAGCTGTGAGTGGTCTGAGACAAAATCAGCCACGCGAGTGCGGCGGCTATTTCTTAGGTTCTTCGTCGCCGGCATCCACCGAGATGGTGAGGGTAGCGGTCACCTGCGGGTGGATGCGCACGATCACTTCGGTTTTGCCGGACTTTTTCACGGGTTTTTCGAGTTCGATGGCATGGCGATCGACGCTGATGCCTGCGGCTTCGAGTTCCTTGTGAATGTCCATGTTGGTGACCGAGCCGAAGGCCTTGCCGCCTTGGCCAGTGGACAAAGTGAACTTGGGCTTGAGCTTGGAGATGCGAGTGGCGAGTTCTTGGGCGGCGGCCAATTCAACGGCCTCGCGGCGGGCCCGGGAAACTTTGAGAGCTTCAACATGGCGCAAATTGGCACGGCTGGCTTCATACGCCTTGCCCTGCGGAATGAGGAAATTGCGGGCATAGCCAGCGCGGACTTTGACGACATCGGCTTCCAGGCCTAGGCCTTCGATTTTTTCTTTGAGGATGACTTGTGCGTTGGCCATGGGAGTGGGAGGTAAATTTGCGGGACGGCGGTTTAGCCCAGCCTGCGGACCCGGTCAAGAAGAATGCGGCTGGAAATTGCCACAAATTTTGGGGTGGGCCTAGCGAGTGAGCCGATGAGGCCGGTTCGGCGGTCGATTTAGTGCTGCAGTTCACTCAGCGGCCGCTTCAAATACTCCGCATCACGCAGTTTTCTCAAATATTCCATGTATCGGCGCTGGGTCTCCAGATCGGCATTGTCGGGCGGTCGCTGCCCAACAGCCAGCACGGGCTGCGGGGGGGCGTTGCCCGTGCCGGTGCCCGTGCCATATTTTGTCCATGGGCCATTGGGCACCTGGGCAGCCTCGACGAAGCGCCAGTGGACTTTTTTACCGGATTCCAAGCTTAGGTAATCCCGCACTGCCGGGGAAATATCCAACCCGGCGGAACCATTCTTAGTCGTCTGAGGCGGTTTGCTGCCGAAAACGTACTCCCAGTCATCGGTCACCCACGGGCCGCAGTCCTCCCACTGTGCGTAACAACTGCGGCTGCCATTGTAAATTTGCAACCAGCGGTCCTTGCAAACCGTCACGCCGGGCTCGGGGTGCATCCTTGCGAACCACGGAATGACGCGCGACGCCTCAGTCTTGTGCTGGCGGCCGCTCACCACATCATTGTACGGCAACGCCACGTAAAATGGATTGAGCTTGGGCACAAAGTCCTTCGGTCGAAATTCCCCACTCGCGAAATTGGCAATCCGCTTCGCCGGTTCCGGATCGTCATACCCACCGTAATTGGCCATCCAATTCCCGTCCCATGAGGATTTGAGGTTGGCCACCGGATTGCGGTCCGATGCCTGCTCACCAATCCAAAACAGCGTGATCGTCACGTGCAGCCGCCATGGATAGAGCGCCCCGGTCGAGGCCGACACCACCGGTCGCGCCGACTCAACAGGGGCCGCCGGGCGACTCCCTGTAGGCACCAGCACCCGCGGCACTCCGGCCTGAGAGGCTCCCGCCGCAGGCTGGGCGTACCCATCGCCTGCCGCAAGCACCAGCGACAACATGAGCAGGAGACAAAAAATGGGCTGGGACATCAAAAGCAACATTGGATGCGCCATGGCTTCACAGCGTTTGCGGCTCGCAAGCATCGCGATTTCCCCGCCACGCGCAAGCAAAACGTCACGTCAGTTAAGCAGGATGACAGGCATACTCCCTGTCGTTTCATGTGCGAGCATGGGGGATGCGATGTCTCCCGTCACAGCAGCCAGGCATTGAGTCCCTTGCCGAGGCGGCATTCGTCCGGGGCTTCATCGATCATGCCTCGGCGCAGCCAACCGTCATTCCACTCGACCCAATGGGCGCGGCCCGGGTGCATGAACGAACCGGTGTTGATGACCAAGCGGCCGCCTTTTCGCCAGCAACCATGGCGATGAAAATGCCCCACGATCAATACTTCCGCCTGTGGGAAATAACATTTGCAGAAATTTGCCCCAGCCGCAGCTTGAGTCCACCAGGCTTGCAGGATGCGTAGCGCTCGTTGCGGCGGATAGACTGCATCTCGGACCTGTTGCCAAAGTCGGCGGCCAAACGGTTTTTCCTGTGTGGGCAGGGCACGGGCCATCGCACGGGCCAAGCAGAGCCGTTGCACCGGATCAGTGGTGGCCAGCGGGTAGTCGCTCCACAAATCGAGCACCTGCTGGCGGTTGGCGAGCACCTCGCGTTTCCATGGCGAGCCGTCGGGCATCAAGGAATCGCCATGGGTGACAATGATCCGGCCACCGGCCAACTCCACCCAGCCCGGGCCGGGCCAACTCGGGTCGTGATTGCCGGGGAGGAAAACGGTTGCGCAGCCTTCTTCGGCGCACAGGTGGCGCAATTCCTCTAACATTTCAGCCGAGCGTTTGGTCACCGCGATCGTGAGTTCCTGCCATGTGTCACCATTGAAGATGACGGTGCCAGCTCCCGCCACCAGTGGCCGCAAAGCGGACACCCGGGCGATGCGCGACACTTGGTGGGCCAGATGCAAATCCGAAAGGATGCGCACGGGTTGCTTGAGCGTGGAAATGATGGGCGATTCCACGATGCCGGAAGAATGGGGCATAATTTTCAAGGGTTCGATTGAGGGCCGATTGCACGCTGGCGCACTGCCTCGAACAAACATACTCCGGCCGCCACGGAAACATTGAGACACTCAACCTTGCCGGCCATCGGTATAACTGCTAAAAAATCACAGTTTTCCTCGGTGAGGCGGCGCATTCCCTTTTCCTCAGCCCCCAGCACGAGGGCCAACGGGCCCTGTAGGTCTGTTTGGTAAATTGACTTGGTGGCCCGCTCGGACGTACCCACTAACCACAAGCCAGCGGCTTTGAGTTTTTCCATGGTGCGGGCCAGATTCGTCACTTGAGCGAACGGGACGTAATCGGCGGCACCCACGGACACCCGGCGAACCGTTTCGGTGATGCCCACCGCCTTGTCTTTGGTGGTGACCACCGCATGCACCCCGGCGGCATCCGCCGTGCGCAAAATCGCCCCTAGATTGTGCGGGTCTTGCACGCAATCGAGAACCAACACGAAGGGCTTCGCCTGGGCCGCTACAATCGCCATCAACTCATCCTCATCGAGTGCAGGAGTGATTTTTTCAATTGCCTGGACGTGGCGATTCTCGCGTGCCTGACGCTCGTGGGGAGCGGGACGCCCCTGCGAAGGGAAGTTTCCATGCGGACGGGATTTCATCGGCGCAACCCATATCGGCGCGCCCCCTTCAAGTCGAGCGCAATCAGGCATCTAACAAGCATGGCGCAACGCTTGCCAAGTGTTGCGCCAAGACGGTGAGTGAGCGAAGCGAAGCTTTGCGCGGAATGGCGGGGCTACTTGGGCTTTGTCTCGAGCGTTTCGCCGATGCCGCAGTCGATATTCTGGCCGCCGGTGGTTTGGTGGCAATGGATGGCGATGGAATTTTTGCCGGGGGTGAGTAACTTAACGGCGTCGGGCGAGAGCGGGAAGGCTTCGTAGGACGTGTTATACCCGGTTAGGGAGGCGGCAAGTTTGCCATTGAGAAAGATCTCGGCGTCCTCGTCGTGGAACACACTGAGGCATAGCTTGGGGGGCACGGCCTGCAACTCGAAGCTGCGTCGGATCCAGATATCCGCACTCGTCCACGGCGTGGCCGATTGGATCGTGCCAAACGAAGCCGCTCCTTCCTTCCAGGCGGAATCGTCAAAACCCGCCGCCTGCCAGCCCTCCGCTGGCTTTTGGGTGGTGTACTTCCACATCACCTTCACGCCTTGCTCGGCACTCGGGACGAGCACCTTGGGTGCCGCCTGTGGTTGATAGAGCAAAGCCGCAGCCTCGGCCGCGCGGGTGGCGTCGAACTTGATCTGTTCGCGGTCATAGGTCATCATGCCGTTGACCTCGACTTCCACGTCGGACGTCTGGGTGTACACTGCAGCTGACAGGCCCTTGGCGATGAGGGGGCGCATCCGGGTGAGCAAGCCGACGTATGCCTCGGTGGCCTCTGCGGGTGTCTTGAAACTCACGTAGCCCCAAGCGCCGGCATCCTTCCAGAGGTGGTCCTTGACGGGCCGGCCCAATCCGCCGAATTCACCGAGCACCGCAGCTCGGGTGGGTTCGAGGCCGGGCATTCCCGGACCCGGGTAGTTGTGCATATCCATCACATCGCCGCACTTCTTGTCCGTCCAGCCGCTGGCATTGTTGACAAGCCTGTTAGGGTCGCGTTGTTTGACCATTTGGGTGAGGCGCGGGGTGTCATATTGCCCCCAGCCTTCGTTGAAAACCACCCACATGATGATGGACGGATGGTTTTCGAGGGAGTCGATCATTTCATTGAGTTCGCGCTCAAAGTTGGGGCGTTTATCCTCCGGGTTGCCACCGGCTGGCATGTCCTGCCAGATGAGCAAGCCCAACTTATCGGCCCAATAGTACATGCGGTCCGGCTCGACCTTGACGTGTTTTCGGAGCATGTTGCAGCCGAGTTGTTTGGTGACTTCAAGATCGTACTTCAAGGCGGCATCGGTGGGGGCGGTGTAGAGGCCGTCGGGCCAGAACCCTTGGTCCAGCGGGCCATACTGGAAGAGCGGCTTGTTATTGAGGGCCAGGCGATTGACGCCGGCTTCGTCCTTGAGCAGGGAAATTTT
>Ga0118677_10005104_pt1 | contig 23317 bp, 19 predicted proteins | sample AliMusrvi5mmetaG_FD_86154 | JGI IMG/M metagenome (GOLD analysis project Ga0118677, IMG submission 86154)
CTTCGGGACCGCTTGGGCGAGGGTGATCGAGCAGGGAGGAGGAGGGGTCTTTGTGGTGGCAGAACCCTTTACGACCACGGCTTGGGGGGTGGCTTCAGCAATGACGGCCGCCGCCTCGCGTCCGGATCCGTCAAACACGGTGACCCGCTCGCCGGCCTCCAACCTCAGAACATGGACGCAGTGGTGGGACTCGGCGGGAGAAAGCTTGGAGGATTCCCAACTTTCAGCGGGCAGGTGGAAGCGGTGCATATTTTTCCTGAATGTATTCGCGCAGGGCAATCTGCCAAGTTCGGGGAACGATGCCGGTGGCGCGGGTCATTTTCTTGGTGCAGAGAATTGTATGGGGAGGACGCGGGGCTTTGAAAGCCTTCATATTCGCGAGAAGCATCGGGGCGACTTCGGTCGTCGCGAGCGGCAGTCCGGCTGCCGTGGCGCATTGGAGAGCGTGTTCTGCGTAGTCCCTCCACGAGCACCCGCCGCTGTTGCAGGCATGGTAGAGTCCTCCGGGCAGAGACGTATCAAAAAACGGTTCGAGCCATCCGGCAACGTCACGCGCGTAAGTCGGGGTGGAGAATTTATCCGCGATGGCCTCGACACGCGGGCTTGTGCGCGCACGGTCGAGGATCAAGTCCGGGAAGCCCGGCTTGTCCGGCCCGAAGACCCAGGACACCCGGACGACGAGATGCGACGAGCCGTCGGCAAGAACCGCCGACTCCCCTTCGAGCTTGGTCTGCCCATACCACCCGAGCGGGTTCGGCGCGTCTTCCTCGGTGTATGGCGCGGGATTTCGTCCGTCGAAAACATAATCGGTGCTGAAATGGATGAACCGCGTCCCCTGGTCCCGGGCCGCCGCTGCCATCGCGGCGGGGGCAAGCGCATTGACCGCCCGGGCCTCCGTCCGCCGCGACTCGCACTCGTCCACGTTGGTCAGACCCGTGCCGTTGACAAGGACATCGAATTCGCGGGATGCCAGCAGGCGCCTGAGCGCGGAAATGTCGGCGACATCGAGTTCCGGGCGCGCGAGACTCACGGTCTCGTGGGCGAAGCTCCACTCTCTGGCAAGGGCGGCGGCAAGGCGGCCGCGACCGCCCATGATCAGGATCTTCATGGCAAGCCGAAATGATGGCCGGCGCTCCGGGCGCGTCGATGCTTTTTTTGCCAATGTCCGGGAACGCCGACGGCCCTGGCTTTCCTTCCTGGGTTGGCGGGAGAAGGGCTTTGAAAGCCTTCATATCCTTCTTGGGAGATTGTGGAAAATTCCTATTGTCTGGGGCGGGTGCTGCGGGTAAGTGTTCTGGTTCCCCCGGCCCAGTGCCCGGCAAATTCATTCCCATGAGCAACAAAGGAAAAATCGTTCAAGTGATCGGCGCGGTTGTGGACGTTGAGTTCAATCCGTCCGAAGGTTCGCTGCCGAAGATCTACGACGCGCTGGAAATCACCTTAAAAGCCGCCGGCCAATCCAACCGCCTGACACTCGAAGTCCAGCAGCATCTCGGAGAAAACTGGGTGCGCTCGATCGCCATGAGCTCGACGGAAGGACTTTCCCGCGGCATGGAGGTCCTCAATACCGGCGCCCCGATTTCGGTTCCGGTGGGCGAAGGCGTCCTGGGCCGGATTTTCAACGTCACCGGCGATCCCACCGACGAGCGCGGGCCGGTGAAGTTCGAGAAAAAATACCCGATCCACCGCAAGGCCCCGCCGCTCATCGAGCAGGACACCAAGGCAAAAATCCTCGAGACCGGAATCAAAGTCATCGACCTGATCTGCCCGTTCACGAAGGGCGGAAAAGTCGGCGCGTTCGGCGGCGCGGGCGTCGGCAAGACGGTCGTCATCATGGAGCTCATCAACAACATCGCCAAAGGCCACGGCGGATACTCGGTGTTTGCCGGCGTGGGCGAGCGAACCCGCGAGGGGAACGATCTCTATGCCGAGATGAGCGAGTCGGGCGTCATCAACCAGGAAGATCTCACGAAATCCAAGGTCGCCCTGGTTTACGGCCAGATGAACGAGCCTCCCGGCGCGCGCCTGCGCGTGGCGCTCAGCGCGCTCTCGATGGCCGAGTATTTCCGCGATGAAAAGAACCAGGACGTCCTGCTTTTCATCGACAACATCTTCCGGTTTTCCCAGGCGGGCTCCGAGGTGTCCGCGCTTCTCGGCCGCACGCCGAGCGCCGTCGGTTACCAGCCGACGCTCGCCGCGGAAATGGGCGACCTCCAAGAGCGGATCACTTCCACGACCAAAGGCTCGATCACCTCGTTCCAGGCGGTCTATGTGCCGGCGGACGACCTCACCGACCCGGCGCCGGCGAACACCTTTGCCCACCTCGATTCCACGATTGTGCTCGAACGCTCGATCGCCGAACTCGGCATCTATCCGGCGGTGGATCCGCTCGCCTCGACGTCGAAGGCGCTCTCCGCGGAAATCATCGGCGAGGAGCACTACAAGGTGGCCCGCGGCGTTCAGAACGTGCTGCAGCGTTACAAGGACCTCCAGGACATCATCGCCATCCTGGGCATGGACGAGCTTTCTCCGGACGACAAGCTGACGGTTTATCGCGCCCGCAAAATCCAGCGTTTCCTTTCGCAGCCGTTCCATGTGGCCGAAGTCTTCACGGGAACACAAGGCCAGTATGTTCCGGTCGGCGAAACGATCCGCGGCTTCCAGGAGATCCTCGAAGGCAAGCACGACGATGTGCCCGAGGGAAATTTCTACATGAAGGGCAGCATCGACATGGTGAAAGAGGCCTAGAAGTTTTAAGTCTTAAGTTTGTAAGTTTTAAGAAAAGCCTCACGATTCCAAACCAACCTGCCGACTTCTCTCCACTTAAAACTTTCTCCCCATGCTTCACCTGGAAATTGTCACTCCCGAGCAGAAGATCTACTCCGACGACGTGGACTCGGTGGTGATTCCCGGCGTGGAGGGAGAGCTGGGCGTGCTCCCGGAGCACGTGCCATTAATGACCCAGCTCCTGCCCGGCGAACTCCGTGTGCTCAAGGGGGGCGAGGAATTGCGCCTGGCGGTGGGAGAAGGGTTTGTCGAGATCGGCGCGGACAAGGTCGCCGTCCTCACCGACATGGCGGTCAAAGAAAGCGATATCGACGAGCCCGCCGCCGAGGAGGCCGTCAAGCGCGCCGAGGCGGCGATGAGGGAGCACAAGATAGACGACGAAGAATACGCCACCGTCAAAGCGTCGCTCCAGAAATCCCTCGCCCTGATCCGCGTCAAACGCCGCCGAAATTAGCCCGCAGAGCTCTCAGCGCACGCCCGGTTTTCCCAGGCGCGAAGCCAGCTCGCTTTGGTCGGCGGCGATTTCCTGCCGGGTGGCGAGGGTTTTGATTTTGACGGCCGGCCATTCGGCGCCGACGACCACCGCGTGCCGGGCACCCAAGCTCTCCGCATCTTGGAACTGGCGTCCGACTTTGGCGGGTTTGAGGGAAAAATCCGTCCTCCATCCGAGGTCGCGTGCGGACTGCACGACCCGCAGGGCGTTTGCCCGTTGGGCCTCGTCGGCGACCACCACAAAAACCTCGCAGGCCGGCGCGGTGGCGGCACGGCGTTTTTCGGAGGCGGCGGGCGTCTCGTCGATGAGGAGCCCAAGAACGACATCCCCCATGCCCAGGCCGATGGCTGGAAGGTCGGAGGCCCCGTCGCTCAGGCCCTGGATGAGAGAATCGTAGCGCCCGCCCCCAGCGAGAGCACGGAGGTTTTTCGAGCGGTCGAAAATCTCGAAAACGACGCCGGTGTAGTAGGCGAGGCCGCGGACAATCGTGAGATCCGCCTCGACGAATTCCCGCATGCCGCGGGCATCGAGCGCCGCGAGGACCGGCGCAAACGAAGCCGGGCTGCCCCCGGCGATAAACTCGCGCAGGTCGGCGACCGTGAGCCCGGTGTCGGCCATTTTCTCGTCGAGCTTCTCGGCGGGTTCGCGTTCGATCTTGTCCGCGCAGGCAAGAGCCGTCCGCGCCTGCGCCTGGTCGCACCCCCGCGAGTCGAGAAAATCCATCCACGCCTTCCTGTCGCCGATCCGCACGACGAAGTCGTCGCTCCCGAACCCGAACTCCCGCATCAGGTCCACCGCCAGTGCCACGATCTCCGCGTCGGCTTGAGGCGAGCTTTCCCCGATGATGTCGGCGTTGAATTGCAGGAACTCTCGCAGACGGCCTTTCTGCTGGCGCTCGTGGCGGAAGAAATTCGACACGCAGAACCACTTCATCGGTTTCCGGTAATGCTTCTCCTTCGCGGCAACCATCCGCGCGAGCGTCGGCGTCATCTCCGGACGCAGCGCCACCCCGCGATCTCCCCGGTCCCGGAACGAATAGAGCTGCTCAAGAATCTCGGCACCCTCCTCGTTTTTCTTGGTGTAAAGATCGAGGCTCTCGAGCGTCGGCCCATCGAATTCCACGAACCCATAACGCCGCGCCACCGCCCGCCACGCCTCGACGATGTAGTTCCTGCGCTCGCAATCCTCGGGATAGAAATCCCGGAATCCGGGCAGCGCGGGCATCAGGAAACCTCCTCCATTTTCAGCATGCGCCGAGTTTGCCCGTTTCTTGATTCCGTGAAAAGCATTTCTCCGCCGGCATCAGCCACCGGCAATGTGGCGTCCTGCCTGCTATTTCCGGACAAGCCGGCGATTGACGTTGCAGAGGCCCTTGTGCCAAGGGTCTGTAGGATTCAACCCGAAAACGGCGATTGAGAAATTCTTTCAAAATGGAAAGCCCGGCCTCGGACGCTTCGCTCCCTGCGTTGCAACCTCTACAGGAAACGCCGTTTTCGGGTTGAAATCCCACCGCCACCCCTGGAGCCAGATCGCCTCTGCGGAGAACCTCCTCGCCGCCGTCCGCGCGGCCATGCTGGGCAAGCGTTCGCGCCCGCCGGCCGGGCGGCTGGCGGGAGAGGATTCGCCGGCCCGGCCCCTGCATGTATTTCCGAATCTTATGCGGCTTCGCGATCGCTTCGTGAAGCAGGCGTTCGAGCGCAGCACGAAGTCCCTCAACGGGTGCGGCAAGATGGTCGGCGCATGGTAGAAGGCGGCCGGAAAAGATTTCCCATGAATGCGGTGAGGCAATTGCCATTCAGGGGCGGGAAGTCGCGGGCGTCGCTTTTTTTGTCGCTTTTTTGTTGAGTCCGGCGCACAAGCGACTAACTTCCCAGTTCCTGCAAATTCACGCGGTTTTTCATCGGCGACACCGGTCCCGGTGGAAGGGCGTCGGAAGCGGAACAGAAACTATTTTATGTCAGCAAATCCCAACTCACCAAACCGCGCGTTTCCATTGGAGCGCACACGCAACATCGGCATCGCCGCGCACATTGATGCCGGGAAAACCACGCTGACCGAGCGCATCCTTTTTTACACGGGGATGATCCACAAGATCGGCGAGGTGCACGAGGGGACGACGGTCACCGACTGGATGGAGCAGGAGCGCGAGCGCGGGATCACGATCACGTCTGCCGCGACCACCTGCGCGTGGATGCAGCGCCAGGAGGAGGGCATCTACAAGGCTTACGAGGGGATCAAGATGCGCGTGAACATCATCGACACTCCCGGGCACGTGGATTTTACCGCGGAGGTGGAGCGCTCGCTCCGCGTTCTGGACGGTGCGATCGCGGTTTTCTGCGGCGTGGCGGGAGTTCAACCCCAGTCCGAGACCGTGTGGCGGCAGGCGACGAAATACGGGGTGCCGCGCATCGCGTTTGTCAACAAGATGGACCGCGTCGGTGCCGACTTCGAAGCGGCCGTGCAGAGCATGCGCACGAAGCTGGGCGCTAATGCCTGGCCCGTCCTGATCCCTCTCGGCAGGGAGGATTACCTCAAGGGGCAGATCGACGTCATCAACCACAAGGCGGTGATCTATCTGGACAACGACCTGATGGGTTCGACGTATGAGATCCAGGAAATCCCGGAGGAGTTCAAGGAATCCACGGAAAAAGCATACGCCGATCTCGTCGCCCAGATGTGCGACCTCGACGAGGAATTGGGGATGCTCTACCTGGAGGAAAAGCCGATCACGAAGCAGGATCTGAAAGCGGCGATCCGGCGTCAGACGATTGCCAACAGGTTCGTCCCGGTTGTCGGCGGATCCGCCTTCAAAAACAAGGGCGTGCAATTCCTTGTTGATGCCGTGCTGGATTATCTCCCGGGCCCGCTCGACATCCAGGCCGTGAAGGGCCTGAATCCCGACAACGTGTCGGAATCCATCTTGGCCCCCTCGGACGACAACGGGAACTTCTGCTCGCTGGCGTTCAAGCTTTGGAGCGACCCTTTCGTCGGGAAGCTCGTGTTCTTCCGCGTCTATTCCGGGAAACTTTCCAAAGGCGACACGGTTTACAATCCCCGCACCAACAAGCGCGAACGCATCAGCCGCCTGATCCAGATCCAGGCGGACAAGCGCGAAGACATCGACACCTGCTACGCCGGCGACATCGCGGCCATTGTTGGCATCAAAAACATCACGACCGGGGATACGCTCTGCGACGAGGATCATCCGATACTCCTCGAGCCACCGTCATTTCCCGATCCGGTTATCTCGATGGCTGTGGAGCCGAAGACCAAGATCGACCAGGAGAAAATGGGCATTGCCCTCCAGCGCCTGGCCGAAGAGGACCCGACGTTCCGCGTCTTTACCAACGAGGACACCGGCCAGACGATCATCGCCGGAATGGGCGAGCTCCACCTGGAGATCATCCGCGACCGCATGCTGCGCGAGTTCAAAGTAGAGGCGAACTCCGGCAAGCCGCAGATCGCCTACAAAGAAACGATCTTGGCGCCGGCCGACGGCGAGGGCAAGCTCGTCAAGCAATCCGGCGGACGCGGGCAATACGGCCACGTGATCTGCAAGGTGACGCCGAACGAGCGGGGCAAAGGGTTCACCACCGAAAACAAAGTGGTGGGCGGAACGATTCCGAAAGAATTTATCCCGGCCGTGATCAAGGGCTTCAATGAAGCCGTTCTGAACGGCGTGGTCGCCGGCTATCCGGTGGTCGATGTCCATGTGGATATCATCGACGGCAGCTACCACGATGTGGACTCGAACGAGATGGCGTTCAAGATGGCCGCGATTTTTGCGCTCAAGGATGGTCTGAAAAAAGCGAAGCCGATCCTGCTCGAGCCGATCATGAAGGTGGAGAACATCACGCCGGACGAGTTCCAGGGAGACATCATGGGCGACCTGAACCGCCGCCGCGCGAAGATCATGGGCATCGAGACCAAGGGCAACCTGTGCACGATCAATGCCGAGGTGCCGCTCGCGGAGATGTTCGGATACGCCACGGCCATCCGTTCGCTCTCCAAAGGCCGCTCGTCCTATTCGATGGAGCCCTCCCATTTCGAGCAGGTTCCCGAGCAGGTCAAAGCCGCGATCTTGGACCAAAAAAGTTGACCCGAATCCCGATTGGATTTGACCGCCGAGGCCCTGGTTGGACCGGCGTGTTGTGGGAACGAGGCATCACGAAATTATGTTCGCCTTAAAAAACAGCCAACTGACGGTCGAGATCCTTGATCCCGTCGCCGACCTTGGGCGATTGGGGACGCGCTATTGCACCGGGGGGTATATTTTTCAGGTTCAGGATGCCGCCTGCGGGCCATTGCTCAGCGGTCCTACTTACCCGGACGCATTCAACTGGTTTGACGGGCAGGGAATTCCCGATGCGTTCAATCTTTCGCCGCTCAAAACCTCCGAAAGCGAGCCTGAGGGCCTCGTTCTTGGTGTCGGGTTGTGCCGTCTCGCCGCGGATTATCGCGATGTGGAGGCAAACACGATCGAGGAATTATGCCGGTGGAACATCGCACGCGGCAACACGGCGATCCGCTTTGCCACCCGGCACCACTTTCATGATTGGGCAGTGGAATTGGAACGGACGGTTTCCTTGCTCGGACGCACCGTCCGCTCGGATACCCGAGTGCGCAATACGGGCGAGCGAATGGTTCCCCTGCGCTGGTTCCCGCATCCTTTTTTCCCGCAGATGCCGGCTGGAACGGATGAGCTGATCAAGCTGAATTTCCCGGTCGGGTTTTCCGCCGGCGATGCTTACCGGGTTGCAGACAACGGTTTTATCACCCGCAGAGGATGGCCCTGGACCGATAAGGATGGCTGCTTCCAAGGCCTCGATCATAACGCGCAGACAAATCTGGCCGTCATCCAGCGCCATCCCCAGCTCGGCCAGGTTACCGCGACTTGCAGCTACGCGCCGGACTTTTTTCCGATCTGGGGCAACCCGTTTACATTTTCTTGGGAGCCCTATCTGGAACGCACCGTGGCGCCGGGTCAAACGCTGGACTGGCGGATCGATTACGATTTTTGAGCAGGCCCAAAAACCGAATTTTATTAGAACCCGTAACATCATGTTTAAAAAACTGGGGAATTACTGTTATCATTTATTGCTGCCAACCTCCCTGGGATTGCTTATGATCGCCCCTTCCGTTGCCTCCGCGACTGATCCAGCGCAAAAGCTTGAACCGATCCCGCTCTGGGCGGATCAGGCGCCGGCGGGGGATGGGAAGGCCACTGCGGGAAACGCCTTTATTACGGTGCATTGTCCCGAAAAACCTGATGGCGCTGCAGTCGTCATCTGTCCGGGAGGCGGATATGGGATGCTCACGATGGAACCGGAGGGACATGGGATCGCCCGGTGGTTGAACCAGCATGGCATCACGGGCGTGGTGCTCCAATACCGGCTCCCTAACGGAAATTCGAATGTCCCTCTCCTCGATGCCCAGCAGGCGATCCGGTTGGTCCGGTCCAAAGCCGCGGACTGGGGTTGTGATCCAAAGCGCATCGGGATCATGGGGTTTTCCGCAGGCGGACATCTGGCCGCCACTGCGGCGACCCATTTTGACGATGGAGATCCCAAGTCGAAGGAGCCTCCCGGCCGATTCAGCTCCCGCCCGGATTTTGCCATCCTGATTTATCCGGTGATCACCATGGGAGCGAAGACGCACGGTGGTTCAAAGGCCAACCTGATGGGAACAAGTCCGACGGAGGAGACCGTGCGGCGTTTTTCAAATGAGTTTCAGGTGACCGACCGGACACCTCCCGTATTTCTCGCCCATGCGCAGGATGACAAGGTGGTGCCGCCGGATCACAGCCAGATGTTTTATGAGGCCCTGCAATCCCACCATGTGCCAGCGTTCTATCTGAAACTGCCAACAGGCGGACACGGGTTGAACGGCTACAAGGGACCGATGTGGGACGAGTGGCAGACCGAATCGTTGAAATGGCTGGCGGCGCAGAAGATGATACCGCAGCCGTAGATGCCAGTCCGGCGCATGACGGGAAAGATACCGGAGGAGAGGGGACGCGCCCGCCCCCTTGGAAGCGGCGCCGGAACCGCGAACGGTTTCCGACATTGGGCCGGGGGTGACCCGACTCCATTGGAAGAAGCGAACGGATGGGGGAACTGGAAGATTTACAAGCGGGCAACTTCTGAAAATATAGCGCGTCTATGAGTTTCACCCTCGGGATCGATTACGGGAGCAACTCGGTTCGCGCGCTGGTAGTGAGGTGTGCGGACGGAGCCGAACTTGGCACGTGTGTCGTGGACTACCCTTCGGGAAAGCAGGGGATTCTGCTGGATTCGAAGGACCACAATCTGGCGCGCCAGCATCCGGGAGATTACCTTGTCGGGCTGGAAAAATGCGTCATGGGTGCGCTGGAGCACGCAGCGAAGAAGAAAGGTTTTCGAGCGGACAAGGTCGTGGGGATCGGGGTGGATTCCACCGGGTCGAGCCCCATTCCTGTCAACCGGGAAAACCAGGCGCTGGGCCAGTTGCCGAAATGGCGGAAGAATCTGAATGCCCAGTGCTGGCTCTGGAAGGATCACACAAGCTGGCAGGAGGCGGCAAAAATCACGTCCATGGCGGCCAAGCACCGTCCGCAGTTCATTGCCAAGTGCGGGAACACGTATTCCTCGGAATGGTTCTGGAGTAAGATCTGGCGGTGCCTGAAGAACGATCCGGCCGCATTTGACGCGGCCTGGTCGTGGGTCGAGCTCAGCGATTGGATTCCTTCCGTGCTGGCCGGCGTCACCGATCCGGCGAAGATCCGGAGGGGCATCTGCGCCGCAGGCCACAAGGCGCTATTCTGCGACGAGTGGGGCGGGCTGCCGGACAAGAAATTTCTTTCGATGCTCGACCCGAAGCTGGCGGCGCTCCGCGACCGGCTCTACGACCGCGCATACGACGCGACCGGCTCCGCCGGCAACCTCTCGAAACACTGGGCGGCCAAACTGGGCCTGAAGCCCGGCATCCCGATCGCGATCGGTGAAATGGACGTCCACTACGGGGCGATCGGGAGCGGTGTGGCCGAGGGAACTCTCGTCAAAGTCATCGGCACATCGACTTGCGATTGCGCGGTGGTTCCTGCAACAAAAAAAATAGCCGACATCCCCGGCATCTGCGGGATTGTCAAAGGCGCGATCCTTCCCGGTTTCTACGGTGTCGAGGCCGGCCAATCGGCCGTGGGGGATATTTTCAAGTGGTGGGTGGAAACGGTGTGCGAAGGCGATAGCCGCCTCTATGCGAAGCTGGAGAAAGAGGCCGCGCGGCCAGCACCCGGCCGGAGCGGGCTCCTCGCGCTGGACTGGAACAACGGCAACCGCACGATCCTTGTGGACCCGCTGCTTTCTGGGCTCCTCCTCGGCACGACACTCCACACCACCCGCGCGGAAATTTATCGCGCGCTGATCGAGGCGACAGCTTTCGGGGCGCGGGCCATCGTCGAACGCATCGAAGAATATGGCGTGAAGGTCGAGAGGATCGTTTGCGCGGGAGGCATCGCGGAAAAAAGCCCGATGCTGATGCAAATCTACGCCGATGTGACCGGACGGACGATGCAGGTTGCGGGTTCGGGCCAGGCCTGCGCGCTGGGGGCCGCCGTGGCGGCCGCCGTTCTGGCCGGCGTGCACGACGGGTTCACCAAGGCGCAAAAAGCGATGACCTCGGTGAAGCCGCTGCAATACAAACCCCGCGCGGCCGAGCGAAAAACCTACGACCGCCTCTACCGGCTTTACATGGCCGTCCACGACGCCTTCGGCGGAGTCAACAAATCCTCCGACCTCTCGAAGGTCATGAAAGAGCTTTTGGAAATCAAACACACCGCCACAAAATGAAAACACCAGAAATTTGGTTCCTGACCGGAAGCCAGCACCTCTACGGGCCGGAGACTTTGAAAGCGGTTGCCGCCCACTCGCAGCGGATCGCCGCCGAGCTCAAACTTCCGCTTCCGCTGGTCTTCAAACCCGTGCTGACCACGCCGGACGCGATCCGCGCGATGTTGCTGGAAGCCAACAGCGACGACGCCTGCGCCGGGCTGATCCTCTGGATGCACACGTTCTCGCCGTCGAAGATGTGGATCGCCGGTCTCTCGTCGCTCAGGAAACCGTTCCTCCACCTGCACACGCAGTTCAACCGCGACCTGCCGTGGAGCGAGATCGACATGGATTTCATGAACATGAATCAATCCGCCCACGGCGACCGCGAGGCCGGGTTCATTCATTCGCGAATGCGGCTCTCCCGCAAGGTCGTTGTCGGCCACTGGCAGGATCCGGAAGCCGTCGCGAGGATCGCGGCGTGGACGCGTGCCGCTCGCGCGTGGCACGACTGGCAGGGAGCGAAATTCGTTCGTTTCGGCGACAACATGCGCCAAGTCGCCGTGACGGAAGGGGACAAGGTCTCCGCGGAGATGCGGTTTGGATTTTCCGTCAACGGGCACGGGGTGGGTGATCTCGTCGGCGTTTTTCAGAGCGTTCCGGATTCCGCGGTGGACTCGCTCTGCGTCGAATACGCGGACACGTATTCCCTTGCCCCGGCTCTCGCAAAAACCGGTCCGCGCCACGAGTCGCTCCGCGAAGCCGCCCGTATCGAGGTCGCGCTCAGGACGTTTTTAGAAGTCGGCGGGTTCAAGGGCTTCACGACGACATTCGAGGATTTGCACGGCCTCCGGCAGCTCCCGGGGATCGCCGTCCAGCGACTCATGGCCAAGGGCTACGGGTTCGGTGCCGAGGGGGACTGGAAGACGGCGGCCTTGCTGCGCGCGATGAAAGTCATGGCCTCCGACCTCGGCGGGAAGACGTCGTTCATGGAGGACTACACGTATCACCTGGAGCCCGGCAACCATCTCGTTCTCGGCTCCCACATGCTCGAGGTTTGCGAATCCATCGCGGCGACAAAACCTTCCTGTGAAATCCATCCGCTGGGCATCGGAGGAAAAGAAGATCCGGTCCGCCTCGTTTTTGATGCGCCGGCGGGAGCCGCTCTCAATGCGACGCTCGTGGATCTTGGCGGCCGCTTCAGGATTCTTGTGAACGAAGTCGATGCCGTCAGTCCTCCGCAGCCGCTCCCGAAACTTCCGGTCGCCCGCGCTGTCTGGAAATGCCGGCCCGATTTCAAGACAGCCTGCGCGGCCTGGATTCATGCGGGCGGCGCGCATCACACCGGGTTTAGTTACGTGGTCACACGCGAGCACCTCGAGGATTTTGCCGCGATGGCGGGGGTGGAGTTTCTGGCAATCGGCAGCGAGACGAACCTGTCGGATTTCCGGAAGGAACTCCGCTTCAACGAAGTTTATTATCACCTGTCCGGAGGTTTTGCCGAGTGAGCCGTTTCGATGCGATCCGCGAAGAGTGCTGCGCCGCAAATGCCGCCTTGCCGGCAGCGGGGCTGGTGGACCTGACGTTCGGCAATGTGAGTGTCTGCGACCGCGAGGCCGGCGTCTTCGCCATCAAGCCCAGCGGCGTGTCGTATGACAAGCTGACGCCCGCAGGCGTGGTCATCGTTGACATGGACGGAAAAGTCGTCGAAGGCGCGCTCAGGCCGTCCTCGGACACGTCCACTCACCGGAGGCTCTTTCTCGCATTTGCCCAGGCGCGGTCGGTCGTCCACACCCACTCCCGTCACGCGGTTTCTTTCGCCCAGGCTGGCCGGGAAATCCCGCTGCTCGGAACCACCCACGCCGACTACTTCCGCGGGGCGGTTCCGGTGACCCGCGCGCTCACCGCCCGCGAAATCGAAGCCGACTACGAATGGGAAACCGGCAACGTGATCGTCGAACGGTTTTCTTTGCTCGACCCCTCGGAAATCCCGGCCGTCCTCGTGCGCAACCACGGCCCATTCGTCTGGGGCTCTTCCGGGGAAAAAGCCGTCGAGACGGCGGCCGCTCTGGAAATCATCGCCCAAATGGCCCTGCACGCACTCCAGCTCGATCCGTCCGCACCATCCCCCTCCCCCGAACTCATTGACAAACATTTCCTCCGCAAACACGGCCCGTCCGCCTATTACGGGCAGCAGTCCCCCGCTTGAACCTGAAATACGCTTTTGAACCGCGGAGGACACGGAGGTGAATCCAACAAACAAGATGCACCGATTTGTCCCGAGCCATTCCGCCGTATTCGGGGTTAGCGTTTCCGGCGGACGGCGCCGGGGGGGATTTTGAAGTGGCGGCGGAAGACGCGCCCGAGGTGGAACTCGTCGCCGAGCCCGCACCGGGGCGCGATCTCCTTGAGGGTGAGAGCGGTTGTGAGCAGGAGATCCCTCGCCGCCGTCAGCCGGATCAGGCGCAGGTCCTCCATCGGCGTGCGGCCTGTCAGGGCGCTGTATCTGCGCACGAAATGGAACTTGCTCAGCCCGCTGGCGACCGCCAGGTCCCCAAGAGTCAACGGCTCGTCCAGATGCTGCCTCAGGTGTTTTCGCATCCGGCTCACGAGCGGATGAGGGGGGCGGGCCGCCAGGCGGAAGTACTCGGCCACAATCGCCCCGGCGAGCGCGCCCGCGATCGGCTGCGCCAACGAAGGGTCGGATTTGCGTTCGTCGTAGAGCCAGCGCGCCAACTGCGCCAGCCGCCCCTCCGTATCGCTTACCTGCCGGGAAAATGATTTGGGCAATTTCTGCCATTTGAGGCTGATAAACACGGATTCCACCGGATCGCAGAGATCCGCCCACTCGGTATGGGCGACCCCCTCCGGAAACCAGAATGCGTCGCCGGCTCCCGCCTTGCAGACCAGCCCATCCAACTCCACATACTGGCCTCCACGAAGGACAATGATCAGTTCGTGGTGCGAGTGGATCTGACCGGAAAGCCTCCACTCCGGCTGCGCTGTGTGCCATCCGACTCCGAGCAATATGAGGGTGGAGAGATTCATGCGGGGAACAGCAATTTACGCTAAAGATAAGCAATCCCAGCCATTGCCGGCAATGCCGGAGTGGCGTAATCGTAACCCACGCCAATAACCGGACAACCCAACCATTGCCCACAATCCCGAACCCCGAAATGACGGCCGCAAGATCGTCGATGCCATTTTGAAGATTCAAATCTGTCGTGATTCCCTGCCCCCGGGCGAACGGCTGATCCGCACCCTCATCGGCCAGCCGGTGGACCGTGTGCCTTTCGGCGTCGGGCTTGGCTGGCTGCCTTGGTGGCAGACGAATGAGCGGTGGAAGCGGGAGTCCGGGATCACCGATTTGAACACGTGGAACTTCTTCGGTTTCGACCCGAGCTTCGCGTTGCCGGAAATGGAATACGGGTTCTTTCCGCAATTCGATTATGTCGTGCTGGAGGAGACGGAGGAAACGATCGTCAGCCGGAATGGCCGGGGCATTACTGCGCGCACTATGCGGGGCAATGACTCGATGCCGGAGTTTTTGGATTACCCGGTCAAGTGCCGTGCGGACTGGGAAAAAGTCAAAGCGGAACGGTTGCAACCGGACACGCCGGGCCGCATCCGGCAGGATTGGCCGGCGTTTCGCGCCCGGCTGTCCGCGACGGGTGAAGCCGTGCAGGTGGGCGTGTATCCGTGGGGCGTTTTTGGCACGGTGCGCGACCTGATGGGCGTGGAAGAAATGCTGGTCGCCTTTTACGACGAGCCGGACATGGTGCACGACATGATGGACCACCTGACGGCATTATGGCTGGCGCTGTGGGAAAAGGTGGCGGCGGAAGTTCAAATTGATCACATCCATATTTGGGAAGACATGGCGGGGAAACAGGGATCGCTTATTTCCCCGGCCATGGTGAATGAATTCATGATGCCGTGTTACGACCGGATTGCGGCGTTTGCGCGGCGGCACGGTGTGCGCGTGGTTTCAGTGGACACGGACGGAGACTGCCAGCAACTCGTGCCGGTGATGATCCAGCACGGCGTGAATATGATGTTTCCTTTCGAGGTCCAGGCCGGCTGCGACATCCGCGTTTATCGGGCGCAGTATCCGGAACTGGGCATCATGCACGGACTGGACAAGCGGGCGCTGGCGCTCACGCACGCGGCTGTGGACCGCGAGCTGGACAAGGCGAGGGAGATGGTGCGGGCGGGCCGCTACATCCCGGGCTTCGATCATTTAATCCCGCCGGATGCGAGCTGGGACAACTTTCAATATGCAGCAAACCAAATCAAAGAAATGTGTTATCAACCATGAATAAAAAACTAAAAATCGGATTTGTCGGAGTAGGCGGGATGGGCCAGGCGGCGCACCTGCGCAATTACGCGGGCCTGGCCGAGTGCGAGGTCGTGGCCATCGCGGAAATCAAACAGAACACGGCAAAAAAAGTGGCCGCGCGTTACGGGATTCCCAAGGTGTATGCCTCGCACGAGGAGTTGTTGGCGAACGAGAAGCTCGATGGCATCGTGGCGTCACAACCATTCAAGCGTCATGGCACTCTGGTGCCGGAACTCGCCAAGGTTGGGATTCCTATATTTACCGAGAAGCCGATTGCCGGCTCGATTGCCATGGGCGAAAAAATCCTCGCCGCTCTCAAAGCGCACAAGACTTGGCTGATGGTGGGTTATCACAAGCGCAGCGATCCGGCCACCGAGCATGCCAAGGCCGAGATTGTGCGTCTTCAACAAAGCGGCGAACTGGGCAAGATGCGATACGTCCGGCTGGTCATGCCTCCCGGCGACTGGATTGCCAGTGGTTATAACGACAATATCGGAGCGGACGATCCGAATCCGATACTCGAATGGGATCCGGCTCCCGAGGACATCCCGGCTGCGCACCACGATGCTTACTGGGCGTTTGTTAATTATTATATCCACCAGGTGAATCTGCTCCGCCATTTGCTGGGAGAACCATATTCAGTCTCTTATGCCGATCCTTCAAAGGTGCTTTTTGTGGGACACAGCGCCTCGGGTGTCGCCTGCACGATCGAGATGGCATCGTACAGCACGACGATCGACTGGCAGGAATCAGCCCTGGTTTGCTTCGAGAAAGGCTGGGTCAAACTCGAATTGCCCGCACCGCTGGCGTATAACCGCCCGGGCCGGGTTGAAATCTTCAAAGACCCCGGCAATGGCGTCCCTCCTCAACTGACGATTCCCACGTTCCCTTGGCTGCACGCGATGCGCAATCAGGCCTCCAATTTTCTCAAGGCCATCAAGGGTGAAATCAAGCCGCCCTGCGACGCAACCGAGGCGCTGGAAGATCTTAAAATCGCAAAACAATATCTCAAACTCTTGAAAGGAATATAAGCCATGCCTGTCAAATTTACCCGCAAGTTCATATCTGCTGAAACGTTCGAGGCCGTGGGCGTTTTCGATGTCGATGGCGACGGCGTGTTGGATATCGTCACTGGAGGTTTTTGGTATCGCGGCCCGGAGTTCCGCGAGAAATTTCTCATCGCCGACAAACTTCCGCGCTTCCGGGATTACTATGACGAATTTTCCGTGATCCCGATGGATGTGGATGGTGACGGACATTTGGATTTCATCACCGGCGGCTGGTGGGGAAAGACCCTTCGCTGGCGCAAGAATCCCGGCAAGCACGAGTTCAGCTGGGCAATGGCTCCGTGGGAGGAGCACACCATTGCTGCCGACATCGGGAATATCGAAACTACCCGCGCATGGGACATCGACGGCGACGGTCAGATCGAAATCGTTCCCAACACGCCCAACGCCGCGCTCTGTGTTTACAAACTGATCGCGCCCGGCCAGTTCGAGCGCCATGTGATTTATCCGCATGCGGTCGGCCACGGGCTTGGGTTCGGGGATGTGGATGGTGACGGGCGTGGCGAGTTCGTCACGACGAAGGGCATTCTGAAAGCGCCCACTTCAGGGCCGCTCTCGGGCGAGTGGACTTTTTTGGAGGAGTTCAACTTGGGCTGGAACGCAAGCATCCCGGTATTGATCGTCGATGTGGATGGTGACGGTGTGAATGAGCTCATTGTGGGCGGCGGACACAGTCACTATCTTGAATGGTGGAAGCAGACTCCCGGACCGGACGGCAAACGCGCCTGGGTCAAACACCATATTGACCTTTCCAACAGCCAATACCACGATCTCCACTGGGTGGACATCGACGGCGACGGAAAACCGGAACTCGTCACCGGCAAACGCTATCTTGCGCATTGCGGACATGACCCCGGCGAATACGAGGACCTGGGCGTTTATTATTTCAAGTGGACCGGCGAAGGATTTTCAAAACAAATCGTGGCTTATGGTCCTCCGGGCGTCGGCAAAGGCTGCGGAATTCAGTTCGCCCTCGCCGACCTGCGCGGCACCGGACGGCTTGACATCATTGCCCCGGGCAAGGATGGACTCGTTGTTTTTTACAATGAAGGTTTATAGTAAAAGTCGATGTATGTTTTGCTAAGCAGCGTTTGCTTGACAACGTTTGCGCCTCGTTCCCAAACTCCAGTTTGGGAACGCGCTTGTCCCCGCAACTCTGTTGCCTCCCGCGCGTCGGCATGCAGGGCGCATCGAAAATGGAAACAGAGTTTCCAAAGCAATGGCGTTCCCAAACAAGAACGAGAGGAAAAAAAGTCGATGAATATTGCACTAAGCACTGTTTGTTTGCGGGATTTATCCTGGCAGGATGTATTCCGTTGCGCGGTGGAGAGCGGTTACACAGCGGTGGAATTGCTTATGATCCAGGGCTGGCGTCATTTGCAGCCTGGGGAGGTGCCGGCATGTGAAGTTCGCGAGGAAGCCGCCCGGTGCGGACTGAGGATCATTGCGGTTCACGCCGGCGGATTGGATGGCGCAACGGATGAGAGTCTGGGTGCGACGGTCGAATACATTGACCGCGTCAGTGCGTTTGCTCTCGAAGCCGGGGTGCCCATGGTTAACTTCAACGGCGGCTTGACACCGGCTGACACGCCCCGCGGCTCATTTTTACGGCGCATCGGCGACACATTGGAGCAATACGAATCCAAACTGGCTGGGAGCGGATTGCGGTTTACGGTGGAGAATCATTTTGGCTATCAACTGGAAACCACAGACGATTATCGCGCCGTGTTTGGCCGTCTGAAGGACGCCCGGCAGGTCGGCATCACTCTGGATACGGGACATTTTACCGCAGCCGGGGTGGACATGCCTGCTTTTGTCCGCGAGTTTGGAGAACATATTTTTCATGTGCACATGAAAGATCACATTGGTACGCGGTCAGTGGCGTTGGGGAAGGGAGAAACGGACAACCGCGCCGTGGTGGCCGCGCTTCGCGAGCAGAACTACGGCGGTGACATAAGCGTGGAACTGGAAGTTCACGACCGCGAGAACTCATCCCGCTATGCCCGCGAGGCCCTACCCTACGTGCGAAACCTTCTGGAGGAAACGCCATGAGGATGAATGAGATGCTGAAAGTGGGATTTGTCGGCTGCGGGACGCATTCCACTAATAACCTCTATCCGATGTTGAAATACTCCCGCTGCCGACTGGTGGCGGTGTGTGATGCGGATGAAAATCTGGCCCGCCGGAATGCCGGCGTTTTCGGGGCTGGCGACGCGTTTTACACGGACGCGGACCGGATGCTCGATGACTGCGAACTGGATGGGGTGTTTGTTGTCGGGCCGGCAGCCATGCATTACGAAGTCGGACGCAAAGTTTTGGCACGGGGCATCCCGCTGTTTGCCGAGAAGCCCCCGGCCCCGACCCTGTCGCAGGCCGAGGAACTGGTTTCCCTGGCGCGCGAGCACGATACGATATTCATGGTTGGCTTCATGAAAAGGCACGGTCTCACGTATAAAAAGGCGCGCGAGATGATGACGGACGGCAGCTTTGAGCCGGCGGCTGGATTTTTCAAATACGGCCACTGGCCGATGACCGATCTGAATAATATGCTGCTCGGGATGTGCAGCCATCCCATCGACCTGGCGATCAGCTTTTTCGGCGATGTGGCGGAAGTCAGTTCAACCCTGTCGCGCGATGCCCGCAATTCCATCTCTCTGGCGGTGACCTTGCGATTCCAATCCGGCAAGTGGGCGCAACTGATGCTCGACGCCTCGCAACCGCGGATTCAGGAGCGCGTTGAAATCTCCGGCGTTTGCAACGGCGGAAACGCGCTGCTGGTTGTGGACAATGTGGATCACATGGAGTTTCACCGGCAGGGACAAAGAGGCATCGACGTGCTGGTGCCACTGCCGGATATCAACCCGCAATTCGATCTTGCCGACATCCAAATGTGGCGTCCGGATTACGGCATTCCCAATATGGGCCAGACCCGGCATTTCATCCAGGGCTTCGCCGGCGAAGTCCGGGAGTTCGCGGACGCGATCCTCGAAAAACGCGAGCCGTATCCCAGTGGCGCGGAGTCGCTGAAAACGATGCGAGTCATCGCGGAAATTCTCCAACAACAAACAATCGAAACAAAATAATATGGTAAAAATTGCAATACTCGGCGCAGACAGTCTTGTTTTCGAAAGACGTTGATGTCGGATTTTCTCGCAACCCGGGCGATTGCGATCACGATGCTCGGATTTCTGTCGATGCATTCTTCAGCCAGCGCAAGGGATGCAATGAATAAATCGTTACTCAAGCCTGCCGATTCCGACATTACCGCGGCGGCCTTCGGCGACATGTATGATACCAGCGATGGTGGAAAGCCTAGGGGATTGGGCGGGGGACACACCCCACCGCCCTCCGGCGACACCTGGTATTCTGCATGGGGGCAGGACGACACCCTGTATGTGAATGTCGATGATGGGTTGGGTTTCGAGGATCCTAGCGGGAAAGGCACCATGCTCAGGAATTGCCTCTGCATGCTCGCGGGCAACCCCAACCAATCGACCGATGGTTTCCGTGGAATTAATCTGAACCCCGGTTCGCTGGGCGCAACGATCCCCAACCATAAGTTTATAGGATATGACAAGATTGAGGGATACCAGGGTTACACTTCGTCGCTCTGCGAAATCGACGGCATCCTGTACCAGATCCGCCACACATGGTCCCCAAAGTTCTGGCCACCGTTTGATTCCAACATCATCAAGTCCTCGGACGGCGGACGCAATTGGATCAACCACCTCGGCGAGACAAATGCGCCATTACCGACCGGTAACAAGGCGATGTTTCCGAAACTTCCCTGGAGCTGGCTGACCTTCGTCCAATATGGCAAAGGCGGCGCAGCGCCGGCGGTGGACCGGGCAGACCAGCATGTTTATCTCACTGCGAATGGCCAGCATTTGGTGCGCGTTCCCCGACAGAAACTCGCCGATTTAAACACCTCCGATTTTCAGTATTACAAGGGGGCGCCGCTGGATGGCCTGCTCGACTCGAGCTGGTCGTCAGTGGCAGACGAGGCGGGTAAGATATGGGAGATCGCCGAGGGGTACTTCGGACTCAACACCATCACCTACAATTTTGCATTGAAGCGCTATGTCGCGACCACCGATTCGTATTATTTCGCTCCAGGCGAGGGTTTCCATAACACCGGCAAGGCTCGCTTCGGAATTTATACCGCTGAACATCCCTGGGGTCCGTGGAAGAAGATACTGAATTACGGCATCTGGGGCAGGGCGGGCTGGAATATGCTGATGGCCAACAAGTTCACCTCTGACGACGGCCGGAAGATGTGGTATAATTTCTGCGGCGAATACCTGGGCGACCTGTGGTATTACGGTTTCCAATACACGCCGCTTTACCTGTCCACCGGCGCGGTGGACATTTATAAGGCCGAACTGGCTGCGTTGAAGGGAACGCGCCTTGCCTCCGGTTATCCCGACTGCACGGGGAGCAGTTACATCGAAAACTTCACCAAGGCCGATGACCGGGCAACTTTTGAGCTTCACAATATTCAGGGCACGGGCTGGCATATTGTGCGCATCCGTTACACTTCTCCGAAGGCCAATGGAAATGAATTGAGTGTCTATGTCAATGGCCGCAAGGCCAGGCGCGTGAAGTTTTCGCTCAACCGCAGCGATTACAAACCGGAGTTCAACTGGGCCGACCGCAGTGACATTTACTTTCTCAAGAGCGGCAACAACACTTTCGAAATCCGCCAGGACCCGGGCGACCACGCTGATGGGTTGATGATCGACTGTCTGGCGGTCTCTCGCGAACCCACCTTTGACGAGGGTGTCAACATCGCGCCCGAGGCCCGTGCCACGGCCTCGTCCGGCGAACCAGCCCATGCAATCAGCGGTTGCCCCGGCGACGAGTCGAGCGAGTGGGCGTCGAACGGTGTCCAGGATCAATGGATCAGACTCGACTGGAGCACCCCGCGGAAGATTGGCAAGGTCCGGCTTTACGACAAGTTGAGCAAGCGCGACCAGATGCTCTCCGGCACACTCACCTTTAGCGACGGCAGCACTTTGCCTGTTGGCCGCTTGCAGAACGACGGCCAGGCCGCAACCGTGCTGGCTTTCCCTTCCAAGACTGTGACCTGGGTGAAACTGGCCATCGACAAGGTCAGCCAGAGCACGGTCAGCGCCGGCTTGGGAAGTTTTGAAGTTTACTCGGACGGCACTCGCTAAATAGAATGCGAGGGGCGTGGGAGCGAAAATAATTCAACAAAACCAATTTATAGCAAACTGACAAATAGAACCAAATAATATGGCCAAAATCGCAATGCTAGGCGCAGGCAGTCTTGTTTTCTGCAAGACGTTGATGTCGGATTTTCTCGCAACCCCGGCTCTCGCCGGAAGCGAATACCGGTTGATGGCGCTCACCCATACGCGGCTCGACAAGATGCACGCGTTCGTGAAGCGGATGATCAAGGACAACGGCGTGAACGCCACGGTCACGGCCACCACCGACCGGCGCGAGGCGCTCAAGGGCGCGGATTACGTCGTCGTGATGATCCAGTCGGGGGGCGTCGAGGAGTTTCGGCAGGACTACGAAATCCCGCTGAAATACGGCGTGGACCAGTGCATCGGCGACACGATGGGGCCGGGAGGGGTGTTCCGCGCACTCCGCCATATCCCGGCGTTGCTGGAGATCGCCAATGACATGCGCGAGCTTTGCCCGAACGCGATCCTCTTCAACTACGCCAACCCGATGGCGATGTGCTGCTGGGCGCTTGGGCGCGTGCCCGGGCTGCAATTCGTCGGGCTCTGCCACGGGGTGCAGACCACGATGGATTTGATCGGCAGCTATACCGGCGTGCCGAAGGATGAGATCGATTTCGTGGAGGCAGGCATCAACCACATGGGCTGGTTCCTCAAACTCGAACACAAGGGGCGCGACCTCTACCCGCTGCTGAAGGAAAACTTCGAAAAGCCCGGCTATTACGTGAACGAAAAGGTCCGCGCCGAGGTGATGCGGCATTTCGGATATTTTATGACCGAGAGCACGGGGCACTTGTCCGAATACCTCCCCTACTTCCGCAAGAACAAAATGGCGCTCGACCTTTACTGCGACGAGCCGGCCTTCGGCGGCGAGAGCGGCGCCTATTACAAATACTGCAAGATGCTCGCCGGAAAGTTCGCGACGACCGACGCGCTCGCGATGGAGACCACCCGGCTCGGCCCGCGCAGCGCCGAGTATTGTTCGCACATCATCGAAGCCATGGAAACCGGGCGCGTTTTCCGGCTGAACGGCAATGTGCGCAACGACGGCTACATCGCCAACCTGCCCGGCGGCTGCTGTGTCGAGGTCCCGATCTACGTGGACCGCCTCGGCCTCCACCCGACGTTTGTCGGCAACCTGCCGCCGCAATGCGCGGCTCTCAACATGACCAATGTGCTGGTGCAGGGGCTGACCGTGGAAGCCAGCTTCACCGGCGATCCGGAGCTCGTCATGAACGCCGTCGCCATGGATCCGCTTACCGCATCGGTGCTCACGCTGTGCGAAATCCGCGACATGGTCGCCGAGATGCTCGAAGCCGAGGCGAAACACCTTCCCCAGTTTGTCGGCAAGACGCTGCGCCGGGTCCCGGCAATCAGCATCCCGAATAACGTCAAGCGCGCCGAGGTCCCGCTCGACCCGGCCCTGGCGATCGCCAACCGCTTCATGAAACTGGCCGGCGCCTGACCGGTCACGGCCGGGCGCAGGTCGCGGATCGGGTGCAGGACAAAAATCTCTGAAAAAGCATTTTGCTGAGTTTTTTTCTCCTAAAGTATATGCGATGCCATATACTTTCCGGCGATGAACCAAAAATCCGATCCTCGTGACATCCTTCAGC
>Ga0118677_10005105_pt1 | contig 23315 bp, 16 predicted proteins | sample AliMusrvi5mmetaG_FD_86154 | JGI IMG/M metagenome (GOLD analysis project Ga0118677, IMG submission 86154)
GCCCACATGGCGGCGCTCGACGACTGCCTCGATCGACTGCTCACCACCCTCGAACGCACCGGCACGGCGGAGAACACCATCGTGGTCTTCACCTCGGACCACGGCGACCAGTTGTGTGAGCACGGCATCATGGGGAAGAATTGTTTTTATGATTCCTCCGTCCGCGTGCCATTGATGATCAGCTATCCGGGGCGCGTACGACCGGGAACAACCGACGAGCTGGTTGAGTCGATCGATCTCCTGCCGACCCTGTTTGAACTGGCTGGCTTGGAAGAGCCGCGCGAAAGCCAAGGCACCAGTCTGGCGCCGCTGCTGGTTCCCGGAAGCCGGCCGTATGCGTCGCGCGAAGCCGTATTCTGCGAGAACATCATTCCAGAGGTCATTACCGGCGGCAAGTACGACTGGGAGTTTAAGAAAGGCTCGGGAATCAAGGATACGCGCCATCCGGACGCCAAGATGGTGCGCACCCGGCGCTGGAAGTTCAATTACTATCCGGACGGATATGCCGAGCTGTATGATCTGGCAAACGATCCGGCTGAGAATATCAACCTGCACGGTCGACCGCAGTATCGTGAAGTCGAGGAAGAGATGAAGGGCCGGTTGCTGCACTGGCTGATAACGGCGGATGAGCCGGATCAGATTGCGCCGCGATGGCTGCTGCACTAGCGCAACACGATTTTCGAATCCCGCCATCAACCGCAAGTCTTGACCAACAGTACAGCCGCAGGCACAAAGGCCGTGGTTGAAGTTGTGGCGGAGAATGAACGGGGCAACAGGAAGGGAAAAAGGACAAATGAAAAGAATGCAACGTGTGCTGGCAACTGCAGCGGTATTCAGTCTTGGCAGTTTGGCATTTGCCGGCGATGCGCTGGATATCAAGGGCGGTTTTGCCGCAGTGTTGAAGTCGGGCCTTCCGGAAGGATGGACGCCAAACGATGGGATCTGGGATGCCTCCGTGCAAATTTCGGTAACGAACAACCCGGGCACGGAGAAATATGTGCTGCAGATGACGAGCAAGACAAACGCCATGCATTTGCGTACATCCCCGCCAAAGATGTGGGCGGTTGATGCGGGAGACACCTGCATCGTCAGGGCGATGGTCAAGGGGCAGGGGGCCGGCGGATCAGGCATCTACGCGTATCCAGGCAAGCTCTTTATGATCAAGTCTTTCACTGCGACATCCGAATGGAAGGAGTTTGCAGCCAACGTGAAAATACCATCCGGGTATAGCAATGTGGTGGTTGTCATTACGGCCAGCCGCGGCGCATCGGTTTCGTTCATGGACGTGACTGCGGAAATTGTGAAAGCGGCAAAGTAGCACGCCTCATTGCCGCCTCGCAGCAGGAGCCCTCGAGAGAAATCTAAGCCGGAAAATGCTAAGAATTAGCAAGAATCGTTCGTTGAGCCAACGCGGAGCTTAGGATAACCTGATCCGTGTTGACGTTGTGCAAGATCGTACAGAACTACGGGTCGCTATGAGTTCTGAGGTTTAGCGAAAGGCCGCACATGTATCGTACCGGACAGGAAGAAATCAACGAAGTCACCAAGGTTCTGCAGTCCAGGCAGTGGTTTCGCTACGGCGACCCTGCCACAGGGCATTTGCAGGAGGTTGACCGCTTCGAGGCCGAATGGGCCGAGATGATGGGCACACAATATGCAATCCTGCATTGCGGCGGCGGCACGGCGGCCCTTGCCTGCTGCCTGGCTGGCGTCGGGATCGGTCCGGGCGATGAAGTGATTGTGCCGGCTTATACCTGGATGGCCACAGCCACTTCCGTTCTGACCGTCGGCGCCATTCCGGTGCTTGCGGATGTGGATGAGACGCTTGGCCTTGATCCGGACGATTTTGAGCGCAGGATCGGACCCCACACGCGCGCGGTCATCCCGGTGCATATGGCCGGTCGTCCCGCCAACATGGATCGCATTCTGGCCGTGGCCCGCAAGCACAACATCAGGGTGATTGAAGATTCCTGCCAGATGAACGGCGGAACCTATCACGGCAAACGCACGGGAACATTAGGTGATGCTGGCGCATACAGTTTCAATTTCTTCAAGATCATCTCTGCCGGCGGAGAGGGCGGGTGCGTGGTTACCAATGACCGCAAAATTTACGAGACCGCCTTCGCCTATCATGATTCCGGGACCTCCTTCCGTCCGCGGGCTTGCGAGTTCAGCATTCCCGTCTTTGTGGCGCAGCAGTACCGGGCGGATGAGGTGACTGGCGCGATTGCCCGCATGCAGATGCAGAAACTGGACGCGATCATCCGCGACCTGCGCAAGAACCAGAAGCGCCTTGCCTCTGCCCTGACTGGCGATGCAAAGAAACTGCTGGCACCAGGCAATGACCCGGACGGTGACTGCGGCGTGATGCTGACACTTCGGTTCAAGGACGAAGCCGTCGCCCGGAAATTTGCCACCGCGCCGGGAGTTGAAGGCAAGGTAGTGATCGATACGGGCAAGCATGTCTATACCCAATGGGAGCCGCTGCGCCTGAAGCGCATCTCGCACCATCCGGACATGAATCCGTTCAACTTTGCCAGAAATCAGGGGCTGCGGGCAGATTACAGCGACGCGGTCTGTTTGAAGACGCTCGCCATCCTGCGGCGGACGGTGTATGTGCCAGTGAATCCGGATTTGACCGAGGCGGCGATTGCGGGGAAATGCGCTGCGCTGGCGGCGGCTGCCAAAAGCCTGTAACCGAGATGATTTCCGGCGTGGGCCGTGGCTACAGGCGGCGAGAGTAGCCGGGCACGGGCAGGTCCAGCATGCTCTTTAGCCCGGGCGTTGTTTTCTGGATGGAGCGGATGGCATTGACGACGATGGCACAGGTGGCGATGTCTCCGTTGATGCCGCCGGGAATAGTGGAACGGAAGCTTGGTTCGCCCAGGATCTCAATGGTGTCCACGGATTCCGGCTCACCAATGGCAGCCCGGAAATGGAGCGTGATGACTTCCTTGTCATTCGCCCACCCCCGGCCGACCTGTTCCACCCCGCGCGCCATGCCTGCTTCCACCGGCTGGCATCCCGTCGTAATCCGCTCGCGCGCCACGACAGGTTCCAGGCTTTCCGTGAACCGATCCAGTTTCCAGCCGATGCAGGCGGCGATCATGCGGGCCGATTCCGCCAGCCCCACGTGGCGCAACGTGCCTTCTGCGACTTTCTTCTGGAACTGCTGCGGCGTCAGCCCGGCGCCGATTTTTTGCTGGAACGGGATTCGGCGGAAAGACGCGTCCTGAAATCGGCTGACCGTGACCTGTTCCACTTTCTGGCAGACGGACGTCAGCACGCAGGGGAGATAATCCATCAGGAACCCGGGGTTCACGCCCGTGCCGACACAGGACACGCCATGGATCTTGCAGATCGCGTCGATCCGGGCGGCGGCTTCCGGAAACGTGCCCTGGCAATAAGATAGCTCTTCACAGGTGGATACGATGTTCAAGTTGGCTTGTGCAGTCTCCTCGATTTGGGAAACCAGCTTCTTCACGCTGGAAACCGTGGTGAGGATCGCCACCTGCGCCTGCTTGCCCTTGAGCGCTGTCGACAAATCCCTGCTGATCGGAACGCCGAGTTCACCTAAATCCTTGCCGGCTTTGTCCTGCGCAGGGTCCACGGCGCCCACGAACTGCACACCTTCGCGCTCCAGTGCGAAACGAACCACTTTCTGGCCCAGCGGGCCCAATCCAATTTGCACAAGGTTGATCATGGGAACAGTCCTTCGCTCATGGAGTTTCCGGTTGGCAGAGAACAAGCATATCGTCTTCCCGCATGTGTGCAACTCGATTCCAGACTCAGCGCTGGAACAATGAAAACACACCGTCTATACTGCAAGCATCGCCATTGAGACGTTTTTCATGAATGACAAAAACAACCCCTCCGCGACGCAGCCCGCCATTCGCAACCTCGTCCCGATTGGCGCCGGCGAACTCCGCGCCCTGCTGGCACGCATTCCCAATGCGCGTGTGGCTGTGCTGGGCGATTTCTGTCTCGATATCTACTGGTTTGCGGACACGACGCGCGGCGAGGTCTCGGTTGAAACCGGATTGATGACGCAGCCGGTGCAGGCGCAGCGTTATTCGCCGGCTGGCGCCGGCAATGTGGTGGCCAACCTCGTGGCCCTGGGATGTCGTCATGTCTCGGCTATGGGTGTGCTGGGCGATGACCCGTGGGGCCGTGAGCAGGTGCGAATTCTACGGAGCCTGGGCGTTAACACCGATGACCTGCTGACCCAGTCCGCCAATTGGGATACGCTTGCCTATCACAAGCCGCACCTGGATGGGCGCGAGGACAACCGCTTCGATTTTGGCAGCTTCAACGTGCTGGCCGATGCCGTGGCCGATGAACTGCTCCTCCGCAGCCGCGCGCGGATCGTACAATCGGACGTGGTCATCATCAACGAGCAGGTCCGGCAGGGGATTCTCTCGGAACGCCTTCGCGCCGGCCTTGTCAAACTGATCGCTGCGAATCCCCGTTGCATTTTCGTAGTCGACAGCCGCCACTACAGTGAATGTTTTACGGGTGCCTGTCTCAAGATCAATGGACACGAGGCCATGCGCCTCTGCGGCGAACCGCAGGACCTGAAGGTTGACGTCCTGCGCGTCGACGTGCTTGGCGCGGCGGAAGCTCTTGTTGCACGCTTGGGGAAGCCGGTGGTGATCACGCGCGGCAGCCGGGGGCTGGTGGTGTGCGATACGAACGGCATTTGTGAAATCCCGGGCACTCAGGTGCTCGGGCGCGTGGACACGGTCGGCGCGGGCGACAGCGTGCTGTCCGGTCTGGCGCTAGGGCTGGCATGCGGCGCCACACTGGAGGTCGCTGCCCAGCTTGGCAATTTTGTCGCCACGGTCACCATCCAGAAGGTGAATCAGACCGGCACGGCCACACCGGAGGAAGTCATGGCCGTTGGTGCGGATTGCGACTATGTCTACCGGCCCGAGCTTGCTGAGGATCCGCGTCAGGCCTGCTACCATGCCGGCACGGAATTTGAGATCGTGAACCCGCAGACTTTTGGCAAGCGCCGGATCACCTGCGCCATTTTTGACCATGACGGCACCATCTCCACGCTGCGTGAAGGGTGGGAGAAGATTATGGAGCCTGTAATGGTCCGGGCGGTCCTCGGGGCCAGATACGCCACGGCCGATGAGGCACTCTATCACCGCATCGTAAACCGGGTACGAGAATTCATTGAGAAAACTACGGGCGTGCAGACCCTGGTGCAGATGGAGGGGCTGGTCGCCCTGGTGCGCGAATTCGATTGTGTGCCGGCTTCGGAAATCCTGACTGCGCAGGGATATAAGAAAGTTTTCAACGACGCCCTCATGACCATGGTGTCCGCCCGTGTGGAGAAGCTCCGGTGTGGGGAATTGTCGCCGGAAGATTTTGCCATCAAAAACGCCATCCGGTTCCTGCAGCACCTGCACGCGGCAGGGGTGCGGATGGTGCTGGCCAGCGGCACGGACCAGGAAGACGTCATTGACGAGGCCAAGGCCATGGGGTATGCCGATCTCTTCGCCGGCGGCATCTATGGCTCGATTGGCAATGTCCACCATGAAGCCAAGCGCGTGGTGCTGGATCGCATTCTGCGCGATCTCGGCCCGGCTGGCATTGCGGGGCTGGCCACCTTCGGCGATGGGCCTGTCGAAATGCGTGAATCGCACAAGCGCGGCGGGTATGCTGTGGGCATCGCCTCGGATGAAATACGCCGCTTTGGCCTGAACCCCGCCAAGCGCGCGCGGCTGATTCGCGCCGGTGCCGACCTCGTGATTCCGGACTTCTCGCAACTGGACCAATTGCTCGAATTGCTCGGTTTTGCCTGAGAAAAATAGAGCGGCGCGTCCTTGGGCCGCCGGGAAATGTATCATGGCCTATCTGCAACTGGATCGTTTCCGCCTGTGCATGGAGCCGCTGGCATCGCGCGAGAACCGCATCACGATTGAGGAAGACCATGTGGATCCGGCCACGCCTCCGGCGCCGGTCAGCGGTCGCGCCGCAGACCTGCTCGGTGAACTGCTGGCGCGCATTCGCAGCGCACGGGCGGCCGGGCGCCCCGTGATCCTGGCCTTTGGCGCCCACACGATCAAGAATGGTCTTGGCCCGGTGCTGATCCGGTTGCTGGAGAAAGGATGGGTCACGCACCTGGCCACCAATGGCGCAGCCATCATCCACGATTGGGAATTCTCGTTCCTGGGCCAGAGCAGCGAACACGTCGGCGCCAATGTCACGCAAGGCCGCTTCGGCAACTGGGAGGAAACCGGCCGGTTGATCAACCTCGCGATCAATGTCGGTGCCTGCGGCGGCAAGGGGTATGGCGAGGCCGTCGGCTCGCTGATTGAAAATGACGGTCTGGACATCCCCTCAGCCGGCACCCTGCGACAGCAGGTGGGGGATCTGCTTGCGACGAACCCGGAGCAGGCAGCTGCGGCGGCTGACCTGCTGTCCATCGTCGAGCGTTTTCGCCTGCCGCCGGGCCGGCTGGAGATCCGGCACCCCTGGAAGCGCTTCAGCGCGCAGGCCGCCGCCTTGCGGCTCGGCATTCCCTTCACGGGGCATGTCATGATCGGACATGATATTATTTACAACCACCCGATGAACCATGGCGCTTCGCTGGGCCGTGCCGCACTGCGTGATTTTCTGCGGTTTGCCAATTCCGTGAACTCACTCGAAGGCGGTGTCTATCTTTCCGTTGGCTCGGCTGTCATGTCCCCCATGATTTTTGAGAAATCTCTATCCATGTCGCAGAATCTGGAGATACAGGCAGGTCGACGTATTCAGAACCACTACATTTTTGTGGCGGATCTGGCGGCTTCGACGTGGGACTGGTCCAAGGGGGAGCCGCCCGAAACAGATGCGGCGTATTACCAGCGGTACAACAAGACCTTTAGCCGCATGGGCGGCACCCTGCGCTACCTGCAGATGGATAACCGCGAGCTGTTGCTCCATCTCGCCCAGGGGCTGGCGGCGCACTCGTCAAAAAACGCGTAGCCGCAGACGAGTCGGGCGCGAAGGAATCACGAATGCCACGAAGAGGGCATTGGCGCCGCTTTGCGGCGATGAGAACCAACAACGCACCTTCGTGTTCTTCGTGCCTCAATGATGCGGCTGCACGAGTACTGGATTTGCTCTAAATTGGTTCTTTAGAAGTCTGCACCATGTCGATAAAGCAGTTGGGGCAGCGCTGCGCGCAGATGCCGCAGGCAACGCATTTCTCTTCTTCAAGGATCACCCGTCCGCCTTCCGTCTGTTTGTAGGCGAACATCTTGCACAGATCGTGGCAGATCATGCAGCCGGCGCCGCAGCCGCAGGCCAGACAGCGCTTGGCTTCGGCCACAGCCTGTTCCGGTGTGAGCACCGGAGTGTATTCGTCAAAGTTTTTGACGCGCTTGGCCGGCGGAACCAGCGCCAGCACGGGCCGCCAGGCGCGGCGGCTCTTGTCCTGGCGCGCGAGAACGGCATCCTTGTCAACGGCCGCCTCCGGCGGATCAAAGGCAAGAAAGGCGTGCTGGCCCGCAAGCTGCTGGTCGATCGAGACGGCGGCTTGCTTGCCCTGCGCCACGGCGGAAATCACATTCTTGGCCCCCAGCACGCAATCGCCGCCGGCGTAGACACCTTCCATCGAAGTGGCAAGAGACACATCATTGACCTCGATCGTGCCCTTCTCGGTCATTCGCAATTCATTGAGCTGGACGGTCTGGCCGATCGCAGAGATGACCAGATCCACGGAGAGAGTGAAACTGGCGCCGGCAACCTCGACCGGTTTCCTGCGGCCGGAGGCATCCTTGCGCGCTTCCAACGTGTGATTGAGCAGTTCGAGGCCGACGACCTTGCCTTTCTTGACCAGGATTTTGCGCGGCGCGACCAGATACATGAGCTTGATGCCCTCTTCCTCGGCCTCCCACACCTCTTCCTCGGTGGCCGGCATTTCACTGCGCGTGCGGCGATACAGAATATAGACATCTTTGGCACCCAGGCGGCGGGCGGTGCGCGCCGCATCCACGGCAGTGAATCCGCCGCCAATCACCGCGACGCTCTGTCCGCATGCGGGCGGGTTGCCGTTGGCCACAGCGCGCAGAAAATCCATGGCAGTCAGATTGCCTTGTGCGTCTTCTCCGGCGAACCCCATGGGGGCGCCCTTCTGGGCGCCCAGTCCCAGGAAGACGGCCTTGAACCCTTTCGATTTCAACTCAGCCAGGCTGAAGTCCTTGCCCAGAGCCTTCCCCGTCTGAATCTTCACGCCCACCGACTTCACCCAGGCGATCTCCTTGTCCACATCGGCGTCGCTAAAACGGTAACCGGGAATGGCATACCGCAGCATGCCGCCGGCCTTGGGCGCCGCCTCGAAGATCGTCACTGGGTAGCCGGCGCGCGCCAGATCGAACGCGCAGGTCAGGCCGGATGGCCCGGATCCGATCACGGCGATTTTATCTTTCCGTGCCTTGCCTCCACGTTTGAGGATGTTAGGCTTCCACCCCTTCTTCTCTGCCATATCCAGGACGAAGCGCTTGATCGCGCGAATCATGATGGGCGAGTCCTTGAGGCCGCGGGTACATTCTTTCTCGCAGGGATGGTCGCAGACCTTGCCGCAGGCGTACTGGAGCGGGCTCTTGGAGGTGATAAGCTGGAAGGCGGCTTCAAAATCCTCGGCTGCCACGGCACGGACGTAGCCTTGTGCCGGCACTGAATTGGGGCAGGCCATGACGCACGGTGCGGTGGGTCGGGCTTCCTTGAGGCGGGCATGGCCGTCATAGATGGTCAGATTGGACGCGCTGGTGACCGCTGGAACAAGGATGTCGCGCATGTCCCGGAAGGATTTGTAGCCATGCGCCCGCATGTACTCCTTCACGTTCCGGATAAAATCAGGCATGAAGCCGAATCCTTTGACGATGGTCGCGGTACAGGCGCCGACAAGGTCGGCGCCGCACATGGCAAATTCGATGGCGTCGGTCGGCTCAAAGACGCCGCCCACGCCCCAGATTGCCGCCTTCTCGCCACAAGCCTTGCGCATTTCGTACACGTCACGCTGGCCGAGAGGCTTGAGCCACTTGCCGTTCATGCAGGCCATGCCCACTTCCTTCTGGAGGTAGTGCATGGATGCCGTGGGGTTTTCGAGATTGATGGGCGGAATGGCCAGACGATTAGCCGAACCACCGACCATGTCAGCTCCGGCCTGAATCCCGGCCTTGGCGATGGATCCGATGCGCCCGCCTTCCGGAGTCAGCTTAAGGAAAAGAGGCACGTGGATCGCCTTCTTCACCGCGCCGACGATATTTTTAACAATCTCCTCCTGCGATCCCATGCTCGCGCCAGTCTTGGGCCCTTTGCCACCGGCATCCCCCCCGCCGGTCAGCTGGACGTTGAAAGACATGTTCGGGCAGCACATGTTCAGTTCGATGACATGCGCTCCCGCCGCTTCGCACTTTCTGGCCATTTTCACCCAGCCGTTCGCGCCCTCCTCGCCTGCATAGGTGATGTTGGCATAGAGAACGAGCTCCGGGGTGCGCTTGCGCCCGGCTTCAATGAGGCGCAGGAGTTCATCCAGCAGCAGGCGCTTCTCGGCAGTGAATGTCAAAAGACCCATATCCGGATACCACCCGTAGCGCGGCACGCGGTTGATATACGGCAGGGGATAGACTGTGAGCTTGAGGCTGGCTGCGGCCCACCCGGTGTCGCGGATGCGCTCCAGCTGCTCAATGTTCATGGTTGTCGGTCCGCTCGAGACAAAGAACGGGTTCCGGAAAGTCAGGCCCGCAATCTTTACGGGTAGATCGAAGTCGGTGTACGTAGGCAAGGTTACCACCTCCCTTGGACGGTCTTCCCCGTGCGGCTGGATTCATACATCGCGCCAATGATCTCGATGCAGGCCAGTCCGGCCTCTGCCGAGCAGCCCCACGGCTGGTCGGTGCCGGTGCGGACACACTCCACAAACGCCGCGAGTTCATGCACATACCCCAGGTTGTAGAACTCATCCACGGCCGGCCGTGTCCAGCCCAGAGTGTTGTCGGTCTTTTCAATCACGTAGGGGACGCCGGGGCGGCTGTACAGCTGAATGGGGGAGCTGAGCGTCATGTCCACGCTGAGTCGGCCTTCGGAGCCGTAGATTTCAATCTTGTCGTCCATGCCGCCGACGGTGATGTAGTTGCCTTCGACAAACGCATGCACCCCGTTGGCAAACTTCAGCATGCCCATGGAAAAATCTTCACCGGAGTTTTGTTTGTGGACGTAATTGTCCTCGCCGCCGCCGTTGGTCATGGCGGAGACAGCCGTGACCTTGTTCTTCCCCTGGTCGCCCACCAGATGCAGGATCCAGCCGACGGGATGGATGCCCAGGTGGATCAGGCTTCCGCCGCCGCAGGTTTTCTTGTCGCGGGCAAACGGGCTGTGCGTCCCGTTGTGGCATTCCTTGGCCTTGACGTACAGCACCTTGCCGATGCCGCCTTCGTTGATCAGTTCAATCGCCCGGCGCAGCGCGGGCGCATAAACCCAGTCTTCGGCATAGAAGATTCTGGTCCCGGACGCCTTGGCTGCTGCGATCATCTCGCGGCAATGCCCAACTTCGGTGGCCAGAGGCTTTTCACAGATCACATGCTTGCCGGCCTTGGCGCACTCCTTGACCACCTCCTGATGCAGGAAGTTCGGGACACAGCAGGAGATCAGGTGCAGGTCATCGCGCTGGAGCATCTTTTTGTAGTCGGTGTAGGTATCCTTGGCCCCCCATTTGCCGCAGTAGGCCTTGAGACTGTCGGGATTGATGTCGGCGATGGCCACCACCTCGACCTTGTCGTTCCGGATGTAGGCATCCGTGTGAAAATCGGCCGCGAACTTGGCACCGACGATGCCGACGCGCACCTTCCCGGAAACAGGCTGAGTGGAGTTCTGGTTGGACATGTGACAATATCCTGCGATTGCGTTTGTCTGCGGTCTGATTTTCCGGTTACCGTTGCACGCGGCCCGAGGCGTCGCCACCTGCGAGCTTTTCCACTTCATCCAGCGAGACCAGGTTGAAGTCGCCCAGGATGGAATGCTTCAGGCAACTGGCAGCCACGGCAAAGTTCAGGGCATCTTCCGGATTCCGGTTGTTGATCAGGCCGTAGATCAGGCCGGCTGCAAAGGAATCCCCGCCGCCCACGCGATCCACAATGTCTTCAATCTCGTATTTGCGGCTGAGGATGAACCGCTCGCGATTATTCAGGCAGGCCGACCAGCCGTTGGAGTCGGCGCTATGGCTCTCGCGCAGCGTCACCGCCAGCAGTTTCAGGTTCGGGAAAGCCTGCAGCACCTTTTCGGTCAGCGCCTGGTACGCGGCGGTCTCCAGCTGGCCTTTCTCCACCTTGACCGGCACTTTGATGCCGAGCGATTTCTGGCAATCCTCTTCGTTGGCAATGCCGACATCCACATACTTGACCAGTTCGGTCATGACTTCGGGCGCAGTCTTGCCGTATTTCCAGAGCTTGCCGCGGTAGTTGAAATCGCAGGAGACGGTCAGGCCGGCGGCTTTGGCCGCCTGGACGGATTCCAGCGAAAGCTCGGCCGCCGACTGGCTGATGGCCGGCGTGATGCCGGTAATATGGAACCAGCTGGCGCCGGAGAAAATGCGGGACCAGTCAAAGGTCCCCGGCTTGGCTACGGCAATGGCTGAACCGGCCCGGTCATACACGACCTTGGATGCCCGCTGCGCAGCGCCATTTTCAAGAAAGTAAATGCCCATGCGGCCTGGGCCACGCACGACCTGGGAAGTGTCCACGCCATGGCGGCGCAGTTCAGCCACGCAGGCGTCGCCGATTTCACCCTTCGGCAAAGCCGTGACATAGGTGGCGTTCGTGCCGAAGTTGGCGAGCGAGACCGCCACGTTGGCCTCGCCGCCGCCGAAGGTGGCCTCCAGGAGAGGCGACTGAAAAAGCCTCTCAAAGCCGGGGGACTTGAGCCGCAACATGATTTCGCCGAATGTGACTACGCGCTGAGCCATGAGGAATCTCCCCCTTTATTTTTTCTGCAACAGATGGACGGCAAAACCGCCGAATTCGCCTGTTAAGTAGGCCGCAACCAGATTGCCCGCCGCATCGCTCTTGGCCGTGCTCATGTCTACAGCCATGCCTTTGCGTTCCAGCCAGGCTGCGGCGCGCGTGAGGCTGTTGGTCTGCACGGCAATGTGGCCGTGCGCGCCCAGGCCTTTGGCCTTGTTCACTTCAATGCCCTTGCTGACAAAGTTCGAGCTGGCGCCTTCCTTGAGCGGCAGGCTGAAGAGCGTGGCCAGTCCCTTGGCCAGGTCAAGCGAGGCGCCGGCATCCGGCATGTTGATGCCCACATGTCCCAGGTCGAAGCCCAGCATGGCGGCGATCGCTTCCTGCGTCAGCCGGGTGATTTCGGCGAACTTGCCGGCCTTGATCAACTCATCCTTGACCATCCAGGTGCCGCCACAGGCGAGGACCTTGGGGAAAAGAATGTATTCGGAGATGTTCTCTGCGGTGATGCCGCCGGTGGGAACAAACCCGACTTTGCCAAACGGCGCGCTTAGCGCTTTGAGCGTCTTCATGCCGCCGAATGCGTCGGCGGGAAAGAACTTCACCACGTCCACGCCCTGATCCAGCGCCATGACGATCTCGGTCGGCGTGGCGATGCCCGGCGTGACCGGAATGCCATTGTCCACGCAATGCTTGACGACAGAGGCGCTGAAGCCCGGCGTAACAATGAACTTGGCGCCGGCCTGGACCGCACGTTTGGCCTGGTCCACATTCAAAACCGTCCCGGCGCCTACCAGGACGTTGGGCAAACGGGAGGCAATGCGGCGAATCGACTCCTCGGCAGCCTCTGTGCGAAACGTAATCTCCGCCACGGGCAGGCCGCCGTCCGCCAGCGCCTGCGCCAGCGGCACCGCGTCCTGCGCATTGTCAATCTTCACCACGGGCACAATGCCAAGGTCCCCGATCTGCTTCATGACTGCGTGCATGTTCAATCCTTCCCAAGTTGCTGGACAAGACTTCGCTTCAACTGACAGAACAGTAGAACAGCGATCACACCTGATTCACCGGATACTTCGGCTTGCCGCCCAGCAGCACATCGCGCACGTTCTCGGCGGCCTTGCGCTTCAGTTCCACCTGCGATTCTTCCGTGTACCAGCCGGTGTGACCCGAGACCGTGACGTTATCCAGCTTTAGCAGCGGATTGTCCCGTTCGATGGGCTCCTTTTCGAAGACATCCAGCCCCGCGCTGTTGATCCAGCCTTCGGAGAGCGCCCGGTACAGGGCCCGCTCGTCAACAATCGGGCCGCGCGAGGTGTTGATCACCATGGCCGTGCGCTTCATCTTCTGGAAAGCCGCCTCGTTGAAGAGCCCGCGGGTCTTCTCGGAGAGCGGCATGTGAATGGAGAAATAGTCCCCCTCGCGCAGGGCGGTGTCCCAGTCAACTTTCTCCGCCCCGGCGGCCTGGATTGCCGCGGCGTCCAGGTAGGGGTCAAAGACCAGCACGCGGCCAAGGTGGAAGCCCGCAAGTTTGCGATGCAGGATGCGGGCAATCTGGCCAAAACCGAAGAAAACGAATGTCTTCCCCTTGATGCGCCACTGCTGGCCGGCGATGTTCCAGGTTCCGCTCCGGACCTGCCGGTCGCGCAGCGCCACCTTACGCACACAGCTCATGAAAAGCGCGAAGGCCTGATCCGAGACGTCTTCGCCGCAGTAATCGGGCACGTTGGCCACCCAGATTTTCTTGGATGTGGCAGCCGCCACATCCACATTGTCATAGCCGACGCCGTACCGGGAGATGATGCGGCACCGGGACAATTGGTTGATCAAATCAGCTTTGCAGGGGGCCAGGTTGACGATGATTCCGTCGGCCGCCCGCCCGGCTTTGAGCAACTCGGAGGTGTCCTGGCTCTTAACATTGACGATTGTGGCGCCAATGGCTTGCAGAACCTCGGTTTCCTCGTGGTAATGCGGATATCTGTCGTCTGCGATGAGGACCAGATGAGGCATGTCATTTTCCTTTCCTGCAATATGCCGCGGGCAGCCGGAACTTTGGATCTAAACATCGAACAAGGTTACACGCCGCTGAACGAGCCGTATCCTCCGTCCACGGCGATGCTGCTGCCGGTCGTGAAAGCGGCGGAAGGGGAGCAGAGATAGGCGATGGCGCCCACAAGTTCCTCGGGCTTGCCATAGCGCTTCATGGGCGTCTTGCCCAGGATGTCCGAGCCGCGCGTGGCCGTGACCATGCCCGGCGTCTTGTTGATCAAATCGGCATTCTGAAGGGTGGGGAAAAAGCCCGGCCGGATTTCATTTACGCGGATGCGGGGCGAGTGATGGAAGGCCATGTCAGCCGCCAGCCACTTGGTGAAATTGCTGACCCCGGCCTTGGCCGCGGAGTACGCCGGCGTGCGCGAAAGCGGCGTATCGGCGCTCATCGAAGACGTATTGATGATCACGCCCTCACCCTGCTGGATCATGACTTGGGAGAAAACCATCGAGGGGATGATCGTCCCGAGGATGTTCAGGTCGAAGACAAAGCGGATGCCATCCGCCGACAGGTCCGGAAAAAAGACCCCGTCCTCTTTCTTGGTGGTTGCTTTGGGGTGATTGCCGCCGGCGCCATTGATCAGAATATCCACCCGGCCGAACTTGGCTAAAACTGCATCCTTGCCTTGAACGACGCTATCGTGCTTGAGCACATCCACGGACAGTCCAATGGCTGTGCCGCCATTTTTCGAGATGTCATTGGCGGTGCTCTGCGCTTCCGGCAGGCGCAGATCCAGCGCGGCCACCTTCACTCCCATTTCGGCCAGGCTTCGCGCCACAGCGCCAAACAGGATGCCGCCGGCACCTGTAATGACCGCCACTTTTCCTTCCAGCGAAAACAGTTCAGCCAGCTTTTTACCTGTTTGCACACTCATGGCTTCCTGCTCTTTTTTGTTGGCTTGCGCGCATGCAACTTCAGGATGCGTTGAATCCCGGCGACAGTGTCTGCGGCCAGCTGTTCAAAAATGCGCTTGCCCTCAGCCGGAGTGGCGCGGGAAGGATCTCCCCAGTAGCCAGCACCCTTGGTCGCGCCAACCATGCCGATCCAGTCGAGATCGCTTCTTTGATGCACAGGTTTCACAGCCCGCAGATGCTTGCATTTCAGGTTGTCTTTCCATAAATAGCGCATCAGCGCGGTCTCGGCAAACCCCGCGTGCAGATCAAACGACGGGCCGGCAGTCAGTTTCGCCCAGGGATCCAGATAAAAGACCGTTCCTTCTTTTCGATCGTAATTGAGCTCCCGGATGGTGGGCTTCAGGATAAAATTGCCGCCGTGGAAGTTGATCACAAAGATTTTCTGATAGCCTTGCCGGTAAAGCGAATCCACCAGGTCATAGACCACGCTTCGCAGCGTCAGTGGTCGGAGCGTGACGGTTCCGGGGCCGTCCATGTTCTCGAGGGATGTCCCAAAGGGTTGCACCGGCAACCAGTAGGCCTTGATTTGCTTGGCCGCTTCAGCACAGACTTTGTCAGCGATAAACGCATCGGTCATCACGGGCAAATGACGCGCATGCTGTTCCGTGGCGCCGATGGGGATGATCGCCAGGGCTGTCTTGCAATTGCCGATTTCCAGACTGGTATTCTCTTGATTAACCATGCTTCACCCCGCTAGCCGCATACGTGGTTCATTGTTGTCAAAGCGCTGGCGGTTTTCAAAGACATTTTGCCTCGGTGCCTGATCGCGTAAAGCAAGATAGTCTACCCCGCAAACGTAAAAATGCAACTCGGTAGCACGAAATGCAAATAAATAGCACGAATTGCGCTTTGACTCGGTTTGTTTCCGGAGCCAATATCGTCACGAGGGAAACCTGGTTATGAAATGTTACCTGACACGCCTGTCCCTGTTGACCACACTGCTGTTTGCATTCGCCGGGCAGGTCCGGGGCGCGGACAATCTTCCAGTCGCCGCTTCGGAACAGCCGAAGTTCGACCAGCGGCCACCGCAGTTCATGATTATCAGCGTGGATGATTGCCATACCCCTAAGGGATTGGATGGCCTGATTGAGATCATGGATGCGGTGAAGGGAAAAGGCGGGAAGCCGATCGTTTATGTTTTATATGTCGCGCCGGCGCCTGAATTTGGCGTGCTGAAGGAGGACATGGGCAAGTTTGTCCAAAGATTGCAGCAGATGTACGACCGTGGATCTGAGTTGGGTGACCACAGTCTGAACCACACCGCCGGCGGCGGAGATGTCGGTTTTTTCCGGGATCCGGGCGAGCGTTTCATGGAGAAGGCGCAATGCAACATCTGGTTGCGGGAGAATATCAAGGGGCTGGACAAGATATATGGTTACCGGACTGACCGGGAGTCGCTGGACACGTTGGACGGCGAGTATCTGGCCGTCATGCCTGACGTGAAGACAAACATCCTCCAGTCCTGGAAGTGGCCCTACCGGTTGAAGGGCATGGAATGTATCTGGGCCATGATTCACAATGGCATTGACGTGACCGCTCCTCCTTTTCATCCGGATATTGCCAAGGGATTTTCGTCAGACTGGGGCAGCAATGGCTCCCATGGATTTGGGAATCTGAGCGTCGAGGCTGCCGTGGAAATGCTGAAGGCCAACTTTGCCGCCCATTACTATAGCGCGGAGCGGACGCCCTTTACCTTCAGCACGCACGATTTCAATTTCCAGGAATATGATGCGGACGATGTCTGGAAAGGGTGCGAACACGCGAAGGAAATCTGGGAAAAATTCCTGACCGACATTTTCGTAACAGAGAAAGCCAAATATCCGGAGACGTATTGCATTACATCGCACCAGTTGTTTGTTTACATGAACACACGTGACCTGAACAAAACCCTGGCAGAAGGCAACGGACAGAAAGGTAAACCCGGGGAAATCCTGAAAACGCCGGAGGAGCCATCCAGGGAGATATACAAAAAGTTCCGCAGCACCTTTAACAAGCAGTGGAGCATCATGGGGCCCTTTGATAATGCCCAAATAGACACGATCGCCGAGCAGGCGATTGACCCGGCTCAATGGGTGAAAATGACCTTGCCGGAAGACGAGGTGATCCTCTGCCTGGAAAAGATCTGTAAGCCGGCAACCAATGCCTCTGTTTATTGCCTGGCATATGTCAAATCACCGGTTAACCGAAAGGCTGCGGTAAGAATACGGGGCAGTTTCGACCGGGAAAACTTTAAACTCTGGATGAACGATCAAATAGCGGCCCCCGGCTATCAATGGCCGCTCACCGTTGATCTCAGGGAAGGGTGGAACAAACTGCTGTTCCGGATCGGCAGCCAGCACCTGGGAGCCTTGAATAGTAGATATGAGTGGCGCTTCTGTTGCCGGATTACGGACACCAACGGGGTGCCCCTGGGGGATATTGAGTATAGTCAGGAACCAAAGGACGGCCATTGATTCGAAGGCAGTGGTTTGCCCGCCCGTGGTTTGACACACGCCGCAGCGGAGAGATTTCGCATGCGGGCCGGGGGTTGGTCAGGATCATAGGAGTATGCGCATGAAATTCTGTTTGGCTCTCGTTTGTTTGTTGCCGGCTCTGAGCTTTGCCGCCCTGGAACACCCCCGCGCGTTTTTCACCAGGGATGAATTGCCGGCAGTTCGGGCCAAGGCCCAGCTGCCGGAAGGGCAGCTGATCTGCAAGACCATACTCGACTGCAAGGATTTTCATTCCAAGACCCTGCTGGTCGATACAATCCCTCCGACCTATGCCGAGGAATACACCAGGGCCAAGGTTGACAACGATACCGGCATTCTTGCCACCAAGATTCTGAACCTGGCCGGCGCGTATGTCATCACCGGGGAAGAAAAATACCTGAAAACCCTGCGCCTGTATTTCAAGGAGATCGCCACCTGGCAGACCTGGTACAACCCGTACGCGCAGCCCAAGTCCGCCCAGGTGGACCTGTATTTCGGACGACTGCTCGGGGCCGTGGCCCTGGCGTATGACTGGACCTATACCGAGCTGCCAGCAGATGAACGGAAGGCGATTAGAACTGCGCTGGCTAATTCCGTCGATTACGGCGTGGAATGGCTCAAGGGCGACCGCCAGACCGGCTGGGAGAAATTTGCCTACAATCACTGGTCCCTGCTGGAGGGTGGCCTCGGCGTGGCGGTCCTGATGCTGGAAGGCGAAGATCCCCGATGGGATGGCTGGAACAAGGAGATCTTTTCTGACCGCCTAATGCGCATTAAGTATCTCTTTGACAATATCAAGGACGGCACCTACTGGGAAGGCAAGCCATACCAGGGCGAGTACTTTTCCATGACCCTACCTTACCTGTACCTGGCCAGCAGGTTGAAGGACCCGAACATCCTGCCGAAGGAGTACTTTTACAATCTTGGGATGTGGTATGTGTACAATTACACCTATGACTCGCTCAATCCCCTGATGCTGTATTCGGATGTGAACCCGAGAAAAGACTGGAATATGTATGCCGATCCCCTGTGGCGCTTTTCCGCTTCCCTTGGCAACCGCTATGCAGAATGGCTGCATCAGGCCACGTATACCTGCAAGCATAACCGCGGCCGGGACAATGAATGCTTGCGCTGCTGGGAAACGATCTTCGAGTTCCTGTTCTGGGACCCGAAAATCAAGGTGCTGGCGCCGGATGACCCTTCGGCGTCGCTGCCTTTAAACCGCACCTTCCCCGATCTGGAAGCTGTGATCTGGCGCACAGGCTGGGGCGCGAATGATCTGGCTTTTGGCCTGAAGACCGGGCCTTACAAGGGCGGCCGCTTTGCGACCGAGCGCTACCGGAACAAGGAATACCCGTTTGAATCCTGTTACAACATGAACGGGCACTATCACGAGGACTGCGGTACTTTTTACATTAACCGCGGAGAGAATGTTCTGGTCGGCGAGGTGGCCCAGTACTATGCCACTTCTTCCACCTTTCACAATGTGGTGATGGTGGATGACAAGGAGCTCTGCTCGCCGGGGAATGTCCGGTACGTAGCAGATACCGACGGCCGTCTGCAGACCGTGGTCAACCAGACGGCGGACTTCAATTTTCTCTCCTGCGACCAGACTTTGTGCTACCGGGGCTGGACGCGGACAATGCTTGTGCCAGACGAGAAATGGCTGAAGCAATACAAAAGATATATCCTGTTCAGCCGGCCGGACATTTTCATTGTGGTGGACAATATTACTTCTGCCCAGCCGCATAAGTACAACTGGTATGTGCATTTTGCCGAAGCCGTGGCAGATGCGCCGACGAATGACGCGGGAGGCTGGGTGAAAGCACCGAGCGGTGACGCCGCCGTGGGGGTAAAGACGCTGGCTCCGCTCGGATATGGCCAGACATTCGGCATCCATCATTGTCGCAATGAGAACCAGCGGTACTATCTTGACGTCCATCCCGCGGGTGCAGTCGCAAACACCCGGTTCGTCAATGTCCTGTGGCCGACTCGGCTGGCAGATTGGGACAAAAAGCCGGATGTCACGCTGGTGGAAAACTCCGGCAAGGGCGTGCTGGTCAGGATCGCCACCAAGACTCCGGGCGCTGCCACTGTGCAGGAACACCTGGTCAAGTGCGTGGCTGATCCGTCTGTCGTGATTGGCAATTATGAATTGGCTGGCGAGGCCGCGAGCGTCAGCCGGGACGAGAAAGGCGGCCTCTTATCCATCTTCATCGTCAAAGGGAATCGCCTGAGTGATGGGAAAACCACTTTGATTTCCAGCGCTGACAAGGCGCTTTCCCTGGAGGCAAAATTTGTGGAGCACGGCTTGGTCATTTCTGCCGAGGATGACGACATCAAAGGCGCGAAAATCTATGGACCTTCGGTGAACCCGCAACAGGTAACCCGGAACGGCAAATCCGTGTCTGCCAGGAAAGACGGCGAGTACTTGGTGTTGCCGTAAATGGTCCTCATTGCCACCAGAGTCAATGGAGCTCAAGATGCAGAATACTTCCCAGGAAAACGCCGGCCGGGCTGACGGCCTGCCCGCCTATACCCATCAGGCGAATATCATTTACGGCCATAAATATGGCCTGGCGCTGACCATGGATAGGTTCAAGCCTTTGTCACAAACCAATGGGGTGGGCATCGTCTATGTGCTCAGTGCCGGCTGGCGCTCATCCGAACTTGATCCTGTGCTTTGCCGGCCATATTTTGCCTCATTGCTCCGGCGTGGCTATACGGTCTTTACGGTTGTGCACGGCAGTCAGCCAAAATTTACCATCCCCGAAATGATTGCCGACATGCATCGCGCGGTGCGCTTTATCCGGTATCATGCCAGGGAAAACGGCATTGACCCGTCGCGTATCGGCATCACCGGCTCCTCTGCCGGCGGACATCTGGCGCTCATGATGGGAAGCGGCGGCACAGACGGCGATCCCGCAGCCCAGGATCCGGTTGACCGCATGTCGAGTAAGGTTCAGGCCGTGGCCTGCTTTTATCCCGCCACTGACTTTCTCAACTGGGGTCGGCCGGGTGAATTGGCCTTGGGTTGCGAGCAAATGGCAAAACGTGCGGCAGTGTTTGATTTTCATGAATGGAACACGGATCTCGCCAAATTTGTGGCAGTTACCAGTACGAGCCGCATACGGGAAATCTGCAGGGAGATCTCGCCAATTTACTATGTGTCGCCAGCTTCAGCTCCGACCTTCCTCATGCACGGCGACCACGACACATCCGTGCCTCTCCACCAGTCAGAGATCATGCTCGCGAAGCTCAAAGCAGCCGGTGTCGACGCCAAACTGATCGTCAAGATCGGCGGCGAACATTGCTGGCCGGATCTGATCAAGGATACCGAGTTGTTGACCGACTGGTTTGACCAGCATGTGAAGCGGCTTCCGGATGGCGGAAAATAACACGCAACATCGTTCACGACTGCTGCCGTGCTGCGCACCAGCGGCCGGCAGGAAGCGGGCAAGGACAACGCGTTCGTCTGTGCTACGGCGCGGCGGGAGCGAGAACGAACGATTCGGGCGCAAGCCCAGCGCGGACTTGTCGAAGCGGGCGCATTTCCATGCGTGACGGAACCGGCGACGGCGGGTACTCTATTCGCGCCATGAGCACTGAGCAGACTTTCATTGTGGGCCGGACAGAGACCGAGCTGGCGCATTGGCTGAAGGCCGGCTTTATCGCCGCGTTCGGTGACGCATGCCAGAACCTTGAGCTTCGCGTGACACCCGCCACGGATTCTTCCTTCGGCGACTTCCAGTGTAACGATGCCATGTCGCTGGCCAGGCTCCTGCGCCAGCCGCCGCGCGCGATTGCCGAGGCCGCGGTCAGGGCGCAGCCGCTCCCCGAGGCGCTGGCCAGGGCCGAGGTGGCCGGCCCCGGCTTCATCAACCTCACGCTCAACCCCGCTTGGCTGGCGCGGCAGGTGACGGAGCAGGCCGCGCTGCCGCATGGCGGCCTGCCGCAGTCCGGCGCAGGCAGGACCGTGGTGATCGACTATTCCAGCCCCAACGTGGCCAAGCCGATGCACATCGGCCACATCCGCTCCACGATCATCGGCAGCGCCATCGACCGCCTGTACCGCGCGCTCGGCTACCGGGTCATCGCGGACAATCACTTGGGTGACTGGGGGACGCAGTTCGGCATCATTATCCAGGGATTCCGCGCCTTCGCGGACTCGGCAAAAATCGCCACGGAGCCGGTGGAGGAATTAGAGCGCGTCTATGTCAAAAGCTACGAAAAGACCAAGGAGGACCCCTCCTGGCTCGACGCCTGCCGGCAGGAGCTGGTGAAGCTGCAGCAGGGCGATCCCGGGAACCTGGCGCTTTGGAAGCGGTTCGTCGCGCTGAGTCTTGCGGAATTCAACCGCATCTATGCGCGGCTGGACGTGTCGTTCGACCTGTACCGCGGCGAGAGCCATTACAACGAGATGCTTCCCGGCGTGGTGCAACGCCTGGAGCAGGCCGGGCTGGCCAAGGAGAGCGACGGCGCGACTGTGGTGTTCCTTGAGGAGGAAGGGTTGCCAGTCTGCATCGTGCGCAAGAAGGACGGCGGCTTCAACTACGCCACCAGCGACCTGGCCACGGTGCAGAGCCGCGTGTCGGAATTTCATCCCGAGCGGATCGTGTACGTCACGGATGAGCGGCAGCAGGATCACTTCAGGCAGTTCTTTACGATCAGCCGCAAGCTGGGGGTTTCCACGCGGCTCGACCACGTCTGGTTCGGCCTGATGCGCCTGCCGGAGGGGACCTTCTCCACGCGGCAGGGGAACGTGATCAAGCTGGAGGCGCTGCTCGACGAGGCGGAGGCGCGTTCGCTGGCCGTCATCCAGGCGTCCAGCCCCGCCATGCCCGAGGCCGAGCAGCGCGAACTGGCCAAGGCCATTGGCATTGGCGCGGTGAAGTACGCCGACCTCAGTCACGACCCTCGCACCATGATCGTTTTTTCCTGGGACCGCGCGCTGGCCATGGACGGCAACTCGGGTCCATATCTGCAGTACGCGCATGCCCGCATTTGCAGCCTGCTCGACAAATACGCCACACAGTTTCCGGGCGACGACCCGCGTGCGGCAGCGCTGCTGCTGGCCGATCCGGCGGAGCGTCAGCTCGCGCTGCAGTTCCTGCAGTTCCCCGTGGCTGTGGCGCGCGCCGCCGAGGCCTACAAGCCGAGCATCCTCGCCGAATACCTGTACGCGCTGTCACAGGCCTACAGCAGCTTCTACCAGCGTTTGCCGGTGTTGAAAGCCGATACGCAGGAGCAGCGCCGCAGCCGCGCGCGCCTCTGCGCGCTGGTGGCGGATGTGCTGCGCGAGGGGCTCGGGCTGCTGGGAATCCGCACGCCGAAGAGGATCTGAAGTGCGCAGCGCGGTCTGCAGGGTCCGGCATCCGGAACTCAGGTATACAGGAAGGTTGCTGCCAGATTCTGAATTCTGACTTCTGCATTCCGGCTTCTTTCTCTCATGCCTGTCGATCAATCCATATTTCGTCGCCTGTGGAAGTCCACCGGCACCCGGCTGTGCCTCGTGATCGTGGCGTTCTACACGCTGGCCGCGATCTGGGGTGAGGGTGCGCGACTGGCGGCCCGGCTGCAGGACCGTACGCCTTCGTACAACACTGTGCAGGAGAACTGCCGTTACCTCCCCCCCGCACCAATGCGCTGGATTTCGGGGGTAGGGACGGACGCGCATGTGGGGCCGTGGGCCTATCTGCTGGGAAGCGACAACCTCGGGCGTGATGTGCTGGCACGGTTGGTCCAGGGGGCGCGCATCGCCTTCCATGTCGGCATTATGACCTCGCTGATCGCTCTGCCGCTGGGGGTGCTGCTGGGTTGTCTGGGTGGCTACTGGGGTGGCCGCATCGACAGCGTGGTGGTCTGGCTCTGCGCAACCGTGGCGTCGCTGCCCGGCCTGCTGTTCATCCTGGCCGTGGCGCTGGTGGTGGGG
>Ga0118677_10005106_pt1 | contig 23312 bp, 17 predicted proteins | sample AliMusrvi5mmetaG_FD_86154 | JGI IMG/M metagenome (GOLD analysis project Ga0118677, IMG submission 86154)
ATTGAGAAGCACCTGGCCCTGATCCAGCAGGCAGCGGACACGGGGGCGCAGATCACCTGCCTGCAGGAGATCTTCTACGGTCCATACTTCTGCGCCGAACAGAGTACGCGCTGGTACGACTTCACCGAAGCGGTGCCGGACGGACCCACCATCAAGCTGATGCAGGACGTGGCGCGCAAACACAAGATGGCGATCATCGTGCCGGTTTATGAGGTGGAGCAGGCGGGCGTCTACTACAACACCGCCGCCGTCATCGGGCGCGATGGCGAGTATCTGGGCAAGTATCGCAAGACGCATATTCCGCACGTGGCTCCTGGATTCTGGGAGAAGTTCTATTTCCGGCCGGGCAACCTTGGCTATCCAGTATTCGATCTGGGCTTTGCGAAGATCGGCGTCTATATCTGCTATGACCGGCATTTCCCGGAAGGCGCACGCGCACTCGGTCTCAACGGCGCGGAGATCGTGTTCAATCCCTCGGCGACCGTGGCCGGCTTGAGCGAGCATCTATGGAAGATCGAGCAACCGGCGCATGCGGTGGCCAACGGCTACTACATCGCGGCGATCAATCGAGTAGGAACAGAAGCGCCATGGAACATCGGGCACTTCTATGGCACCAGCTACTTCTGCGATCCGCGCGGACAGATCATCGCCCAGGCGTCGCGCGACAAGGACGAGGTACTGACAACCGATATCGACCTGGACCTGATCGCCGAAGTGCGCAAGACCTGGCAGTTTTTCCGCGACCGCCGCCCCGATAGCTATGGACCGCTAGTGAAAGCATAGACAAGGCTTAGACCATGACAAAAGATGAATTGATCCTGGCGCAGAAAGAGTTTCTCTTTCCGTCAGTTTTCCACTATTTCCAGCAGCCGCTGGTGCTGACTCACGCCAAAGACCAGTATGTTTGGGATGCGGACGGGAACCAGTTCCTGGACTTTTTCGGCGGCATTGTGACGGTGAGCGTCGGCCACTGCAACAGCAAAGTGAATGCCGCGGTGCATGCGCAAGTAGACACGCTGCAACATGTCTCGACGGTGTTTGCGACCGAGCCGCAGGTACTGCTGGCGAAGAAGATCGCCTCCATCACGCCCGAAGGCGCGTTGACGAAATCGTTCTTTACCAATAGCGGCACCGAAGCCAACGAGACTGCGATTCTTGCATCGCGCTGCTACACCGGCGCCACCGATATTGTGGCACTGCGCCATGCCTATCACGGCCGCAGCGCGATGGCGATGACGCTGACGGCTCAATCCACGTGGAAACTGGGGCAGTCGCAGCCGGGCATCGTGCACGCACATAACGCGTACTGCTATCGCTGCCCGTTTCATCTGACGTATCCATCGTGCGAGATGGCTTGCGCCACTGACATGGAAGAGGTAATCCGCACGACCACCTCGGGCCACATCGCCGGGCTGATCGCTGAGCCGATCCAGGGCGTGGGCGGCTTCATCACGCCACCGAAAGAGTACTTTCAGATTGTCACCGGCATCGTGAAGAAATATGGCGGCATCTTCATCAGCGACGAAGTGCAGACCGCCTGGGGCCGCACCGGCGAAAAGTGGTTTGGCATTGAGCACTGGGGCGTGACGCCCGATATCATCACCAGCGCCAAGGGGCTCGGCAACGGCATGCCGATCGGGCTGACGGTCGCGAAGCCGGAAGTTGCGGATGGGTTGAAGGGCGTGTCAATTTCGACCTTCGGCGGCAACCCGATCACAACGACTGCGGCGCGGGCGGTGCTTGAATATGTTGAGGAAGAGAACCTGCGCGCGAACACGAAACTGGTTGGCGATTACTTGCGGGCCAAGCTTCTTGAGTTGCAGGAGAAGTATCCGCTGATCGGCGACGTGCGCGGAATGGGACTGCTGCAGGCCATCGAACTGGTGGAGGATCGCAAGACCAAAACTCCGGCGCCGGCCAAGACAGTCGCGGTGATGGAGGCCTGCCGCAACAATCGCGTGCTGCTCGGCAAGGGTGGCCTGTATGGCAACGTGCTGCGCATGTCGCCTCCGATGAACATATCGAAGGCCGACGTCGATAACTTTGCGAAGGCGCTGGATGCGAGTTTCGCGGAGGTCTGCGCGTGAGCATCACCGAGGGCCAGGTTCGGGAGGAGGTCTTCGCGGAGGTGCGGCCGGCGCTGCCGAAACAGGAGGCACTGGTTGAAGCGAATCGCTGTCTGTTCTGCTTCGATGCCCCTTGTACGAATGCGTGCCCCACGCATATCGATGTCCCGCGGTTTATCAAGAAGATCTCGACGGGCAATCTGCGCGGCTCGGCGTTGACGATTCTGGATGCGAACATTTTGGGCTTGAGTTGTTCGCGCGTGTGTCCGGTGGATGTGTTGTGCGAAGGCGCGTGCGTGCTGCATCGCTATAACAAGAAACCAATTGAAATCGGTCTGCTGCAGCGTCATGCGATGGAGCACTTCTATAGCGCCGGCGCGAAGCTTCCGGTAGCGCCATTGCGCGAGAAAGCTCCGCGCATCGCCTGCATTGGGGCAGGGCCGGCATCGCTGGCCTGTGCGGCCGAGGTGCGGCAACGTGGGTTTGACGTCACGGTGTTCGAGTCGCGCGAATGGGCGGGTGGCCTCAACACGCACGGCGTGGCTGACTACAAGCTGCGGCCGAAAGACAGTCTGCGCGAGGTGGAGTTCATCGAATCCCTAGGCGTGGAAGTGAAGACCGGGATGAAGATCGGCGAGCTGTTTCAGCTGGAAGACCTGGAGCGCGAGTTCGATGCGATCTTTGTTGGCTGTGGCCTGGGGCCGACGGAGAAGATGAATCTGCCCGGTGAGGACCTGCACGGAGTTTTGGATGCGATCAGTTTTATCGGCTACTACAAGCTATCGCGCACGGGTCCGGTTGGCCGGCGCGTGGTGGTGATCGGCGGCGGCAATACGGCGATCGATGCGGCGATTGCGGCCAAGCTGCTTGGGTCGAATGAAGTGTACCTGGTGTACCGCCGCGGCGAGCCGGAGATGCCGGCCTTCGCTTTTGAATACGAGCATGCCAAGAAAACGGGCGTGAACTTCCTGTGGCAGACGGCGCCGGTGAAGATCAGCGGCGGGCCAAACGGTTACGTGAATGGAATCGAGTGCGTGCGCACGCGGATGGGCGAGCCTGATGCGAGCGGCCGGTCGCGGCCTGAGAATGTGGAGGGGACGACTTTTCAGATCCCGTGCGATATGGTGATCGTCGCGCTGGGACAAACGAAGCTGACGCAGCTGCTGGCAGACCGCAAAGTTGAGTTCTCCTCGGGCTGCATCGTGGCCGACGCGAAGAGCGGGCAGACTTCGAACCCCAAGTATTTCGCCGGTGGCGATTGCGTGAGCGGCGGGCGCGAAGTGGTGGACGCAGTGGCCGAGGGCAAGCGCGCGGGAATGGGCATCGCCAACTGGCTGGAGAATCGCAATGGCTGATCTGACAACTAATTTCGCGGGCATTCGCTGCCCGAATCCGTTCTGGCTTGCGTCGGGTCCGCCGGCAAACTGCGGAGAGCAGGTGATGCGCGCGTTCGATGCGGGTTGGGGCGGAGCGGTGTGGAAGACGCTGGGCGAACCGATCGTGAACGTGAGCTCGCGGTATTCGTCGGTGGATTGGAACGGCCAGCGCATGATGGGGCTGAACAACATCGAGCTGATTACGGATCGCCCGCTGGCCGTCAATCTCAAAGAGATCAGTGAGGTGAAGAAGCGGTATCCTCACCATGCGGTGATTGCGTCGCTGATGGTGGAATCGACACGCGAAGCGTGGCACACCATCGTCAGGCAGGCTGAGGACGCGGGTGCAGATGGGCTTGAGTTGAACTTCGGCTGCCCGCACGGCATGAGCGAACGCGGCATGGGCTCGGCGGTGGGGCAGGTGCCGGAGTACGCCACCATGATCACCGGCTGGGTGAAGGAGGTGGCGCGCACTCCGGTGCTGGTGAAGCTCACGCCGAACATTACGGACATTCGCATGGCTGCGCGGGCGGCGAAGGAGGGCGGCGCAGACGCACTCTCGGCGATCAACACAATCAACTCCATCACTGGAATCGATCTCGATACACTAACGCCGCGGCCCTATGTCGGCGGGCTTTCGGCGCACGGCGGCTATTGCGGTCCGGCGGTAAGGCCGATCGCGCTGCACATGGTGCAACAGGTGGCGGAGGTGCAGCTGCCGGTTTCCGGCATCGGAGGAATCGGCACATGGCGCGACGCGGCGGAGTTCATTCTGCTTGGCTGCGGCACGGTGCAGGTTTGCACGGCGGCGATGCATTACGGCTATCGCATTGTGGAGGACATGATTGACGGCCTCTCCAATTGGATGGACGAGAAGGGCTTCGCGACGATCGAGGACTTCCGCGGTAAGAGCCTGCCGCGCCTGACCGAGTGGAAACATCTCGACCTCAATTACAAGATCGTGGCGCGCATCAATTCGCAGACGTGCATCGGCTGCGATCTCTGCTACACGGCCTGCTGGGACGGGGCGCACCAGTGCATCCATCTGGAGGGCAAGCTGCCGCCCGATGAACGCGAGAAGCGCAATCGCGCACGCATCGCATCAACGCCGGTTAGCAAGGCCGCGCAGCTGGCGCTGGACCCGGCGCGCACGCCGTCCAATCGCATTCCGTTTGTTGACGAGCAGGAGTGCGTGGGCTGCAATCTGTGCTGGCTGGTTTGTCCGGTGGCCGATTGCATCACGATGGCGAAGATCGAAAACGGCTTGCCGCCGCAAAGTTGGGAGGAACGCTCGAAATGTTGACGACGCTGATCAAAAACGGAACGGTTGTCAATGCGAAGGGGTCGGCCACGGCTGACGTGTTGATCGAGGGCGAACGCATCCGCGAGATCGCGCCGGGGATTCCGGATACCGCTGCCGATCGTGTGCTCGACGCGCGCGGCATGCTGCTGTTGCCAGGCGGCATCGATGCGCATACGCACATGGACATGCCGTTCGGCGGCACCACGTCAAGCGACGATTTCGAGACGGGCACCCGCGCCGCGGCGTTCGGCGGCACAACGACGATTATCGACTTTGCGATTCAGGCGCGCGGGACGAAGATGCGCGACGCGTTGGACACGTGGTGGAAGAAGGCCGAAGGCAAAGCCGTGATCGACTACGGCCTGCACATGATTGTGACCGATCTGGGCGAGTGCGGCCTGGAAGACATGGACGACATGGTGGCCGAAGGCGTGGCCAGCTTCAAACTGTTCATGGCGTATCCGGGCGTGTTGATGGTAGACGATGCCACGATCTTCAAGGCATTGGGACAGACGGCGAAGAACGGCGCACTGATCTGCATGCACGCCGAAAACGGGGGCGTGATCGACGTGATTGTGCAGCGCACGCTCGCCGAGGGGAAGCGCGCGCCAATCTATCACGCATTGACACGACCTGTGACCGCAGAGGCCGAGGCAGTGAATCGCGCGATTGCATTGGCGGAGATGGCTGGCGTGCCGATCTACATTGTGCACCTGTCATCCGAAGATGCTTTGAACAAAGTGCGCGAGGCGCGCGACCGCGGGCTGCCGGCGTTTGCCGAGACGTGTCCGCAATATCTGCTGCTCTCCGTGGAAGAATTGGAGCGCCCCAATTTCGAAGGCGCGAAGTACGTCTTCACGCCGCCGCTACGGCCGAAACATCATCTGCCGAAATTGTGGGAGGGGCTGAAGCAGGACAATCTGCAAGTGGTCTCAACCGATCACTGCCCGTTCTGCTTTGAAGATCAGAAGGCGCTGGGTAAAGATGATTTCACGAAGATCCCGAACGGCGGGCCTGGCGTTGAGAACCGGCTTCAACTGATCCATCATTATGGGGTGAATGGCGGCCACATGCACGTGAACCGTTTTGTGGAACTGGTCTCAACGACTCCGGCGCGGCTGTTCGGACTGTATCCGCGCAAGGGCTTACTTGCGCCGGGCAGCGATGCGGATATTGTGATCTGGGATCCGCATGCGGCGCACACCATCAGCGCGGCCACGCATCACATGCGCGTCGACTATTCCATGTTTGAAGGTTTCAAGGTCACGGGCAATGTGAGGACCGTGCTTTCGCGCGGCGAGGTGATCGTCGATAAAAATGCATTCCTCGGCAAGCCTGGCCGAGGCTCCTATCTGAAACGTGCGGCGCGAGGTGGCGCATGGAATTACTGAGCCGCGACCCGTCGCTGTATAACGAAGACCTGGCGCCGATTCCACAGGAGCGGCGCACCTGGGGCACATACAACTATGCGTCGTTGTGGGTGGCGATGAGCGTGTGCATTCCCACGTACATGCTGGCTTCAGGATTGATTGCAGGCGGCATGAGTTGGAGCCAGGCGATCGGCACGATCATGCTTGGCAATCTGATTGTGCTGATCCCGATGCTGCTTAACGCCCATGCGGGCGCGAAGTACGGAATTCCCTTCCCCGTGCTGGTGCGCGCGTCATTTGGTGTTCGCGGAGCGAATGTGCCGGCCGTGTTGCGCGCATTGGTTGCCTGCGGATGGTTCGGCATCCAGACGTGGATCGGCGGACAGGCGATCTATTCGATGTTGCAGATTCTGTGGCCATCGACGAAGAGTTTTGAAGCCGGCATCTGGATCTGCTTCTTCGCTTTCTGGGCGCTCAACATGTGGGTGATCTGGCGTGGCATTGAGATGATCAAGTTTTTGGAAGGCGTGGGCGCGCCGTTCATGCTGAGCGTAGGCTTGCTATTGCTGTTCTGGATCACCTCGAAGGCCGGCGGGTTGGGACCCGTGCTGACGCAGCCGAGTAAGTTCCACACTACCGCCGAGTTCATCAAGTTCTTCATTCCTTCGCTTACTGGTATGGTCGGCTTCTGGGCTACGGTGGCGTTGAACATTCCCGATTTCACTCGCTACGCCCGATCGCAAAAGGCCCAGATGGTGGGCCAGGCGCTTGGGCTGCCGACTGCGATGACGCTGTATTCGTTCATCGGCGTGGCTGTGACTTCGGCGTCCGTGGTTTTGTTCGGTGAGCCGATCTGGGACCCGGTACAACTGCTGGGGCGCTTCAATCAACCGGTGGTCGCATCCATCGCACTGGTGGCCTTGTTGATCGCGACACTGAACACCAACGTTGCGGCAAACGTTGTCTCGCCCTCGAACGATTTTTCGAATCTGAAGCCGAGCTTGATCTCATTCCGCACGGGCGGCTTGATCACCGGCGTGCTCGGCGTGATGATGATGCCGTGGAAGCTACTCAGCGATTTCAGCGCATATATCTTCGGCTGGCTGGTGGGCTACTCCGGATTGCTCGGACCAATCGCGGGCATCATGATCGCCGACTATTTCCTGGTGCGGCGCAGCGCGCTGGATGTGAACGATCTGTACCGGCGCGGCGGCGTGTACGAGTACAACGATGGAGTGAACTATCGGGCGATCTGGGCTCTCATAGCCGGAATCGTAATCGCGCTGATTGGCCTGGTGGTACCGTCACTACGCGCGTTGTACGACTACGCGTGGTTTATTGGATTTTTGTTCTCCGGTGCTGTTTACGTCGTGCTGATGCAGAGCGCTCCGGAGTTGGAAGGGGAAGAGTCATGAAGGCAGTGCAGTATTACATCAACGGACAGTGGGAAAGCGGCAGGGCCGGCACGTTTCATCCGGTGACGAATCCGGCGACCGGCGCGGTGATCGCGGAGGTTCCATTCGCTGGCGCCGAAGAGGTGGATCGCACGGTGCAGGCGGCGCATGCGGCGTTTCTGAAATGGCGCGATGTGCCGGTGCAGGAGCGCGTACAGGTGCTCTATCGCTACAAGGCGCTTGTCGAAAAGAACGCCGAAGACATCGCCCGCATCATGACCACCGAAAACGGCAAGACGTTTGAGGACGCCAAGCTCTCTGTGCGGCGCTCCATTCAAATGATCGAAGTGGCGTGCGGCATGCCGACGCTGATGATGGGCGATTCGCTGCACAACGTCTCGCGCGACATCGATTCGTATTCGATCCGCCAGCCGCTGGGAGTCTGCGCCGGGATCACGCCGTTCAACTTTCCGGCGATGGTGCCGATGTGGATGTTCCCGTTTGCGATTGCCGCAGGGAACAGTTTCATACTGAAGCCTTCGGAAAAGGTTCCGCTCACGCCGACGCGCACAGCCGAGTTGCTTCATGATGCCGGCGTTCCAGCCGGAGTCTACAACGTGCTGCACGGCGGAAGGGAGTCCGTCGACGCGTTGATCGAACATCCGCTGGTGCGCGCGGTTTCGTTCGTCGGCTCCACGCCGATTGCAAAGTACGTTTATACGAAAGCCGCGGCGGAAGGCAAGCGCGTGCAGGCTTTGGGAGGCGCGAAAAATCACCACGTCGTCATGCCCGATGCGAATCTGGAAAAGACCGTCGAATCCATCATCAGCTCGGCATTCGGCGCGGCGGGCGAGCGGTGCCTGGCGGGCAGCGTGCTGGTGCCGGTGGGCGATGTGGCCGGGCCGCTGCTCGAGCTGCTGGTGAAGAAGAGCTCGGAGATGAAGGTCGGCGATGGCATCGAGCCCGGCACGGACATGGGACCTCTGGTTACGGACGCACATTGCAACAAGGTGCTGGGGTATATCGAGAAGGGTGTCGCGGAAGGCGCGGTGCCATTGCTTGATGGGCGCAAGGCCGCCGCGGGCAAGAGCGGCTTCTTTGTGGGTCCGACTATCTTTGACAAAGTCACCCCGCAGATGACGATTGCGCGCGAAGAGATCTTCGGACCTGTGCTTTCTGTCATTCGGGTGAACACGCTCGACGAAGCGATTGACTTGGTCAACAGCAGCCCGTTCGGCAACACAACATCGATCCACACCCGCGATGGCGGGGCTGCGCGGCGCTATGCGGAGAAGATCGAAGTGGGCATGGTGGGGATCAACATCGGCGTGGCCGCGCCCATGGCGTTCTTCCCGTTCTCCGGCTGGAAGGCCTCGTTCTTCGGCGACCTGCATGCACACGGCAAGGATGCTGTGGCATTCTATACGGAGACGAAAGTGATTATGACCAGGTGGGTCTAGACGATGAAGATTCGACACAGCGGCGAAGTCGCGATTATCGACGTAACAGGAACAGTGCGCTTCGGCCCTGAGTCAAACAAGTTCCACGACGAGATCATCGCGGCCTACGAGAAGGGAAGCAAAAAGATCCTGCTGAACCTGGCGGGCCTGGAACGGTTCGATAGTTCCGGCCTCGGTTCGCTGGTGTCGGCTTATGCTTCCATCACACGCCGCGACGGAGTGGTGAAACTGCTGAGTCCCGGGCCACGCGTCGCGGAGCTGCTACGGGTGACCAACACGGCCGGTCTGTTTGAGATCTTCTCCTCTGAAGTTAAGGCACTCGCGAGCTTCCAGTAGCACTGCTACATTTGCGTGCCAAACACTTCGAACTCCTGCAGACCGGGACTTCCTCCGCTTGCCGTTATGACCTTGAATTGCACCCACGTCACCGTGCGTGGATCGAACTCCACGCGCAACGGTGATCCATCGTTGGGTAGCGGACCAACATTCACCTGGCTGCCATCGCTGAAGCGGAGGACTCCGCCTAGGATGTGGTCGGTGAGGTTGGGCCGGTCATACAGCACGACCTCCCATACTTCCACAGCACTCTTCCAATCGAGCTGGATCCATGCTCCCGTATCTCCGCGCGAAGCCCATTCCGAAGCTTCGCGGGGAGTATCGGCAACCGTGCCATCGACGGCGTTCGCGCCGACCATTCCGGCTTCCTTGTTTTCCGAAGAAACCGTGACCGTGGCAAAGCGCGCCACGTTGGTGATGGTGGGGCCGCTGGGCTGATCGTCAGGCAAAGACGTCTTCCATGCCGTGGTGCCGGTCTTCTTCACGGCCAGCACATCTTCCACGGCCCAGCCTTTGGGCGCGCGATGGAAGAGCACCGTCGCGGTGGCGTCGCTATCGGGCTGTTCGGCGCCGCCCGGCTGCGTGATGGCTTTGAACTCAGCGTAAAACTTGAGGTATTCGGGGTTGGGCTTGAAGCTGAGCCCTACGTCGCTTTTCGCGCTGTGCTCGTCGACCATCGTGATGTTGACCACGTCGTCGATCTTCAGATAGCCGACGATGACGCGGATTCCGAGTTCGCCTTCGTTGACGAGGTGCTTGCCGCGCATGCCGACGTGGCACTCGGTGAGCTTCGCGTTACACCGCAAAAGGCCCGCATCGGCCAACTTGCGGACGGCGCGGATGGCGTTGGCATCGCGCATATTTTCTTTTGTCAGGCCGGGCGAGATGAGGATAGCCGGCGAATCGATGGTGAGGCCATCGGCGAGTTTTTCGGCCGTCTTGCGGTCGAGCGACTTGGAATTTGTGCAGGCGGTAAGCACCAATAAGAGTGACACAGCACATCTTTGCAGGGACATGATCGATTCTCTCCAACAGTGTGGGCGCAATTGGCGCAGGTGTCAACTCAATTTCAAAGTATCGCTCACTGACGTTCGCGGCTCAGCTAGCGGGTGCATGCTGCTAGCCGGGCCGCGAACGTCAGATAGTGTGAACTATTTGAAAAGGACAGGCGGTTTCGCCTGTTCGCTCGCTTGCGAGCGCATTTCTTCACACCTTGTCAGTGAGCGATGTCAGTATGACTGTACTTATTTCCCGACAGCGGCGGTCACCATTTCGAGAACCCTGCGTACACCGTCGCCTACGTTCTTGCCGGGCTTCCATTGCTCGCGCGATCCGTTGTAGGTATAGCGCACCGGCAGGCCGGTGAGCGCGGGGTCGTACTGCTTTTCATTGCCGCCCATCTTGTAGATCACCATATCGAGAGACGGAATTACATAGATGGAGTAACCTCCGGCGCCGGACTTCCAAAACGCATCGCGAGGCGCGCCCGCAACGTGGCCATCTTCGTTCACTTCAAACTGCAGGCTGTAAGGGTAGTGCGGATTGTAGGGGTTCGGCTTGGAGCAGATTTCGACGTAGCCTTTGGGGACCACCTGTTTATTGCGCCACTTGCCGCCGTGCAGCAGCAGGTAGGCAAAGCGGATCACGTCGGTGGACTTCATCGCGATGCTGCCGCCGCCAGGCGTGTGATCCATCTTGAGACCGGGACGATGCATGGCGTAGCCCCATTCACCCCATTCGAGCGGTTTGCCCATGCGCTCGCGCATGTACTTTTCCATCTCCATGCCAGTGATGCGGCGCAGCACGATGGAGGCGAGATGCGGCGACGAGGTCGCATACGCATAGCCTCCGCCAGGCGAGGTCCAGAGAGGTTGGTTAAGTGCGACGGGATCGGTGGTGGCGATCGGTCCGTCAACCGCCGGCGGATCGAGCGTTACCTTCTGGCCTTTTACAAATCCAGGATTCGTGCCGCGAATTCCGGCGGACATGGAGAGCAGTTGTCCGAGTGTGATATCGGCCTTGCGAGGATCGGCGAGCGGAAAGATCTCGGCAGGCATGTAGGCAGGCGTAAAGACTTTTTGATCGAGACCATTGGGGATGAGCGCGCGCTTCTCAGTGATCGCGATGCCAACAGCGATGCTGGTGAAGGCCTTACCGCAAGATGCCAGCTCCGGCATCGCCTGGCGATTGCCGCGACCGAAGTATTTCTCGTAGACCAGCCAGCCGTGGCGCACCACCAGAAGTCCGCCGTGCTGCGAGGTTTCGGAGGCGTAGTCGAAGGCGGCATCGAGCTTGGCCGCATTCATGCCAACGTGCCCGGCATCGATGGTGCGCCATCCGCCCTTCACGTCTCCGTGAGGAAAGTAATCATACCCGCCCGCATGGAGCAGAGGCAGCGCGAGCGCAAAGAGCAGAACTTTCATGATGGGGCCAGTATACCAATGGCGCCTGACGCTATACTGAACTCAAACGATGACTAATGAGCCGATCCTGATTCTCGTTACCGGCGGTACGTTCGACAAGGAGTACAACGAACTTACCGGCGAACTGTTCTTCAAGGACTCCCACGTCAATGAGATGTTGAACCTGGGCCGCTGCAACCTGGAGCTGGAAGTGCGGATCCTGATGATGATCGACAGCCTGCAGATGTCGCCTCTCGACCGTCAGTGCATTCTTAAGAACTGCTTCACATCGGATGCTTCGCGGATTGTGATCACACATGGCACCGATACGATGGAGCAGACCGCCGCCGTGCTGGGCGAAGCGAACATCGGCAAGACCATTGTGTTGACCGGCGCCATGATCCCTTACAAGTTCGGCAGCTCCGATGGGTTGTTCAACCTGGGCAGCGCGCTTGCCTTCGCGCAGGCACTGCCTGCCGGAGTTTACGTGGCAATGAACGGGCGGTATTTTTCGTGGGATGCGGTGCGGAAGAATAGAACGCTGGGGATATTTGAGAATATTTAGACCGGCGCTGAGTTAATAGGGCTCCGGTGAAAGAGCTTCTTTGGAGGGGACGCAGCAAGCTACGTCCCCGGAGTGGTTTCATGACTCATTCCCCGGCGCGGCTTCACGGGTCGCGACTCGGCTTGTAGACGTGCATGGCTAGCCGAGGTTCTTGATGTCGGCCAGATTCGGGTAGAACATGGGAGCCTTGCGCAATTTGGTGGCCTGCTCATAGGCGTAGGCATACTTGATCAGCTTCACCTCGCTCCAGGCTGTGCCGATGAACGACACGCCAACAGGCAAGCCGCGCACATACCCCGCAGGCACGGTGATGTGCGGATAGCCGGCGACAGCCGGTGGCGTGGATGAGCTGTTGGTGAAGTGGTCGCCATTGAGCCAGTCGGTGGGCCATGCGGGCGAATCGGTCGGGGCGATGATGGCATCCAGCTTGTGCTGCTTCATGACCGCATCGATACCTTCCGCGCGCGACAGCTTCTCGCATTTCGCCAGCGCATCCAGGTACTCTTTGGTGGTTAAGCCGCCGAGCGCCTCCGCCATGAGAAACGTCTCCTGCCCGAAGTACGGCATCTCCTTTTCGCGATTGCTTTCGTTGAAGGCGATGATGTCTTTCAACGACTTCATCGGCCCGCCGCGCGCGGCAAGGTATTTGTTGAGATCGGCCTTCAACTCATAGCGCAGCAGCAGTCCTTCGTCATCGTCGTACTTTCCTGCATTCGGAATGTCGGCCGGATCGATGACCTCGGCGCCGAGCTTCTTCATGGCGTCGATGGCGGTTTCGATCAGCTTCACCACATCCGGATTCCTGCCGAACAGCTTGCGCGCCACGCCCAGCCGCACGCCTTTCAAGCCGTTGGGATCGAACTGCAGTTCGCCCATCGGCTTCTCGGCCATGGCCGCCAGCAGCACCGCCGCATCGTGAACACTGCGCGCCATGGGGCCGGCCGTATCCTGCGTGTGCGAGATCGGAATGATACCTGAGCCGCTCAGCAGCCCGACAGTCGGCTTGATGCCGACGAGTCCATTGATGGATGCCGGCGAAACGATGGAGCCATCGGTCTCCGTACCTACCGCCGCCGCACAGAAACTCGCTGCGGCCGCGGCTCCGGAGCCGGAACTGGAGCCCGAGGGATTGCGATCGAGGCAATACGGGTTTTTCGTCTGGCCGCCGCGGCCGCTCCAGCCGCTGGTGGATCGCGTGGAGCGGATGTTGGCCCACTCGCTCATGTTGGTCTTGCCGAGCAGCACGGCTCCGGCCTCGCGCAGCTTCGTGGCGATGCCAGCGTCCTTCGGCATCGGCGCATCCAGCATGGCCAGCGAACCGGCGGTGGTCTTCATTTTGTCCGCGGTATCGATGTTGTCCTTGAGAAGAATCGGGATGCCATGCAGCGGACCGCGCAGCTTGCCGGCCTTGCGTTCTTCATCGAGCTTCGCCGTGATCGCCATCACATCCGGATTCCATTCGAGCACGGCATTGACGGTTCGCTTATCGAGCGCATCAATGCGATCCAGAAAGGCAACGGTGACGGCCTGGCAGGTGAGCTCGCCCGAAGCCATGACCTTCTGCAAGGACTCAAACGTCGCCTCCTCCACCACGAATTGCGCACGGCGCGTACAGGCGGTGAGGGCAGAGAGGGCGAGGAGTGCATTACGACGGGTCATAGCAGAAAGAGTAGCATGTATAAATGGAAGTTACGTCGAAGTCTTTGCCGCAGCGGCTGGTCTCGCTCGATGCGTTTCGCGGCGCGGTGATGGCGCTGATGGTTTTGGTGAACACGCCGGGCGACGGGCACAACACGTACGCTCCGCTGAAACACGCACAGTGGGACGGCTGGACCATCACGGACTGCGTATTTCCATCGTTTGTGTGGATCGTCGGCATGGCGATTACGCTATCACTTGGCAAGCGCATGGCTGCCGGGGCTGACAAGATGCAGCTGATGCTCGGCGTGAGCAAACGCGCGGCGGTCATCTATGCGCTCGGACTTTTCGTGTACCTGTTTCCGCAGTTCGATTTCGCACACATGCGCGTGCTGGGCGTGCTGCAACGGATTGCCATTTGTTATTTGATCGCGTCGGCAATTTACCTGACCACGCGGCTGCGCGGACAGCTGCTGTGGATCTTCGGACTGCTCGGGAGCTACTGGCTGATCATGAAATTCGCACCAGTGCCTGAGTATGGCGCAGGCTATCTGGACGTGCAACGCAACTTCGCTCATTACATTGACCGCATCGTACTCGGCGCGCACAACTACCACAGCACAAAGACTTGGGATCCGGAAGGAATCGTGAGCACGCTGCCGGCGATTGCGACGGCGCTGTTCGGCATACTGGCCGGGGAGATTGTGGCGCTGCGCGAGGAAGTATCAAAGCGCGCGAACTGGCTGTTCTTCGCGGGGCTTCTGCTCATCGCTGCCGGACTGTTCTGCGACCAGTGGCTGCCTATCAATAAGAAGCTGTGGACCAGTTCCTTCGCGCTGTTCATGGCCGGCCTGGATTTTACGGTGTTCTCATGCTTCCTGCTGGTCGCGGATGGCTGGGGTTACAAGCGATTCTTCCAGCCGTTGGTGATCATGGGCATGAATGCCATCAGCGTCTACATGGCGTCGGAGCTATTGGACACGGTGCTGAGCGAGATGAAGATCCGGCAGTGGTTCTATGCGGATGTGTTTTTGAAGGTAGCGTCGCCGGTCAACGCATCGCTGATGTTCGCGGTATCGTATGTGCTGCTGATGTTCGCGATCGCGTATGTGATGTACCGGCAACGCTGGTTTCTGCGGGCGTGATGCGGTGTTGGGCAAACCGGTACAGACAGCCCATTTACGGCAGAAGGCGCCGCAAATGGGTATCTGTCCGCGGTTTGCGCGGTGTCGTGTTTCTAGAGGAAGGTCTTGAAGTCCATGATGTCGCCATCCTGGACGATGTACTCTTTGCCTTCGGTCCGCACCTTGCCCAATTCGCGGGCACGGGCGAAGCTACCGGCGGAGATCAGGTCGTCATAGGCCACGGTTTCGGCGCTGATGAAACTCTTTTCGAAGTCTGAGTGGATGACGCCTGCGGCGACGGGAGCCTTGTCGCCGGCGCGGATGGTCCAGGCGCGGGTTTCCTTCTCGCCGGTGGTGAGATAGGTGCGCAGGCCGAGCAGGTGATAGGCCTCTTTGATCAGCGTGCCGGCGCCTGACTGTTCCACACCAAGATCGGCGAGGTAGGCGGTGCGTTCTTCCGGCTCCAGCGTGACGAGTTCCGATTCGATCTCGGCGGAGACGACCACGGCGCAGGTGTCGTGATGGTTTTCGACGTAGTGCTTCACCTTCATGACCCACTCGTTGTTTTCGGGCTTGGCGAGATCTTCTTCGGCCACGTTGCAGGCGAACAGCACGGGCTTGGCGGTGAGCAGGAACAACTGCTTCATGATCGCTTTTTCTTCAGGTGTGGCATCGAGCGTGACGGCGAATTTGCCGTCGCTCAGATGCGGCTCCAGGCGCGCGATGAGATCGAGTTCGGCCTGCGCTTTCTTGTCGCCGCTTTTCGCGATCTTCTGCTGGCGGTTCTTGCGTTTTTCGAGCGAATCGAGATCGGCGAGCAGCAGTTCGGTGTTGATGACGTCGATGTCGCGGATCGGATCGACGGTATCCATCACGTGTTCGATGTCATGGTTTTCAAAGCAGCGGACCACTTGGACGATGGCATCCACTTCGCGGATGTGGCCGAGGAACTGATTGCCCAAACCTTCGCCCTGGCTGGCACCTTTGACGAGTCCGGCGATGTCGACGAATTCGAAGGTTGAGGGTACGATCTTCTGCGTGTTGCTGATTTTAGCGAGGACGTCGAGCCGTTCATCGGGGACGGTGACGACGCCCTGGTTCGGCTCGATGGTGCAGAAACGGTAGTTCGCCGCCATCGCTTTGCGGCTCTGCGTGACCGCATTGAAAAGGGTACTTTTGCCCACATTGGGCAGACCGACAATTCCGGCACAAAGCATGTAGTGTGATTAAACCTTTGGGAAAAATTTGGAGTGAGGAAGCTCTAAGCTTTATTTTACCACTCCGTTGAAGACGCCTCGTTATGGGGACGCAGCAAGCTACGTCCCCGGTGAGGACTTTGCGCTCACGGCCGGAACGAGATCCGATAAACATCCACATACTCCCCCTCACCACCAGAAGGCACAGGATCGAACCGCAACCCGGTGACCCAGCCCTTCCACTGCGGCGAGGCGGACATGTCGACTTCGTAGGTCCGCACGTCTCCATCATTCACGGCGGTGAAAGTCACGTTCTGTTGCGCGGAGAAGCCCTGGCCTGGCGTGGACCAGAAGATCTGGGCCTGCATCTGCTTCGCATTCCACGCGCCGCGCACGTAAAGCTTCGGAACATCCTCCGCGCGAAAGTAAGCAGGCGGACCGATCAACTGCGGATCGTTCTTGTCGACCACCATGTGCAGTTTGCCGCGCAGCGGTGAACCCAGGTCGGAAGCGTTGACGAAGGTCCAGTGCTGCCGGTCGCGCTCGAAAACGTAGTCTGGCCTTGCCTCTGCTCGATTCGCGTAGGCATAGCTTCGGATCTGCGCGAGCGTGCCAACGATCAACCTGTATTCGTAGTTGTAGCGGATGTTGTAGTCGAGCACTTCGCGATGCAGCGGCGAAATGTAGCCGGTGCTGCCGTCCTTCGGCCCTCCAGTGTTGGGCTTGCCCGCAAACCCGCCGATGAAGCGGTAGGCTCCGGGATGGAAGACGCCGAGCCCGATACCGGCATCGTTGATCAAAGCTGCCCAGTTCTCCGTCGCGGACCAACCAGCCCATGGTGGTCCGGCGTTTTGCACTAATCGTGGCGGGGCGTTGGTGAAGGGCTCGCTGCCATCGTAGGTATAGAGTTTGTAGAATGTGCCGTTGGTATAGACAGCCGGCAGTTCCTGATCGAAGGCGCCGTACTGCGTGCGGTCTGTCCGGTTGTTGTTGAGGCGGGCCCGCACTTTGGCGACGTTGCCTTCGAGGGTGATCCAGGTATCGAAGGTGCATTCGCAGGGCTTGTTGTTGAGTGCCCACTGCATGGGGACGGTGCGGACGTGGAGGGTAGTGCCGTCATTGGAATGGTCCAACACTTTGGATTTGTTGCGGTAGACATCGCCGGAGCCGATGGGGTTCCAGGGCCAGTCCTTCCAGGACGGATGCGCGACGCCGTAGGGCTTGGGGCCGGAGTAGTAGGACTGTTGGATCTGGCGGCCGAGGTCGGCGGAGTTGATGATGTTTTCGCCGCCGGTTTGGGAGAGATAGGTGATGCTGCCGCCGAGATCGAGGTCGACTCCGATGCGGATGGTGCCGTTGTCGAGGTAGTCCATTTGGGCGGCAGCTAGGGAGGCTGTGAAGAGGAGGAGGAGTGGTTTCATGGGGATGTGTGTGGAATATTTGAATAAGGACAGACGGTTTCGTCTGTCCACTATCGCCCTATCAACTTGACCTTTCCTAAAATGCCTGAGGGAACGGGTTTCAAATTGTCCATGTCCTGCGGCTGGAAGCGATCGCCGTAGCGGGTGGTCAGCAGTTTGTAGTTCGGCATGCTCGACCCGGCCATCATATTGATCGCAGTGTTGCCCACCACAATCTTCAGCTTGTTCTCACCGGCCACCAATTGAGCAGTGATGTCCACCTCATACGGTGGCAGCCATGCAGAGCCGGCGCGCTTGCCGTTCACGTACACAACGGCGGATTCGCGCACCGGACCATCGAACCACGCACGCATGCCGGGCTTGTTCGAGTTCGGCTGTTCAAGCGGAGTGCCGGGTCCGAAATCAATACGGGCTTCAGCGGGCTTCGCGGCAACGGTGAACGTCTTTTCGTAAACCGCCGAGCCGGAGAAGAAACGCGTGCGCGCGTCCTCGGTCAACGACTTCAACTCGGCCATCTCCATCTTCGTATCGCCAGCGGTCACCTGCCAGCCTTTGCTCAGGTCGGCAAGCTCATGCAGCGCCGGTCTCGACGTAGCGGGCAATTGTCGTTTAGTGAACACCAGCATCTTGGAGCCATACGGAGCAAACTCCACGTTGTTCAGATCGGCGCGGCTGACCACGCCAGAAAACGGATCCCACCATTCGGGCTGCATGCCGGCTGCGCGGAATTGCAGGTTCGCGGTAACAGGCTTGTTGGAGGTGTTGGCGAGGAAGTAGATCTCTTCGGTGGCGGTTGTGCGGTGCACGAAGCCGACCTCGGCGGGAAGCGTCGCATCGGCGGGGAGCATGGCATGCAGTGTTTCGGCGAGCTTTTCGTCAGAGGTGACAGCAATGCCTTCGGAGAGCTTGCGCACCTCCGCGGAATCCTTTTCGCCATCGAGCAGGCCCGGCGCCTGCGACGGCGTGCGGCGCGTGGCGATCACTTTCGCTGCTGCGAGTTTGCGATATGCCGCGACCGGGATGCGTTCCACATCGGGCATCACAACCACTTTGTGTTTGATGCCGAGTTTGAGAATCGACTCATCGTCAATAAAATCGAAGTTGTAGCCTGCGGCCAGCACACGGGCGATGGCCTGCTCCAACCCTTCGCGGCTTTCCATGCCGCGATTGATCGAGATGCGCGTCATCTTGAATTCAGACTGCACGTCGGCCGTCGGCAGGTAGATCGCGACGTCGCTCTGCGGCTTGCCCTGGCGCAGCATGAAACTGACGCGCTGCAGGTACTTGGTGACGTCAGGCATCACGATCCACCACGGATTGTGATTGTTGAACACAGCGGCGGCGTAGAAGCGCCAGCCCGGCTCTCCGGCATACTCAGGGGAATACGGCCAGCCGTGCGCGATCAACTGCGTTACGCCTTCCAGGAAGTGGCGGTCGGCTTCGGCTTTCATATCGAGCGGCGTGGCGCGGAAGGCGGGGGAGTGGAGCCACGTCCACGTCTCGGACGAGGTCACCGGCTTGCCGTAGAGATGGCTGGCCGAGGAGGCCCAGCGCGCATCGGAGAAGCGGTTCCACTGCATGCCTTCGCCTTCGGGCAAGTCGACAAGAGCCTGCGATGACAACGAAACGGGCGGCACGCCGTAGGTCTGGGAGCGCAGCAATGTTCCATGGGCACGGGCATAATCATGCAAAGGACGTAGATAGTTTTCGTTAACGAGTTCCGTTAATGTGCGGCCGTAGTCATAGCGGATGGCCGCGGTCTTGGGTCCGATGTCTTCATTCAGTGCGGCGAGATAGGGGAGCAGATCGTAGCCTCGGCGCTTTTTGAACTCGGCGGGGAGATTGTCAGTCCAATCGCCTGCAAATACCTCCAGGCTGTCGCTGAAGATGGCGTGCGGCTTGGTCTGGATGATCTTGTCGCCGGCCCACTTCAGGTGATTCTGCAGCGCGGCGGCATTGAAATGATCGAGCACAAAGCCTTCGGCGCCGAGGGCCGCGCGCTTGACCATCATGCCGTAGCGTCCGGCGATGAAGTAGCGCGTAGTGTTGTCATCCGGCGAATCGGTCTTGATGATCGTTTCGCCTTCGGTGAGGTAAGGTGAGGGACTTCCCTTCTTCACCTTCTCGATGCGCAGCCGTCCGGCGGCCTGGGTCACGGGGATGTTCGGACCACCGAAGGGCCAACCGCTGCCAAGCGTGAGATCGTAGCGCAGCCCCAATTCACGGGCCTTGGCCGCGGTGAATGAAAGTGCATCGACAAACTCTGGGGAAAGATAGGGCAAGTTGCGAATACCGCGGGCGGGATCATCCATCGCCATCGGGTAAGTGGGCTGGACCTCGAAACCGCCGATGCCGCCCTCCTTCATCGCGCGCATTTCGCGCTCCAGTTGCGGCTTGGTGACCGAGGGCCCGAACCACCACCAGCGGACCATCATGCGGCTGTCGTCGGGAGGGGTTTTGAAGGACTGCTCGAGGGTTGCGCCAAAGAGAGAACTTAGAAAGAAGAGAGGAATTAGAATTCGCATGGATACCTTATTACTTGGACCACCCGGGGTCCAGCATCAAGAACGCGTGAGCGTAGCGGCGGCCGAACTCGCGCAGTGAAGGCGAATCGAAGTGCACGTTGTCGCTTTTGGGCTTCAGGCCCGCCGAAGGCACAACTGCCGTGCGGGGGACCTGCAGCGGGATGAGGAAATGCTGCTCGGTGACTACCTTCACAAAAGGTGCTTCATAGAACTCGCCTAGTTGCCCGATCACGACCGGAACATTGGGCGCATTGAGATCTTCGCGCAGGGACCCGATCACGCGGTTGAAGCGCTCGCGATAGGTCCTGGCGTTCTCTTCCTTGCCGGAATCTGCTTCGCCCTGATGCCACAGAATGCCGCGCAGTTTGCCGGATTTCATGGCGAAGCGCGCGCGCTCGACGGCGTTATTGTAGAGCTTGTCACCGGGCTTCCATTCGTCGAGACTGGTGCCGCCAAAGGCTACCGGGATGAGACCGATGTTGGCTCCGGGATTCGATTTCAGCAGCTCTTTTGCGAAGCTGCGCGCTAGCCCGACCCCCGCCACCGCGGGCTTATCCCAGTGCAGCGGATCCACCGCCGGCTTCCACTCCATCTCTTTAGTGAGCATGTAGACGTGCGGAATCGGTTCCTTATCCTGAGCCTCCACCACGCCGCGGCCGGCCATGTTCGATTGCCCGGCAAGCAGGAACAACTGGAGGTCAGAAGGAGGCTGCGCGTGAAGGGCTGAGAGGAAAAGACAAAGTAAAATTACGATGCGGGTCACAACTTCAGTTTAGTACGTGCCGCGCTTTACGATATCCTAGGGAAACGACCAATATTATGAGGATGAGTGTTTTGCTTTGGTTTGCCCTGCCAGCGGTGTGTCTTGCCGGGCGGCCCTACGATGTCGATCACTATGGAGTGCTGGTGAAGCCTAACCTTGCCATGAAGCAGGTGGAAGGCGAAGTTACGATAGATCTGCGCTCGTTAATAGACAGGCTGGACAAAGTCGTATTCGATTCCGGCGATTTGAAAATCGACGAAGTTACCGAAGACAAAGCCACACTCAGCCACGAAGAAGCCAATCGCCAGGTCACCATCAACCTGAAGAAGCCCGCGGCGAAGGGCGAGCATCGGGCCATTCGCGTCAAATATCATGGCACGCCGGCACGCGGCATCCGGTTCTTCTCGGATCAGGTTTATACGGCGTTTGCCACCAGTGACTGGATGGTTTGCAACGACGATCCGGCCGACCTTGCATCGTTCTCGTTGCGGTTGATCGTCCCCGTCGGCCTGCGCGTGGCAGCCAGCGGACAGTTGAAGCGCGAAGAGGTCTACAACGGCGCCAAGGTATCGGACTGGGAACAGATAGTCCCGATCCCCACGTTTGTGTTCGGCTTCAGCGCGGGCAAGTTCACCGAGGCCAACGAAAAAGAGGGGCTGATCACGCTGCGTTATCTGGGCACTGGCCGGTCTCAGGATCAGCTGAGAAAAATCTTCCGCGTGACTGGCGCGGCGGTGCTTTACTACCGGGCCCGATCAGGCGTAGCCTACGGCGAGCCGGCCTACACGCAGGTGCTGGCTCAGGGGTCGATCGAGCAGGAGGCCGCCGGCTTCACGCTGCTGTCGGATTCTTATGGCGACAAGGTTCTCCAGAAAGCGGACGACACCGGTCTGCTGGCGCACGAACTGGCTCACCAGTGGTGGGGAATCGGTGTTGCGTGCGAAAGCTGGACGGATTTCTGGCTGAACGAGGGCATCGCGACATTCATGGCCAACACGTTCCTGGAAAACCGCTACGGCAAAGCACGCTACAACGAAGAGATGGAGCGTTCACGCCTGCGCTGGGAAGAGGCCAAGGCGGCGGGCAAAGATCACCCGCTTTCGTTCACCGGCTGGAAGACGCCGCAGGAGGCCAGCGGCCCCGTTCCGTATCACAAAGGCGCCTGGATGCTGCATCTGCTGCGGCAGCGCATGGGCGAGTACAAGTTCTGGAAGGGAATGGAGATCTACACCGGAATGTACTGGGGAAAGACGGCCACCAGCCGCGATTTTGAAGCAGTGATGATTGCGATTTCAGGCCCGGAATTGAAGCCCTTTTTCGAAGAGTGGCTGTATAAATAACCCGCCGAGGCAGCCGCGATGCAGAGCACCGCGGTGCCTCCGGATCAAATTACGATCGAGGCCACCCCTGCATGTCTCCCTTACGCATAAGGCCGAATGACAAAACAGGAAGATTTGACTCGACGAGTAACTTACATATCACTCTACCAGACAGTACCACCGATGGATATCAGGAGAATTACCTAGCCTGAACTAAGGCTTTGGTGTCCCATTTTGCATCAGGGATTTGCGGGTCCGGGCCTACTTCCGTTGATACAGCTCACCAGCTTCGATCGCTACAGGCAGGTGGTTCTTGCGCGCCGGCAACGGGCAGGTGGCGAACGGCGTGAAGGCGCAGGCCGGGTTGTGGGCAAGGTTGAAGTCGAGCACAACCTCGCCGTTTTTCGGCAGGTCGGAATAGACAAAGCGAACCGCCGGATATGTAGTCTTGCCGCAGGTCAGGTCCTTGAACGTATAGAAGAGATGGTCGTCTTCCAGCACCGGCTCCAACTGCATTTTATGACCTAACAACTCGAATTCGGCGTATCCGGGGGCGGGCTCTTCATCTACGTCGCCAAGGATATTGGTGACCTTCACTTTCTTGGGTTCAGGATAAGTGACGAACTTGGCCGTGACTCGATAGCGTGCGTCGATGGGATACCACGTGAGCCCTTTGAAGCTGCGCCGGAATTCACTGTTGGGGTCGCGCAGCCGCACTCCGAACCTCTCGCCGCGCTTCACGACGTGCAACTTCACGCCGGAGATTTCGATGACGTCCAGCGAGCCGCCGGCATCGGAGTGGGCTTCTCGAATCTGGCCCTCAGGGCTCTTGAATTTCGTCTCCCCGGCATGGAACAGGAACGAACCGGCGTGCGCGGGCGCGCTCTTCGGCAGGACGATGTCGCTGTCGGGATCGGAACCGACGCGATTTTCACCCTCTTTCAACCAATACAAGCCGGCGTAGGAGAGCCAGCCGGTCTCTGAACTGATCTTGGCGGCGTGGGCTTCGCGCAAGGCTTTCACTGATTCGGGGTAGGTTAAGGCTGCCATCAAC